>JAABUT010000727.1_pt1 | contig 46341 bp, 40 predicted proteins | sample 5559281 | NCBI WGS metagenome assembly JAABUT01 (sample SAMN10711880, study PRJNA513359) | rock metagenome | isolation source: Antarctica rocks | place: Antarctica: Victoria Land, Ricker Hills nord | collected 2016-01-04
GGTTGCGGGTTTTAGGGTGATAAAAGAAGCATGGTTTTTATTGCATTAGGGCTGGGATTTTAGATAGATAAAAGAAGTATGGTTGTTGACGGTGATGCTTCTTTTACCTACTTAAAATTGGAATCATAGATTCTTAAACAAAACCTGTAAATTTGAATCATGGAAATAAAAGTGCAAGTACCGTTTCAGCAGCTCCTAACTGCGGTTAAGTCTTTGACAAGTACTGAAAAAGAAAGGCTAAGGCAGGAACTTACTGAAGAAGAGCCAGCCAAAGACGACAAGGCCGAATTTATTGAAATGTTGCTTAACGGGCCCGTTTATACAGAAGAACAAATCCAAACCATAGAGGATAACAGAAAAAGCATTGCAAAATGGCGGACAAAAAGTTAATGGTTGACTCAACTATTTTAATTGATTATTTCCGCAAGACTGACAAAAATAATTCACGTTTAGTGAGCCATTTTAAAAACTATGACCATCTTTACATCTCCAGTGTAACTGAGTTTGAAGTCATAAATGGTGCAATACCTGTGCATTTAGAATTTTGGAATCAAATGCTTTTAAGGTTTACCATTTTAAACTTTGACAGCAAAGCAGCAAGACATGCAACAGAAATTGTAAAGCAATTAAAAACTAAACGCAAAAGCATTGACAAACCAGATTTGTTTATAGCTGCAACAGCTGTTGTTCATAGACTGGCTTTTAGACACTGCAAACAGAAAGCATTTTATCCATATTGACAGCCTTGACTTACTAACTGAATAAAGAATAAACAAGTATAAACTTATTCAAAGATCAACAATTAAGATTTATAAACTTTTTTAAGGGCAACTCAACACAAAAAAATCCTGCCGCTAATTGCAACAGGATTTTTAATGCTTCTTTCATCACCTAAAAATCAGTATGATAAATTTTCATACCGGTTACTTTTTGGCTTTGATGGTTTTTACTTCCGCTTCGGTAATGGCACTGGCTTTGTTGCCAAAACTGTTGCGCACATACGTTAGCACATCTGCCATTTGTTTATCGGTCAAAAAACTTTGGGACGGCATTACATTCTGGTACGGGTTTCCGTCTATTTCCTGATGGCTCAAGCCATTTAATAAAATACCGATCAGACGGGTTTTATCACCTAAAACATAACTGGTTTTGATTAAAGGCGGGTTCATGTTCTGCACGCCGTAACCATCTGCCTGGTGGCAGGTAAGACAATTCTGGGTATAAATAACTTTGCCTGCATCAATGGAAGCTTTTAAAGCAGGCGAAACCGTAGTTTTTGAAACTACCTTGTGATGTACGCTCTTTTTTGTTTGTGCAGACAACAATTGGAAGGAAAGCACAATACATAAGGTTAAAAAAATAGCTTTCATTATTTTTTATAAGTGATTTTATAAAGCGTTCCTTTTGAATCATCGGTTACATAAAGTGAACCGTCCGGGCCTTGAGCCAAACCGCAAGGGCGGTGTTCGGCACGGCCGGAAGCAGTTTGTGCTGCCGAACCTGAAAATCCATCGGCAAACACTTCCCATTGCCCGGAAGGTTTACCATTTTTAAAAGGCTGAAATACTACGAAATAACCGGCCTGCGGCTCTGGTGCACGGTTCCAGGAACCATGAAAAGTAATAAAAGCGCCGTTCTTGTATTTCTCGGGGAATTGATTACCAGTGTAAAATAGCAGACCGTCCGGTGCCATGTGTGCCGGGTAAGCTGCTGTCGGTTCCAAATATTCGCTGCTGGCTTCTTTTTTTCCATCACCGCCATATTCCGGTGCCATCATTTTTTTGTGCTGCATACTGTCATAATACAAATATGGCCAACCCGCATTGTCGCCTTTTTTCAAAGCATACATACATTCTGCCGGTAAATTTGCACTTTGTTCGGTGGTGTATAGATCAGGGAAAATATCGTGCAACTGGTCTCGGCCGTGCTGCATCACAAAAAGCTGATTGTCCTGCTGGTTCCAGTCTAAACCAACCACGTTCCGCAATCCGGTTGCATAACGAACGCCATCGCCTAATTGCTGGTTTGGTTTATCTGCTTTGAACATCCAAATACCGCCGGCCGAATCCAACAGCGGGCAGCCTTTAATCCCCATGGAACCTCTTTGCCGGTCTTTTTCCTGGCAGGAGTTTAAGTAAGCACCAATGTTTACATAAACGTTGCCATTGTTGTCCAGCACAATGGATTTGGTTTCATGCTGAAAGCGGCTGATCAGGCCGGTAATGATCTTTTCAGGAGCTTCCGGGTTGATAACTTCGTTCTGGGCATTCAACTTGTAACGGAAAACTTCTTCGTTGGAAGAATCATATAAATAACCATCTTTAAGGTAGATGCCGGTTCCGCCATAATTACCAAAACCCGATTTTACCACTGCTTTTCCATCACTTTCATGCAGCATTAAAGTACCTTTTCCGTTTTTAGGCCTGCCCAAACGCACATAAATATCATGTTGCGGCGTAACAACCAAATGCCTTGCACTGCCCAAATTGGTGGCCAGGATAGTTGCCGAAAAACCTGCCGGTGTTTTTAACCCGGCATTTTTAACGGTTGCAGTTTGCGCTTTTGCCGTACCGACTAAAGTAGTTAAAGCGATACAAACGGGCACAACAGTATTGCTGGCCAACGATTTGATATTTCCTAAAAAACCCCTTTTTACATTCCTCATAATTATTGTCGATTAGTTAAACCTTATTCTGCTGTTTTATTTTTACTTGCCATAATAAGCAAAAATAATAAGTTATGTTTTTATTTTCGGCCCAATGGAAATTTAAGGCTGTGTTACCTAAAATTGTATCAACATTAATACTTAAAATAAATATACGGCTGCTTTTTTACCGGCAGTTTCCCAAATCGGCATTCACTTTTTCTGTCTGATAAATGCCTTGCTTATTGCCAAAGGAATTGGTTATATAAGTAATCACTTCCGCAATTTCAATAGGTGCCAATTGTGTTTGTGCCGGCATTTGCGACGTGTAAGTTTTTCCGTTTACCCGGATCGTATCTTTCAACCCATTCCGGATGATGCAAGCCAACTGGCTTTTATTTTTCCGGAGATAATCTGCTTCTTTTAACGGCGGAATCAATGCGCCCAAACCTTCCCCGTTTTCGGCATGGCAGTTTTTGCATTGGGTTTGATAGATGTTCCTTCCCTGGATAAAATATCTTTTATACTCGATCTCGGCTTCATTCTGGCAGGAAAAGAGGATGTTTAAAAGGCAAAAGGCGAAAGGTAAAAGGCAAACAGCAATACGTTTCATGATTTTTGTTCGTCTTCGTCCATCAGCAACTTCACATCCACAATCAATTGCTGCACTTGCTTTATATTCGTGCCATCGTAAGCGCCGCGCACCCTGCCCTTTTTATCTACCAAAACCAGCCAGCCCTGGTGTACATAACCGCCTGGCGTATCTTTGCTTTCAGCTACCGAAACTAGGTAATTCTTTTCGGCCAACTGGTAAACTTCTTCCTTTTTCCCCAATAAAAAATACCACTGATCGGCTTTGGCGCCCAGCTTTTCCGCATATTGCTTTAAAACCGGAATCGTATCATGCCGCGGGTCAATGGTAAAAGAAACCAGTTTAAAGTCGGGTTTTCCCTGATAAGCTTTAAAAACCGAAAGCATGTTGCGCTGCATAGTTGGGCAGATGGACGGGCAGGAAGTAAAGAAAAAATCGGCCACATAAATTTTCCCGTCTAAGTTTTTGCCGGAGATCGTTTCCCGGTTCTGATCCAAAAAACTAAAAGGCGGAATGGTGGCATAAACCGTGTCCGTTACTTGTTTGCCGCCTACCGTTTTGGTTATCGGCTGCCTTTCTCCATAAATGGGCAGTTTGGTTTCTTTCACTTTATTGTTGCATGCCGTAAAAGCCAGCAAAGCCAGCACCGGCCAGATCAGTTTTTTCATTTCTTTTTATATTTTAACAAGTATTGGTTTGATGCCTGGATAACGGAATTATACTGCTTATTGATTTGACTGACGACCTTTTTTTGCTGATCCAGATAATTCATGACCTCATCGTGGGGTTTACGCCTGAAATCAGGATTATAATTATGCATCCAGTCGCTCATCGCATCGTCCGCTTTGGTGATCTGTAAACTTAAACTGCGCATGGTTTTGTTTTCTGCGGAAGTATCCAGGTTTGGATATGCCTTTTTTATACTGTCTTTTTTCATCATCAGCGTATCCAGTTGCATTTTGTTTTGCATGGCCTTTTCGCCATCGCCCATCACTTGTTCATGCAGATCCATCACCTGGCTTTCCAGTGCTTTTTCGTCTTTTTTGGTGTCTTTGCAAGCTGTAAAAACCAGTGATAAAGCAATGGCCGTTATTGTATTTCTCATCGTTTTTATTTTTGATTAGATACTAATTTTTTAGTGTTAAAAGAAGCATTATTCTTTCTCTACCAGCTCCATTCCGCATTTCGGGCAAACGCCTGGTTTGTTTTTAACGATTTCCGGATGCATCGGGCAAGTATAACGAATACTGTTTTTACCGGCAGAAACTGTGTCTTTGTTATTTTGTGCAGTTTGCTTGTTACTTTGATTGCAAGCTGAGATTGAAATAATTAAACCGAAAAACAAAACTAAATTTTTCATAAGATTTTAAACAGGTTTATTACCGATAAAAGAAGCAAAGCCAAACAGCGAAACCACCAGAACGCCCAGTGCTGCCAGCATACTCACAATGTCCCGAAGATCTTTTCCGGCCCAGGTCATGCCGAAATATTTATGCAGGAAGATAAAAGAAAAACCTTCTGCCCGGTCCAGTCCTGCAACAGTGGTTGAAAGTTTGGACGAAATGGTTTCGATATACCAGTTTTCCTGGTTTGGATAGCTGATCTTTTCGACAGGCAAACGCTTGTTGATAAAGCCGTATTCGTTGTCAAACTGTTTGATTTGTGTTACAACTATGGGTTGGTTAATTATTTTGTGTTGATTGGGATTGCGATAAAAGTTACTCAAATAACTTGCATATTGCTGATCCCCTTTGGGCAATTCTTTTCCATCGCTTGCATCCAAGTATAAAATCTGTTTTTTATTATTGATGATCTGATAATAAACCTGATTTTTAAAACGGACCAAAGCGACTTTTTTAATAGTTGAATCGGGAACAGGTAATTCCAAGTTGGACAAAAGCAGTTCTTTACGATTAATTAATTGTGCGTATTGTGTTTCCGATGGTTTTAAATTATGCAATTTAACGATTAGATGAAACGCGCCGCTCAGCACAAAAGTGAACATTACAAAAGAAACGGTCAGCCCGATCTGCCTGTGAAAACGATGGATAAAACGTTTGTCTCCCCGTCCTTCGGCTTTTCGTTTTTGTTGGATGGTCTTGAATCTTTTCCATAACAAACCATAAACCGTTAAACCGCTCAGTAATGATAAAAACATCACGCTTACGATAATCAACAACACAACAATCCTAAACTTTTCGCCGCCAATTACCGTCAGGAATTGCCAGGTATGAAATTGCTCAAAGACCCATAAAAAGGCTTTCCGCGTATTGTTGTTAAAAGTTCCCATGCGGCTTTGTCCGGTTTCAACATAAATGTCCATCCCGTCCGGCCGGTCAAAAGAGATTTTCCAAACCGGCAGCAAATGGTTGATGGGTTGGTATTGATCATCAAAAGCAGTTTGCAGGCGTGCTTCTTTTATCGGTGTTTTTTTGTCATTTGTAAAATATCGCGCCAGGTAAATGGCATAAAGCCGGTCGCCGCCGGGAAGTAAATTGCTGTTTTTAGCGGAGTAATATCGATAAATGCTGTCGCGGTTTAAAATCTGGTAATAAGTGTTTTGATCAAAACTGACCAATCCAAAATTTCGGATTTCTGTGAGGTGGTTTCGGTCCAAAACTTCCTGCAAGGAAAGCTGCTGCTGCATTTGCTGTTGCGTTATAGGCCGGAAAACTTCCTTCGGGATGAACGGCCGAAACCAGTTGGACATAAACGGATGCGACAAACCGCTGATTGTCCATGAAATTACCGGGACCAAAGCTATCAAACCAAAAACCCGGTGCCATTTGTAAAAGTTGCGTTTGGCGGTACGCATTGTTTTGCTTTCTTTTTCCGATGGGGAAATTGTTGCGGATGCTGTTTTTATCGACATAAAATCAATGTTTTGAAAAAGTATAACTGATGCCCAGTGTGTAAATGCGCGGTGGTGCGGCATTGTAAGTGTCGCCGTACTGGTTGCTGGTTACCGTTGTGGCGTAGAGCTGGTTGGTTACATTTAAAACATTTAGCCAGATACCTGCCCCTTTTAGCAAGTCCTTTTTAAAATCGTAACCAAAACGCAAGTTGTAAATATTGTAGCCCGAATACATTTTGGTATTGGCCGGATTGGTAAAATAAGCATCAATATGCTGCCACTCGCCCGCCATTCGGAAACCTTGCAGGTACAATGGTTTGTAGGTAATTTCCGAATTGGCGATCCAGGCCGGGGCATTGTTCATGCGGTTACCATTGTAACTGATGGAATAACTATGATTGTCTGCTGTTCTGGCTACTTCGCTGTAATCAAGGTAAATATGCTGCGCATTGGTACCGCTGAAACGGAACGATACTTCTTTTACCGGCAAAAAATTGATGGTGTATTCTACACCGCGATGCCTTGTGGCCCCGGCATTTTGGTTTTGTGTGGTGTTGTCTGGCAACAACTGGCTGATGATCTCGTTCCGGCCTTCCAAGTCATACAAACTCAACTCGAAGTACATTTTTTTATTTAAGGCCGAGAACCATCCGCCCAACTCATAATTGTTAAAAGTAGCTTGTTTAAGCGGCACTAATTGTCGCGAACTGTACAAATTACTGGTTTCCGGCGGTTGGAAACCAACACTGTAATTGGCGTAAAAACCCTTGTTGTTCCCTAAATCATAAGTTAAGCCCAATTTAGGCGCAACAATATTAAAGTTGTTGGTTTCCTGCTGTTTGTATTTTGTATTTCCGGGCGGCAAGCCGTTTTTAAAACCGTAATGCACGCGGTCGTAACGCAGCCCCATCACGATGCGTAAAGCCTCAACCGGTTTTAATTCATACTGTGCATAAGTTGCCGTGTTGAACAATTTGATGCGGTAATCGTCCAGGTAAGTACCTGTGTTGGTAAAATCCGTATAATAGTTGTTTTTTACATCTTTGGTGATGCTGAGGTACTGCGCATAGTAGGAACTCGGGCTGTTATCCAGATAAGCACCCAGGATCAGCCTCGAATGCAGGAAATCAAAATCAGCGCGGTGCTGCGCCAGGAAACCATAGCTTCGGAACTTTTGATCGTTCACCTGCCCGTTTGAACTCAGGTATTGTCCGGCCGCATTCCGTACATCTGCAATGTAATAACTGGGCAGTTGCGCAGTGGAATTATCCCTAAAAAAAGCAGTGATAAAAGAAGCATTGCGTTCGTTCCAAACATGATCCAGCTTTAAACTGCTGCGAAATGCTTCCACTTTCCGATAAGTAAAACGTTGGTTGGAACCGTAGCTGCGGTTGTAAAAATGCGCACTGTCTAAACTTCCGGGCGTTTGGGTATTGAGGTAATTATAAGTTGCGGCGGCAGTTACACGTGTGGCGGCATTAAAATCGTAAACAGCTTTTAAATTGCCCGAATACTTATCAAAATCCGAATAATCCTGCCAGCTGTTTTTTTGATGGGCGATATATCCACCGGCATACAGACCAAATTTTCCGGCGGTAAACCCAGCATTGGCATCCACACGGCGGTAATGGTAATTATCACCCTGAACACTTACATTTCCTGTAGAACCTGAAGGCGGATTTTGAGTGATGAAATTAACTGCGCCGCCAATAGAATTGCTTCCGTAAAGCGAAGACGCCGGCCCTTTAATCACTTCAATATCTTTTACACCGGCCATATTAATTTCATACAAAGAATTATGGTTAAAAATCCCGGTTGGGCGGATGGGCAAACCATCTTCCATATACAAATACAAAGCATTGTAAGTAATGGGCTGCCTAATGGCCATGGTATGCTGTTCATTGCCCAGGTCAACCATGTAAACGCCCGCAACTTTATTTAGCAATTGATATAAAGCAGTGGCTTTGGTATCCTGGATTTGGGTCGAATTGATCTTGCTGATGGCAATTGGTGCATCCTGCCGCGCCTGCCGTTCCCTGCTGGCAGAAACAATTACTGGCTGCAGATCGAGTGTTGCAGGCTGAAGTTCTACGTTTAAGGTTGAAGCAGCGTAATCAAATTGCCGGGCAGTATAACCGGTCATAGAAAACCGGACTTTAACCGTTCCCGCAGGTAATTTTAAATTGTATTTGCCCTGGGCATTGGTTTGGGCGAGATCTTTAAAAGTATTAAGATCCGTATTTACAGAACTGATGGCCACGCCAGGTAAAGGTTCGTGTGTAATCGCATCAGTAACCGTGCCTTGCATCAAATTTTGTGCAGAGGCAGCAGAGGAAAATATAAAAAAAAGCAGGTAAAAGAAGTATGGTTTCATAATAAACACAAGCAGGAAGTTTTCTCCCTGAAAAATTTTGCATGAATAAATATTTGGATAAAAACAATTTTAGCACGAAGAATACATGCGGAAATCCGATTCATATCTATGAACGGACAAAAAAATAGCCTTATAAATCGGATTTACCCTGCCTGAGGAGGACGAAAGATTGCGCCGGGGTTTGGCGATTGAAAGGTATAATGATAAGGCGTTGCAATAACTCGCAGCAAACGGCCGTGAAACCTGATTTCGGAAGCAGCCGTAAAATAACTTTCCTGAAAAAGGCTTTTCTGCGTTTGGCGTTCTTCGCTTTTCTCTTTTTCTTCGGCCTGTTTTATTTTTTTCATCAGATAACAATGCCCGTTGCAATGCAGCCAGGGCTTGCTGCGGTTTTCGCACAAATTGGCTGCAATGTATTTTTGATTGAAGCCGAAACCTGCATAAACATATAAGCGGCTAAAATTGGCCGATAATACTGCAATAAGCAGGGAAAAAGAGATAACACGCCGAAGCATCATGGCGCAAATGTAAACTGCAAATGTTTAAAATTCAAAATTCATCTGTAAAAGTATTTGGGCAGAGTAGTTTTTCGAATTTACCTTTAATCACTACTCCTATTATTGCTTATTAAATTAATACAAAAGGCATCTATTTTAACTGATAAATATCAATAACCTATTTTGTAACAGTAAGTTCAATTAAGAAATGCAACAAGAGCTGAATAAATAAACCTGTTGGCCTACACCAACAGGTTTATTTAAGGAAAAAACAGACTTTTGCGTTGCAATGAAAAAATCACATTTAACCTTAGAACAAAGGTATCAAATCCAGGCTTATAAAGAGGCCGGAAGCATTAAAAATAAGTTTGTCCGCAAATGAATTATTGCGGAGGATCGTAATTTTCCAAACAACCTTAATTCAGCATTAATTATCCTTGCCGGGTAAAGCCATTAGTTTTGCAAGTGCCGGCTTATGTTTTCTCGGCCGGCTTAATTCGTAGTTATAAATAATATTACCCACTTCTTTAAAAAACGGATAGCCGGTTGTTTCAAACCGGTTTTTGTAAACCTTGTCTCTGTTTAAGTTGATAACCGCTGAGATCATATACTCCACATTGTTTTTTGTATCGATGATATAAGTATTATCGGTAAGAAAATCATAAGCCCAGCCCGACTTGTTATAAATCTTTATATAGTCGGGGATTTTGTTTTTACCTGCGCGGTAATTAAAAAACTTGGCATAACTGTCAAAAAAAACCGTGGTATCATACTTAGGGTATTTGCTTTCTGGCGGCAGTTTGCTCATGGCATCATACAAAAAGTTATAATCATCGGCAGTTAAGTTAAACCGTTGTTTTGCTGATACAGATGCCGGAAATATGACCGACTGCAATATTTGATGCTGATCCTGCAACGGAAAGGTATTGTGTGTTGATAAGTTCAGCGTATCGTTAATTAATTTGTTCTTGCTGTTGTAATAGGTTCGAAGTATGGAATGATTTTTACTGAAATCAAACTTTAACGTGCTGTAAGCCGCAGGTTGCTCATACAACAGCTTTCCGGTACTGTCCATAAACCTTACCGGGTTGGTATGGCGGTGGTTCTCATCAGACATTACAAAGAACCTGCGGGTTAAATGAGTATTTTTATAACCCTTGGCCCAAAGCTTTTCGTTGAGGGTTTGCTGGCCAACCCATTCGTACAAACGGCTGTAAGCATCATTATCGCTCACTAAAAACACCTTTTTTATATAATGCGCAATAGACGGCAGTTTATTTTCGGCCGATGTGTCTGCCAGCATTTTAGACTGGCCTGCAAAAGCGCTGTCTGTTAGCATTGAGGTATACTTGTTAACGCCGTTCAGGTGCAGATCGTTCAATTTTTCCAATGCTGTTAAAACCGTTGGCAGTTTTACGGTTGATGCCGGGTAAAAGTACCTGTTGGCGTCCACATTAAGCAGGTAATGTTTAAAGTGCGGCTTGTTGTTTTTATCGCGGTTTATTTGTGTGTAGATGATCTGATATTCATAAACCTCCGGCTTGTTTAAAATCTCTTTTAAAAAAGGTGAAGCCTGCGTCTCTAAAAGCTCCCGGAGCCAATTATCCGTTTTCGGTTGTGCAGAAACATGCAGGGCCAAAAAGCTTAACATCAGGCAAACTAAAAACGGGCGGTATGCGCTCATGCTTCTTTATTTTTTGCTTTTAACCAGATCTGTTTTCTTAACCGCAACTTCAGCCTTTGCTTTTTTAAACATAGCCTTGTAAATTACTTCCTGTATATCTGAGCGTACATTAAGCGAACTTAGTTTATTATTTTCACCGCCATCAGGGTTAACCCTGTTGGAAAAGAAAATGTATAGCAGGTTATACTTCGGATCGGCCCAAACACCTATTCCGGTATAACCGGTATGGCCAAAAGTTAAAGGCGATACGCTTAACGACGGATAAGGCGATTTATTGGTTGCATTATCCTTTTCGGGTTTATCAAAACCGATGCCTCTTCTGCTAATATCGCTGTGGTAGGCGGTAAAGTAGTCTATGGTTTCTTTCTTTAATAATCGCATTCCATTTAGCTCACCGCCATTCAGCAACATTTGATATAACAGCGCCAGGTCGTAAGCATCACTAAATAAGCCCGCGTGGCCAGCTACGCCGCCAAACATAGCAGTGCCCGGATCGTGCACATCTCCTCTTAACTGCTGTAAACGGAACAATTTTTCCTTTTCGGTTGGTGCAATGGTGTTAATTGGCTCGTGCTCTCTTGGTTTAAAGGTAGTGCTTATCATGCCCAGCGGCTGGTAAAATGTTTTGCGCACATACTCGTTTAATGGCATACCCGTAATTTGTTCAACCACACGGCCCAGCAAAATAAAATCATTATCGCTGTACACATACTTGTGGGGCTTGCCCAGCTTGCTCTTTACTATCCGGTTATTTAAGGTATCGGCCCAATCTTTACGCATGTACATATTTTCGGCTACGCGGATGCTGTATAGTTCATCAGGTTCGGTATGGTAAAAACCCGGTTTGGGCCGGCCGGTCTTTACATCAATTGTTTCGCGGTAGAACGGAATGAATGATACCAGCCCTGCCTGGTGCAGTAAAATATCAGTAAGTTTTAAACCGGCTTTATCAGAACCTCTTACCCAGGGCAAATAATCGCCCAGTGTTTTTTGTATATCCAGCCTGCCTTCTTCATACAGCTTCATAACTGATACATTGGTAGCGCTGATCTTGGTTACAGAGGCCATATCATACACGGTTTGCGGCGTTACCGGTTCTTTATGATCATAACCCATATAGCCGTAAGCCTTGTAAAAGCCAATTTTGCCATCTTTAGCCGCAAGTACCACACAGCCCGGAGTTGCACCCTTACTGATTGCATTTGCAGCAATAGAATCAATAGTGGTAAGCGTTTTACCATCCAAACCGGCAAGCTCCGGCTGTACAACCGGGAAATAATATTTTGTAGTGATACCTGCGCCGTAATGAAATTTATTGTTTACCGTTACAGGCAATTTACCTTTTGGTGTGATTGCACCGGCCAGTAAATTAATGGCAACATCGTGCATTAAACTGTCGTCCTCGTAGCAGGCTACAATATTTTTAGCATCAGCAATATTTTTTATCGCATACGGATTACCAAATACAAAGCTAACGGTGTTGTTTTTTTGCTGGAGCTGATGCATCAGGTCAACAGAGGTTTGACTGATCCCGAAGTTACGTGCCGGATATTTGCTGTATTTGTGCATGCCAATAACAACAGCATCATACCCGGTTTGCAGCTGCCGCGCTATGGCATTGGCTTTTGCACTGTCTGCATGGTAATTTAAATAAAAGCAATCTGCGTTATAAGTATCTTTTAGGCGTTTTGCAAAACGGTTTTCAGCATCAATACCAAAACCTACATAAGCTACTTTTTTGAGCCTTTTTAAGGGTAAAGCGCTACTGTCATCCTGGCATAATAAGGTAATGGCGTTTTCATAAACTTCTTTCTTTAAATCATCAACCTGAGCGTTAAGATCCTGAGCGATTGAAGGAACAAGGATTGGCTTTAAGGTATCTAAACCGAGGTTGTATTTGGCCAATAATACTTTTTTTACTTTTTCATCGATATCTTTCCAGCTCAGCTTGTCTTTACGGATGGCTTTACGTGTTTTTTTGATGCTTCCTTTGATATCGCCGGGAAGGCAGAGCATATCATTGCCTGCAATTAAGGATTGTACAGCAGCTTCGCCTTGCGGGTAAAACTTGGCTACACCTTTCATTTCCAATGCATCGGTAAAGGTTAAGCCATTAAATTTAAGCTGATCGCGCAGCAATCCGGTTACATTTTTTTTAGATAAGGAAGTAGCCTGATTGCGGGTAGTATCAATAGCCGGAATATATAAATGGGCTACCATCATACTGCCAACCTTTTCTTTTATCATTGCTTTAAACGGATAAAGCTCCAACGAATCCAACTGCTGCATTGACTTCTGGATCACAGGTAAATCCAAATGTGAATCTACCGCTACGTCGCCATGGCCGGGAAAGTGCTTGGCACAAGCCATAATGCCTTCATCCTGCATTCCCTTCATAATGCGTGTGCCGTAAAGCGCAACCTTGTACTTGTCTTCGCCAAAAGAACGGAAGTTAATGACCGGATTATCAGGATTATTGTTGATATCAACTACCGGCGCATAATTTACCTGTATACCGGCCCGCTTACATTGCACGCCAATTGCCCGGCCAATTTTATAGGCAATGGCTGCATCGTTTGTAGCGCCGATGGTTAACTGGTCCGGGAACGGTGTTACATCGCCAAAGCGCATACCTACCCCTGTTTCTCCATCAATACATACCAGCAAAGGTATTTTAGATTTTGCCTGTAAGCGGTTAAGCACTTCGGCTTGTTTGTCCGAACTGCCCTGGAACAAACATACTGAGCCGATCTCATACTTTTTGATATCATTTGCTACTTCTTTATCAAAGAAAACCACTTCCTTGCCGCGTCTTTCGGAAAGGCGGATAACCATAAGCTGGGCTATTTTTTGGTTTCTGCTGAGTTTTTTAAATACACTGTCAGCCCAATGTGAAGATGCGGATGACGTTCTTCTGGCCAATTGGCTGAAAACCATTAATGGCGACAGTAACAGAAGAAGTATAATTTTTTTCATGTGTTTAACTTAGAAGAAAGAGCCCGTTTAAATATATTTAAAAGAATCACAATGCTTCTTTTAGCAAATAATTTTTGTGTTTGTATCTTGTTAAGTATCAGCTATAAAAAAGTATAGAAAGCTTTATGTTTTTTATGGGATAAAAGAAGTATCAGATGGTCTTTATTTTCTTAATTCCAGTACCGGAAGCATCAACCAGCGTTACTTTCCATCAGAAGTTATTTAAAAACAGTTGAACTTATTTTTGATGCTTCTTTTATGCCATAAAAACTGATGCTTTGTATTTATTTTGATTTCTGGCAGCAATACCAATTTTATAGGGCTAAAAGAAGCATCATTATTTTTTTCAGCAATAAATTTAATCTGCTTCTTACAGTCAATAAATTTTACTCCTGCTTTTTAATGCTGCGCAGGCAGCTAACTTTACCATCCATTGTACTTACATATACATCATTATTGTTGGGCAATACAGCGTTCATCAAACAATTAGATACTTTGTATTTCCATAAAGTATCGCCGCTTTTACGGTCAATGGCATATACTATACCCGAATGTGTTGGTACGTAAACTGTTCCTTTATTTTCTACTATGGCCGATGGGCAAAGTTCGTAAGGTAATTGCAGCGATGATTTCCAGGCAACCTGCATTGAATCAGCTTTGGTTGACATGCCCAATAGCTGCCCGTCCATCGTTTTTACATAAACCAATGAGCTGTCTGCTGATAAACCCATTGATTCGCGCACTCTTATTTTTGGCATCTGTTCGCGCCATAACACTTTACCGTTTGAGGCATCAAACGCAGTCATGTAACGATCAGGCGCTACAATAAATACACGGCCATGGGTGGCAACAGGGTAACAGGCCGCGGGCGAAAACATACGATTGCTGGTTCCGTTATTCCATTTCCAAACTAATTTGCCGGTAGCCGTATCGAGTGCATAAAAATCATTTGCCCAGCAACCAAAATATATTTTATCAGCATAAATTAATGGTTTGGTTACCACAAAACCTTTTACCTGATCAAAATCCCAAACCAACTTCCCGGTAACCAGGTTTATAGCACGAAAGTGCCCGTCTGAAGCACCGATGTATACAACATTGTTTTTAATTACCGGCGATGCCACAACAGCTTTTGATGCAGCTGTTTTCCATATCAGTTTACCTGTATTTACAGAAAGGCAGTAAATGTATTTATCTGATGAGCCTGCAACTACATAATTGCCAGATACAGCCGGGGTAGAATATATTTTTCCGCCGGTTGCATAAGCCCACATCCGCTTTCCGTTATCTTTATTTAAAGCATAGATCAAGCCTTTGGTATCGGTTACAATAACTTTGTTGTTGGCCAAAGCCATTCCTGCCCCTACATCACTTTGATCCTGATAATGCCATACAGGTTTTACATTTGTTAGCTTTTGATTAACTGCGTATGAAGGACGGTAATAGCGAGTGGTGTCTTTATCAAAATGATGTTTAACTAAATCAACTTCAGCCCATTTTCTCAGGGTTTGTATAACCGGCCTGCGTTCTTCAAATATTGCCTTACCGTTCTCAAAGGTTACAATATTGTAACCCCCAATGCTATCTTTAGCCCTTAAATTTGAGCGGCCCATTACACCAGATATTCCTTCAAATTTATATTGATGGTTTGCATGGCCATGCCCGCATAAAATAAGCTGGGTGTTTTTCTTTTTCAGCGCATCCATAACGTTAAACCAGTTATTTTGCGATGAATCCTGAGGATAATGATTTAAGTAGATCACAGGCACCTGCGGCTTGGTATGATTGAGCACAGAATCAAGCCAGACAATATTTTCCCGCGGTACCTGTCCCGGCCCCATTCTCATATTCGGGCCCGAGCTTGTGGCTGCAAAAAGATATCCGCCATAATTAAAAGAGAAAGTTTCGGCCCCAAAAACCTGGCGAAAGGTATTACTTCCGCTTTCAGACCAGTTTGAATCATGGTTGCCCGGAATAATATACCACTTTTTATTTAAGCTGTCTAAAATCTGCTTAGCAAGTTTTAATTCCTCATCAGCCCCAAACTCGGTTATATCACCTGTAATTACAACAAATTTCAGATCGTTGTTATTGTTGATATCCTTTACCGTTCTCCGCAGGTCTTCTGCCGCTGTTGTATTGCCGATATGGGTATCCGAAACAAATGCAAACTTAAAAGATTGCGCCCTGCCCATGCTTACCATCAGCAGCAGCGTTAATAAAAATGCGGTTAGCTTTTTATTCATCTTAAATAATTAAATACTGAAAAAATCTGTTATCAACATTCTGCCGATGCTGTTTTTAGCCACCTTAAAATAGTATTGCAGCAGTAAAATTAATCCTCCACAAAATAGAAAAAACATTTCTACAATGCATATTTATGCAGTATTTTTTTTAACAATAGCATAAAAATGCAAACTTGCTGCCCGGCTGTTTAAAAGCTGTTCAGTTTGTTTTTCATGCTTCTTTTATCACCTGAAAAATGGTGAGGAGTTGGGTTGTGCATCTTTGGTGGAAAGACGGAAAGGTTTATATTTAAACCATTAAGTTGTTAAGAATTATTAAGGATGCATCTTAACAATCTTCATTCCTTAATGGTTTATATTTTAAACCATTAAGAAGTTAAGAATTATTAAGGCAGAAGGGTGGAAGGGCGGCAAGCAAATCAGGCCAGCCCTATTCAAATTTATCTTTCTGACTTTCTGTCTTTCCTCTTCAAAATGCTTCTTTTATCACCTAAAAAATGGTGTGCTTTATCTGTTTTAGCTTTCGGCCTTCGCCTTCCTACAGCTTAAAACCTACAACTTAAAACTGTTCTTTCACCTCAGGCACCAATTTTATAGGGCTAAAAGAAGCATTCTTCTTAATCCTGTACTCTTAATGAACCTTAACTGCTTAATGGTTCAATTTTTAAATGGGCTTATCAAATAATGAGGTATATAAATTTGCAAAGTTTTCCATAGCATCCCTTTTTTTAACCAAATTTATGTTTATTCTTAACGTAAGCTGGGTAAATCATTTAATGTTCACAGCAACTATATTAGATCGCCAGCCTTCGTTTTTAAGCCTGTCGATAGCCGTAATTACGTATTTGTAGCTTGCCCCTGCGGTTGCCGTAACATCACTATAAGATCTTAAAGTTTTATCAAAGCTTATTTTAATGATGTTTTGGGGATAATTTAAGTCGGGTTTCTGGCCTTTGTTAAACCGGTAAATAACGTATCCGTAAACGCCCTTAGGCCAGTGTACCTTATTGTAATACCAGGTTAGCTTTACCTGGTGGTTTAAATAAGAAGCATGTAAACCCGGCGGCATTGGTGCTGATTCGCCTAACCAGATCATTTGAGGTTGCAGGGCAGGATATTGATAAAATTCTGTACGGAGTGAATCCTGAAAACCTGCTAAATTATCAGTAAGGGATTTTGAGCTGAAGAATATACTTCCCTCCACTCTGGGGTTTTTACGCAACTCGCGAACCTGGTTGGGTAATTGCTTTTTATCGCGCCAACCCTCTCTGTTTTCCATTGCCCGGTACACACCCTGACCGATGTATAAATGCTTATTGAAAATGTTTTTGCTCCACCAATCCAACAGCTTTTCGTACGGCGCAGCCGGATAATAAAACGGGAAATAAAGCTGTGGATTAATATAATCAACCCATCCTGACCGGGTCCAATTTCTGGCATCGGCAAATAAAGCACTGTATCCCGACAAGCCGTTTGACTGCGATCCGTTTGGATCATCTTTAAGGTTACGCCAAATGCCAAACGGACTAATGCCGAACTTTACATATTTTTTCGCTGAGTGAATGCTATCAGATAAAGTACGGATCAGGGTATCCACATTATGCCTGCGCCAGTTGTTAATATCATCAAACCCTTTTCCGTATTGGGCATAGGTTGCAGTATCCGGCAGCTTTTCTTTACCGGGATAAGGATAAAAGTAATCATCAAAGTGTACGCCGTCTATATCATAATGGTGCACTACATCCATAATTACGCTAATGATATAATTGCGCACTTCCGACAGGCCAGGATTAAAATATTTTTTGCCTCCATAAGTAAAAAACCATTCGGGATGCGTGCGGGTAATGTGATTAGCGCTGATGTTGGAATCGATCAGGTCATTGGTTGCACGGTATGGATTAAACCAGGCATGTAATTCCATTGCCCGCTTGTGCGCTTCATCAATGGCAAATTTTAGCGGATCATAAAAAGGCTGCGGTACAAGCCCCTGCTTACCGGAAAGGAACATGCTCCAGGGCTCGCGGCTTTTAGCATATAAAGCATCTGCCGATGGCCTGATCTGCAGCATGATGGCATTAATACCGCTCTTTTGATGCTCATTTAAAATATTTAAAAGCTCTTGCTGCTGCATATCAGATGCTAGCCCGCGCTTTGAAGGCCAGTCGATATTTTGAACTGTTGCCACCCACACGCCTCTAAATTCACGCTTTGGGGCAATTTGTGCATGAGTTGCCTGTACGGTTAAGAAAGAGATGTATAGAACAAAAAGAAAGCTTATGTTTTTGAGGACCATGCTTTTTGGTTTTGATGAATAAAGAAAACCCTTCCTTGCTATGGCAGGAAGGGTTTGGATAAATTGTTCAGCTTTTATTATTATTACCAGCCCGGATTTTGTTTCAAGTCTACACCCTGATCTTTATAAAGCTTTATCTGATCCAACGGCAACGGATTTAAATAAACTTTGGGATCATTAAATATCCGTTGAGTTTCCGCTTTAGGAGCAGGTACAATATATCCCTGAGACGCATTGTTTTGCAGGGTTACAGATAGCTTAGCCGGAGCTGGATAATCCACTCTATTAATCCAGGCTCCCAGGTTAATGTCAGGATTTGCCTGAGTATCCAGATATTCGTACTTTTTCCATCTTCTAAGGTCATCATTCCTGAAGCCTTCCATCATCAGCTCTATACGGCGTTCCCGGCGTATTTCCCAGATAAGTGGAGGTACGGTAGCATCTCTTTTCGAATCATCGTAAACAACATTATTTACTGCCGGCAAGTTACCTATTACCTGTAGGTTAGGCAGGTTAATACCTGCCCGTTTCCGGAGCTTATTAATGGATATATCCAGGTCAGCTTGGGTTAAGGTCCCTAATTCTGCAGTTGCTTCGGCATAATTCATCAATACTTCCCCATAACGGATAACAGGCGCTTGTGTATCATTTAAATTGCTGTTTCCATTAGTCAGGTCCTTAATGTCTTCATTAAAGAATTTCAGCACGGCGTACCCGGAAGTTGAGTAATTAGCTACTATGCCATTAAGCCTTAATGCGTTTACAAAGGTTGCATTAATACGAGGGTCCCTGTCTGTCATTACATTTGTAATGGTTTTATCTCCTTTGTAAAGTGGAGACACACCAATAGGCAACCCGTCTTTGCACAAATAAGATTCTATAGCATTTTTTGAAGCCCCTGTTTGTGGTTCTTTATTAACATAACTTTGCAAACTGTGTGTAAGCAAACCCGTTTGATATTTTCTGTATAAGATGATTTCCGGATTGGTAGATAGGTCGAGAGAATTAAATAACTTTCTGTAGTCGCTGGCAACTGTATATCCACCATTTGTAATTATCTCATTCGCAGCCCCTTTAGCAGCCTGCAAATATTCGGTTGCTTTTGCAGCATTATTGCTTTGGTATTTTTCCCATGTCCCTTCAAACAAAAACACTCTTGACATAAAAGCCAAAACAACATTCCTGTTTACAATCAGTCCTTGTGGTCCGGTTGCTGCATCAGTGGCTCGTACGTTTTCTGATGCATATTTAAAATCAGCCAAAACACTGTCCATCATTAAGGTACGGGGGTCCCGTGGTTTATAGAGCGCCTGGTTATCCGTTTCGGAAAGTACCTGCCCATACCATGGATAATCACCAAAACTTTTTACTTTACTGGCATATTCAAGCGCTCTAAAAAAACGTGCTACCCCGGTCCAGTGTTTAATTGCTTCAGCAGACATCGGAACAGTTTTAATACGGTCAATAAATAAATTGGCTTTACGAATGTTTGTAAATGACCAACCGCCTCCAGTAGTAGGAACATTCCTTGTAAATGTTGTAGGTGTTGTAGGCGCAAAATCATCATTTAAAGATTCGCCCGAGAAATATCCACCCCAGGTTAAATCAAAACCGGACGAATAACCAATGAAATAGAGAGGATAAAACCCGTATGCAAATGTTCTTACATTTCCTTCACTTGTCCAGAAGGTTTGATCGGTAAGCTGATCCAAAGGTAATTTAGTAAGAAACTTGTCTGTCTCTTTTTTGCATCCCCAGGCAATAAAGATCAAACCAAATATTAAATATTTTAAAGTTTTCATATTTTCCGAATTGTTAATAATTAAAATGTTACCTGTAGTCCTAAAGAAAATGTTTTTCTATACGGATATACGCGTCCAAATCCGGCCCTGTCATTATCAATCTGGGTTTGAGAAAAATCTATTTCCGGATCAATTGGTATATCTTTTAAATGATCAAATGTCAAGATGTTCTCACCGCTGAAAAATACCCTTAGCCTTTCCATTTTCATCTTTTGTGTTATAAGTTTTGGAAACGAATAACCAATGTTTAAATTTTTCAAACGCAGATAAGCCATGTTTAACAGATACCGGGTTTGCGGTTGATAATCCCATCTGTCAATTGCTGCACCATAATCTGTTGGCTGAGGATAAAAAGCATTCGGGTTGCCGGGTGTCCAATAATCCATTTGATTGGAATACCATGCTTCTGCAGCCCTAAAGCCGGGGAATACCAATGGCCCGCTTGCCCATAAATCACGTTTTCCGACACCCTGAAAATAAACATTAAAATCGAAGCCTTTCCAGTCGGCCCCCAATCTTAATCCATATTGGTAACGTGGTGTCGAGTTGCCAATAACCTTTTTATCTCCCGGATTGTCAAGCGTATTGGTGCCAGAATAAATAACACCATCGCCGTTCAGGTCCTTATATTTAACATCGCCTGGGCCGAAATAAAACGAGCCGCTTTCTAATTGGCTTTGAGAAGGAACGCCGGGAGCATATACATAGCGGCCGGCAGCATTTCTGCCAGAAAAATCGCTTTCGGTAAATAAGCGATCAGTTTCGTAACCCCAAATTTCACCCAGCTTCATCCCTTCATAATAGGTTGTATTTAATGCAGCGATCGGAGCCGGGAGCTGTCGGGTTGTATTAGCATATTTTGTGATTTTTTCCAGTGCATCTGATAAAGTTCCGGTAATGTTAAAATGAAGCCCGTTAGAAAAAGAATGATTGTAATCTATAGCTAATTCCCAGCCATTTCCTTGCAGTTCGCCATAATTACGAACCGGTGAAGTTGTTCCAAAAGAACCTGGAAGTGTTACACCTGCAGTAATCATATTACTTGTTGTCCTTCTGTAAACATCAAACGTTACACCAAGCTGATCTTTTAAAAACCGGGCATCCAAACCAAGGTTGGCGGTTTTAATTGTTTCCCAGGTTAAAGAAGGGGAAGGCGCACCGGGCGTAGTTAAAGTAGTTGCATTTCCGGTAGGCAATATCCATCCAGAGTTATACGTACTCATTACAGACAGGAAGCGGTTGTTGCCCACCACCTGATTGCCTATAGAGCCGTATGATCCTCTTATTTTCAAAAACGAAAGGAAGTTTTTGCTCCAATCCATATAGGGCTCCTGGGTCAATACATATCCGGCAGAAGCGGAAGGGAAGAAACCATATAACTGATTAACAGGAAAACGTGATGAGCCATCTATACGGCCGTTTAACTCTAACAAGTACTTGTTTTTATAGGCATAATTGATACGGCTAAAATAACCTAAGGTTGAATAGTGGCCATTACTGCCTGTTGCAAATTGATCACCTGTAGTGAGTGCAAGTTCACCGTAATTCGGATCAAGTAGGTTTCTTCTTTGTGCTGATTCGCTGGTATATTCATTTAACTCTATATCACTACCTACAATTACTTTAAAAGAGTGATCCCTGATATCTTTATTATAGGTAGCAAAGAGCTTACCCGTATTAATTTGATTCCAGTAAGAATAATATCTAACTGAGTTGTAGGTAGCGCTTTGATAAGGTGTATAATTTAATGCAGTACCATTAAATGACCAGAAATCATAAGCTAAGGTATTACCGCCCGTTTGGTGAAGATGTTCGTTGGTACCCGAATAAGTATAATCAGCATCAACAGTAAGGCCTGGAAGTATTTTAAAAGTACCTCCTACAGAAATCCTGGAAAGGACATTTTTATCCTGGTCCATTTTTGCCTGCTGCACCTCAGTTATAGCACTCCTGAAGGGTTTGCCCAGGTAAGTTCCATAAGGATAATTTGCCGGCCAGCGGTATAAATAATAATATGGGCCGTACTGTGAGCTGCCGAAATTGAAAGGTGAAGTTGTGAGCGTATTTGAAAAAATAACTTTTCCGCGGGCATCAAGCCACTTGGTTGCGCTTGCGTTTACGCCTAATGAAAAATTATACCGGTCAAATTCATCGGGATTTACTTTTAAAACCCCTTTTTCCCCTAAATAACCCAGCCCTAAATTGTAGTTTATTTTTTCACTGCCTCCGCTTACACCAACATTATGCGTTTGCTGTGGCGTCCAGTCCCTTAAATACAATTTGCCTGGGTCCCATTGGCGATAAAAGTATAACTTACCGCCAATGATATCAAAGTCCCTGCCCTGTACCATTTCAGGGCTTAAATTCTGGTTTCCATACTGCTGTTGCCAATCACGCATTTTTGCAATAGAGGCAGCATCAACAGAATAACCAATTATACTGTAACTTGAGGTGTTGGGGCTAAAACGTTGAAGTGCCAGTAATGAAGCTTGTGAGTTATCGGCCGCTGAAGCCAGGTGCGGGGTATTCATTGCTGATGACCATGCAAAGTTATTAGAGTAAGTTACCCTGTTGGGTGCATTCCTTTTACCTGTTTTAGTGGTAATTAATATTACCCCAAATGCACCTCTGGTACCATATATGGAAGCTGATGCTGCATCTTTTAATACTGATATAGATTCAATATCATCCGGGTTAAGTAATTGAAGGCTTGGTATCTCCACGTTATCAACCAATATTAAAGGTGTTGCACCTGCTGCGCCTGTATTAATAGAACCCACTAATCCACGCAGTCTTATTTTCGGATTGGTTCCTATGTCACCAGTTGCAGTAGTGATGGTTAAACCAGGAACAACGCCTTGTAAACCACGCGCCACATCTGTAATGGGCCTTGATTGTAAAACCTTGGTATCCACTGTTGATACTGCACCGGTTAGGTTAGCTCTTTTCTGCGTTCCGTAACCAACCACAACTACTTCATTTAATGATTTTGTATCGGCACCCAGTTTAACATTAACAACACTTTCATTGCCAATGGTTCTTTCCTGTGTTAATGAACCGACAAAACTAAAGACCAACACTTGCCCTTTGGCTGCCTGAATGGAGTACGTGCCATTTATATCCGTAACAACACCAATAGTGGTTCCTTTTATTCTGATTGAAACTCCGGGCAGTGCATTTCCGTCATCTGCAGAAGTTACTTTTCCGCTAACTGCTTTTTGCTGGGCCATAACCTGTACCGACAAAAAGAATAAAGCAAGAAACATTTTAAGTAGCTTTTTTTTCATGATTGCTTTTTTTTGTTTGCTTAAGATTGTTGTTAAATGTGTTTATAATAATAGCTCATAAATAGCTCATAGTTCATGGCTGATAGCTCGCAGCTGAGGCTGTTGACTAATAGTTTTAATGCTTCTTTTATCCTATAAAAAACTTAAACTTTGTATATTTTTTTTATACCTGATCTAAACACCAATTTTACCATGCTAAAAGAAGCATTGCCTAATTCTAAGCAGGGTAAAATCCAGAGCTTGGCGAAGGATCAATATAAACTTACACAGCTTCTAAAAAATTATTATTGATACAATAAATATTTTTGACGCATTCTCTTAAACTGACCCAATTGCGGCTCCCAGCTTTTTCGTATTTCAGCTTCGGTTTTACCGGCTATGATCTGTTCTTTTAAACTTGTTGTCCCGGCCAGCTTATCAAAGTTGCCTATTTGCTTGCTTTGCTTGTAATCAAAAAACTTTTCTTTGTACGGATAAGCTTTGTACATTTCAAGTAACCAACCAAGATTTATACGCTTGCTTTTTATCAATTGATCGGTGTTAAATTTTCTTAAATCCAAGCCGTAACAAGTTTCATTTTGGAACAAAGGTGTTTCGCTCATTCCTTTGATACTTACAGGCGTAAAAGAAAACGCATATTTGCCTTTAAGATCAGGATTGCCCAATACCGTGAACGGAAAATAAGTACCTCTGCCCTGGCTTATTACAGTTCCTTCAAACAAACACAACGAAGGGTACAGCAAAACAGATTGTTGTGTATTTAAATTGGGCGAGGGATGTACCGGAAGCGTATAAGGCATACTGTGCTTATAATGGGCAACCGGGATAATTTTAAGCCGGCATTTGATGCCATTGGCCATCCAGCCCTCACCATTGATCATTTGCGCATATTCGCCTACCGTCATCCCATGGGCTATTGGTACGGGATGGTAACCAATCCCTGATTTTAATTTCATATCTAGCACCGGGCCGTCAACCATATAACCGTTAGGGTTAGGCCTGTCAAGTATTAATAATTCTTTGTTATTTTCGGCACATGCCTCCATAACACGGTGCAGCGTTGCCAGATAAGTGTAGTATCTTGCCCCTACATCCTGAAGATCATATATCATCAGATCGATCTCTGCCAGGTCTTTTGCGCCTGGTTTACCGTTTTTGCCGTATAAGGATATTACCTGTATCCCGGTTTTTGGATCTACACTGTCATCAACACGGGCGCCATTGCTGGCATCGCCCCTGAAGCCATGTTCGGGCCCGAATATTTTTACAATATTCAGCCCTAAAGCTTTAAGGCTGTCAACACTGGCCTTATCAGCAATCCTGGAGGATGGGTTCACCACCATACCTATTCTTTTTCCTTTTAGGTATGGTACGTATTTTTCTGTTTGATCTGCTCCGGTAATAAGTGTTTTGCCAGGATGGGGCTTTGTTAAGGCTGAAGCCTGATGCAGGTTATAAACAGGTATTGTACACCAGGCAGAAGAAATTAGCATGAATAAGGAAAGCAATGCTGTTTTCATTTTGTTGTTGCCGTTTTAATGCTTCAGTTTTTTGTTTACAATACTACGCTGATTAATTTTGCTATCCTTCGCGATCCTGGTTTCTGTTGAAGAAGGATTTACCGTATCCTGATCTTACCTGTAAAATGATGATTTTCCCCTAAAAACATTTGCCTTGTTTATCGATGCAACAAAACTATGATACTACAAAGCATCGCTGCTCAAATATAAAATTGTAAATTAAAAAATCAAAGCTTTTTGCGTTTTTAATTTACAAAACGCAACAACATGCATTTAAATGGATTAAACCGGTTTCGGGTTATCTGTTGCCGGTTGCCGGAAAGGCGAAGGGCGGTAAGCAAATCAGGCCGCCTTTCAGATTTGTCTTTCTGTCTTTCGCTCTTCCCAACCTCCTCAAAATGCTTCTTTTATCACCTAAAAAATAGTGTGCTTTATATGTTTTGGCTGATTGCTGACGGCTGATTGCCCTCTGCTTAAATCACTTGAAAAACAGCTGCATAAGTTTCTAATGCTTTGTCTGCAGGTTCCAGGTCGGTAATTAAATAATTGATGGCGTTTACATTGCATATTTTCATTTTCTCGACCGAGTTAAGCTTCTCGGCAATGCTTACGAGCGCTATTTTATTTGCGGATTGGATCATGACTTTTTTAACCTGCACAACCTCCCAGTCAGAATCTGTAATGCCGTGATCGAGCGAAAGCCCGTTGGTCCCTAAAAAACAAAGGTCAACGTGTATATCAGCAAGCTGGCTAATTACCAGCGAACCTGTGTTGATATAAGAATTTGGCCATAAACGCCCGCCCAGCAGTATAATTTCGCACGCAGAATATTCAACAAGTTCCAGCGCTACCACCGGGCTGATGGTAAAAAACGTACAGCGCAGGTTTTTGGGCACCAAACGGGCCATTTCAATAATAGTTGTGCCGCCGCCTAAAAGCACAATCATGCCATCGGTAATCAATGTCAACGCTTTTTTGGCTATTTGCTTTTTAGCTTCTTTGGCATAAACATCAACCTGAGTGGCTGGGTGCGAAAAAGATTTTGACATGGCGCCGCCATATACCTTTTTGATCTTTGCACTTTTTGCCAGCTCGTTTAAATCCCTCCTGATGGTGTCTTCGGATACATTTAGCTTAATGCTCAAATCTGATGAGAGCACTTTGTTATGCAGGTTTATTTGCTTGATGATAAAATTCTGTCTTTCTGCCTTTAGCATAAATATAGATTTTAAACCTATTCCCCTATAAAAATAGCCGGGATTAAAGTAATAAATCTCCACCAAATCCAACAATCGCTCCTAAAATAAAATCACATTCTATATGGTGTTAGGGTGAAGGGTAGAAAGGAGAAGGCGGTAAGCAAATCAGGCCGGCATTGTTCAAAGTCTGTCTTTCCCTTTCGGACTTCCCGTCTTCCGGCTTTCCGACTTCCTCAAAATGCTTCTTTTAGCCCTGTAAAATTGGTGCCTGGCAGATATCAGCTATCAGCAAAAAGGGGGCGCTTTGATAAAGAGAAGCATCCGATGGTTAGCCATGAGCGTATTTATCAGCTGATCCGTAAGGACAAACGGGAAGCGGCGATTTTTATAAACATACCAGGCACCACTTTAAACACCGAAAACGGCCTGTAGGTGGCCGGATGATCGTCATTAAAGATAAAGTGTCCATAGATGAAAGGCTAGCTATCATTAACGAGAAAAAGCGTTTTGGCGACTGGGAGATAGACACCATTGTAGGAGAAGGGAATAAAGGCGCAATCGTTACCATTGTAGAAAGACAGACCGGCTTCCTGTTGATGAAAAAGCTTCCTGAAGGCAAGGCGGCAAAGGGCCTTTCCAATGCTGTCGTCGACCTGCTATTACCTTATAAACAGGTCATCCATTCCATCACTTCAGACAACGGAACCGAGTTTGCCGACCATAAACTGATAGCAAAAAAACTAAATGCCGATTTCTATTTTGCACACCCTTATTCTTCCTGGGAAAGAGGACTGAACGAGTATACCAATAAGCTTATCAGGCAATATGTCCCTAAAAAACAATCATTTGATGGCTATAATGATCAGAATATCAAAGAACTGCAACACAAAATCAACCAAAGGCCCAGAAAAAAACTACAATTCAATAATCCTAAACATATTTTTTACACTAACTTAGATAGCAAAGTTGCATTGGCGAGTTGAATCTGCGAACTCTAAATAATTATTTACAAAAGAACTTATTAATATTAAAAAATGTATTTTCGGATTTTGCAATGATCAAAGTCGTTAATGTTAAAGATAAAAAAATATGATAAAAAAATTATCCATCGTAATCCCGGCCTATAACGAGGCCAGAACCATACACCTTATTTTAAATAAATTAAAGGCTGTTGAACTGATAAACAACATTACCAAAGAAGTGATCATCGTAAATGACTGTTCTACCGATGGCACGGAAGAAATATTATTGAGTTATATTTCCAACAACCAGGACCTGCCCATAACTTATTTTAAACATGCAATTAACCAGGGCAAAGGTGCTGCCTTGCATACCGGCATTTCAAAAGCCACCGGCGAATATTTAATTATCCAGGATGCGGATCTGGAATATGACCCGAATGAATACAACGACCTGCTTAAACCCGTTTTACTGGGTTTTGCCGATGTGGTTTATGGCTCACGTTTTATGGGCAGCAACCCGCACCGTGTTTTGTTTTTCTGGCATACCATAGGAAATAAATTCCTGACTTTTATTTCCAACATGTGTACTAATTTAAATTTAACAGACATGGAAACATGTTATAAAATGTTTAAAACAGATGTTATCCAAAAGATAAAATTACAAGAAAAGCGGTTTGGTTTTGAACCGGAAGTTACCGCAAAAGTTGCACGCATCCCCAAAATCAAAATTTATGAAGTTGGTATTTCTTACTACGGAAGAACTTATGACGAAGGAAAAAAGATTGGCTGGAAAGATGGTGTGCGCGCAATTTATTCAATTGTAAAATACGGACTTTTTAATATGTAACCTGATATGAAAAAAATATCACTTTGGTATTCAAGGTTAAATATTTATTACCAATTAGCCCCATTCTTAGTTTTTTATTTAGCCATTTGCGTTGTATTTGCGCCTAATCATTTTGTTGGTGATGAAGAAAGATATGTTAAGTACGCGCATGAATTGTTAAGAGGTTTTTATTCGCTGCCTGCACCAAATATAAATTTATGGGCAGGGCGTGGTTACCCTGCATTGATAGCCCCTTTTTTGTTTTTGAAACTTCCGCTTGTGGTTTTAAGGCTAATCAATGGGTTTTTACTGTATTTTTCACTCGTAATCGTTTATAAGAGTATCCATATTTACGCCTCTAATAAAGTTGCCCTTACTTTTACCTTGTTGCTTGCCTTGTATTTCCCTGCTTACGAAAAACTTCCAACAATAGAAACAGAATGCCTTACCTGGTTTTTAATCAGTGCAATTTGTTACTTATTTATTAAAATCTTCAGGCAAAAAAACATATCCCTAAAACTCATATTCTTATGCGGCTTTGTCATTGCCTATCTTGCAATGACAAAAGTGATCTTTGGTTACGTTATTTTAGCTATACTGATCGTTTCTTTACTGATGCTGGTATTGCCTCATTTGCGTTTGGCGGCAAAAAAATCAACTTATATTTTTTCGGTCGCTTTAATTTTTTGTCTGCCCTATCTAATTTATACTTACAGTTTAACAAAAAACGTTTTTTACTGGGGCGATAGCGGAAGCATGTCCTTATTTACGATAAGTGCACCTTATCCAAACGATTCTGGGGATTGGAAAGATTATCCGCAAATGAAGTCCAATCCAAACTATAAAGTTTTTGTAGATAGTATTTTAAAACTCACCCCTTCTGAACGGGACATAGCTTATAAAGAAAAAGCAATAGCAAACATTAAAAAATACCCCAAAAAATATTTAATGAATTGTGTGGCTAATGTGGGCCGGTTGCTGTTCTCCTATCCTTTTACAGATATGCAGGAAGATGTCAAAACCTACTTTACCATTGGGCCTAACATGTTTGTGGTTGTTTTTATGCTGATCACCATTGGACTAAGTGTTTTTTATTATAAAAAGCTTCCTCATGAATTGTGCATCCTGCTTTTTTTTATTTTGATTTATCTTGCAGGAAGCTCAATGGTCAGTGCTTTCAGGAGAATGTTTTATATTACTATGCCCTTTTGGACGGTGTTTATTTCCTATGTTTTAACCAACATTATTACAATAAAAATTAAGCGCAATTAAAAAACAAGCTTTACTAAATCAATTATAATTTTAGATGAGTCTTCACTTCTAAAGATTCAAAATCACATTTTTTTAGGTGATACTTCTTTTATCACCTAAAAATCAGTAAATATATTATTACAACAAATCAAAACTACAATCCTACAAAACCCGTAACAAACAAAACATGTTTTTTACCCTTTCAAAATTATTGATCTATATAATCTTTCCAATTTCTTGGATTATGATTTTGCTGGCCGTTGCATGCTTTCTTAAAAACAAAAAGCATCGCCAGAGATTACTAATCACTGCGGTTGTGCTGCTGCTTGTTTTTTCCAACGGTTTTCTTTTGAATGAATTTGCAAAACGATGGGACGCAGCCACTGTAAGTTTAAAAAATACTGCCAATTACAGTTGTGCTTTAATTTTAGGTGGATTTGTATCTGAAGACGATACCGGAAACGGTTATTTAAACTGGGCCGCCGACCGGTTTATACAAGGAATTAAATTGAAGGAAACCGGAAAAGTAACGCACCTACTTTTTACCGGAGGCAATGCCAACTTATTGCCAGATCGGTTTAATTTTACCGAAGGCAACTGGATCAGTGCAGAACTGAAAGCTTTCCATCTGCCCGACAGTACAATCTTGATTGAAAAACGATCACGCAACACGATAGAAAACATACAATTTTCAAAAGCAATTTTAGAAGCAAAACATTTGCCGCCGCCTTATCTGCTGGTTACCTCAGCCTTTCACATGCGCCGTGCTTTATTAATTTGTAAAAAAGCTGGTATCAAAGTAGTTCCTTATCCTTGTAATTATTTTGCCGGTAAAGGAAGTACAAACTTCGGCGATTTTATTCCTAACGCACAAACTTTATCCGATTGGAATATCTATTTAAAAGAGCTGGTTGGTTATGTTGTTACTTCTATCAAAAACTAAATAAAAATTAGATAAAATCAGATAAAACCACATTGACAATCAAATTTTATGCTTTTCAATTCTTATCCCTTTCTGGTTTTTTTTGTTGTTGTAACTACTTTGTATTTTATATTTCCTTATAACAAAAGGTGGTTATTGCTTTTATTGAGCAGCTGCTATTTCTACATGTCTTTTGTTCCTATTTATATATTGATCTTAGGGTTTACAATTGTAGTGGATTATTTTGCCGGAATTTGGATTGAAAACGCAAAAGGTAAAAAACGCAAGCTGTTCCTGATATTGAGTTTGATTGCAAATATTGGCGTACTTGTATTTTTTAAATATTTCAATTTCATCAATTACAACTTTACTTATTTGTTGCAAGGTTTTGGGTTGAAAAATCAGTTGCCGTATTTATCTATTCTTCTTCCCATCGGTTTGTCTTTTCACACCTTTCAGGCCATGAGTTATACCATCGAAGTTTATCGTGGGAAGCATCCTGCAGAACATCATTTTGGTATTTATGCATTGTATGTGATGTTTTATCCGCAATTGGTGGCCGGCCCAATCGAGCGACCGCAAAATATTTTATACCAGTTTAGGGAGAAACATGATTTTAATTATGATAATGTTACCGGCGGATTAAAACTGGCTGCCTGGGGGTTATTTAAAAAAGTGGTTATTGCCGACCGCCTTTCCATCGTAGTGGATTCCGTTTATGATCATCCCCACAACTTCAACAGTTTTAGCCTGATCCTGGCAACTCTGTTTTTTGCTTTCCAGATCTACTGCGATTTTTCCGGCTATTCAGATATGGCCATTGGCATAGCCAGAGTGATGGGCTTTAAATTACTGATCAATTTTAAGCAGCCTTATCAGGCAAAAAGCTTACATGAGTTTTGGCAGCGCTGGCATATTTCGTTATCTACCTGGTTCCGGGATTATCTTTACATTTCGCTTGGGGGCAACCGCGTTACCATTCCACGCTGGTATTTAAATTTATTTATTGTGTTTTTAATTAGTGGTTTATGGCATGGTGCAAACTGGACTTTTCTGATTTGGGGGGCATTGCATGGCTTTTATTTAATTTTCGCATTGATCACCAAAAACTTTAGGGGGAAAATAAGCAAGCTTCTTTTACTGGATAAAATCTTCTTTTTACCAACGCTCATCACATTTTTACTGGTTGCGTTTGCCTGGATATTTTTTAGGGCAAATGATGTACAAACTGCTTTTTACATTGCCAAGAACATTTTTACAGGCCTGCCTGATACAATAAAAAGTTTGATACATCATCAGCCGGTTATGCAGGATATGGGTTTGAACAACAAAGAAATGATACTTTGTGTACTGCTGATTGTTTTGCTCGAAACGGTTCAATACCTGCAAATCAAAATAAACATTGTCAAGTTAATGGCACAAAAGCCCTGGTATTTCCGCTGGTCGGCTTATTACATACTTTTAATTTTGATTGTGGTTTTTGGCGAATTTTCTCAACGCCAGTTTATTTATTTCCAATTTTAGAGGATGAAAAAATTTTTTCTGAAAGCTTTTATCCTGATATCCACTATAATTATTTTCATGTTCGTCGCTGTTTTTTTGCCTCCTAATCAGGGCAAACAAAATATGATTTACACTCAAATTGATAAAAACAAACTTTTAAAAAATACACCGAACCCAAGGATTATTTTTGTCGGCGGTTCCAATCTGGCTTACGGTTTAGATAGCAAAAGAATAAAAGATTCTTTGAATATTAACCCCATAAATACAGGTATCCATATTAATATTGGTCTAAAATATATGTTGGCCAACACATTTCAATATGTCAAAAAGAACGACATCATTATCCTGTCCGCCGAGTACCAGCAGTTTTATGGCAATTTGGCCGAGGGTGAAGGGGAATTATTTTCTTTAGTAACGGATGTAGTGCCGCAAACGAAAGGTTTGCTGGATTATAAACAGTATTTTAAGCTGATGCAATTGATCCCTGAATTTGCACAATCCAAACTTCGGCCGATATTGTTGTTTTACAAGTACCCAACAGATACGATAATTGGAAGATACGACCGCAAAGCTTTTAATGCTTATGGCGATGCTTGTGCCCATTGGAAACTATCCGCAGAAAACCCTAAACCTTATCCTGCAATCACCCAAAGTTTTAATGATGATATTTTAAAAACTTTGATCAATTTCAGGGATGCTGTCAATCTTAAAAAAGCAAAATTGTACATTACTTTTCCCGGTTATCAGTATTCATCTTACAAGACTTCAGTTGCAGCGGTTAAACAAGTGGAACGACAATTAAAAGACCATCATTTTTTACTGATTTCTTCGCCGGAAGAATATATCATACCCGATAATATGATTTTTGACACGCCTTATCATTTAACAAAAAAAGGCGTGGATTACCGTACAGGACTTTTGATCAGGGATTTAAAAAAGGCGCTAAAAAGATAAGCCTGATACTTTTTTTTCTGTCATCTCGAACGCGGGGAAAAATCTTCTACTAACAATACAGGCTTCCCTTTCGCTTTGAAGAAGATTTCTCCTATCGTCGATAGGAACAAAAAACCCATCAAGCTAAAATTTACAAATGCTTCTTTTATCACCCCAAAATCTATGGCAGTTTTGATAACACGCCCCAGCCGGTGCAGGCATCCCAACCCGGGCCGGCCGCATAACCGGTATTGGTTGTAGTGGTTTTGTTATCACCGCTGATAATATCTCGGCATAAATTTGGTGTTGCATACAAACTTGGATTGATAAAGCCCGCCGGTTTTCCTTTTTGTTGATTGATCAATGCAAGCAGTCCGGCCATCAGCGGGGCAACCGCACTTGTTCCGCCAATAATAAATTGTTGTCCGTCAACCAAAACTTTATAGCCGGTACTTGGATCTGCATCCCCGGCCACATCCGGCACGCCGCGACCTTTAAAATTGGTATTTAAAGATACAGGGACGCTTGTTTTAGACTGATAATCCGGCAAAGGGAAAAAATCACTTACGCCGCCGCCCGTTGCCGAATTGCTGGCGGCGTGCCAAACCGTTTCGGAAGTGATTTTACCGCTGCCATCGGTCAGTAATTTAGTTCCGCCGCAAGCCAGAACGTACGGACTTGAAGAAGGAAAATCCACATGTACTTTGCCGTCCGTTACGCCATCGCTCGAGCCGCCATCGCCTGCGGCAACACAAATAGTTACACCAAGCAAAGCAGCCGCCTTAAAAGTTTCGTTAAAGTTAGTCATGGCCTGCGGTGTCCAGTTTACTTCGGCTGCGCCCCAGCTAATGGAAACCACAGAAGGTTTGTTCGTGGTATCATGCACGGCTTTTGTAATGGCATCCAAAAAACCCTGATCGGTATTTGGTGCAAAATAAACTACGAGCGTTGCCTCCGGTGCTACGGCACCTGCCACTTCAATATCCAGCAAAACTTCGCCGTCGGCACTGTTGGCCGTAGTTGGTGCATTCTTGCCGCCATCAACAGATACTGCTTTTACCACTGGTTTTTTGATGTTCAAAGTTTTAAAGTAATTGTTAATATCAGCCGTTTTATAACCTCCGCCCAGTTCAATAATGGCAATGCACTGCCCTTTTCCGGTTACGCCTGTTGGGAAACCATATATTTTAGCCAGCTGGTCCCCGGTATAAGCTTGTGCGGAAGCAGCGTGATTCACAATTTTGTTTTCGGGTTTATAGATTTGAAACATCGGCCGGGCTACAGGTCGTTCATCAAAACCAAAAACACCGGTAACGATATCTTGCAGATTTGCGGGAACATGGATATCGCCGGTCCTGATACGCGTTTGCATGCCCTCACTTTCGATACTGTGTAAATCAACTGCAAAAGCTTCTTCAAAATCACTGATCTTGCCTTTTAAAATCACGCTCCGGCGTGCCAATTCAACAGCAACCGTGGTAAGGTGATGCTCATGGGCATAAGCTTCTACCGCGTCTGCATCTTCCTTTGATGCCGCAAATTCTTTCTCATAATCTTCCCTGCTGATGATCTGTTCGGCTGCAAGTGCTTCATCTATTGATTTTTTTCTGCGGATACGAACAGTGATTTCTATAAACGTTTCCGGATCAACTTTTTTCAACGCTGCAGCAGCAGCAGGGGCTATCCTGTTGCTCCCTTTAAGGACATTTTTTTTTGTTGTTTTCATGATGATAATTTTTTCTAAATTAAAGATTTAATATCGTTTTACTAAAATAATTAGTAACTTATTGTTTAGGCCTGAAATTCATAATCAATAATTACATGGGTAAAAAAAGCATTTGTTTAAACGGTTGAAGAAAATTGATTGAACCCTTTTATATCCTCTTATAAAATTAAAAAAAAGAAAGCCGGGTTTCCCAAAGAACAAATAATCTGTTTTGAGGAAAACCCAGCTTCTTAATTTTAAATTTAGCTTCTTTTATCAGGTAAAAATCTACATCTTGTTGTTGGCTGCCTGTTTTTTGTTGATCGAGGCATTTAATTTTTCTGCTTCGTTCAAGTGCATTTTTAAAGTTGGCAACGTTTTAACAGCAAATGCTTTTAAATCCGGATCTTGTAAAGTAGCTGTTGCTTTTTCAAACCCGGCAATGTCTTTTTTATGTGCCTGAACCATAATTTGCATAAACTTCAAATCAAAACCGGCACTGCTTTGTAAGCTCATGGAATCTACCCGATCCTGCGTATCTTTACCTAAAGTTGTAGGCAGGCCCATTTTTTTACCATTGGCTATTTTTTTAAGCTCGGCACTTGCTGTGGTATGGTCCTTTACCATCATCGAACCAAATTCTTTTACCTGCTGGTTCAATGCGTTACGTTGCGCCAGTTGCCCCAATTGTATTTCCATCATACCACCTTCAGCCGCTTGATCTACAAACCCGGCATCACCCGTTTTAATTTGCATGATATCCGTTGTTTTAACCGTATCTGCCAGGGCATTTTTTTGTGCCTGTTCTTTTTTGGCGTCACTTTGGCCGCAGGAAATAACAAACATGGCAGCAGCAAGCAATAAATAGTGGTTATATTTTTTCATGTCGAAGTTTTTATCCGGTTTTTAACCTATTAACTAAGTTGAAATTGAATTGTTTTCGATTCGGTTGCCTGTTTTCTGTTGCAAGTTAGCAAAGTCCACATCCGGAACCGGTAACAAACAACCAATAACTGTCAACTGAAAAACCCCTATCTTAGCCGCGGCAAAACGTTCTGCCGCTCCGGGGTTTTCCTTCGGGGAGGAAAGTCCGGGCAGCACAGGGTATCCTGCTTCCTAACGGGAAGGCGTCCTTCCGGATGGACGACAGCAAGTGCCACAGAAAACAAACCGCCTGCGTGCAAATGCCGGTAAGGGTGAAAACGCGGGGTAAGAGCCCACGGCCTGGCATGGCAACATGCCTTGCGGTAAACCTCAGGAGCTGAAAGGCCAAATAGGTTCCGGTAGCCAGAAAGCGGCCCGCTTTTGTTGCAGCAGCAACGCCGGAACGGGTAGGCTGATTAAGGTGATGGGCGACCATCATCGCAGATAAATGGCAGAAACCCGGGCAACCGGGCACAGAACCCGGCTTACAGGTTTGCTATCCGGAATTTTTAAATCAAGCCCTTTTCCGTAACCGGAGAAGGGTTTGCCGTTTAACTGCTAAAACTTATATCTTAGCGGCTGGAAAAAACCATTCCTTTTAGCAAAAAAATTAATGTCGAAAATACTGATTATAGATGATGAACGTGCTATACGAAGTACCCTGCGGGAAATTTTGGAGTACGAAGATTATCAGGTGGATGATGTGGATAACGGGGTGGATGCGCTTAACCTGATCAAAAAAGGGGATTACAACCTGGTGCTGTGTGATATCAAGATGAACCGGATGGATGGTTTGGAAGTGCTTACCGAAGCATTGACATTTAAACCTGATCTGCCTTTTATCATGATCTCCGGTCATGGCACGGTAGAAACTGCTGTGGAAGCCAGTAAAAAAGGTGCGTTTGATTTTGTGAGCAAACCGCCGGACCTGAACCGTTTGCTCATTACCGTGCGCAATGCATTAGACCGTGGCTCGCTGGTAACAGAAACCAAAGTACTAAAGAAAAAGGCTTCCAAAACACGCGAAATGCTGGGCGAATCGCAGGCTATTGGCAAGATCAAGGAAACGATAGACCGCGTTGCACCAACAGAAGCCCGGGTATTGGTTACGGGCGCAAACGGCAGTGGTAAAGAATTGGTTGCGCGTTGGCTGCACGAAAAATCGCACCGTTCTGATTCGCCTTTAATTGAAGTCAACTGCGCGGCCATCCCTTCCGAACTGATTGAAAGCGAGCTTTTTGGCCATGAAAAAGGGTCGTTCACTTCCGCAGTAAAACAACGCATCGGCAAGTTTGAATCTGCCAGCAGCGGCACACTTTTTCTGGATGAAATTGGAGACATGAGCCTTTCGGCACAGGCCAAAGTACTGCGTGCCTTGCAGGAAAACAAAATTACACGCGTAGGCGGCGAAAAGGAGATTGATGTAGATGTGCGCGTAATTGCAGCAACCAATAAAGATCTGCTGAAAGAAATTGAAGCCGGCAACTTCCGGATGGACTTGTACCACCGTTTAAGTGTGATCCTGATCCACGTGCCGCCGCTAAATGAACGGCGGGAGGATATTCCGCTGCTGACCAGGAATTTTTTGGAAGAGATTTGTACCGATTACGGCATGCCAGTTAAAAAAGTATCCGAAGCCGGAATGGAAGCACTGAAAGCTTTGCCCTGGACAGGCAACATCCGCGAACTGCGCAACATGATCGAGCGTTTGATCATTTTGAGCGATAAGGTTATTACAGATGCCGACGTAAAAGCTTTTGCCAATCCATCTGCACCGGTTGTCATCACACCTCAAACCGTTGTAGCGCACCCAGACTTTGACAACTTTAAGAGTTTCCAGGAATACAAGGATTTTGCCGAGCGCGAATACATCAAATTCAAGCTCGAAAAAAATGGTTGGAACGTATCTAAAACTGCTGACGATATTGACATTCAACGCAGCCATTTATACAGCAAGATTGAAAAATTTGGTTTAAAGCGCGGCGAGAATTAGGGGTTATGATGCTTCTTTTATGGAGTAAAAATTGGTATTGGTAGAATTAAGATAAATTCCGTAATCAAACTTAAACATTAATGTTTATAAAAATTGTTTAATTACCTTACATCAAAAACTAAATCAGCATGAATAAATTTAAAAAAGTACTGGCATTTGCTTGCATAGCAAGTGCAACTTTAATTCAGCCTTTCCATACCTCCGCGCAGCAAAAAACAGGTTTTCATGTGCTTAAAGACCTTAAAATCGGTAGTCCGGGCGGCTGGGACTATATTACCCGTGGATGGCACCGATAAGAAAATCTACGCTTCGCACGGCACTCAGGTTATTGTTTTGAGCATCACAACCGGCGATTCGATAGGTGTGATTACCAACACCAACGGCGTGCACGGTATTGCGCTGGCCAAACCTTTTGGCAAGGGTTATACCAGCAACGGGCGGGACAACAGCTGCACCGCTTTCGATTTAAAAACTAATAAAGCTATTGCTGCCATTCCGGCCGGCACAAACCCTGATGCCATTTTTTATGATGATTTTTCCAAAAAAGTATATGCTTTTAACGGCCGCAGTCAGGATGCAACCGTGATCGACCCGGCTACTGATAAAGTTGTGGCCACGATACCGCTGGGCGCAAAACCGGAAACCGGCGTATCGGATGGTAAAGGCAAAATATTTGTAAACGCAGAAACAACCAACGAAATGGTGGTTATCAACGCCAACACCTACAAAGTTGAGAACCGTTATAAAATTGATAGCGGCGAAGAACCGACCGGACTTGACATTGACCGTGCAACCAGCCGCTTGTTTATTGGTTGCGGCGGTAACAAAACCATGGTGGTAATGGATGCCACCAACGGTAAAAATTTAGCTAAATTCCCGATTGGCGGATGCGACGGCGTAGCATTTGATCCGCAACTGAAACAGGCCTATTGCTCTAATGGCGAAGGCACGATGTCGGTTATTAAAGAAGTGAACGCCAATCAGTTTGAATTTGTGGAGAACGTACCGACCGAACCTGGGGCACGTACCATTGGTGTAGATCTGATAACCCATCATTTGTTTTTACCAACAGCAAAACTGGAAGCCGTGGCACCAACGGCAGAAAACGCACATCCAAGGCCAAAAATGATCCCCGGCACTTTCCATGTAGTGGAAGTGGGCAAGTAAAATGCTTCTTTTATCAGGTAAAAATTGGTATTGCAGCCGGAAAACTTTTCCGGCTTTTTTTATGAACGAAATTTTTAGCTTTACTACGGACCAAAAACATATTTCCAACTAAAAAAACCAACATGAATTTTGTTATTGAACTATTGGTAAATGCAGGCGTTATTTTTTTACTGTCGCATTTTTTGCCAACCATTATCATCCGCAATTACGGAACGGCAATTTTGGTGGCACTGGTAGTTGGTTTGCTCAATGCCACCATCGGTGCTATCATCCGTTTCCCTTTAAACCTCTTAACGCTTGGCCTGCTGTCTTTTTTTATCCGGCTGCTTGTTACGGCAGTAGTGATTAAAATAGCAGACGCGATTTTAAAGGATTTTGAAATCAAAGGCTTTTCGCCTGCCTTGATCCTGGCCTTTGCATTGGCTATTGACGGCAGCTTTTTATCTTTTGCTTTACAGCATCATGTTAGATAGTGACGGGAATTAGTAATTGGTGATGCTTCTTTTATCAGGTAAAAATTGGTATTGTATTTTGTCATGCCGAACTTGTTTCGGCATCCCAAATGAAAGGTTGTGTCCATGCAAGAGGGATCCTGAAACAAGTTCAGGATGACAAACAAGTTCAGGACGACAATCATGTTCAGGTGTTTTGTCATGCCGAACTCGTTTCGGCATCCCACCAAAAAGGTTGTGTCCATGCAAGAGGGGTCCTGAAACAAGTTCAGGATGACAAACAAGTCCAGGATGACAAAAGGCTATACAATCAGTCATTAAATCGATAAAATGAACAAACAAGGGCACGTTTATATTATGTCTAACCAGTACCGCACTACTTTTTACATTGGAGTAACCAGCGATCTGGAAACAAGGATTTGGCAACATAGCAATGGAGAAGGTTCTGTTTTTACTAAAAAATACCGCTGCCACTACTTGGTTTATTTTGAATATTTTCCTTTTATTAACGATGCGATTGACCGGGAAAAACAATTAAAAAACTGGCATCGCCCATGGAAAATAGCATTGATCGAATCTGTGAATCCAACAATGAAGGATTTGAAGGATGAGATTAAAACCTGATCCTTTTTGTCATGCCGAACTTGTTTCGGCATCCCACGTGAAAGGTTGTGTTTATGCAAGAGGGATCCTGAAACAAGTTCAGGATGACAAACAAGTCCAGGATGGTATGCAAGTCCAGGATGACAAAATCCGTCATGCCGATTACTCGTTTCGGCATCCCACCAAAAAGGCTGCGAATATGCAAGAGGGATCCTGAAACAAGTTCAGGATGACAAACAAGTTCAGGTGTTTAGTCATGCCGAACTTGTTTCGGCATCCCAATTACAAGGTTTGCTTTCGTTGCAAGAGGGATCCTGAAACAAGTTCAGGATGACAACAAGTCCAGGATGACAAACAAGTTCAGGATGGCTCCTCCAACCTTTCCATAATCCGCTCACAAATTTCATGGGTAAACAAAGCATCGCGCGCAGAAATTTGGGTTGAAGTTTGATTGACGACTGCATTTAAAAAATCGCTGACCATTTGTTCAAAACCGCGCTTGTGCAAAGTAGATTCCCAATCGTTTCCACTGTTATGGATACTGTTTCGGTTTTCTTCTATCACTAAATCAGCTACATTGTAAGCGGTGCGTTTGTGTGTTGCAGACATTACTTCCAATTTTTCTTCAGTCGTGGCCGTGTCCCTGTTCATGATGCCGATGGCAACCGCGCCGGTTTTAGATACCAACTGGATGACCAATTGATGCAGCATTTCCCCTTTTTTAATGCCATGTACGATCAGATTATCGATGGGATAAGGGAAAAGGTAACGCAGCGTATCCACCACGTGGATAAAATCTTCGACTACAAATCTTCTAACTAAGTCCGGCAGCGACTTGCGGTTTTTCTGCATCAAAATCAGCATCGGGTTTTCCAATTTCATTTGCTGATACACGGGCGCATACCGGCGGTTAAAACCAACCATCAGCAATACATTTCGCGCTTCGGCCAGTTCTACCAGTTGTTTGGATTTGGGGTAATCCATTGTCAGCGGTTTATCCACAAAGACGGCCACATCAGCTTCCAACAATTGCTTTACCATTTCAAAATGCGCTTCAGTTGCGGCATGTACAAAAGCTGCCTGTATGCCGCTTGCCATCAGTTCCTGCAAATTGTTGTGCAAATGTGAAATGCGGAACCGACTGCCCAATTCCTGCAACCTGCTTTCATTTCTCGAACACAAATGGAACTCGAAACCGGCCTTGCTTCCCAAAACCGGCAAATACGCTTTTGCGGCAATATCCCCCAAACCAATAATACCTATCTTAATCATGCTACATGCTATTTAACAGCATGTAAACAAAGTGATTTATTTAGAGAAAAGGAACCTTAGTTTTTAATTAATTCCTGACAAAAATTGCTGATTTGATTATTGCTAAAAATTGGTAGTTTAGTGGTTCTTGAAATCCATCTAAACCAAATGAAGACAATTGCTTATCTCGTCCTTGGCGGCCTGCTGCTGCTGATCAATACTTCTTTTATGCCACCAAAAGAATGGACAAAATTGCTGGATAAAAACCTCTCGAAATGGGAAAACTACGAAAGTTACCGCCACAAGGTTGGTTATAAAGGCCAGGTTCCGGCGGATGCAAATGGCAAACTTATCCCGCCGATTGGTTATAATAAAAACGAGGCCAATGTTTTTGCAGTAGTGATGCAAAATGGTGAACCAGTTTTACACATCAGCGGCGAAATTTATGGTTGTATTTATACCAAACAGGATTTTGAGAACTATGATTTTAAGCTGAAAGTGAAATGGGGAAGTAAAAAATGGGTTCCGCGTTTAACCGAACCTTGGGATTCAGGAATCTTGTACAATTCGCAAGGCCCGGCCGGTATAGATTATTGGCACTCGTGGATGCTGAGCCAGGAGTTTCAGGTTTCGGCACATGAAAACGGCAACAGCATGGGCGATTATTGGTGCATTGCCAATTCCCAGGCGGATATCCGTGCCGATTACTCCCCTAACAAAGATTCTTTAAAATATGACCCAAAAGGTGAAATGGTAACTTTAGGCAACGGAAAGCATTTTGTACAGGCCAGCGGCAATTATGAAAGTCCGCATGGCGAATGGACGGAGCTGGAGCTGATCAGTTTTGGCGGGAAAAGTTTGCACATAGTAAACGGACACGTGGTAATGGCACTTTCCAATTCCAGTTACAAAGAAGGTAATCAGCGCAAACCCTTAACGCATGGCAAAATCCAATTACAAAGCGAAGCTGCCGAAGTGTTTTATAAAGACATCATGATCCGGAAGATTACGGAAATACCATCCAAGTATGCTTCTTATTTTGAATAAAGGATTAAACAGTAATGCTTCTTTTATCGGTTAAAAGTTGGTGTGAAAGATAGAATTGTTATATATCATAATGGAACCGGCATTGAATGATCGAGCATTTTTGGTTTTCTCCTTTAGTTCCAGAAATTTGGTAAACCAATCGATGTTCGCCAGTTATTCTTCTTGACCAAAATCCTTTTAATCCATGTTTTAAAGGCTCTGGTTTTCCCAAGCCTTTAAATGGTGTTTGTTTAATCGATTTTATTAAATCCCTTATTTTATTCACGGTTTCCAGATCATTTTCCATCCAGTATTCAAAATCCTCCCAACCATGAGGAGTAAATTCAGTATTCATATTAATTGCCTGCTACATCTTTATCCTCAAAAGAATAAGCTATAGTTTTTCCTGAATGAAGTTGATGAATAGATTCTTCCAACCGTTTTCGGTTGGCAGAAGTAGATAATAAATGGCCGGTTTCATTTAAAGCATTATACTCCTTAATCGAGATAATCACCACAGCATCTTCTTCATTATTGTTTCGAGGAACAATTAAAACATCCTGTGATTTGCTTACGCCATCAAAATAAGCTTTCATTTTTGTTCGTAAAGAAGAAATGGTTATTGCTTTCATAATCCGTACTACTTAATGTACTATCAAAAGTACAAATATTTACGCCCTCTCAACTAAAAAAGATATTTTCCTTCTGCCTTTGTGGATAAATTTAATTGGTTTAATCTTTTATTTTACTAATTAATTTAGTATTTTTGGTAGATGAACCAAAACTCAATCAAAGTACAAACCGAACCGCGCGTGCTTTTTGTAGATATGAACAGCTTTTTTGCCCGTTGCGAGCAGCAGGATAATTACTGGCTGCGCGGCAGGCCGGTAGCGGTTTGCGTTTACACCGGAAAATTTGGTTTCGCTATTGCGCTTTCCGTAGAAGCAAAAAAAATGGGCGTTAAAACCGGGATGCGGCTGAACGAAGCAATGAAATTGTGCCCGGAGCTGATTCCTTTAGAAAGTAATCCGAACCGTTACCGGCAGTATCACACCAAAATCATCAACATTTTAAAACGTTACTGCCCTGAAGTGATCCCCAAAAGCATTGATGAAGCCATTGTTAATCTTACCAATTACAAAATGGTTTACCCGGATACTGTTTTTATCGCCCAAAAAATAAAGGGCGATATTAAAAGGGAAGTTGGCGACTGGCTCACCTGTTCCATTGGCATTGCGCCAAACGCTTTCCTGGCTAAGTTAGGTTCGGATATGGGCGGTTTTGATGGTTTGCAAGTTATTACCAAACAAAACATTGATGATAAATTAGGACTGCTTAAATTGTCTGACCTGCCCGGCATCGGCAAAAATATGGCTTACCGATTGGAACGTGCCGGCATTGTTACGCCGCTGCAAATGCGTTATACTGCGCCCGAAAGGTTGAAAGCCATTTTTAAAAGTATAGAAGGCATGTACTGGCATTACCGGCTCAACTTTATAGAAACCGGCATGTCGGTAAGTGATTATAAAGGGATGCAGGCCATGCGCCAGATTTCTGCCGATAAAAGAAGCAACCCCGAATATATCGAACAGTTATTTTTAACACTTTGCAGCACGCTGGAACGGCGCATGGTGCACCATAATTTCTACTGCAGAAACATTGCTTTTTCGGTAAAATATGTGAATGAAACGCGTTGGGACGATGGCTTTTCAATCAGTAACCCGATCCAGGATGCGATTAGTTTGATGCGGATGATCAAAAAAAGGATTGCCCGTTTTGAACAAACAACCAACTCTGCCCCTGTTTTTAATGATCAGATCAGCGGTTTGCGCGTAATGGTAACCGACTTTGTAAACACCGGCAAGATCATGTACAGTTTGTTTGAAGATGTGAACCAAGGCGAAACAGCACGGAAAACGATGTATGCCATTCAGCAAAAATTTGGTGCCGATAAACTGAAACGGGCGGTAGAAGTAACGGATGGAAAAGTAGTGGCCGATGTGATTGGTTTTGGCTGTGTGAAAGATTTGAGCGAATTGGATTATCTGACTTCGGCAAATGAAAATTGAACTAACAATCAAACCGTTTTCTGCGGGAACTGATAATTCATTTGCTTCATTACGGCACGGATAGCACTGTAAGAAACTGCATCGCCTAAAGCTGTTTTGGCTTCATTTAAACTTTGAGGTTTATTTTGATCCAGATAGCTGCTTATTTTATCAATGACTTCCGTTGAAAAAACCTGATCGGTCCCCAGTTCCCCTAAAGCCACGAAATGCAGCAAATGGCCTTCAATCGTACCTGCAGTAAAACCACGTTCGATGGCAATTTCGCCAATTGTTTTGCCGGATTGAAACAGGTCGAAAGAAACTTGTTTAGTATCTGCTTTAGTTTTTTCCTGATGAACGGCATTTATCGGTTGCCTTTGCAGTTTTTTGTCTTTGCAATAAGCAGTGATCAGCTTTAAAATTTCTTCGCCATATTGCTTCACTTTAGCTGGTCCCATTCCTTTTATACTTTCCAATTCAGCTAAATTAGATGGAAGAAAAGTAACCAGTTCGGTTAATACTTTCTGAGAAAAAATGTGAAAAGGAAGAATGCTTTTTTCATTGGCCAACTGGTTTCGCCAGTTACGCAACAGTGCAAATAGTTCCGGATTTACAACATTAACTACTGCTGTTTCCGTTGGATTTTGTGCAGGAGCATTGGGTTTTTCTGCAGGCGTATTCAAATCAATAACCGCATTGGCTTTATTTTGCAGATAAGCCAGCGCGTTAAAACCATTTACAGCAGTCTGCTGCATTACAAAAAGTTTAATCGCAACTGCTTGTTTTAATCCATTTAATGCGCCTTGCACACTTTTCCGGATGGCTTTGTTGTCCGTTTCCACAACCATATTTTGGAGTGGTAAAAGAAGCATTTGCTGTAATTTAGCAGCAAAATAACTACTGGCTTTTTTTACACGTTCCTGCAATTCTTCATGGTTTTCGGGCAGAAGCGGTTGCTGTAACAGCTGGTTTAATTGCTGTTGAAATTTATCTGCAACAGCATATATTTCCTTTTCGGCAACGGCTTTAATTTCGTGTAAAGTTTGTGCAAAAATTCCGGCCAGTGCCTGGTCGTTTTCTTCTGCCGATTTCAAAGCGGCAAAAAAACGGAATTTAAGCTGACCGAAATCAAACAGCTCGCGCAGCAACGTTTCCTGGAATGTTTTTTTGGCTTCCGTCAGCACATGCTCGGTTGGTACATTTCGTTCATTATCGAGCGTGTAAGCAGCAATAGTTTCATCAGTGATAACGCTGCCAATTGTAAGCGGAGAACTTAAAACCATTCCTTCCAACGTTTTGCACCGGCTTAAAGCTACGTACACCTGTCCGTGTGTAAAAGCGTTTTCCGCATCAATAATGGCTTTTTCAAAAGTTAAACCCTGGCTTTTGTGAATGGTGATGGCCCAGGCCAGCCGCAGCGGATACTGGGTAAAACTACCTGTCGCCGTTTCTTCTACTTCCTTGGTGGTTGTATTTAAAGCATATTTGATATTTTGCCAAACCACCGGTCCAACTATTATTTCCTCTTCTTCGCCCGGACATTTTACAAAGATCAGCCCATCTTCTACCCGGACCACTTTGCCTATTTTACCATTGTAAAAAAGTTTCTCGCGCGAGCTGTCATTCTTCACAAACATCACTTGTGCGCCAACTTTTAATTCGAGATCAAAAACAGTTGGATAAGCATACTCTGAAAACTCACCCTGAACAACGGCTTTGAACCGATGGGTTGGCTGCTTTATTTCAGACAGTTTGTTTGCATTTAAATGCTGTGCAGAATTAACATGTGTAGTTAAAGTAATGTATCCCTCCTGCTCATCAGGTTTAAAATCAGGAATATAACGGCGGTTTAAATCAGCTAAAACCTGCCTGCCAATCCGATTTTCGCGGATAGCATTTAAAAGGCCGATAAAAACAGTATCGGCCTGCCGGTAAATGTGTTTCAGTTCGATATTGATCAGCGGCGTTTCCTTTAAAGCGCGGCTGCTGAAAAAATATATGGTATCGTAATAGGGCTTCAGCAATGCCCATTCTTCCGGTTTGGCCACCGGCGAAAGCTGGTGCAGATCACCAATCATCAACAGTTGCACACCGCCAAAAGGTTTGGAACGGTTGCGGTAACGACGTAGCACCTCGTCCATGGCATCCAGCACATCTGCCCGTACCATGCTGATCTCGTCAATCACCAGCAAATCCAACCCTTGCAGCAGATTGACCTTTTCCCGGTTAAACTTTCGGTTATACTGATCGTGCTGTTCTTTGTTTTCCTTCGGGATATTAGGGCCAAAGGGCAGTTGGAACAGCGAATGGATAGTTACGCCGCCAGCGTTGATTGCAGCCACACCCGTCGGCGCCACTACCGCCATCCGCTTATTAGATGTTTTTTTAAGCTGATGCAGGAACGTGGTTTTGCCAGTTCCCGCCTTCCCGGTTAAAAAAACATTGCGGTTGGTATGCTTTACAAAGTTGTTGGCGAGGTCGAGTTCCGGGTTTTGCTGCATCAGGCAATGATAAGAAATTTAGTATTTATTTTGAAAACAAATTTATTATCGTTAAAAAGAAATAGCATTTAAACTGATATTTATTTATGAATAACCAGTACCTTCAAATAAAAAAACAATGAAAACAATTAAGTTAGAAAATATCATCCGGAAAGAAGGAAAATATGATGTAGCCAACCATTTATATAAAGTACATTAAATATTTACAATTAGATTAGCAAGGTTTTTCCCTATTTCGTTTTCGACGTTAAAATCCTGGATGAACGTGTCAAAACATGCTATTCTTTCTTGCATGGTTTGAACGTA
>JAABUT010000728.1_pt1 | contig 46319 bp, 28 predicted proteins | sample 5559281 | NCBI WGS metagenome assembly JAABUT01 (sample SAMN10711880, study PRJNA513359) | rock metagenome | isolation source: Antarctica rocks | place: Antarctica: Victoria Land, Ricker Hills nord | collected 2016-01-04
GGCGAAGCAGGTTTGCTCGGGTATCGGAAGCGCTAGGATAGAGTGTCGGGGCTGAGGTTTAACATGGCCCAACCCCCTAGGGCTTATTGGCTAGGAAACCCTATCCAATCCCGACACACTCGTAACATTACCTCCTTCTCTTTTAAAAGTCATGTCCCTATGACTTGTAGTATAGTCCATAGCACTGACGTAGGGCCTTGATGCCTGCCTTCCTATCAACCTTCCTATTGATCCAAGCCAACCCGTCAAATGCCTATTGTAGCAGGCTCACTATGTGGAATAGGATGGCCATTGAAGCAGGCTCACTAGTTGCACGTGGACGTGAGGTAGACCGGTCCACTGGGAGGTAGGACGATGGGAATAGGTAGGTCATCGCATTGACAGCGCCTTTGAAGCAGGCTCACTAGCCGACTAGCTCATTGAAGAGGTCGGTTCGGATCGTGCCATTGAAGCAGGCTCACTAGTTGAACAGGAACTTGAGGTAGGCCGGTTCGCTGATTGGTAGGGCGATGTGGGTATGTAGGTCATCGCATTGACAGCGCCTTTGAAGCAGGCTCACTCGTTGCACGTGGACGTATGACCAGGTCCACTGGTAGGTAGGGCGATGAGAGTAGGTATGTCATCGCATTGACGAAGGGTGCCATTGAAGCAGGCTCACTATGAGGGCGCCATTTATAGTAGCAGGCTCACTAATTTGACGTATCGGCACAGGTTGTTTTTCGGCTCGACTGATCCACGAGCCTGGCGGAGGGGGGATTGAACAGCTTATTTCAACTCGTCTGTCCCACGAGCTTGATCTTCTAGCAATCCAACGGCCGTATGTTCCCGTTGATCCTATTGATCGGGTTGATTCTTGAGCAATCCACGAAGGTCTCTTTATCGTGATCCTCGTAATCTGGTGAACGGTGCGTACTTAATGAGCGGTGAGTCTTCTAGCAATCCAAACAGCCTAGCTACCTTGGCTAGCTGTTGATTCTATGGACCCCCTAGTGTTGTTCTGTCTTTCGGTTGCGTCGACCACCAGGTAAACGGATTTCTTTAGACTCGTTCTGTCTAACGAGTGTCTTGAATGGATCTTGGTACCCGTATCGTAGGGTTAACGGATTCTTAATATAATGTTGGGACCGTGCCTAGAATCTAACCACACTGCAGCGAGGTAGTGCGTAGCTGGGTAGAATGTTTGATCAATAGAGGTAGCTATAACTAGGATATTAAGAATACAGAAGGAATCAAAGAGGGTTCCGAGCTGTATCTATAGTAGGGCAAAACAAAGGGGGCGAAGCAGGTTTGCTCGGGTATCGGAAGCGCTAGGATAGAGTGTCGGGGCTGAGGTTTAACATGGCCCAACCCCCTAGGGCTTATTGGCTAGGAAACCCTATCCAATCCCGACACACTCGTAACAGTTCTTCAACCTCTTCATCTATTAAAACCAAGTTGCTACTCATCATCGGTTGCTCAGATATGACCGCGTGTGTCAGAATCTCATTATGCTGACTTTCTTTTTTCTTATGATAGCTAGCGTAGTGACTCATTTGATCACATACATAACATTCCACCTCACTGAGAGGCTTATATTTTCTAGATTCCTGACTCTTATCATCGAAACTCGCAGCTGTATTGAAAGTTCTTGATTTCGCTATCGAAACTTCTGAGATCATCGTCGAATTCAGAGATCTCATTCCTTGCAATAGAGCTGAGAATGCGACATTGGTGTTTATGAGTACCTGCCTTAGTAGTTCGTCCGTGGTTGTGATCTCGCTATCTCTCAGGCTTACTTGCATGAATTTCTTATAGCTTGAATCGAAAGGACTAATCTTGTCAACTTCACTGTATGCGGTCTTAATGAGCTTCTTTATCATAACATATGAGTAATTGGCTTTCTTGTTACATTCGAATGATATCTTTTCCTTCTTGTTGCCATTCCTCATACTCTTTAGAACAGCCATACCGACATCAATGTCATTCGTAGACAACTTGGCCGCTAGATCATCTGATCTGTCTAGATACTCGGATATGATTTCCGAGTTCTTTTCCATTAGATTCGCTAGTTGGATTCGAAGTTCGAACTTCTTCGTCTGAGTATTCTTATAAGTTATCTTGTAATTGGTTTTGAACTTATCGACGAGTTCGCTTCAGTTGTTCTTGGTTCTCAGGTTCAACTCCCGATACCAATCATGAGCTTTGTGCTTCAGATTCTGCCTGAACAGGATCCGAAGAGTTTTGAATCTGTAAACTTCCTCGAGATCGGTATGTTCGTTGGATTCGAAGTCCTGAGCATAAGCCCATTCTATGTCCTCTAAGTATTCTTCTGGATCTTCTCTACCGTCCTTCAATCCTTTAAAAGGTCGGATCTTGGTTCCACTCATTCTGGTGGCCGATCTAGATTTCTTATTGTTGAGGTTAGGTTCTTGTAACGTCAAGGTCGAGATGCCAAGGTCCGAAGGTGTCGATTGGAAAGGTGTGGTGAGATAATCTACTCCGATCTCTTCCAGTCTTTCAAGACTTTCTTCTGTGGAGAATCTCGGGGAGTGTTAGGGGCCAGCATAGAGCGAGTCATATGGGTGTAATGTAACGAGTATATAAATGCTAAGGAAGGAAAGTATCTAGGAGGGAAGGATCGACTATCTATATGTGTGCGCCCTAGCCCTGTGCTAGGCGACGAAGGCTAGGCGAAGAATAGACGAAGGCTAGGATCGTAACAGGGAGGTAGGTTCTTGTTCTCGTAGCGTTGAGAAGGATGAGAGGTTCGAGGTAGGTTCTTGTTCTCGTAGCGTTGAGAAGGATGGAAGGTTCGAGGTAGAGGACGATGGATGGGGTATGGTAGCTATCAACCTGGTTGGTGATTGAGATCTGCTAGATCTGCTACTACTAATAGTAGGTCGAGCGAAAGAAGGAACAGTGTCAGTTCGGTTCTTCTTCATCTATTGTAAGGGTGGAGAAGGAAGAGGTTGGGGTGGGGTGAAGAGATTTTGTTGGGAGGGGCGAATTTCGGATCTTGTTGGGAGGGGCGAGTATCGGTTCTGAGTCAGTCCTTCGACCCAGGTTCCTATCTTTCCTTGGATCAGTCCTTCGATCCTAGGTTAGAGGTATTACTCTTGGTGCGTTTGCTCTTTATAGCAAAAGAACATCGCGGCACATGGTCGCCATCTGAAAAACCACAATTTGGATCCTACAAATTCAGCAGTTGAAGAGTGTAGATTTCTAAACTACGAAAGAGGCTTTTTAACCCCTCCGATGACTAATCGGGTTCCTGGCAAATTCCCCTTCTGTCATCGGGTAGGTAATACCCGCACCCTACCCGCAATACCCGCGGGTACTACGTAGTAGAAGTAGGGTCTTAGTAAGCCCATATGCATGTGTATAAGACCTATTTTTAGGCTGATGACATCATGCATCATAATTATGAAGCTTATGCATGCGCGCATCAGCTCTTTTAGGTGGTTGGTGAAGCTAAAGAAATTATGGTGGATTTGATTATCGTCATCCTTCAGCTCAATGGCGTCAGCGTTGGGATTTAGATCAAAGAAGCCGATGTCGTGTGGATGAAAGGCTTGTGCTCGGGGTGGAGTAGCAATTTTGACCGGTGGTATGTTGACGAGTTGTATGGTCGTCAATGATGTGGTGGTTTGTGGCTTGAGCTCTGGTGGAGTAGCTGCTTTGACTGGTCCGTAGAAGACTCAATGAAGAGCTTTCTGGCGTCGTGTATATGGCGATCTTGGTGGTGATGTCGCGTATAGCGAATCTGGTGTGCTCTGGTGGAGGACTGTCGTGGTTTTGACACTGGTGGTGTCAAAAACTGGTATCGCGTATGGCGACTCTGGTGCGTGGTGACGCTGGTAAGAGGCTCAATTAAAAGGCTCTATGGTGTCGCGTGTGGCGATTCTGATACGTAGCTCTGATGGAGGAGATTGGTGGTCTGCTGACAAGTCAAATGGTTGTCAACAGGTGGCCTGGTTGTCAAAGACAAATCCTATGGTTGTCAGCGACATGGTGGAGCCGTTGGTGCTACCATATTGTTAAAGAAAACAAGGACTTCTGGCGTTTTTATTGATTTGTGTATAGTAAGATGGATGATTCAACCTATTTACAAAAGGAGCGAGAAATATCTGCTCGCGCCAAGCCTGGTGGTTGGGTTTATGCCTATTTGGGTAAGTTCAGCGCTATGCCCAATCGGGGTAAGCGCCTCGGCCGAGCCCCCGTAACCGCCATGGCTCGACGGTCGCGATAATGGTGACAGCGAGCTTCATGCGATCATAACAAGACTAGAACAGATATAAAAAACTGTATTTATGTTATTTTGATAACTGAGCAGTTCTATGATTAAAATCATACAAAAGTTAGGTCAAGTTAAGTCTCACAGGTTTTTCATTGGGGGCCTAGCATTGGGTTGCGGGTTGGGTGGGTCGAGATCTTCGACCCAAGTTGGGTTATGCGGAAGTGTAGGTTCGGGCCGGGGTGGAGCCTTCTACGGGCGACGCAGCCCTCGGGGCGGGAGCACGCACCGTCGACGAATCAGGGGGCGCTGAGCGCAATTGACAAAAGGGAATAGAGAGAGTAATAAGATAATTCTACGAGGTCGTAGATACGATTTTGCCCGTATGTTAGACTCGAAAGTCATGTCTTTTATCTCCCAACATATCCTTGACCTCGAGCGGTCGGAAGTCGGGCGCGACCTTATCGAGCCTTCATCGGGTCTACTATACCAACGTAGCACCTACTCCAATTTGGGGCTGCTGATCTGTGAGTTCGCCTTGCTGAACGTGCTGGCGAAGAGCGAGTCGGGCTTCTGCAGCAACTCGCGCGGGTCGCCAAATTCGGCGATCTGGCCTTTGTCCATGACCATGACGCGGTCAAACTGGGTTAAGATCTCGAGACGGTGCGCGACATAGAGTACCGTCGAGCCCTCGAAGCCTCCCAGGACGGCAGAGTCTATGATTTGCTGAGTGCTGCTATCGGCTCTGGATACGACTGCGATATCAGTTCTCTTGCCTCAAGTGCGGAACGGTGATTCTTCAGTGGGCTGGGGCTTGCTTACCTGCTCGTAGGCTCGTCCAGCAGAACCAAGCGACTCTTGTGAAGGAGTGCTCGCACGATGCAGAAGATCTGCTTCTCTCCTTGGGAAAGCAGATCGTCAACGATTAGCGTGTCGAGGCCGTCTCGCTTTCTGAACCTTTCGTACAGGCCGTACTCTTCGAGGATCGTGATAATCTTTTCGTCACTAGGAACTTCTACGGCACCTATAGTAAGATTCGTCCGCACGTCCGCGGGTAGCAACACTGCATTTTGCGGGAGCACCGTGATGCTCAAACGTAGCGAGTCTGGTTCGAGGACAGAGATGTTCCTGTCGTCGATGATTATGCTACCCTGCTGTATGTGAACGAGACCGAGGAGAGACGAGATGAGTGTGCTTTTCCCACTGGAGCGCTATTGTTAGCATATCAAATGAGACGATGCAGCGACAGCGGGGATCAGCTTCCATACCTGCCAGTGCGCCCGCAGATTCCAACCTTCCACCCTGGCTGGATCTTGAGTGTAAGATTAGATATGACAGGAGGCATAGTATCACTGTCAATTTGAAACGCGTCAGCTCATACCTGCCTCTCCCGACGCTACCAGTGTCGTAAGACTCACCTGTATGCCAGTGAAACATCGCGGAACTCCACGGTCCCTTTGCTCGGCCAGTCGTAGGGCGGCACCGTGCTTCTAGAGGACGAGACCTCGGAGGGAGTATTTTCAGCAAAGTTGTTGATGCGCCTCATAGCACCGAGGGAGGTTTCCAGCTCCGTCCATTGCGATATCAACAGTTTGGTAGAGGTGCCCAATCCCACTATGCTGAACAGCGCCAGTCCAACGCCCGCCTCGTGCGTTCCGGCCGAGATTGAGATGACGATGATCGCAAGTGCCGCAGTCACGAGATCGAGGACAAGACTGAGCATGTTCTGCGCGGTCGCTAGGAGGTAGAACGGCACCTGAGATGCGACGATATGTCTCCTTGACTGGATCTGTATATGACTCAACCACCCGAAGGCCCGGATGGTCGCGAGGCCTTCGACAGATCGAACAAATAGTGACACAATGGGAGCTTTGGCCTCAAGATCCAGCAACCGTAATTGAGAGGACGTCGGCAGATACACAGATTGGATGCAATACACCACTATCAGTAGAAAGGGAATTGCTATTCCCGAATAATGCGACCCAATGATGAGAGTGACGCATTGAGCCAGCAGCTGTAAGAAGACGAGGACCGTACCGATAAAGGCCAAGGGAACTTCTTGATCTATGACGGCAAGGTCTTGAGCGAATCTAATCAAGGGATGATACGTCAGCGATCAAAAGCTTATGACTTGATACATACGTTGTGGTAATACCTGTTGGTTATCGAACCTCTGTCGGTTGTCGCGAGAAAAGAAAGGGGAGCACTACAGTAGATGCTGTCAGTGGACGACGCAGACAGTGTGGAGGAGTGACGACAACTTACGAAAGCAGCGCTTTGGCTAGCGATGTGTGAAACGTGATGGAAATGCGTGGTGCGATTCCCAGTGTGAATTGTACGCAGGCTGCCGAAAATGCGCACAAGGCCAGACTGCTCAAACCCAAGTAGAGGCCCGTAAGGGTGCCAATACTGCTGCGCTGATCTGCCGGAGTCTGTGTGACCCAGGTTTTCAAGTAGATTTCTGCCATGTTGATGTCTGTCAGCTTCCTGAACGAATCCCATCGTCGCGGATAAGGGGCGACTCACGAGGGTAAGTAATTCCCACTACACAAATGGTAAGTAGGAAGACGAATACCAACAAACCGAATCTTCCAGCAACCTTCACGAACATGACGTAGAGAGCGAGTTCCCCTGACTCCTGATATCCTTCGAGGCGATCGCCGTTCGCTTCTATCAAGAGTCGCGCTTCTGTGTTTTTGTCTTCACTGAACTCCCCGGAATGTGCTACACGCATAGGTTTCGAATCGTGGAGCAATGTGGATGCGACGCGCTGTTGGTATGACGCGCCTTCAGTCAGCACGGGTCCTTCAGGCCCCAGCGAAAGAGTTGCGATGCTGCTAGGCAAAGGCTTCCCTATTTTCATGTCAGCGGCGACGATAGTCTGGCGAACAAGCGGCTGGACGCACGTGAACTCGAGACCAAGAAAGTGGTGATGGAATGCTCTTGAACGAAGCCGCGCGCGCCGACGAGATTCTCAAGCACGATGTGCTCCGTGTTAGCATCCAATCCGCTCAGACAATCATCCAAGACCAAGATCCGCGGGCGTGCGTAGAGGGCACGAGCCAAGACCTACAGGTTTTTTAGCGGGCTTCACGATGCTGCGGTCCAGATGACGAACAATGCGAGCCTTTTGGCCTCCGCTCAGAGTGGTCCCGTTGCCCAAACAAAGACAGGCGTCTCCTCCGGGGATGTTCTCCAGGTCATCCTCCAGCGCACATATGCGAATCGTGTCAGCGTATCGTTCGGGGTGGAAAGGTGCGGGACCAGTAATGTTTTCCCGGATGCTAACATGATTCAACCAGGGGTTCTGATCGCAATAGCCGATGATTTTGTCGCCGACAGCTACCTCCCCCGCGCAGTAGCGCACCTCGCCAAGTATCATTTTCAGAAGCGTGGATTTTCCTGATGCTATTGGGCCTACAACGCGAACGATCATGCCGGGCTTGACTTCGAAGCTGGCCTTCTGGATAACGTCGTGGCCGTCCTCATCGTACTTTGCGCTGGCGTGATTCATGGCCACACTCGAGTGCGGAGGCTCAGCCGGACTGTTCGTTTGACGAGGGTCTAACCTGTAGTGCTTGGTGCACAGTTCTTGTACGCGCGAAATGCAACCTAAGGCTGTCACCGTGCCAAATACTGAATCGATCAGTTGCCCTATACTCGAAGTGAGGATGGTGAAGAGCGTCAATGTCCCGAAGGCAAGGCTGGCACTCAAGACCTCGCCGCCGCCAGAGTTGTGCAGCAGCACGTACGTGGCGAATCCAAAAGCCGGGACCAGTGCGGTGGCGGCTTGTGCCAACGTGGCTACCACAATCACGAACGCTCGAAACCTCTGAGAACGTCGGACTTCGTGAAGCCTTGCGGCGGTGAGACCGCGAAGGAGCCCAGCCGTGTAACCCATCATCTTTATACTCTTGAACTCGGCCAGAATCTTCACCACCTGAGCGACGCGGGTCTCGGTAGCTTCGAACCAGTGTTTCTGAGCTTGGCTGGCGCCAAGCGACACAAGAAATACAGCAGCCATGCAGACTGCTCCCATTATAGATCAGCATACCATTTCTCGTAAGTCGGGGTCAGCATAATACCAATGGAGACACCAAGTGCAGTAACCATGGCAATACCGATGGAACGCTCAATCAAGAACAGTGATATCGCCGTGGTGATGAGGTTGGCCCAGATTCCGTGGATTTCGCGAACACCGAACTGAATACGCTCAATGTCTGCACTCACCAAGGTCGTAGCTGAGCCGGCGAGCTCGACCGCAGAGTCTAGGTGCGAAAGGCGTTGGAACACAAAGTCTGTCAGGCTGGCTCGCATGGCGACGGCAGCCCGCACGGCATTCTGGCGATAAAGAGAGTATGTTACCTGTCAAACCACAGTGAGAAAGGACGGACCTCTGAGTCTATGAACGGCAGGGAGCGACTGACTGCCAGGCCAAGGTAGACCAACACATAGGCACCAACCAGCGCGTTCTGGAGCTGTTGAGTAGCCTTAGGATTGGAGACCAACGCCGTGGCCGTCTCGACAAGAAAGGCTTGTGCTAGGGTCAGGCCTAGATAGCAAGCGCGTGGGAGTATCGGACTGAGCAGGTCTCGCCAGTGGAGTTGAACAAGACTGTGAATCAGTGGTTGGTCAAGATCTGTGCAGAATATTCAGCTTGCCGTTACGCCTATTTGCCACATGCTTGGGGAGGTTTATACCAGTGATGGCAGTCTCTTTTAGTCTGCACGTAGTCAACCTGGGATCGACCGAAGGCATTATCGCGGATGTGAACGTCTTCCGGTAACCATATGCAAAGACCGGCACTATCCAAGTGAGCAACGAACGTTCCAAAATACCGCGCCTCTCTTCGGGAGAAGTTTTTTCGACAACCTCTTCCCTGATGAGCGCATCCTTTGGTGCCAGTTCTAGTCCAAGAGCGATCACCATCAGGACCACAGTAACAGTAAAGCTTATAACGACGCCATTCGAACTCGGCATGTACCACAGAGTGCGGGCGCGAGCCACATTCAACAGCGCAGCGGCAAGGAGATACAACGTGAGGAGCGACGAGGGACGAGGAGATCTGCGATGTTCTAGGAATGACAGGGCGCCCATAACGACGATCGCGAGCAGCCCAATTGCGGTTACGGGGATCGTGGCCCGAGTGTTGGCCGATGTATTCTTGCAGACCAAGGCAAGGAAGAGTACTTGTGAGATGAAAATAAGAGGGTAAATAAACTGTCGCCTGAGTCGTCAGTTTCGGGATTGACTCCTTGGGATTTGCGGGGAGTAGGGTTAGGGTTAGGGTTTGGCGGCGGAGGTTGCCAGAATTGCACTTTGATGCGACGTAAAACTTACCAACTTGAAGAGCCCTAGGAGAGATGAGCATACGACGACATGGGCGCGGATGAGCTCAGGTGCGCGCCATGCGAGTGCCAGCAGTAGCAGACACGAGGCGGGGAGCGCGAATAGTATTGTCTCTTCGAACAGCAACGTGAAGTCGAAGTCATCCAGGCAGTCATGAACCACGGGGCCAAAGACATCTTCGTTCACGCGTGCACACTCCCCGCGCATCTTCGTGGCTGTTTAGAAAGGCAGAGCGTGAAGTGTTACGAGGCCACTTGCGCTTGGAGTGGAAGTGTCGAAGAGAAATGGTAAGACGGTGAAATCTGACGAAGCCTAACCGACAGCGCACTTGAATGATCGAAATTTTTCCAAGCAACACTGATGGCTGTCGCTCCTGGCTTAGTTAGGCTTTAAGGTAACTTGACTGGCTACGGTCTACGATAACGACTGATATTGCCTTGTCAGTGTTGAAGTTTCAGCTTACACCAGTGCCTGCTTGAAATTATTTACTCCGCCGTTATTAACGTGTATTAGCCCCGTTATTGACATTAATCCCCGCCGTCCCGATTATCCCCATGCCCCTGGAATGCTAAACTAACGGTAACTAGTTATTAACTATCCTAGGTAGCAACGATATTCCCTGTGTACGTAAGCCTGTTTAGGATGTGGTACACCCAGCGCCCATGTATTTACACCAACCTCGGAAGTCACTTATGTCCAGGTGCACCACACTGCCGACAATCCACGCAGAGCACATCAATCTCTTCCCTTTCGCCTTTCTACCTTTTTCTCTCTCCTGAGTATTCGGTTGAGTTCATGACCGATGTTTTTTGGGCCTAGAATTGAAACTAAAATATTATGATTTTTGGCGTTGATGCGTTGTTGGGACTTGACTCTTAACTTGTGGTGCATGCCGTAAGCTGATGTAATGCGGGCAGTAAGCTGGACGTATGATCCACAGGGTGGATAGCGGAACACGGAGAATATCTTTTCCCAATTGTCCATGTACTCCATAGTAGTGAAGGTGAATATCAGTGCTTCATTTGTACCTACTCCTATTCCCACGTGGCTCATGGGCCCGGCTTTTTCTAATACATCTCGATGGACCCCCGGGCACTGCAAGCATTCATCTGGGTTTCCTAAGCCTACTGTCGCGGACAAGACTCCGGATACCTGGAAAGATCTCGGCCCGGTGCACGAGACAGGGAAGTCAGTAGGATATAGGCTTCATACTCTGTAGCTAGAATATTCGATCGGGTTCCAACGAGACACAATGAGCAAGTCTTTGGCAGAATCTTCTTCAGTTGAGATTGACCATGTTAGTGAGATTCAGACTAACGAAGGGGATGAATATCAACAGGGTCTGGCTGAATAACGGCAGTAAGCCGACGTACTTTCTCCGGGTTTTATTGGGGTCTGTTTATTGACAAGTTGATAACAACGCCTGTACTTTACTCAATTTATGCAAGGAAGTTGGCCATTGCCATTGGATGGTTAGCACTTTCAGCCTTGCATTCGAGCGTCTCTTTCTCGTTGATCCAACTGAAAAATATCCGCTTGTACATCTCAAGCTATCTTTCTGTTCTCTCTCCGGGGAACCATCTCTACTATCGGTATCTCGCTTTACGACGAGGCTACGAGACTCCTTGACCTTGATACCCTTGACAGGAGATTATCGCGTGCTCCGAATTCATTACTGATACCACCGCCCTCATCAAACATGGACAATTCCGACAGTGTCAAAGCGTGCTTTCAGCCATCGAAGCTCGCACTTGGCAAGGCTGCAGCTCAAGTTATCGATATCGACGTCGACTCGCTGGATTGGAACAAGTCCTTCATATTGCTCGGTGGTGACTCTATCCTAGCAATCGATTTCATCGCCAAATGCCGCGATGCAGGGATTCACGTGGACATGACAGAGCTGTTGACGGCCGAGAGTTTGGGTGCAATCGCTGAAGAGATAGACCGAAAGAATGCGGGAACTGTCAACGGAGTCAATGGCCACGCAAATGGCGCCAACGGTCACGGAAACGGAGACAACGGTTCTCCTCTTGTCAATTGGCAGGATCCCGCGCTGGACGACCTGATCGCGGACTTGAAGACGCACAGTATAGCCATTAGCGACATCGAATCTATTGCGCCTTGCTCCGCCGTGCAAGAAAGCTTCTTTGTCAGCCAGGCTATCAACCCTACTTCCTATATCAGCCATATTTCCATCAGGCTGCTTTCAACCTCCGCCGATGGTCGGCGACCTGCAACGAAGAGGGTTGTCGATGCATGGAGAGACATTGTCAAACGTCATGCAATCCTCAGGACGACATTTATCGAGAGCAACGACCGACCTGGCAAGTTTGACCAACTTGTCCTCAAGCCTAACACTATGCCACCCCGTGTTATAATATGCTCTTCGACAAGGGATGTTCGTGCCGTCCCACCCTTTACTACGGGCAAGTTTGAAACTCCGCTGCGTCTTTGTGCGTATGAGGTCAGCGCCGATGAGCTTCGACTTGACCTGGAGATTTCGCATGCCCTGGTGGATGGACACTCTGGTAGAATCTTGTTGCACGATCTTCGTGCCAGCTATCTACGAGCTGCGTACTTCTCAGAGAACGCGCTCTCGTATACGAGTTTTGCATCTCACCAGCAAGCTGCCTTGAACACAGGGGATGCGTCCGCCGGGGTTGAGTACTGGACATCCTACCTAAACAACGCCAGCGAGTCTCATTTGCCTCTTATCGCCAGCAATCCTCAACTGCATCACCTGAAGACAGCCCGTTGTTCTATGCCACTACCGGACAGGAAGCTTCGCGCTGTCTGCAGTCAGATGATGATTACTCCGGCAAACATGTTCCAGATCGCCTGGGCGCTTGCCGTTCGACGCATCATCCTATCAGATACCATCACGTTCTCGTACATAGTCTCTGGGCGTAACTGCGATCTCGAGGGCGCCGACGGGACTGTGGGACCCTTCCTTAACACATTACCATGCTGTCTCACATTGACCCCGGAGACCAGCGCGGCTGATGCACTGTCTTTGGCGAAACGAGACTGGCAAGACGGCCTACCATTTCAGAACATTCCCATAGCCGATCTGACTGTGGCAAAAACGCGGTCTTTGAAGCGGCTCGGAAACACGCTGCTCTCAATTGAGCGAGAAATAACAAACACGCATATGTTCACAGAAGGAACCTCCATGATCCTAGATGCGAGGACAAGCGCAACAGACGTGAGGAGCTCTACATTTACTGAGTAAATACTGACTGTACTGACGAAATAATAGTATGATCTATCAGCCAATGTGAGATTCAGTGAAGAACGGATCGACTTGAGTCTCGAGCACTGGGCTTCTAGGGTAGCCTGGCCGGTTGCAAAGGCACAGATGACGGCGTTCCAAGACGCAGTCGCATTTTTATTAGAAGGAGCGAGCAGCATGTACATCCGCGACTTTCCAAGCCATGGCATCGAAGACGGCCTTGCGATTTCGAGGTGGAATTCCGCCATGCGGCCACGCCTGGAACGCTGCGTCCACGACCTTGTCAGGGACAAAATGACCGCCCAGCCAAGGGCACAGGCCATTAGCGCTTGGGATGGCGAGATGACCTACGGCGAGCTAGATGAGATGAGCCGTCGGCTAGCCTACCATTTAGTAGAGCGAGGTGTCGGTCCGGAGGTGATGGTTGGTTTGTGCATGGACAAGTCGAAATTGGGAGTAGTGGCGATGCTGGCTATCCTCCGCGCCGGTGGCGTCGTGGTGCCTCTTGGGATGCAGCATCCGCTAGCTCGTATCAAGGGTATCGTGAAAGATACAGCCGCTCCGATCATACTGGTTGACAGCGGCCACGAACAACGTTTAGCTGCACTATCGTCCCATACACAGCTGCTTCCTGTTGACTGTTTCTTCAACACGGCTCTATCAACCCTAGCGGTAACGTCCACCGAGCCGTTCAGGGCTGCACGACCAGAAAATGTGGCGTGGGTCATCTATACCTCTGGCAGCACTGGAACGCCTAAGGGTGTTGTACTTGAACACAGGGCTATTGCAACGAGCCTTCTTGCGCACGGCCACGCATTTGATATCCAGCCCCACGACCGGCTCTCACAGTTTGCGGCATATACTTTTGATGTCGCTATCCAGGAGATTATGACAACTCTTGCTTTTGGAGCGTGTATCTGCATTCCTTCAGAAGATGATCGTGTGAACCAACTTACACACTTTCTATCAGAAGCTAATGTCAGTATTGTGACCCTTACATCAACAGTAGCTGCCTTAGTTCAGCCACAAGATGTCCCAAGTGTACGAACACTAGTTTTGATGGGCGAAGCTGTGCAGCCTAAGATTGTTGATCAGTGGGTTGAGCATGTCACTGTTATCAATGCCTATGGGCCATCTGAGTGCTGTATACACACTACAGGAAACAAGATCTGGCACAGATCAGAGGCCCTTAATATTGGAAAAGCACTTGCAGGTGTGTTTTGGGTAGTTAACCCGACCAATGTTGGACAACTTGTCCCAATTGGCGCGCCAGGGGAGCTGCTTATTGAAGGACCACAGTTGGCACGGGGCTATCTTAATAACCCTGTCAAGACTGCCGCCGCCTTTATCAAAACCCCAGCATTTACGGAACAGTTGGGCCTAGGTCCCGGCCGGCGGATGTACCGCACCGGCGACTTGGTACAGCAAAATGCCGATGGCTCCCTGACCTACATCGGACGACGAGATACACAAGTCAAGATTCGCGGCCAACGAGTCGAGATTGGAGAGATAGAGAGCCAGATTGTGCGTTTGCTTCCAGATGCACGCAAGACTATCGTCGATGTGATTCAGCCAGCCGGTGACGGTCATGACGGCATTTTGATGTTGGTGGCCATCGTCGAGTATGCTGAGGCTGGGCCTGCCCTGAGTAGTAGTGGAGTGCTGGATCTGTACAATCCCGCAATGATAACCGAAGCCGCACGTAAGGCCCTCGAGAAACTGTACATCGACCTCATGCAGGTCCTACCATCATACATGGTGCCCTCGGCATTTTTACTTGCTCCGAATATCCCGATAAATATGTCTGGCAAGTTGGATCGCCTTACTGTACGGAAAAAGATGCGCATGATGTCCCGCGAGATGCTAACCAGCTATTCCTGCTCTACCATCACAAAGCAGGCTCCAAAGACTGCTATGGAACAAAGGTTGCAGAGCCTCTGGGCCGCAGCTTTGTCGCTTTCACCTGATGTAGTAGGCACCCACGACTCCTTTTTCCGTCTTGGTGGGGATTCGGTGATGGCCATGAAGTTGGCGGCAGCGGCCTGCGCCGAGAATATTCCCCTCTCCGTGGCCGATGTCTTCCGCCTGCCCCGTCTCGAAGATATGGCAGCAGTTTTGGAAGAACATCATGAAGACAATGGCCCTATAGAAGCAGATCCTCTTCCGTTTAGTCTGTGGCCAGAGCTCGCCCAAACTGACAATACTGATGCAGAACGGGACCGCTTGTTAGCAGATATTGCCGCGCAATGTGGTATTTCTCCTGATCAAATTGAGGATGTCTATCCATGCAGCCCGTTACAGGCCGGGCTGATGGCAATTACCGCTCAGCGTCCCAAAGTGTATGTTATCCAGCGCGTCTTCCAACTACATGCCAACCTCTCAACTGAACGGCTCAAAGCCGCCTGGAACCAGCTGGTCGAAGCCCTGCCTATCTTGCGGACACGTATTATTCCCTCCATCCAGGCCGACGCGCTACAGGTCGTGGTACAGGAGCAGCCAGTCTGGCATCACAGGGCATCACTTGAAGACTATCTTGCTATGGATAGAGCCAATGCTATTACATATGGCGGCGAGCTTAGTCGCAACGCCATTATAGAGAGTGAAGACAACGGGAGCCGCACATTCGTGTGGACGTCACATCACAGTATCTACGATGGGTGGAGCAAGTCGAAAATGATAGAGATACTTGGGCAGCTCCTGAGGGGTGAGGCGCTGCCATCTGCCCCGGTGCCAGTATCACGGTTCATCGCCTATCTGGCTCGTCAGGATGAGAAACATAAGGTGGCATTTTGGAAGAAACACTTCCAAGGTGTTAACTGGACATCCTATCCAGCCTTGCCATCCGTGCAACACAAAGTCAACCCTCGCGATAAAATAAGCTGCCCGCTGCACATCTCTCTAATACCGGGAGCTGTGACAATGTCCACAGTGTTGCGTGCTACCTGGGCCCTCTTGGTCGCCGCCAACACCGGCGCCGAGGAAGCAGTCATCAATATCGTGCTCTCCGGTCGTATGGCAGCCGTTGAAGGTATTACAGACCTCATAGCCCCGACTATCACCTCAGTGCCCTTCCGCGTATCCGCTTGGAGGGAACAGACCGTACGCGGTTTCCTTTCTGATGTACAGGAGCAGGCCACTGAGATGATCCCATATGAGCACACTGGTCTTCAAAACATCCAGCGCATGGTCCCTGACCTTGGGCCAGACTTCGACCCTGGCCACATCTTTTTAGTTCAGCCAGCCGGAGAGAGCGAATCAGCAAGACCGATGTTCGATATAGGTATGGACGTCGATGATGAAGCTACTTCTATGGACGCGTTTGATGCCTACGCGCTGAACATCGAGTGCACTGTGGGCGGGACAAGTGAGGTTACAGTTGAGCTGTCCTTTGACCGCGAAGTTGTCCCGGTTAATGCTGCGCAACGCCTTCTTGCTCAATTCAGCCACATTGCTGAGCAGCTAGCACGCCATGCGGATGTAGAGCTGCCGCTCGGGACTCTCGAACTTTTACCGGAGGAGGACAGGGCGCAGTTGAGACAGTGGAACTCTGTCGTACCTCCACGCATTGAGCGCTGCCTCCACGACCTTGTGCGTGAAAACGTGCTTGACCGGCCTTCCGCGGTGGCTATCAGCGCTTGGGACGGAGAGATGACGTATGGCGAGTTGGACGATTCCAGCCGTCGCCTGGCCTGCCACTTGGTAGATCGAGGCGTAGGCCCGGAGGTGATGGTCGGCCTGTGCATGGACAAATCCAAGTGGGCGGTGGTGGCCATGTTAGCCATCCTCCGCGCCGGTGGCGCTGTCGTTCCTCTTGGGGTGCAATATCCTCCGGCGCGCATCCAACGAATCGTCAAAGACACAGCTGTGCACCTAGTCCTGGTTGACCCATCACAGCAAAGTCGACTAGGCTCTGCGATGCCAGCTACCATCACCGTTGATGCCACCATCCACGAATCACTCCCTGCTACGGCATATGACGCGTGTGCCACAGTCACAGCTGACAATGTGGCCTGGGTACTATACACTTCTGGAAGTTTTGGCCAGCCTAAAGGCGTTGTCCTTGAACATGGTGCACTCGCTACATCAGTGTTGGCTAATGCTCGATTCCTCGCTCTGACAACGGAATCTCGGACTCTCCAATTTGCGGATTTCACCTTTGATGTTTGCATTACCGACATCTTCTGCACACTGGCCAGTGGTGGCTGTGTGTGTCTAATGTCTGAGGAAGACCGTATGAATGATTTGGCTGGTTGTTTTCAAAGAACCAATGCCAATTACGTCGAGTTGACGCCAACAACCATCAAGTTACTCTCCCCTGATCAGGTGCCGGCTGTTACAAAACTCGCTCTCGGTGGTCAGGCAATGGAGCCGCAGCTTGTCGACAAATGGAGTAGCAGTGTCCAACTTATCAATTCATATGGTTTGTCTGAATGCGCCATTGTATGTGCGGCCAAGATTGTGAGTGGAACCAAGGATGCCACGAATTTGGGAAAGCCCCTAGCAGGGGCCTTCTGGGTTGTATATCCTGGGAATCACAACCGTCTTTGTCCTATCGGTGTGCGGGGAGAGCTCCTGGTTGAAGGTCCATTGCTAGCACGCGGTTACCTGAATGACCCTGACAGGACCGCCGCCGCTTTCATCAAAGATCCAGCTTTTGTACAGGAGCTGAGTCTCAGCCCTGGCCGACGAATGTACCGCACAGGAGACATTGTGCAGCAGAATGCGGACGGCTCCCTATCTTACATCGGCCGAATGGACACGCAGGTCAAGATCCGTGGCCAGCGGGTGGAAATCAGTGAGATAGAGAGCCAGATCAATCTTCTGCTCCCGCATGGACATGAATCCATGGTGGATGTGGTGTCTCCCGCCGGTGAGGCTCTTGACGCACCACTCACGCTCGTGGCTGTCATCGAGTATGCTGAGGCTGGGCCTGCCCCGAGCAGCCTCGGACCGTTGACGCTATACGATGGCGCACAGATTACTGAAGCCGCGCGTAAGGACGTTGAAAAATTGGAAGCCGACCTCGGGCAGATGCTGCCGGCTTACATGGTCCCGGCGGTGTTCCTATTAGCTCTGAGTATCCCGATCAACACGTCTGGCAAGCTGGACCGCCGCGCCGTGCGGAATCAGCTGCGCCAGATGTCCCGCGAGTCGCTGGGCGGCTTTTCCTGCTCGGTAGGCTCAAAGCAGGCGCCGATCACTGCTATGGAACAGAGGCTGCAGAGCCTCTGGGCTACGGCACTTGTGTTGGACCCCAAATCAGTTGGGATTAACGACTCCTTCTTCCGCCTCGGTGGAGACTCTGTGGTGGCTATGAAGCTAACGGCCGCGGCCCGAGCCGAGAAGATCCCCCTATCCGTGGCTGACATCTTCCAATGGCCCCGTCTGGCAGACATAGCAGCCGCTATGGAAAAGAAACAAGTCGAAGACAATACCCCGGCGGATAAAGATCCAGTCCCGCTAAGTCTCTGGCCAGAGCTTGTCCACACCGATAATTCTGAAGTCGAGCGAGTACGACTGTTGACTGATGTTGCTGCGTATTGTGGCGTATCCATTGACGATATTGAGGATGTCTATCCATGCAGCCCGTTGCAGGCTGGATTAATGGCGATTACCGCACAACGTCCCGAGGCCTACGTCGTCCAGCGTGTATTCTGCTTAAGGGCTGACCTGAACATTCAGAAGCTGAAGGCAGCCTGGGCGACCTTGGTGAAAGCCCTGCCTATATTACGGACACGCATCATCCCTTCCGCGTACGCCGACGCGCTACAGGTTGTTGTAAAGGAGCAGCCGACCTGGCAGAACCGGATGTCACTTCAGGAGTATCTTGAAGCTGATAAATCTACGCCTATAACGTACGGCGGCGCGCTCAGTCGTGCGGCGATCTTGGCGAACGGAGATTGTCGGTACTTTGTCTGGACCGCACATCACAGCGTTTTTGACGGATGGAGCTTAATGGAAATATCAAAACTCATGACACAGCTGCTAAGAAATGAGACTCCTTCGGCCTCGGTGCCCGTCTCTCGATTTATTGCCTACTTGGCTCGGCAGGACAAGGAACAGGCGGCAGCATTCTGGCAGCGGGAGCTTGAAGGTGCCAATTGGGCTCAATATCCAGCCTTGCCCTCTCCGCAGCACGTCATCAACCCGAGAGATGTGATCCAGCAACAGGTAGAAATTCCCAATAGTCCAGGTGATGGGACAACGGCGACGCTGTTGCGAGCCGCCTGGGGGCTCCTAGTAGCCGCCAATACCGGCTCCGATGAATCAGTCATCAGTGTTGTTCTATCCGGCCGTATGGCGGCGGTTGAGGGCATCACTGGCCTGGTGGCGCCGACTGTCACTTCAGTTCCCTTCCGCGTTTCTGCTTCGCCAACTCAGTCTGTACGGGAGTTCCTTACCACCATCCATAAGCGGGCAACCAAAATGATTTTGTATGAACACACCGGTCTCCAGAACATTAGACGCATGGTCTCTAGCCTGGGACCGGAGTTCGACCCAGGTCATAGCTTTATTGTTCAGCCTGCTGAGGAGAGCGAGTCAGCCTTACCAATGTCTTATATGCAGAGAGAGCGTGCAGAAAGCTCTGCTGATGCCTTTGACGCATATTCACTTACAGTCGAGTGTACGATGGCAGCAGAGACAAATGCAGTAAGGGTCGAACTACGCTATGACCGCGAAGTTCTCCCGGTTGACAATGCGCATCGCCTGCTAGCGCGGTTTGACCATATGGTCCAGCAGCTAGCACGAAATGCAGAGACCGAACGGCCGCTAGGACAGCTGCAACTAATATCAAGGGATGATAGCGTGCAGTTGAGCAGATGGAACTCAATAGTACCCCCAAGGGTAGAGCGTTGTATTCATGATATGGTGCTGGACAAGATGGTAGACCAGCTGTCCGCAGTGGCTATCAGAGCGTGGGATGGAGAGTTAACATACAAGGAGCTAGATGATTCCAGCCGTCGGTTGGGTTATCATCTGGTAGAGCGAGGTGTCGGCCCAGAGACAATGGTCGGCATGTGTATGGATAAATCAAAGTTTGGAGTAGTGGCTATGCTAGCCATCCTCCGCGCCGGTGGCGCTGTCGTCCCCCTGGGTGTACAACATCCCCTAGCGCGCATTGAGGGCATTGTCCAAGACACAACCATGCAGCTCATACTGGTTGACCGTGGTCAGGAACAGCGGCTGGCTGCGCTGGCTGCGCTTGCGGAGCATACACAGCTGCTTGCAGTTGATTCTTTCTTCAACACAGTTCCGTTGTCCATAATACCGTCCGCCAAGCCCTGTGTATCTGTGCAGCCCAACAACATGGCCTGGGTTATCTTCACCTCCGGCAGCACTGGCACGCCTAAGGGTGTTGTACTTGAACATGGCGCCCTCGCAACTAGCATCCTTGCTCATGGGCGTGCATTTGATATTCAGCCCCATGACCGGCTCTCACAGTTTGCAGCATATACTTTCGATGTCGCTATCCAGGAGATTATGACAACTCTTGCTTTTGGAGCGTGTATCTGCATTCCTTCAGAAGATGATCGTGTGAACCAACTTACACACTTTCTATCAGAAGCTAATGTTACCATCACCACTTTGACATCAACAGTAGCTTGTTTGGTCCAGCCAGAAAACACCCCAAGCATACGAACATTGATGTTGATGGGTGAAGCTGTTCAACCAAAGGTTGTTGATCAATGGATTAATCATACTGACATTATCAATGCTTATGGGCCCTCAGAATGCTGTATTCATACCACAGCAAATAAGATTCAGAAAAGGTCAGAGGCACCTAATGTAGGAAAACCGCTTGCGGGTGTTTTCTGGGTGGTTAATCCGACTAATATTGGACAATTGGTTCCAATCGGTGCGCCGGGTGAGCTGCTTATTGAAGGGCCACAGTTGGCACGAGGTTACTTGAACGACCCTATCAAGACCGCTGCTGCCTTTATCCACGACCCAGCATTTACGGAGGATTTAGGTCTAACTGGCCGACGGATGTACCAGACTGGTGATCTGGTGCAGCAAAATGCAGACGGCTCAGTTATATATCTCGGTCGCCGCGACACTCAAGTTAAGATTCGTGGCCAGCGAGTCGAGATTGGAGAAATTGAGAGTCAGATTGTACATCTGCTCCCAGGTGCATCTGAAGCTGTTGTTGATGTGGTGCGGCCGGCTGGTGAGGCACACGATGGAGTTCTGATGTTGGTCGCCGTCATTGAATATCCTAGGGCTGGATTATCCAGCAGTGGAGAGTTAGACTTGTACGATTATTCACACATCACCGATGCCGCCCGCAATGGCCTCCAGGGGTTGAACATCGAGCTTGGCCAAGTACTTCCGGCATATATGGTACCCACAGCGTACCTTCTTACACCAAAGATCCCAGTGAACAATTCTGGCAAGCTGGACCGCCAGTTCGTGCGGGAACGGCTGCGCCAGATGTCCCGCGAGGCGCTGAGTAGCTATTCCTATTCTAAAATAGCAAAGCAACCTCCAAATACTGCTATGGAGCGAAAGCTGCACAGCCTCTGGGCTGCAGTTTTATCACTTTCCCCTGATGCAGTGAGCATCAACGACTCCTTCTTCCGGCTTGGTGGTGATTCGGTAGTGGCCATGAAGCTGACAGCGGTCGCCCGGGCCGAGCAGATTCCCCTCTCTGTGGCCGACATATTCCGTCAGCCCCATCTTGTAGATCTGGCGGAGGCTATGGAAAACAAGAACGAGGACTATGGCTTCGCGGACAAAGATCCAGCCCCGTTCAGTCTGTGGCCTGAACTCGCCCAGACCGACCCCGAGATGGACGGCGAGCGAGAACGATTGTTGGCTGATGTTGCGATGCAGTGCACCGTGACAACTGACCTGATCGAGGATATATACCCCTGCAGCCCCCTCCAGGCCGGTCTTATGGCAATCACTGTACAGCGTTCCAAGGCCTACGTCATCCAACGCGTTTTCCGACTACATGCCAGCCTGTCTACTCAACAGCTCAAGGCTGCATGGATACAACTGGCCGAAAATCTTCCCATACTGCGCACGCACATCATCTCCTCAGTCCTTTGTGATGCGCTTCAGGTTGTATTGAGGAAGGAGCCTGTTTGGCACCATGGGACGTCGCTCGACGACTATCTCGCAACGGACCGAGCCATCCCAATCACCTACGGCGGCGCGCTCAGTCGTACGGCTATTGTTCACAATGGAGCTGACCGCTACTTTGTATGGACAACGCACCATAGTATCTATGACGGCTGGAGTGTGGCGAAAATGATGGAATTGCTAGCCCGGCTATTGCAAGGCGCAGCTCCGCCAGTCCCGGTCCCAGTATCACGATTTATTGCCTACCTAAACCTGCAAAACGAGGAGAAAACGTCATTATTCTGGCAAAATCACTTAAAAGACACCAACTGGGCTCGTTATCCACCTCTGCCATCCCCGAGGCACTTTGTCAACCCGAGGGATACACTTCAGCAACATCTCTATGTTCCTCTAAAGTCAGAAGCCGCAACACTTCCTATAGTCCTACGTGCTGCCTGGGCCCTGCTTGTCGCTACAAATACTGGGCTTGATGAGGCAGTAATTAATGTGGTGCTCTCTGGTCGTATGGCACCAATTGATGGGATCACAGATCTTATAGCACCAACTGTCACTACAGTCCCCTTCTATGTATCAGCCTCACAGGAGCAGTCTGTGAAAGATTTTCTTACTGATATACAAAACTGGTCGACTGAAATGATTCCATATGAACATACTGGTCTCCAGAACATTCGCCGCATGGTTCCTGGGCTTGGACCAGACTTTGACCCTGGCCACATCTTTGTGGTTCAGCCAGCTGGAGAGAGCGAGTCAGGGACTCCAATGTTTAATATGGGTATGGATGTAGATGACGAAGCTACTTCTATGGATGCCTTTGATGCCTATCCCCTGACAGTTGAGTGTACTGTGGGTTCTGTGGGATCAGATGTTAGCGATGTCGCAGTTGAGCTGCGGTACGATCGCGACGTCGTCCCTGTTGATGCTGCGCAGCGTCTTCTTGCCCAATTTAGTCGCATTGTGCAGCAGCTGTCTGACAATATAGATACTGAGCAGCCGCTCGGACGGCTGCAACTACTGTCCTTGGAGGACAGTGTGCAGTTGTCCAAGTGGAACTCAACAGTTCCGCCACGGGTTGAGCGCTGCATTCATGATCTGGTGTTAGATGAGATGGCCGCGCACCCGCTGAGAACAGCCGTCAGCGCGTGGGACGGCGAGATGACATATGGCGAGTTGGATGAAGCAAGCCGTCGGCTGGCTCACCATCTGTCCGCCGAGTACTGTGTGGGCCCCGAGGTTATGGTCGGCATGTGTATGGATAAATCGAGGTTAGCAGTGGTGGCTATGCTGGCCATTCTCCGCGCCGGCGGCGCTGTGGTCCCTCTCGGCGTGCAGCACCCATTGCCCCGTACTCAGGGGATTGTCCGGGACATTGCCACGCCGCTCGTGCTGGTTGATCGCACGCATGAGCAGCGTTTGGACGCGCTATCGGCCTATACACAGCTGCTTGCAGTTGATTCTTTCTTTGACACAGTTCCATTGTTTGCAATACTGTCCGCCGAGCTCTGTGTATCTGTGCAGCCTGACAATGTGGCCTGGGTTATCTTCACCTCTGGCAGCACTGGAACACCTAAGGGTGTTGTACTTGAACATGGCGCCCTCATAACTAGCATCCTTGCTCATGGGCGCGCATTCAATATTCAGTCCCATGACCGGCTCTCACAGTTTGCAGCATATACTTTTGATGCCGCTATCCAGGAGATTATGACAACTCTTGCTTTTGGAGCGTGTATCTGCATTCCTTCAGAAGATGATCGTGTGAACCAACTTACACCCTTTCTATCAGAAGCTAATGTCAGTATTGCAACCTTTACATCAACAGTAGCTGCCTTAATTCAGCCACAAGATGTTCCAAGCATACGAACACTAATTTTGATGGGTGAAGCTGTGCAGCCCAAGGTTGTTGATCAGTGGGTTGAGCATGCCACTGTTATCAATGCTTACGGGCCATCTGAGTGCTGTATACACACTACAGGAAACAAGATCTGGCACAGAACAGAGGCCCTTAATATTGGCAAGCCACTGGCTGCAACATTTTGGGTAGTCAACCCAGCCAGTATACAACTAGTTCCACTTGGTGCGCCAGGCGAGCTGCTTATTGAAGGGCCACAGTTGGCACGAGGTTACTTGAACGACCCTGCCAAGACTGTTGCCGCATTTATCAAGGATCCAACATTTGTCAAAGAGTTGGGCCTGAGCCCTGGTCGTCGCATGTATCGAACTGGTGATCTGGTACAGCAGAACCCGGATGGGTCACTGACCTACCTTGGCCGACGGGATACACAAGTCAAGATTCACGGCCAGCGAGTCGAAACTGGAGAGATCGAGAGCCAGATTGTGCGGCTGCTGCCAAACGCACGCGAGGCTATGGTCGATGTGGTACGGCCAGCCGGTGAGCCCCATGACAGCATATTGATATTGGTGGCCGTTGTTGAATTCCCTGATGCTGGACCATCCAGCAGCGGGGAGCCAGAGCTATATAATCCCGCAGAGATCACAGAAGCTGCGCGCAAGGCCCTCAAGAAATTAGACATCGATCTGGGCCAGGTCCTGCCAACATATATGGTCCCAGCGGTGTTTTTACTTGCCCCAAAGATCCCAATGAACACCTCTGGCAAGCTGGACCGCCGCGCCGTGCGGGATCAGCTGCGCCGGATGTCCCGCGAGTCACTGAACAGCTTTTCCTGCTTGGCAGGCTCAAAGCAGGCGCCAACCACTGCTATGGAACAGAAGCTACAGGGCCTCTGGGCCATGGTACTTGTATTAGACCCCAAATCAGTTGGGGTTAACGACTCCTTCTTCCGCCTCGGTGGAGACTCTGTGGTGGCCATGAAGTTGACGGCGGCGGCTCAAGCCAAAAAGATCCCCCTATCCGTGGCTGACATCTTCCGATGGCCCCGTCTAGCTGATATGGCAGCTGCTATAGAAGAGAAAAACGGCATTGAGAATGGTCATATGAATAGTGAAGATCCAGCCCCGCTGAGTTTGTGGCCGGAGCTCGCCCAGGCCGACGATGCGGACGCAGAGACACGACTATTGACGGATGTTGCCGCTCAATGTAGCGTTTCTATTGACCAGATCGAAGACATCTATCCCTGCAGCCCGTTGCAGGCTGGGCTCATGGCAATCACCGCACAACGTCCTGAGGCCTATGTTATTCAGCGCGTCTTCCAACTACATGCCAACCTCTCAACTGAACGGCTCAAAGCCGCCTGGAACCAGCTGGTCGAAGCCCTGCCTATATTGCGAACCCGAATTATCCCCTCAGTACGAGCTGATGCATTGCAAGTTGTAGTACGGTCGCAGCCAGTCTGGCAGGACTGGAAATCACTTGAGGACTATCTCGCAACGGATAAAGCCACCCCTATTACATACGGCGGCGCCCTTACTCGTACAGCAATTGTGACGAATGAGGACGGCGCGAATCGGTTCTTTGTGTGGACAACACATCACAGTGTCTATGACGGGTGGAGCGTGGCCAAGACGATTGATTTGCTCGTCCGACTATTAGAAGGGGAGGCTCCGCCGGCCACAGTGCCTGTATCACGATTTATTGGCTACCTGGCCCAGCAGGAGAAGGAGGATATAGCAACATTCTGGAGGGGACACCTCGAAGGCGCCAACTGGGCTCGTTATCCAGCCTTGCCGTCCTCGCAGAACAATGTCAACCCACGACATGCACTCCAGCAACATCTACGCGTTCCTCTAACGGCAGCAACTGCTATACCTACAGTCCTACGCGCTGCTTGGGCCTTACTTGTCGCTATAAATACTGGGCTTGATGAAGCAGTTATTAATGTGGTGCTCTCTGGTCGTATGGCACCAATAAATGGGATTACAGATCTTATAGCACCAACTGTCACTACAGTCCCCTTCTATGTATCAGCCTCACAGAAGCAGTCTGTGAAAGGTTTTCTTACTGATATACAAAACCAGTCGACTGAAATGATTCCATATGAACATACTGGTCTCCAGAACATTCGCCGCATGGTTCCTGGGCTTGGACCAGAATTTGACCCTGGCCACATCTTTGTGGTTCAGCCGGCCGGAGAAAGGGAGTCAGGGACACCAATACTCAATATAGGTTTAGAGCGTGAAATCACTTCTATGGATGCCTTTGACGCCTACGCCCTGACAGTCGAGTGTACGATAGAACACGGGTCGAACGTCGATGTCGACGTACGCTACGACCGTGCAATACTTTCATCTAACGATGCGCAACGGCTGCTCACCCAGTTTGGTCACATTGTGCAGCAGCTAGCACAAAATGCACAGACTGAGCAGTCGCTAGGACAGTTGCAATTGCTGTCCGTGGAGAATAGTGCCCAGCTATGCAAGTGGAACTCAACAGTGCCATCCCAGGTTGACCGCTGTATTCATGACCTAATCCATGATAAGATGGTTGAGCAGCCGTCTGCAGTAGCTATCAGCGCGTGGGACGGGGAAATGACATATCGCGAGCTAGACAGCGCAAGCCGGCAACTAGCCCACTACTTGCTCCAGCACAATATCGGCCCGGAGGTGATGGTCGGCATGTGTATGGATAAGTCAAAGTTGGGAGTAGTGGCTATGCTGGCTATTCTTCGCGCGGGTGGCGCTGTCGTCCCTCTCGGTGTACAACATCCGGTGGCCCGCATTAAGGGCATTGTGAAAGACACGGCCGCGCCGATCGTGCTGGTAGACTGTGCTCACGAGCAGCGGCTGTCGGAGCTGGCGGCGCATACGCAGTTACTTGCCGTGGACTTCTTCTTCGATGCGGCTTTGTCAACCCCAGCGATAACGTCGTCCGCAGAGCCTTGCAGGTCTGTCCGCCCTAATCATGTATCCTGGGTAATCTACACCTCTGGCAGCACTGGCACGCCTAAGGGCGTTGTACTTGAACACGGCGCTCTGACAACTAGCATCCTTGCTCATGGGCGCGCATTCAATATTCAGCCCCACGATCGGCTCTCACAGTTTGCAGCATATACTTTTGATGCCGCTATTCAGGAGATTATGACAACTCTTGCTTTTGGAGCATGTATCTGCATTCCCTCCGAAGATGATCGTGTGAACCAACTTACACCCTTCCTATCAGAAGCTAATGTCAGTATTGCGACCTTTACATCAACAGTAGCTGCCTTAATTCAGCCACAAGATGTCCCAAGCATACAAACACTGGTTTTGATGGGTGAAGCTGTGCAGCCCAAGGTTGTTGATCAGTGGGTTGAGCATGCCACTGTTATCAATGCCTATGGGCCATCTGAGTGCTGTATTCATACCACAGCAAATAAGATCCAGAAAAGATCAGAGGCATCTAATGTAGGAAAACCGCTTGCGGCTGTTTTCTGGGTGATTAATCCGACTAATATTGGACAATTGGTTCCAATCGGTGCGCCGGGTGAGCTGCTTATTGAAGGGCCACAGTTGGCACGAGGTTACTTGAACGACCCTGTCAAGACCGCTGCTGCCTTTATCCAAGATCCGCCATTTGTGGAAGCGCTAGGCTTGATCCCCGGCCGATGGATGTACCGAACCGGCGATATGGTGCAACAGAATGCGGATGGATCGCTGACCTACCTTGGCCGACGCGACACTCAGGTCAAAATCCATGGCCAGCGTGTGGAAGTCGGCGAGATCGAGTACCATATAGGGAAGCAGGCCGGCATCCATGATGCAGTTGTGCTTTATATGCGGCAGGGACCTCTTGCTGGTCAACTTATTGCTGCTGTCATCCTCAGTGAGACTGAGACTGAGACAGCAAGCCGCCATCAGAACTCAGGTGTCAAATGCATTCCTGAGAAGGAGAGTGCTCAAATCCTGCTACGCAAGGCTCAGCATGACTTGTCACAGCAGGTCATGCGCTATATGATGCCGAGTATCTGGATTCCCTTAGCAGCTGTGCCGATCAATGCATCAGGGAAGACGGATCGACTTGCGCTCACTCGCTGGGTACAATCGTTGCCGCTGGATGAAATTGTAGCTCTGACTAGCAGCACTGAGGAGACTGAAGATGCTGAGAAGCTGATGGCAACGGCCACACCCGTCGAGCAATCGTTGCGGGAGATATGGAGCGAAGTGCTAGGCATTCCGTTGCAAGACGTGACATACTCGACTACCTTTTTCAGTCTCGGCGGAGACTCTATCACAGCAATGCAGATAGTGTCAGCCAGCCGGGCCCGTGGCATTCTCGTCACTGTACGCAGCATTTTAAGCAGCCAGACAATCCCCAAACTGGCAACTCAAGCGCAGAGAGTCGAAGCTCCAGACTTTACAAAAATGTCCTCTGGCAACAGTATCGAGATCCCTACGGAAGAGCCGGCCAATGCAGCACGAACAGCTACAGCAACAGATTTTCCGCTCGCACACCTGTCTGACAGTGACATGCTAGTGATTGAGGGGCAATACCTCAGTTCTCTTGGTCTCTCTTCAATCACTGAAATTGAAGATATTCTCCCTTGTTCACCAATCCAGCAAGGCATTCTGCTTACCCAGCTACAATCACCATCAACCTACTGCATCCAGCACACATGCCGCATTAAGTCGTCTGATCCAGCAAACCAACCCGTCAGCGTAGACCGGCTTGTTGGAGCATGGCGTCAGGTGGTTATGCGGCACTCCATCCTCAGAACTGTCTTGCTTGAGCCGCTACCAGGCCAGGAGAGGTTCATCCAAATTGTCTTGAGGCAACCGGATATTGGCATCCTCAGTGAGGATGGGGTTGCAGATACAGCTGTAGCTGAGTGGTTCAATTCCCAGCCGATACTTGACGTTTCAGACCTTCAGCACCCTCCCCATCGTCTTACGCTACTGAGGACAGCCACGGGCGAGATCTACTGCCGACTTGACGTGAGCCATGCCCTAGTTGACGCCTCGTCGCTAACCCTGATTATCCACGAGCTTATTACTGCCTATGAGGGTACATTGCCGGCTGGCGGTGGCTCGCATTACAGTGCCTATATAGAATTCCTTGAGGGGAGACAGCCACAGGAAGACCTTCAGTTTTGGAAGGAATCGCTGAGCCATGCTGAGCCGTGTCTCTTACCGCCTCAATACCCGCTACATAACTCCGAAGAGGGAAAACTTGAGAAGGTGTCCATGCGGATCGGAGATCTTACTACGCTGTACCGCTTCCGGGATACACATGGCGTTTCAATTGCCAGCATCTGTCAGCTGGCCTGGACGCTGGTCCTTGCCAGCCAGATAGGATCCCAAAATATCAGCTTCGGGAACCTATCAAGCGGCCGCGATGCGCCTATCCCAGGAGTAGAAAAGATAGTTGGTCCTATGATTAATATGCTTGTTTGCCATACGCAGTTGGATTGGTCTGCAAGAGTCTCAGATGTAGCTCACAGGTTGCAGAGTCAGTTTGCTGATGCTTTTGAACACCAGCGCACATCTTTGGCTTCTATTCAGCACGAGCTTGGCTTTTTAAGGGACCAGCCATTGTTCAATTCCACATTATCATATAAGCGGCAACCCTTGGGTGGCTCTGAACAATCAGCAATTATTCTTGAAGGCCTAACCTGGGAGGACCCAACAGAGTACGATTTGAACGTCAATATTAATGCAGCACCAACTGAGCTTGCAATCGATATACAGTATTATACATCAGTATTCTCAAACACAGCAGCTACGAAACTCGCACAGAGGATGGTGCGAGCTGTGTACGCCATCTGCGAGAACGCGGGTAGGCCGCTCGGTCAGCTTAGTCTGCTATCTCCAGACGATGGGGCACAGTTCTGCAGATGGAATTCGCCTATGCCAACACGCCTCGAACGCTGTGTTCACGACCTTGTACTTGACAAGATGGCGGAGCAACCAGAAAAATTGGCCATCAGCGCGTGGGATGGTGAGATGACATATGGCGAGGTGGATGAAGCGAGCCGTCGGCTAGCATATCATCTGGTAGAGCGGGGTGTTGGTCCGAATGTAATGGTTGGCATGTGCATGGATAAGTCAAAGCTGGGAGCAGTGGCTATGGTGGCCATCCTCCGCGCCGGCGGCGCTGTCGTTCCTCTGGGAGTGCAACAGCCGCTGGCTCGTATCGAGGGCATCATGCAGGATGCGGCCACGCCGCTGGTTCTGGTTGACCATGTTCATGAACAACGGCTAGCGCCGCTGAGAGTGCATACCCAGTTTCTCGTCATCGACTCCTTCTTCAAGGCACCCCCATCCACCCTGGCGACAACCTCGTCCGCTGAGCCTTGCATAACCGTCCACCCCAATCACGTGGCCTGGGTCATCTACACCTCTGGCAGCACCGGCAAGCCTAAAGGCGTTGTGCTTCAGCATGGCTCCCTTGCGACAAGTATCTTCTTCCATGGTCGCAGACTAGATATACAGTCTCACGACCGTCTGTTGCAGTTTGCGGCTTTCACATTCGATGCGGCTATCCAAGAGATTATCACAGCTTTTGCGTTCGGGGCCTGTACCTGCCTTCCTTCTGAAGAGGATCGCACGGATCGACTCACAGCCTACTTATCTGAAGCCAATGTAACCATAGCCACGTTAACATCGACTGTGGCAGCATTGGTTCGACCACAGGACGCCCCAACAGTACGAACAATGATCTTGATGGGTGAAGCTGTCCAAGCCAAGGTTGTCGACCAATGGATAGGATACGCCAACGTCATTAACGCTTATGGGCCCTCGGAATGCTGTATACACTCGACATGCCAGAAGATCCCCGACACTTCATTGGCTCTGAATATTGGAACGGCCATCGCCGGTGGCACGTGGGTTGTTAACCCGGCCAGCATCGGCCAATTAGTTCCTCTCGGCGCGCCTGGCGAGCTGCTTATTGAAGGTCCATTGTTGGCGCGCGGCTATCTGAACGACCCTGTCAAAACTGCTGCTGCCTTTGTCGAAGATCCAGCATTTGTGGAAGAGTTGGGCCTGAGTCCCGGCCGGCGGATGTACCGCACCGGCGATCTGGTACGGCAAAATCCAAATGGCTCCCTGACTTATCTCGGCCGAATCGATGCGCAGGTTAAGATCCGTGGCCAGCGCGTAGAAGTCGGCGAGATTGAGTACCATATAGCGAAACAGGCCGGCATCCATGATGCAGTTGTGCTTTATATGCGGCAGGGACCTCTTGCTGGTCAACTTATTGCTGCTGTCATCCTCAGTGAGACCTCGGCAGCAAGCCGCCATCAGAATGCCGCCATCAAACCCATCCCTGAAGAGCATAAGGAGGGTGCTCAAAAATTGCTATACAAGGCCCAGGAGGACTTGTCTCAGCAGGTCATGCACTACATGGTGCCAAATATCTGGCTCCCTTTAGCGGCTGCTCCGATTAATGCGTCGGGGAAGACGGATCGGACGGCGCTTGCTCGCTGGGTGCAATCATTACCGCCAGATGAGATTGCTGCCCTGACAAGGACTGAGGAGACTGAAGATGATGACCTGCCGGCATCAGCCACAGCCGTCGAGCGATCGTTGCGGGAGATATGGAGCGAAGTGCTTGGTGTTCCGCTCTGCAACGTCACATATTCGGCCAAGTTTTTCAGTCTCGGCGGAGACTCTATCACAGCAATGCAGGTCGTATCAGCTAGCCGGGCCCGTGGCATCCTCATTACAGTCCGCAAGGTTCTTGAGAGCCAAACAATTCCCAAATTGGCAGCCCAGTCGCAGACACGCAAGGATACAGGAGATGCATCACGCGTGCCAGAGGGAGTTTTCGCTCTCTCGCCAATTCAGCAGATGTACTTTGACCAGATTGCTCCCGACGGACTTCGCACTGAGGGAGAGTACCATTTCAACCAAGGAGTGTCGCTCCATATCACAAAACGGGTAGAGCTACCAGAACTCGCATGGGCACTGGATGAGGCTGTTGTGAAGCATGCTATGCTTCGCGCTCGCTTTCGGCACAGCCAGGAGCATGGCTGGCAGCAATGGATTGAGAGAGAGCTTATCGGGTCTTACCGTCTCTCTTCGCATACGGCCGCTGATGCAAAGTCTGTGCAGCATATTGTTGCGCAGTCCCAGGGCTCGCTCAACCTTGAGCACGGGCCAGTGTTTGCAGCCGCCCAGATCGAAGTGCAGGACAGGCAGGTTCTCCACTTGGTCGCCCATCATCTTGTTATCGACCTCGTATCCTGGCGTATTCTCATACGAGACCTTGGAGAACTCCTTGAGCATCGCAAACTGCCAAACCCGAGCAGCCTATCATTCCCTGTGTGGTTGGAGCGGCAATACCAATCATTGAGCAGGTTCGTGAGCGAGATCGGTACGCCAGCGGAAGCCTTCGTGGCAAATATGTTGCCGGTAGCGGTGCCATCAGCAAATTGGGAGTACTGGGGCCTTACCCCTGGCCAGAATGTATGGGGCAGTCTCGCTAGCATCCAGACGAAGTTAGACTCTAACACGACGTCGTTGCTATATAACTCCGCCAACGCCGCGCTTAATACTGAGCCAGTCGAGATTATGCTAGCTGCCCTCTTCCTCTCTTTCCGAGCGGTCTTTACCGATCGTCCTGTCCCTGCCGTCTTTACCGAAGGGCATGGCCGCGAGGCTGCGGATGACGAAACAGACCTATCTGACACCATCGGCTGGTTCACAACAATGACACCACTTCATGTCCCGGTGGGAGCTAATTCTGATTGTTCTATCGATGTTCTAAGACAGGTAAAGGACCAGCGCAGGCGTATTCCTGGCCGTGGTGTTCCCTACTTCGGTAGCCGTTTCCTGACCGCTCGTGGACGAGAAGAGTTCGCGGGTCACGGCCCTGCTGAGATCCTTCTCAATTATACTGGAAGGTTTCAGCAGACAGAGCGGGAGGATACACTGTTCCGTATTGACGACGGCGACTATTCGACATCGGATGTTGGCGGCATGGTCAAGACCTTTGCCGTGCTTGATGTCACCGTCACTGTGGAAGCGGACGAGTTATGTATCAGCCTCCGCTTCAGCCGTCAAGTACGGCAACAGGCGGCTGTCCGGGAGTGGCTTCAAGCATATGGCAACGCTGTGAAGAGCCTTGTGAATGAGCTAGTGATAGCGGCACCGACAGCTACGGCAACCGACTTTCCGCTTGCACGCCTATCTGACAGCGATATGGTAGCCATTGAGGGAAAATACCTCAATACTATGGGCCTTTCTTCAACCACCTACATTGAAGACATTCTCCCCTGTTCACCAATTCAGCAAGGCATTCTGCTTACCCAAGTACAATCGCCATCAACCTACTGCATCCAGCAGACATGCCACATCAAGCCATCTGACCCCGCCAACCCCGTCAGCATGGAGCGACTCGTCAGCGCATGGCATCACGTTGTCTCACGGCACACCATCCTCCGGACTATCCTGCTCGAGCCGCTACCAGGCCAGGAGAGGTTCATCCAAGTCGTCCTCAAACAACCAGATATTGGCATCGTTAGTGAGGTTAACATCGCAGACGGAGCCGTAGCTGAATGGTTCAATTCACGGCCGATACTCGACCTGTCAGACCTTCACCGCCCTCCTCATCGTTTGACAGTATTAAAGACAGCTACAGGCGAGGTCTATTGCCGCCTTGATGTGAGCCATACGCTTGTTGACGCCTCGTCGCTAACCCTGATAATTCGCGACCTCATTAGCGCCTACGAGGGTGCGTTACCAGCTAGTGGTTCCAATTACAGTGCCTATGTTGCATTCCTTGAGGGGAGACAGCCACAGGATGATCTTCAGTTCTGGAAGACATTGCTGAGTGATGCCCAGCCATGTCTCCTGGAGCGGCAGGAGCCACCACACAATACCGAACACCAACAGGCAAAGCTTGCGAAGGTGTTCACGCAAATCGAAGACCTTACTGTACTGCACCACTTCCGGGATACACATGGCGTTTCAATTGCCAGTATCTGCCAGCTAGCATGGGCCCTAGTGCTTGCCACCCGGACGGGATCGAATAATGTCAGCTTCGGCAACCTGTCAAGCGGCCGTGATGCACCTATTCCAGGGGTAAAAGAGCTGGTCGGTCCTATGATCAATATGCTTGTCTGCCACCTCCAGCTAGATTGGGATACAACAGTGTCAGATATAGCTCGTAAGCTACAAAGCCAATCCGCTGAGGCCTTTGAGCATCAGCGGACCTCGCTGGCTTCTATCCAGCACGAGCTCGGCTTCTCAAGGACGCAGCCGCTATTCAACAGCACATTATCATACAAACGGCAGCCGTTGGCTAGCTCCGAACAAGCATCAATTATCCTCGAGGGTCTATCCTGGGAGGATCCAACGGAGTACGATTTGAACGTCAATATTAACGCAACACCAACCAAGCTTGAAATCGATCTGCAGTACTCAACAGCCGTATTCTCAGATGCAGCAGCCAGGAAGCTCGCCCAGGGCTTAGTACAAGCCATCCACGCTGTATGTGAGAATGTGAATCGGCCGCTACGACAGCTCAGTCTGCTGTCATCACAAGACAAGGCGCAATTATCCACATGGAATTCGATCATGCCGCCACGAGTTGAGCGTTGCCTCCATGAATTGGTGCTGGACCAAATCGCCGCCCAGCCTGCGGCACCGGCTGTCTGCGCGTGGGACGGCGAGTTGACGTACGGAGAGCTGGACGAGGCTAGCCACCGGCTGGCTCACCATCTGGTCTGGCGCGGTGTAGGCCCGGAGGCGAAGGTTGGCGTATGTATGAATAAGTCGAAGTGGACAATCGTGGCAATGCTAGCCATCCTCCGGGCCGGCGGCGCCGTGGTCCCTCTCGGGGTTGGGCACCCGTTGGCCCGCATCGCCGGCATCGTCCAGGACATTGCCGCGCCGCTCGTGCTGGTCGACCGCGACCACGAGCAACGTTTGGATGGGCTATCGGCCCAGACGCAGCTGCTTGCCGTCGACTCCTTCTTCGAATCGGCCCCTTCGACCCCGACACCGTCCGGCGAGCCCTGCACATCCGTGCGGCCCGAGAACGTGGCCTGGGTTATCTTCACCTCTGGCAGCACCGGCAAGCCTAAGGGCGTGGTTCTCGAGCATGGTGGTCTCGTAACAAGCGTTCTCGCACATGCACCACTTTGGGGACTCTCTGCCTCAACACGCACGCTCCAATTTGCCGCTTTCACCTTCGACGTCAGTATTTCCGACGTCATGGCAACCCTTGCTTTTGGCGGCTGTATCTGTTCGCTCTCTGAAGACGATCGTCTCTCGAGGCTCAATCAGTCAGCTAGCGATTTCCGGGTGACCTATGCCAATGTGACACCTACAGTCGCTCGCCTCTTAGATCCAAAGGTGGTCCCTACACTGAAGACCCTGGTGCTTATTGGGGAGGCTGTCGATACAGGCGTTGTGGATAGGTGGAACAAGGATGCTGCAGTAATCAACGGTTATGGCCCTGCCGAAGCATCCATCGTGTTCCATTGCAGCCCGCCTATACTGGATCCTGCGGTTGCAGCAAACGTCGGACAGCCCATCGCAGGAGGCGCCTGGGTAGCCGACCCGGACGACATCGGCCGACTGGTACCCCTTGGCGCGCCGGGCGAGCTGCTCATCGAAGGCCCGCTACTCTCGCGCGGTTACTTGAACGACCCCGTCAAGACAGCGGCCGCCTTTGTGACGGACCCGGCGTTCGTGCAGGATTTGGGCCTTGGCCCTGGCCGGCGCATGTACCGCACTGGAGACGTGGTGCGGCAGAACACCGACGGCTCGCTGACCTTCATAGGCCGTCGCGACACACAGGTCAAGGTCCGCGGTCAGCGGGTAGAAATCGGCGAGGTCGAGAGTGAGATTGTCCGCCTGCTGTCAGACGCGACACACGCCTACGTCTCCAAGAAGAGACAGTCTCTGGTCGCCATAATTGAATCAACCTCACCCGACCGGCATACTTCTCACGCCCCTGTGCCTTCGATAATCATGCCCGACCGTGAGCAACGGAAGGCTTTCAACTCCCTCCACACCTCCCTCCTTGAAACGCTCCCCAGGTACATGATACCCTCCGCGTTCCTGGCTATCAGTAAATTCCCGCTCAACGACAGTGGCAAGATGGACCGCCGAGCGGTTGGCATTCTACTAGATTCCATACCATCGGACAAGTGGCTTGAGTACACGGCCACGTCTCAGATATATCAGGCGCCTGTTGGCCCCAAGGAACAGCTGCTTTGCGAAAGGTGGGCGACTTGTATTGGACTTGAAAACATGCCTGTGTCGCGTACGGACAATTTCTTCGACCTTGGTGGCGACTCTATGACAGCCATGACCCTTGTTCAACAGCTACGGGGACACAGCATGCGGCTTTCTGTCATCGACATTTTCAATTACCCGATCCTTTCTGATATGGCAGCATGTGCCACCATGGACACTGACGAGGTCGCGGACTACAAGCCCTTATCGCTTGTCTCGCCTAAAGAACGATCAAGTGTTCTTGAGTGCGTGCCGGTTAAAAAGGCACAGGACGTGCTTGATATTCTGCCAACAACAGACTTCCAAGCCCAGATTATCAGAGAAAACATGGGCCCGGAACGCAGGCAACTGAACTATTTTGCTTTCGACGCGAGCGGTCCCTGCGACATATCCGGGGTGACGTCGGCAGTTTCTGAGCTTGTCATGAAATTTGAGTCGCTCCGCACCGGATTTGCCAGACCTGGCGGCCAGAAATTCTTACAAGTCGTCTACGCCAAATGGCAACCAGAAGTCCGTGTCTTCCACATCGATATGGATCTTGATGCCTTCTGTCGAAACTCGCTGGACCAAGACATGTTCGCAACGCCAAGTCTTGCACGACCAATGTTCGATGTTGCTATTGTCGTTGCCCCTACGAATCAGCATCGCATCGTGTTCCGTATCTCGCATGCGCTATACGATGGAGCGACTTTGCATCGGGTGTGGACAACATTAGAAGAGATCATTGCAGGGCAACCTACGGGCGATTCCATTCCTGTTGGGTCGTATTTCCGGAGTCTGCAAGCCCGGACAACACGCGCAACCGAGGACTACTGGCGTGAACTTCTTCGTGGAGCTAACATTCCGTCCATTAGTGCACATAACGAGCCCCAGGTCTCACGACTGGGTCTCATTTCCGGTGAGCCGATTGTGGTGGGATCCAGAAGCGGACAACCAGGCTTCCCAGTTGCCCTGGCTGTCAAAGCCGCTTGGGGTATAGTTCTGGGCCTGCACACGTCGAGTCGTGATGTTGTGTTTGCCGACATCTATACGGGACGGAACACAGTGCATCCATCAGCCGCAGGTGCTGTTGCGTGCTGTGCCAGAGCGGTTCCATGCCGCGTCGCATACGAACCTGAATGGACACTGGAAAGACTGCTCGAACAGCTCAGAAAACAACAAGTCGACAGTATGAGGCATGAAGGTCTCGAGTTCCAGACAATTGCTCAGCGTTGGATGGGATGGCCAGAAGGAGAGGCAGCTGATTTGCGAGTCAGCATGGTGAATCATCTGAAGGCGTCAAAGAAGGACATATCACTGGGTGATACGGTCTACGAGCGGACAGAAGTCAGCCCGAGGCAACCCTACGCATCCATTGACTTTGCCCTCGAGACAGTAGAGGAGGAAAATGGCTCACTGTCAATGGGCATTGCATTCGCCGCCGACCGGATTCCTGACCAGCTAGCAAGAACACTGCTTGATCGATTCCGAGACACTTTGGAGACAATCCTGGCGAATCGACAGTGCGGTGTCAGCCACTTGATCGAAAGAGTGACAGGCCCCGCGGCGAAATCTTAGGAGTACTGCCATTTGGTAGGAGCACCCGTCAAGAGAAGCAGTGAGAAGGTCACGAGCAGGTGGGAATGACTCGTTCGATGGAGAGCATTAGGAGACGGGAAGCACCAGACAGACGAGCGACCAAGAGGAAGTTCGCTCACGACGCTCGGTCAGCATATTGTATTTTTACCAGCTCAACAGCATACGCATAGCACATAGGAGCATTGTGCGTGATTTTATAGTGTATATGGTTTCTTTTGCGACACCTTACAATGAACCACTCGTTTTGTATTCATGTTACCGAGTACCGCTGTCCTTGCAACACTATTAGTTTCCGCGTCCTTTGGAATAATTCAAATCAGGATCCAGCTTATAGATATTTCTTTCAGCTTTACCTAGGCGTGTTCAATAGCGTTCATATCGGGCAAGTATAGCAGCTAATCTATCACCGAAATACTACAACCTTCAGACTACGCCCTAACTTTTTGAGTTATAACGTATCGCCCTCGGAAGCGACGGTGACCCTGATACGAGGATTCGCCACCACTATGCCTAATCTAGATCATATATTCCACTACCACATAAGGCTGCACAGTATCATGAAGTATGTGGTGTACCTGTAATTTAGGTGCGGTGTAGCCTATAACTTAGGTACTGTGTAGCCTGTAATTTAGGTGTGGTGTGGCCTATAACTTAGGTACTGTGTAGCCTGTAATTTAGGTGTGGTGTGGCCTATAAGTATAACTTAAGTGTGATGTGGCCTGTAACCCAGGTGTGGGGTTGCCAGTAATTTAGGTATGATGTGGTCTGTAACTTAGGCATGATGTGGCCTATATGTTACGTCCCGATCGGAGATTCCTCTGATATAGGGCTAGGAGTTTGGGCTTATTGATATAAAGGTACCACAGCACGGTGTTGGGTAAACTGCTAGTAGATTGCTAGGTAACTAACTGAGTTGAACACGACCAATTCCATAAGGAAATTGGTCCTATTATCTCTTTGACCGCTGTTAGGATTCGGTTAATTTTTAAGGTTAACGCTAACCATATTCGGTAAGGTGTCACCAAAAAGGTTAATTTTTGTAATGTTGTGTTTTTTTGGATCATTGATTTGTGCCCTTTTATAAATCACTGGTAAGCCAACTCAGGCTCCCATGGCCATCAGTTCTTGCAACGTCCTGTGAGCTTTTCTGGCTGCGAATAGAACCTTGCAAAAGGTGCACCCTGAACATCCACAAACCGAGGCCCTGCGAAATTCCGTTTTTGAGGGTTTCTATCTTTCCATTTGACAACAGTCAGAACTCTCTTTCTCAATGTTGCCAACTTTGACAACATCAATATCTTAACTTGCAAAAGAAGGCATGAACGGGCTGAAATCATTGGCATTGTTGATCGCGTTGATCGCTGAAATGTAAGTGAATAGCATGCAGGTCGAGCCAGCTAATATTCTACTTAGCAGCCATGTCGATAGCGCGCCTGAGGTGTTATCGTTTGAGTTGGACGTGAGCTGGAACTCAACAAGTTTCAACGCCAGCATGCAAACAACACTAGAATATAGTCCAGAAGCTATGTCTTCGAATTCATCAATTCATCACATCGTCGTTGACACCGACGTCAAGACTGTGTTCACTCGGAACCAATTGAATGCTTCCGTCGGCGATACCATCTTGTTCACCCCAGTGAACCTCAGGGACCATATAGCTCAGATCTCTTTAGACCAACCCTGTCAAGCAAACGACTTGTTAAGCGCTGTCAATTTCTCCAGATTGATGATCCCTTACTTGGTAACAACGGATAATTCAGCATGGTTCTACCGTCCATCACCACAGCAGGACTGTGCGCTTCGTGACAAAGACAGAGGAATCTTCAGCTTAAATTCTTCAAATCGTCACTCAGTCAACGACAGCGCCACAACGAGCGTTGCGCAGGCAATTTCTACGAGCGCTTCGCGAACATTCGGCCTGTCGTGGACTGGAAATGGACCGGCCGCTTCAGTGCTCACCGCGGTTCCTTCTTTGGGTATATGGTCAACGAACAACAGTATCTGGGCAACCGATGTTCCAAGTCCTGGGATACGATCGTCAGGGGCTTCATTTTCTGGTCGGGCTGTGATGAAGGAAGTATCTAGGGGCATGGTCTCTTTGCTTATTACCTACTACTATGTCATAGGGATTTTGTAATGTAGATAGATCAAATCGAAGCAGAATAAGCTTCATTAATCTGCGATCGTGATTACTTTATGCATACGATGTGTTCGAACAACCGCGATCCCCCAGTATGCTATGTTATCCACTCTATGCCTATCAACCGCCTACCACATCACTGAAGCACCAGCAATCTTCATCGCGATTAAGAGGTCAAGCTTCAGTGCTCCTGCCTTGAGCCAGACCCTTACGTTCTCACCGAGGACTCGCGAAGCGTGAAGAATATCGGTGAATTTGGCAATGGCTGTTTGTCTGCTTCATATCGGGTTTCCTTTTCCACCTGCGCATTCCTTTCCATATTGAGAGCTGAACCAATAGAGTTGGATCGTCGGACCTGAGTATTCACGTCTCCTCGAGCCTGATTGTAGGCTGCGCACAAATGTTGATACTGGGTGTAAAGGTCTCGAAGTTGCTTCCTCAGGCTGTCAATCGCAATATAATACCAGCATCATCCTTGAAGATCCTGCCGCGGAGCCTTCCCATCCCAACCGTTCGAGAAAGCTTGTTTCTGGGCTGCTTCAAATGCACTCGGAGAAAACTAGGCATATTCTGTTCAGAAAGGACCTGATGGCTCACAAGAAGTTGCAGGTGCTTTCTGAAACGATGCCGACGCGGTGGTCAGAGAACTTCGAAGGAAGGTACTGACGGCAAAAGGGAGGATTGATCGAGGTCGACATATGGGAGGGTTTGATGTCAAGTAGAAGAATGTAATTTGGCTTCCATTTATTGGAAGCAGGAATCTCAAAGACAATGAAAGTGAGGTTCAGTAAGGAACGAGTAGCGAGCATTCAAAAATGATGTTGTGCTACACTGTTGAGGAGGAGGAAGGCGCAGTCGAAGTCAAAACACGTATTTCAAATCAAGAAGCCCATTTTTGGCAGCATCTAGAATATGTGGAGCAGAGCGCGTTCTGATGGAGAAGACCGTGCGCGTTTCTATTTGAGGCACTGCAAATGCTGACAGTCATCCAATCAGACAGTCCGATCTCAACTTCAAACCCCTACCGCTGTCAATCATTCTCCCGCAACTAGGATTCTGTTTAAGGCACAGACGCAAGTCAACTAAGCATGTAAATGCACACCATTCAAGGGTGCGCTAGTGGACACGTAAAAACGACGTTGAAAGATCTGGGGCTGCTTCCCAATTGTGAAATCTAATTCAGGATCTCAACTCCAACCACTAATCATGCATTCTGACGATGATCCTTGTTTTTGCTTCTCGCCGCTTCATCCAGGATTTTCAGAATGTGATGCCTCTGCTTCAACAACTTCCTGCCGGAGACTTCGCAGAGATCTGACCCCACTTTACGGCATTATCCTCTGGAGTGTGATCGAAGGATCTTGGGCATTGTCACACAGTGCGGCGTCAAATATACGAGTAGCACTAGTCTTGAACAGTAATATGTGTTTCATATGGTACGAGGCACGAAGAAGGCAGCCCACATTTTGTTAGTCGGGCATAGACCGAATTGAATGAGAATCGAGAGGGAGCTATTTCACAGGGAACTTTCGGAATTCAGGTGAGACGATTGCAATTTGAATCTTTATGGCAGATAGATGTTTGATCTGCACATTATCTAAGACGGAAGTCGAGACGAGAAATACATTCGTCCAGCTGGTGGCCTCGGCAGAACTGGAGGCTTGGGAACAGAGAAAATGCGCCGCTGATAATTAATGGAACCATCGCCATCTCCAAGCTTGGGCTTCGTCAGGTGTCCGCCGTTGATTCCTCCGCCATTCGCAGGCTCAAAGTCCGCGGGGCCTTTATACCTTGGGATGGGATAATGCTTCTCCTAGAATCATAGAATTAAACAATGCGCGGACCTTTGTGGTTGGGCGATTTACCATTTCTTGTTCCGACGGCGGTCACCCGGGTTGATCAGTCGATTTGTAGATTTGATATCTTTCGTTGCGGTCCATGACGAAGTAGATCTTTGCGTCCGCTATCTGTGCCAACTCGTTCATCTTTTTGAAGAGACTTTTTGTTCGCTTTCTGGCTTTCTCTCGGTCAATGTGTCGCTGGGTTCTAACTTTTGCCATGAAGGTATAGGGAGATGCTTTGGCCGTTCTTTTTGGGAGCCACAATGGCAATATATACCCTTGGGAAATAAACCGATTCTCGAAAGCAGTGAATGGATGCCGCCTCTTTTCTGGATGCCTCTAATTGTAGAAGAATGCCGCAATCCTTACCGAAAAGCTCAGCCACCAGGATCGCGGAACAAAAATGGATGCCATGCGGTTCACTTCCGGATGCTTAAAGGAAGCTGTGCCTGAGAAAGGACTCTTTTATCACGTTTCAGCTAACGTTTCATCTACGGATAGCTATATAGTTCGCTTACTGCTAGACTATGGTCAGTCCTGGCACTTTAGGGTTGAGGTGGGGTCTAGGTCTGGTAGTGGACAACGGAGACTAGCTCAATGAAACCACTATGCCTGGACTCAACGCTCCTGGTCTACTATGTATCTCGCAACGAAGATCAGATACTCCAGCCAGACCGAGTCTCCCTCCAGCGCTGAACTCGCTCGTTTCTACGAAATAAAGATGAAAGCTATTAGAAAACGGTATCCTCGACATTTCCATCACCAAAATCAATACCCCAATAGCTTAGTAAAGTAGACTCTGCGTCTGCTCGCTTTTGGGATCTTTCCTTCAATGCATCGTCCAATTTCACATGCAAATCGGTCACTGTCTCGTGAAATTTCATATCAGCTGCTTGAGTATCTTTGTGATAAGCCAGCTCTTGCAGTAAATAGCCATTCGTTCTTGTAAGTTCTATCACGCGCTCCGCTGAAGAAGCAGGGCAATTTTGCTTCGATATCTGAAGCCGGTGAGGTAGCTGCTCGTAAGTGGATGTGGTCCCCCCATTCCTTGCGATCTGGTCGTCCAGAGCAGCAACATCACCCGCCTTGCCGGAAATTGGCCGTCGGCGAAATGCAGGATGTATTGATGACAGTCGCCGCTTTACTTGAGGATCTTGGAAGGTGACATGCCGATTGTCTCTGGTTGTTCCCGTCCTCAGGGATGTAGTCTTTGGCATTGCGGCCTTTGGGACTTCGCCGTGGATTACTTCTCGCCGCTGTTCTCCTACCATCGGCGACGACCGACTTTGTGCCTCACTTTCGGTTCGTGTATTGCCTGTTGTGACATCATAATCGAATACGTCTGGTCTAAACACAATGTCTGACGAGGAATCAGCAGCGGACTGGAAATGGTGACTTGGAAGCCCACCCATAGCTGCTTAAAGAAACATCTTTCCGCGAACCTTCCTGGATATAATAATCGGGCATCCTTCTGGACCCTGTAGGGGAGGAGCCTTTTTTTGATGTCCCACAGAAAGTCTTTTCTGGATGTTCATGAAAATCCTACATAAGCTTCAAAACCGAATACAATAGAAGCGAGAATTGGATGTGGTCGAATATTGCCACGATAAAAACCCTCCTCGAGTCAAATTCTTTTAATCTATTGATTTTGCGAAGTGTCATACGTCCACATCCCACCTAATAAATCAACATGATATCTACCAGCGTCTTGAAGGCTTGTCTCGCCTCCCTATTATGTTACTATCTAGCCAGTGCACCCGTCGATGCTGTACCGACACTCCAAAGTGCCCGTGAGCCTGCTGCTCTCCAGGTGAGAGACAACCAAGCACCTAATGCTGGTGTAAGTAAATATGAACTAGCGTCCAAACCCGCTTTTTCTGACCATAATGCAGGCAATCAATGAAGGCTCTTTGGCCTACACTCGTTCGACGCTTACCTTAAATGTTTTCACGGAACTCGACTGCAAAGGCGATCAGCTCGGTGAAACTCTCCTTTATTCGCAGGATGTGGGGTTCGGGAAAGATAGCAATTGGGACAATGTAGAGAATTTCAAATCCATTCAGATGTCTCGTCCATTAGAGGAACAAGAACAGCTGGATTTGAGCCACTTGGGCCAAGATGGCGGTCAAACCCAGGCTTGAAGCTGCGAAGGGTACATGATGAACTATCGGGTGGGAACAGCTGCTGGCTGTCATAACAATTCTAACGGAGAAGGAGCTGGCTGTATCCGCTTGTGGCATTATTAGGCGGATGCGAGGTATGAGCAGTAAGCCAGCAGGATACTAGTATCGAGGAAGCTTCAGCTTTGTTTGTGTCTTGTGCTTCGAGCGGATAGCGCGCCTAGGGTCAAATGTCTCGCTAAAAGGCTGTCTTTCTGCAATAATATATGATAGCACGCTGAAATGAACATGCACTGGTTCTTGATTTGCGTTTTGTTTAGCTAGATAGAATTCTGTTCCTTCGATCACTACCAATCTGATCTAGCTTCTAGAAGGGCCCTATGTGAAGAACCCTATGAAAATGTCGAATTGATACTATAAAATTATGCTAAACACACTGCGTTTTCGTAAAGATTGTATATTGCCTTTGTGCAGAGTATATAGCCGTCATTACTTATTATAAGCCTAGGAATGAGAGCAATTTACCCAATAGACTTGGGCTAGTAGGCAGCGATACCTATACCTACAAGTAGATGCTAGAGTCAGAAGTGGATGCCAGAGTCAGAAGTGAATGCCAGAGTCAGAAGTGGATGCCGAGCAAGAGCAAGGATGGAAAGTCGAATCATCGGTGAAGATAAATAAGAAACGGATCGGTCCGGACTGCTGTATTGTCGAGGAGAGACGCAATTAGATTTAAAGCTGCATTGACCTACTTCGCGAGTTGCTTCTTCAAATTCGACATGGCGGGATTCACCAGCACGTCGCAACCACATTCATCATACCCAGGTCGCCCGTTGCGCCCGAACCTTGGGTCCAACGCAAGTGGAGGACCGAGACCCACAACAGAACACGGAAAGTCGGACCGACCCCGAAGAAAATGGCTGGCCACTCAAGATGGGGAAATTCAAAAGGGGAAGAAGCTTCGCAGCCAAAGTTGGGCGAAGCGCCGCGAACGGCTCAACGAATTATCCGCCTTGAACCCGGAACTCTCGAAAGCACTAGACATGAAAGAATGCATGCTGGAGGTGCAGGGAATGGTCTTGGGAAAGCTCGCTGTCGAAGAGAATCATCTGAAGAGACTAGGAGAGACCTCAAACCGGCCGATCGCAAACTTTGACGATGGAGTTAAAGAGGTAGAAGAGGTGATACGATCGATGCAGTATTGAGACGTCGATTGAGCTTCGAATTTGCGAATGAATGGTGAAAAATAAGGAGACTAGGAGTTTAGCTATGGCGGTAAACTTCTCGAATGGATGGGTGGTCCAAATCTTTGGACAAGACGTTGCGAGAACGTTGGAACTGCGTAGTCTCACCTCAGACGCTCCGTTCAAGTCTGATACTTAAAGCGGTGAGTTCGAAGCAGTCGACGAGTTGTGGCACTCTAGATATCAGCCATTTCTTGGGTTGATGTTATACTTAAGACATATTTTACTCGATCGCTTGTCGACGCACATACGGTTGATGAAACACAGATTGTGTTGAGTTTAGGCCTTCGTGCCTTCAGGCAACCGTACAAGCTTAACCGACACTGCCTGATCCTGTTAGGAACTAGGGTGGAAAATCTCTTTCCCTCTATATAGTTGTCGCTTCCCAGTAGCTAGATCAAACACTTCTTTCACTATTCGAATGTGCCTTGCCTGCTGCTTCATATCTCTTAACAGATTGTGTTGATAGCAGTAGATTTGTTTAAAACATGAACTATAGCAAAAGGTGTTAAGGCATGTAAATGAAATATTCGAGGTTAATACAATTTTCTTCTTCCGTATGTGATCTTCCTTGGCGATGTCATCATTGGCAGCTCTCTTTCTCCCGTTACTCTTCAATGATCTGGCATTATCGGCCTTGATCCTCTCACGTTTCTTCCGTGCTTGGTTGCTCTTGGAGTGCGTATCTTTGGTCTGTGTGGAATCTACCCTAGCTCTGTATGCCATCAATTCACCAACGGCCTTGTGCCTTTCAAAGTGATTCCCTTTCATATGAAGACTCTCCCGTGGTGTTTCTTTCGCACGTGATGCAGTTGAGATATATCATTGGTGGCAACTCTCTTCAGCATATGTTGTTGGTGAGATAAGGCGTCAATGCGGACGTCCATTGCAGAAATCTGTAGCTCGTCGTCGATGTAGATTTCTGACTCCCGAATTAAGAGTATAGTGTAAGTTCCGTCGATCATCACGGCTTGATAACACTCCTGTGGAGTTAACATGCGCAGCTCGGTATCGAAAAGCCTTATCTTTTCTCTTATTTTCTTCTTCGCTACTCTCTCGACCTCGGATGGATCGAATGGATCGATCATAAGAAATGACGCATCTTTCCAGAAGCCTTCTTCACGAAATTTAAAGTTGATGCGAATCTTTGTGTTATCTGATCTCTTCTCAAGTTGAGTCTCAGGCTTCCGTGCTTTTTTCGTCGAGGGCAGATTTGCTGGAGTCTCGCCTCGATTTACGTCTTGTTCTGTTTGCTGGTTTGTTTCCTCTTGATCAAGTTCTTCTTCCTCGAGTAATTCTTCTTGTTCGAGTCTTTGCTGATCCTGTAGTCTTTGTTGATCCTCTAGACTTTGATACTCTAGTCTTTCCCGCCCCTCTTGCTTCTGTCTTTCCCGCTCTTCTTGCTCCTGTCTTTCTCGCTCCTCTTGCTCCTGTCTTTA
>JAABUT010000729.1_pt1 | contig 46250 bp, 47 predicted proteins | sample 5559281 | NCBI WGS metagenome assembly JAABUT01 (sample SAMN10711880, study PRJNA513359) | rock metagenome | isolation source: Antarctica rocks | place: Antarctica: Victoria Land, Ricker Hills nord | collected 2016-01-04
CGAGCTCGTCCAGGCACAGCTGCTGCGCGGTCGCCGTCATGTTCGGCAAGTTAGGCGCGGGGTCCGACCAAACCGCGCAGGACGCGCCCGGTGCCGCTGCTCGGCGCGGCCGGCCGGCGAAATTGTCGGTGGCCGTCCCTAGCGTGCTGGGCGAGCCGGACTCCGGCGGCCAGAGAGGTGGTGCCCATGTTGATCGACTGCGATACGTGCGTGGCGCGCGAGCACGCATGCGGGCAGTGCGTCATCGGCGTCCTGCTGCGCAGCCCCGCCGTCCCCGTCGACCTCGACCCGGACGAGCAGGCCGCGATAGGCAGCCTGGCGCAGGCCGGGCTCGTCCCTCCGCTGCGGCTGGTGCGCGGAATTGCGGGCGAAGGTGGCGATCAATGCGACCCCGCACGTGGCATAGCGTGACGAAGTTCCCGCCCGTTGGCGAGTATTGCTCATCCACAAGCGGGGGGTCGGATTGCACAGGGTGGGGTGCGGGCCGTAACCTTTCCGAGATCTTCCGGTTCCATGGCGTCCACCCGCGGTCGTCGCCGGAAGGTCCCGCCGAATCGCTTCGTAACTCGTAGTCGGCCTGTGTCGACGACGAGGGCGAACCGGGGACCCACCGTGATCCCTGGGGTGAATCGGCGCGTCGGATCGCGTGTTCAGACGCGGTCTACGTGCCGTAGGGCTCCCTTCCCGGCCCGAACCCGACAGCTAACCCGGTAGGCGGACGAGGAAGAAGGAGTTCCGCCAACAGTGGCGAACACAGTCGCGCGTCGCGTACGTCCCGCAGGCGCCTGGGCAGGCCTGGCCGCACTCGTGATCTCGGTCCTGGTGAGTCCGTCAGCTGCCTCGGCCGCGCCGCCCAAGCCCACGGTCGGCTCCGTTCAGAATCAGCTCAACCAACTCGCCGTGCAGAACTCGCAGCTCGTCGAGAAGTTCAACCAGGCGCAGGTCGCGGTGACCAAGGGCGAGAGGCAGGCCGCGGGCGCGTCGCGTACCGCAAAGCAGGCTGCGTCGACCTACTCCCGCCTGCACGGGCAGTTCGTTCAGATCGTGCAGTCCCAGTACGAGAACCGCTCGTTCGGCGCGGCCTCGGCCCTGCTGGAGAGCAACAGCGGTCCCAACTACCTCGACCGTCTCGCGACGCTGGACATGGTCACGACGCACACCGCGCAGGTCGTCGGCGAGGTCGGCAAGGCACGCGCCGACGCGACGCAGGCCTCGGCGAAGGCCGATCAACTGCTGTCCTCGGCCAAGGATGCGCGCACTGCGCTGGGCGCGAAGCGGGTCCAGGTGCAGAAGCGCATCGACAAGTACCGCGGCCTGCTGTCGAACCTGACCGCAGCCCAGCAGGCGGCGTATGAGCGCGCGACCAGTCCGAGCGTCAACGGCAAGAAGATGCACCTGACCGCAGCCGGCACCGGCGCGGCGCGCAAGGCAGTCAAGAAGATGCACCTGACCGCAGCCGGCACCGGCGCGGCGCGCAAGGCAGTTCAGTTCGCCCTCGACCAGGTCGGCAAGCGGTACGTGTTCGCCGCGGCTGGTCCCAGCGCCTTCGACTGCTCCGGCCTGACCATGCGGGCGTGGCAGCGCGGCGGCGTGAGCCTGCCGCACTCGGCCGCCGGCCAGTACGGCTACGGCCACCACGTCGCCCGCAATGCCCTTCAGCCCGGCGATCTGGTCTTCTTCTACCAGCCCATCGGGCACGTCGCGATCTATATCGGCAACGGGCTGATGGTCTCCGCGTCCACGGAGTCGCGGCCGATCTCGGTCGAGCCGCTGGGCTCGGCCGGCAGCTACACGGGCGCGACCCGACTCGCCTGAGCTTGCAGCGGGGCACGCGCGCCCGGCGGGCACACAACTGCCGTGCGCATAATCGCCCGATGACGGTGTCGCGTGCACTGGCGCGACGCTGCAGCGCCCCGACCGTGCTGGTCGTGGCCTGCCTGGCGGCGGGCGTGCTCGTCAGCGGCTGCACGTCGTCATCCGTGCAGCAGGCACCGACGATGCGGGAGATCACGGCGCTGCTGTCCCACCAGGGCGCGGCTGTGCTCCATCGCGACGAGCAGGCGTTCACCGCCCCACTCGCCGGCGGTCGCACATCGGCCGCCTTCCGGGATCGCCAGCAGGCGACGTTCGCCAACCTGGTCGACGTCCCGTTGGCGAGCTGGTCGTACTCGGTGGCTGCGCGCGTCGACGACCGGTCGGCCGAGCGGGTCGCGAGCAAGCGGTACCGCACGGCCGCGGTGATCGTGCGGATCAGCCTGCGCTACGCGCTGCGCGGCGCGGATCGGCGCCCGAGCGCGCACGACCTGTGGTGGACGTTCGTGCGCAGCGGCGGCAAGGTCGTCGTCGCAGGCGACACCGATCTGCGCGCCGATGGCGGACGCAGCTGGCGCGGCCCATGGGACTTCGGCCCGGTCGTCGTGGTGCGCGCTGCCTTGACCCTTGTGCTGGGTCATCCCGGTAATCGCGCCACGCTGCGCTCGATCGCGGACACCGTCGCCTCCGCCATCCCGGTCGTGACCGGCGTCTGGGGCCGTGACTGGGCGCGTGCGGTGGCTGTGGTGGTGCCCGCCTCATCCGACGAACTCGCCGCCGCAGCCGGGCAGACTTCGACCGTCACCGCCGACGTCGCCGCGGTGGCCGTGGCGGATCCTCGCGACGAGGTGACCGGCACCGTATCCGGCCAGCGGCTGATCGTGAACCCGGCTGCGCTCGCGCGCCTGTCCGTGGTGGGCCGCGGCATCGTCGTGCGGCACGAGGTCACCCACATCGCCGCCGCGACGGTGACCTCCGAGCGCAGCCCGCGCTGGCTCGTCGAGGGCTTCGCCGACTACGTGGGCAATCTGGGCTCCGGCCAGCCGGTGACCCAGGCCGCCACCGAGCTGCGCGCCGACGTGGGCCACGGCAGGGTGCCCACGGCGCTGCCGAGCGAGGCCGACTTCGACAACCCACGCACCGCCGCGCAGGCCTACCAGGGCGCGTGGCTCGCGTGCCGCCTGATCGCCGCGCGGGCCGGCCGGCCCGGCCTGCTGCGCTTCTACCGCCTGGTCGCCGCCGCCCCCTCCGGGGCCGACGACACGATCGCCCAGGCGCTGCACGTCGTCTTGGGCGAAACCCGCGCGCGTTTCACCGCACTGTGGCGTGCTTACCTGAGCGGCCTGCTGCGGTGAGCCCGGGTGATTCGCCCGGGCGCACGCTTGTGGTGACCAACGACTTCCCGCCGCGGCAGGGCGGCATCCAGGCATTCGTGCACGAGATGGCTGTGCGCCAGCCGCCCGGCTCGATCGTCGTCTACGCCTCCGACCACGACGGCTCGCCACGTTTCGACGCCGCGCAGTCGTTCCCGGTGCTGCGCCACCCGGGCGGCCTGCTCGTGCCCACCCCGTCGGCGCGCAGGCGGGTGGTCTCTGCGCTGCGTGATTTCGAGTGCACGTCGGTGTGGTTCGGCGCCGCGGCGCCGCTCGGGCTGCTTGCGCCTGCCTTGCGTGCGGCAGGGGCGCGCCGGGTTCTCGCGATGACGCACGGACACGAGGCAGGTTGGGCGATGCTGCCCGGCGCCCGACATGCCCTGCACTGCATCGGTGATCAATGCGACGTGATCACCTACCTCGGCGAGTACTTCCGGCAACGTCTCGCACCGGCTTTCGGTGCTCACCCCAGCCTGGTCCGGCTCACACCTGGAGTCGACGTCGAGACGTTCAACCCCGACGTCGACGGCACCGCGGTGCGGGCGCGGCACGGGCTGACGGATCGTCCGGTGATCGTCTGCATCTCCCGGCTCGTTGCCCGCAAGGGCCAGGACACCCTCGTCCAGGCGCTGCCGACCATCCGCCGCTCGGTGCCCGACGCTGCGCTGCTGCTCGTCGGCGCGGGGCCCTACCGCGCGAAGCTGGAAACGCGAGTTGCCTCGCTCGGCCTGGAGCGCGACGTCGTGTTCACCGGCGGCGTGCCACGCGAGGAACTGGCCGTGCACTACGCGGCCGGCGACGTGTTCGCGATGCCGTGCCGCACCCGGCGCGCCGGCATGGACGTCGAGGGCCTGGGCATCGTGTACCTCGAGGCGTCGGCGAGCGGCCTACCGGTGGTGGCGGGTGATTCCGGCGGTGCGCCGGATGCCGTACGCCACGGCGAGACCGGCTACGTCGTGGACGGCCGCGATCCCACCGCGCTCGCGCAACGTCTCGTCCAGCTGCTCACCGACGACGCGCTGCGCGAGCGGCTCGGCGCCGCGGGGCGCGCCTGGGTCGAGCGGGACTGGCGCTGGGATGACCACGCCGCTCGCCTCACTGCCCTGCTCAACCCGTCGTGATCAGGACGAGAGCGCGCCGGCGTAGAGGTCGCCGATCTGCTGCTCGGACTCCGCGTGGACGACGTTGCGCTTGAGCTTCAGCGACGGGGTGAGCTGGCCGCCGTCCTCGGTCCAGTCCTCGGCGAGGACGGTGAACTTGCGGATCGACTCGGCCTTGCTGACAGCCTTGTTCGCGTCGTCGATCGCGCCCTGGACCTCGGCGCGCAGCGCGTCGTCGTCGACCACGTCGGCGAGCGTCGTGTCCGCTGGCTTCCCGTTTTCCTGCAACCACGTCGGAAAGGCCTCGGGATCGACGGTGACCAGCGCCGCGATGTAGGGCTTCCGGTCGCCTACGACTAGGCATTGGCTGACGAGCCAGTGCGCGCGGACGCGGTCCTCGAGTACCGCGGGCGCGACATTCTTGCCGCCGGCAGTGACGATCAGCTCCTTCTTGCGGCCGGTGACGCGCACGAAGCCATCACTGTCGATCTCGCCGATGTCGCCGGTGTGGAACCAGCGCTCGGCGTCGAGGGCCTCGACGGTGGCGTCCGGGTTCTTCCAGTAGCCCCGGAAGATGTGCGGTGCGTGAAAGAGCAGTTCGCCGTCCTCGCCGAGGCGCACGGTGGTGCCACCGACGGGGCGGCCGACCGTCCCGATCTTGATGGCTTCGGGGCGGTTCACCGTCACCCCCGCGGTGGTCTCGGTCAGTCCGTAACCCTCGTAGATCGTGACGCCGATGCCCCGGAAGAAGTGGCCCAGCCGCGCGCCGAGCGGCGCCCCGCCGGACACCGCTGCGACGCAGTTGCCGCCCAGCGCCGCGCGCAGCTTGCCGTAGACGAGCTTGTCGAACAGCGCGTGCGTGACCTTGAGCACCGGCCCCGCTCCGCCGTTGCCGAGCGCCTCCGAATACGCGATCGCCACCGCTTCTGCGCGATCGAAGATCGGGCCCCTGCGATCGGCGTGTGCCTTCTGCTTGGCGCTGTTGTAGACCTTCTCGAAGACCCGCGGCACGGCGAGCACGAAGGTCGGCCGGAAGCCGCCGAGGTCCTCGATCAGGTTCTTGACGTCGGCGGTGTGCCCCAGGGTGCATCCCGACGCGAGCGAGCCGATCTCGATGACCCGGCCGAACACGTGCGCGATCGGCAGGAAGAGCAGCGTCGAGGTCTCGGCGTTGAAGAAGTTCGCCAGCAGGTCGAGCAGTTCCAGCGCCTGCACGACGAAGCAGCGGTGGGTCAGCTCGCAGCCCTTGGGCCGTCCGGTGGTGCCGGAGGTGTATATGATCGAGGCGAGGTCGTCGAGGGACACGGATCTGCGGCGTTCGTGCAGATCGTCGTCGGACACTTCCTTGCCCGCGTCGCCCAGCGTGTCGAGCGCGCCGCCGTCGAACTGCCACACATGCTCGAGGGCGGAAAGGTCGTTGCGCACCGATTCGACGAGCGCCGCGTGCTCGGCAGTCTCGACGAAGACCGCCCGCGCCCCGGAATCACCCAAGATCCACTGCACCTGCTCGGCGCTCGAGGTCTCGTAGATCGGCACGACGGCCGCCCCCACGGTGAAGCCCGCGAAGTCGGCCACCGTCCACTCGTAGCGTGTCTTGCTCATGACCGCGATCCGGTCGCCGGCGGCGATTCCAGCGGAGATAAGACCTTTCGCGGCTGCGCTCACCTCACCGGCGAACTGCTGCGCGCTGATGTCGTTCCAGGCCTCGCTGTCGCGGCGGCGCAGCGCGACGTGCTGCGGATCCTGCGCGGCCCGGTCGAACACGAAGTCGGCCGTATTGCTCTGGGTGATCGTGGTGATCTTGCTGGCGACATGCAGCTCGTCCACAGTCCGGCGTCCCCTCTCGACCGTGCGCTCGGCTGGTTACCCGGCGCTGCCGGTGCCGGGTCACGGTAACTCGTTGCCTGGGCACCGGCGAACGATGGTGCGGTGCGTGCGAGGCTGGGCGCCGTGCCGAACGTGGATGTCGTCGACTCGACGTGGTTCGCCACGCGGCCGTCCACGATCGCCGCGATCGTCGCCCGACCCGCGAACTGGCGCCTGTGGTGGCCCGGGCTGGATCTTCGCGTCGACGAGTGGCGCGGCGAGAAGGGCGTGCGCTGGTTCGTCAGCGACGTCGACCATGGGCCCGCTACCGGCCTGAGCGGCACCGCCGAGGTCTGGCTCGCGGCGGCGTTCGAAGGCGTGGTCGCGCACTTCTTCCTGCGCCTCGAGCCGGCCGGCGAGCAGCGGCTGTCGGCGCGCGCCGTCGAGGCCGTCGAGCGCCACTACCGGGTGCTCACGAAGCAGGCCTTCTGGTCGCTGGCAGATCAGCTCGACCCGGGCCGGATGACGCGGCACACCTCGGCGCGGTGAACCGCTGCAGGTAGCCTGCGAGCATGCCGGACGAGTCGACGCAGTCGATCATGATCGACGCGGATCCGGCGCAGATCATGGCCGTTATCGCCGATTTCGCCAACTACCCGATGTGGGCCGGGTCGGTGAAGCAGGCCGAGGTGCTGGAGTCGGGCACGGACGGGCGCGCGCAGCGCGTGGCCTTCAGCCTCGACGCAGGCATCGTGCGCGATCAGTACGAGCTCACCTACGTCTGGACCGGCGACGACCGGGTCGAATGGGACCTCACCAGCGGACAGATGATGCGCGCGCAGCACGGCTCGTACACGCTGCGCCCGGACGGAGCGGCACGCACGTACGTCACGTACTCGCTGTCGGTCGACCTGATCATCCCCATGCTCGGGCTGCTCAAGCGCAAGGCCGAGCGGGTGGTCATGGATACCGCCCTGAAGGAATTGAAGAAGCGCGTCGAAGGGCTGCGGGTCCAGTGAGGTCGGGTCCAGTGGGGGATCCCGCCTGATGCGCATCGTCCTGTTCACCGGCAAGGGTGGCGTCGGCAAGACCACGACGGCCTCGGCGACTGCGCTGCGCCTGGCTGACCGCGGGTTGAAGACGCTGCTGCTCTCGACGGACATCGCGCATTCGCTGGCCGATGCTCTCGACGTGCCGCTCACCGACGAGCCCGCCGAGATCGCGCCGAGCCTGTGGGCGGTGCAGATCGACACGCAGGTCCGCTTCGAGGCCGCGTGGCGCGACGTGCAGTCCTACCTCGTCGACATGCTGGCCCGCGGCGGCGTCGATGCGATCACCGCCGACGAGCTGACGGTGCTGCCCGGCGTGGACGAGGTGTTGGCGTTGCTCGCGGTGCGCGAGCTGGCGCTCACCGGCAGGTGGGACGCGCTGGTGGTCGACTGCGCCCCGACCGCCGAGACGCTGCGGCTGCTGGCCCTGCCAGAGGCCTTGACCTGGTATCTGCAGAAGGTGTTCCCGGTGCAGCGGCGCATCGCCAGGAGCATGCGCCCGATCGCCGCCGTGCTCGGCCGCGGTGACGCCCTCCCGCCGGACAGCCTGTTCGACGCGCTGCTGCGCCTCAACGACGAGCTGGCCTCGGTGCGTCAACTGCTCGGTGATCCGGCGGTCACGTCGGTGCGCCTCGTCCTCACCCCCGAGTCGGTGGTGGCGGCCGAGGCCCGCCGTACCTTCACCGCGCTCGCGCTGTATGGATACTGCGTCGATCTCGTCGTGGCCAACCGCATATTCCCGGCCGGCGAGGATGCCTGGCGTCAGGGGTGGGCACGCGCGCAGCAGGCCCAGCTGGCCGCGATCCGCGAGTCGTTCGCCGGGCTGCCGGTGCGCGAGCTGCCCTACCGCCCGGCCGAGCCGGTCGGCGAACGCGCGCTGCGCGAGGTAGCCGATGCGCTCTACGGTGAACTGCCCGGTGAGGACCCGGTGCCCGTCCCGTCCGGTGCGCCGCTCCTGCAGGTCGACAGCGAGGGGGAGGACTTCGTGCTGCGCATGTCGCTGCCGTTGGCGCAACGCGGTGCCGTCGAGGCCGTGCGCGTCGGCGACGACCTCGTCGTCAGCGTCGGGCCGAACCGCCGGGTGCTCAGCCTGCCCAGCGTGCTGCGTCGCTGCGTCGTCGCGGGCGGCGACTTCGACGGTGCCGAGCTGCGCGTGCGTTTCCGTCCCGACCCGGATGTCTGGCCGGCGACGGTGCCCACCGAGCCGGACCGTCCGCGCCCCCGCCCGACCCCTAGCGGGTCGCGATGAGCGAGCCCCGGGACCCCCAAGGTGTGCCGGACCTCGGCGCAGAGGCGAGCCGGTTGGCCGCTGCGGTGCAGGACTGGGCGCGCCGTACCCTGCCCGAGCCGCCCAGCGGGCACGGCGGCCCGGAATGCCAGTGGTGCCCGCTGTGCCAGTTCGCCAGCATGCTGCGTGGCGAGCATCCCGAGCTCGCCGAACGGGTGGCCGAGGCCGGCGCCGCCATCGCCAACGCGGTGAAGGCGCTCGCCGAGGGCGCGGCGCAGCGTGCTCCGGCCCCACCCGGACGTGCCACTCGGCCGCGCCCGTCGCCGGCGCCGCGGGTGCAGCGCATCAGCCTCGACGAGCACGAGACCCCTGAGTGACGGCGCTGGCGATCGGTGTCGACATCGGCGGCACCAAGGTGGCCGCCGGCGTGGTCGACGAGCAGGGTCGGGTGCTCGATCGTGAGCGGCGCGACACGCCGGGCAACGACGTGCAGGCGATCGAGCGGGTCATCGTCGATGTGGTCAACACCCTCGCGGCACGACACGACGTGCAGGCCGTGGGCATCGGCGCCGCCGGCTGGATCGGCAATGATCACGCCACGGTGCTGTTCTCGCCGCACCTGGCCTGGCGCGGCGAACCGTTGCGCGATGGCCTCGCCGGCCGCGTCGACCTGCCGCTGATCGTCGAGAACGACGCCAACGCCGCCGCCTGGGCGGAATTCCGGTTCGGGTCGGCGCGTAACGCGGCTGTGGTCGTGTGCGTCACCTTGGGCACCGGCATCGGCGGCGGCCTGGTTGCGAACGGCGCGGTCTATCGGGGTGCGTTCGGGTTGGCGTGCGAGTACGGGCACATGACCCTCGTGCCCGACGGTCGGCGCTGCGCGTGCGGCAACCAGGGCTGCTGGGAGATGTACGCCTCCGGGCGCGCACTAGCCCGCGACGCGCGCGAGCTTGCCGCCGAATCGCCGGTCGCCGCGGCCCGCCTGCTCGAGCTCGGCGGCTCGCCGGAGGGCTTGACCGGACCAGTCGTGACGGCTGCGGCACAGGCCGGCGACCCTGCCGCGCAATCGATCTGCACGACCATGGGCCGCTGGCTCGGACGCGGCCTGGCCAACCTCGCCGCCATCATCGACCCGACCGTCTTCGTCATCGGCGGCGGCGTGTCCCAGGCCGGGGAACTGCTGCTGCGTCCTGCGCGGGAGGAGTTCGAGCACACCCTTACCGGCCGTGGCTTCCGCCCTCAGGCGGACATCGTGCTCGCGCACCTCGGCCCGGACGCCGGGCTCGTCGGTGCCGCTGATCTGGCCCGCCGCCTCACCTGAGCCGCCGGTACGGCAGGATTGCCGGTCATGCGCCTGCTGTCCGTGGATGCCCGCGTGACGGGCCGCGATCGAGGTGCGCTCGCCACCCTCATCGAGACGGCCGGCGCCGACATCGCCTGCGTGCACAACGGCCCGCGGTTGCTGCGCTGGCGCTCGATCTGCGCATCCGTCGGCCGGCGGGCCGGGCTCGTCGTGGTCGGCGGCGGACGTCCGGCCGGGGCGAACCTGCTGCTGTCCAGCCTGGGTGTCGACTCGCTTCGCACGCAGGACGTGACCCTCGGCGGCGGCTCCGCGTTGCACGGCACCGGCGCAGCGCTCGCCGTGCTGCGCTACGGCGGCACGGAATTCGCGCTCGTCGCGGCCACGCTGCTCGGCAACGCGGCCGAGCGCCTGGCTCAGGCGTCCCGCCTGCAGGACGCGATCAGTGGTCTGTCGCCGGGCTCGCCCCCGGTGATCCTGTGCGCCCAGGGCGCCGACCCGCCGCGCACCGCCGCGTGGCAGGCGCTGGCCGCGAGTCGGGTCCCGGTAGCCGGCCGGATCTTCGTCGACAGCCGGATCACGATCGACGAGAGTCACGAACTCGACGGCTATGCCGCCGCCGCGCTCCCGCCCGTCGTCGTGGAGGCAACCCTGGCCTGAGTGGTCGGCTCAGATCGCGGCGCCGTCGTCGTCGTCGTCGCGGCGGTGCTCGCGGACCCGGCTCAGCAGGATGCCGGCGCCGAGGATCAGGCCGCCGATACCGAGCACCAGCGTGAGGTTGTTCGCCAGCCCGATCTGCCCGCCCAACCCGAGCACGATGATCGACATCGCCAGCACGCTCATCGCGATGATCGTCGGCCCGGCCAGCCGGGGCAGCGGCGGAGGAGGCGGGGGGACATAGTGATCCTCGTCCAGCCATACCTCGTCGCGGGCTTGCGGCTTGGCAAGGCGCGAGCGCCACTCGGCGTCTTCCCGACTCAGATCGCGTTCGGCGTCACGCACCGCGGCGATCGTGTCGACGTGCCAGTCGGCCACCAACGCCTCGAACGTTTCCCGGGTGTCGACGTCGTCGGATGGCTCGCGATGTTCGGCAAGCGCAGGTTCCGGGCCACCCAGCGCGCGCACCGCGGCGGCCACGATCGTGCGCGCATCCGCCCGCTCGTCCGAGGCCACGAACAGCCGCCGCTGATCGAGCTGCGCCGCGGCGGGATCAAGGTACGCGGCGATGCGGGCCCGGCCGAGCGCGCTGAGCAGGTGCCGCCCCACCTCGGAGTCGACGTCGGTGAGTGGGACGTACTTGCTCGCCTGCAGCCCGTTGTCCAGCCGGCCCGATCCCGCGTCCCCGACCCCGCGGGTGCTCACGGCGCCGCGCCGGCATTGGTCAGCGACTCGATGAACTGCACGCTGCCGTCGAAGATCGCCGGTGCGTCGTGGTCCATCGTGGCGACGTGGTAGCTGTTCTCGAGCACGACCTCACGCACCGTGGTGTTCACCGCGCCGGCCTTGAGCAGCTGCGCGGACAAGTCGTCGACCACGTGATCCTCGCGGGAGCGGTAGAGCAGGATCGGCGCGCGGACCGAGCCCAGATCGGTACGGGTCACCTTCCACAGCTTCTGCAGCGACGCGAACGCGACAACCGGGGTGCGATCGTTCGCCGGCTCCTCGACGCCTGGCTTCTTGATGTCTCCACCGATGCTGGGGCGCGAGCGGAGCGCCCAGGAGATGTACGGGGCGAACTTCGCGTCTAAGCGCCGGGTGCCGTATGCCGGGTTGACCAGGACGAGCCCGGCGATGCCGTCCGGATGCAGCTCGGCGAGACGGGTGACGAGGGTGCCGCCCATCGACAGCCCCGCCGCGACCACCGTGTCGCAGCGCTGGCTGACCTCGCGGTAGGCCGCCTCCACGGCGTCGTACCACTGCGGCCAGCGCGTCTCGTTCGTCTCCCGCCAGCTCTGCCCGTGCCCGGGCAGCAACGGCAGGCGCACCGTATAGCCAGCGCCGGCCAGGTGCTGCGCCCACTCACGCACGCTGGCCGGGGTTCCGGTGAAGCCGTGGCTGAGCACGACACCGACGGGGCCGCCGTCCGCGGCGAACGGCTCGGCGTCGGAGAGCTCAACCACCGGACCTCCATGCAACGTCGTCTGGAGCTGACCCTCATCATGCCTGCCGCGGCGCCATTGCCGCGAGCCGACGCGAGCAGCTTGGTGCGACAGGCCCTACGCATTAGGGTCGAGCACCTGCAAGGGTTCCGGATTCTGGTGTTCGGATTATTGGTGCTGGCGACGCGGGAGAAGCTGTGGGGTTCTGGCTCGCCAAGTTCATCTTCATCGGACCCCTGCTCCGGCTGCTCTGGCGTCCGTGGATCCAAGGCCGGGAAAATATCCCCGACGACCGGCCGGCCATCCTCGCCAGCAATCACCTGAGCTTCTGCGACTCGTTCTTCCTGCCCCTGCTGGCACCGCGCAAGGTGACGTTCCTGGCGAAGGCTGAGTACTTCACCACGCCGGGGGTCAAGGGCTTCTTCTCGCGGATGTTCTTTTCCGGCGTAGGGCAGGTGCCCATCGACCGATCGGACTCCGACGCGTCCCGCGCGGCCCTGAACACCGCAGTGCGGGTGCTGCGCGAGGGCCACAACCAGCTGCTCGGGATCTACCCGGAGGGCACCCGATCACCGGACGGTCGGCTCTACCGGGGCAAGACCGGCGTCGCTCGCATGGCGCTGGAGTCCGGCGCCGTGGTCATCCCCTGCGCGATGGTCAACACCGCGATCATCCAGCCGCCCGGGCGGTTGATCCCCAGGCTGCGGCCGCGGCCGGGCGTGCGTCTGGGCAAGCCGCTGGACTTCTCCCGCTACGAGGGCATGTCCGGTGACAGGTTCGTGGAGCGCTCGATGACCGACGAGATCATGTACGAGCTCATGCAGATGTCCGGGCAGGATTACGTGGATCAGTACGCCGCGAAGGTCAAGGCCGCCGAGGGCAAGGACATCGGCTTCGGCAGCCGGGAGCGCGACGGAGTGCGCGGCGCCCCGTCGGACGATGTCCGCGAGATCGGCGACCGGGTGCCCGGCACCCGCGCGTCCTGATGCGCTTCTTCTACGACTGCGAGTTCCTGGAGGACGGGCGGACAATCGAGCTGGTCTCGATCGGTGTGGTGGATGAGAGCGGCCGCGAGTTCTACGCCGTCTCGAGCGAGTTCGACCCGACGCTCGCGAACGACTGGGTGCGCCGCAACGTGCTCGACAAGTTGCCCGGCCCGGCTGATCCCGCATGGCGTTCGCGGGAGCGGATCCGCGACGACCTGCTCGCGTTCCTGCTCGAGCCGGGGGAGCGCATCGAACTGTGGGCGTGGATGTCGGCCTACGACCATGTCGTGCTGTGCCAGCTTTGGGGTGACATGCGGGCGCTGCCGCGCGAGATCCCGCGCTTCACCCACGAACTGCGTCAGCGTTGGGAGGACGCCGGCTCGCCGCCACAACCGGCGTCCCCGCCGGACCAGCACGACGCGCTGGCCGACGCGCGGCACAACCTGGCCCGCTGGCAGGCGATGCCGCCTCGCTGAGCACTAGGGTCGCGTTCGTGCGTATTGGAGTGCTCACCGGCGGGGGCGACTGCCCTGGCCTCAACGCCGTCATCCGAGCGGTCGTGCGCAAGGGCGCCGGTGTGCACGGCCACGACTTCGTCGGCTTCCGTGACGGCTGGCGCGGGCCGTTGGAGAACCTGACGATGCCCCTCGGCATCCCCGACGTGCGCGGCATCCTGCCGCGGGGCGGCACGATCCTCGGCTCGTCACGCACCAATCCGTTCACGATCGACGGCGGCGTCGAACGCATCACCGAGAACCTGCACCGGTTGGGTGTCGACGCGCTGATCGCCATCGGCGGTGAGGACACTCTCGGCGTGGCAACCAAGCTGGCCGAGCGGGGCGTCCAGGTCGTCGGTGTGCCGAAGACCATCGACAATGACCTCAACGCCACCGATTACACGTTCGGCTTCGACACGGCCGTCAACATCGCCATGGAGGCAATCGACCGGCTGCACACCACCGCCGAGTCGCACCACCGGGCGCTGATCGTGGAGGTCATGGGACGGCACGCCGGGTGGATCGCACTGCACGCCGGACTGGCCGGCGGCGCCAACGTCATCCTGCTTCCGGAGAACCCGTTCTCGCTGCAGCGGGTGTGCGCCTACGTCGAGAGCCGCTTCCAGGCGCACTACGCGCCCATCATCGTGGTCGCCGAAGGCGCGACGCCGGACGGCGCGGAGAACGCGACGGTGGAGAAGGGACTGGACGCGTTCGGGCATGTTCGGCTCGGGGGGATCGGCGCGTGGTTGGCCGGCGAGATCGAGAACAACACCGGCAAGGAAGCGCGCACCACCGTGCTCGGGCACATCCAGCGCGGCGGCACTCCGACCGCGTTCGACCGGGTGCTCGCCACCCGCTTCGGGCTGCACGCTATCGACGCCGCGAGCGAGCACGACTGGGGCAAGATGGTCGCGCTGCGCGGCACCGACATCGTGCGGGTCCCGCTCGCCGATGCGACGACGCAGCTCAAGACCGTGCCGCCGTCCTTCTACGCCGAGGCCGAGGTCTTCTTCGGCTAGGCACGACACGCGATCTCGGCTGCCGAATACGCTGTGCGGGTGAGCGATACAGCCGTGCGCCCGGTGGATCCCGACGATCTCGGGCTGGACGCGTGGCGCGCGCTGCCGGCGGCACAGCAGCCGAGCTGGCCCGACGACGTCGCGCTGCGTGCGGCGGCGCTGACTCTGGCCGGCATGCCGCCGCTCGTAGTCGCCTCGGAGGTCGAGCAGCTGCGTGCCCGGCTGGCTGCCGTTGCGCGTGGCGAGGCGTTCCTGCTGCAGGGCGGCGACTGCGCCGAGACGTTCGCCACCAGCTCGCAGGCCGACATCGCCGCGAAGGTGCGCGTGTTGCTGCAGATGGCCGTCGTGCTCACCTACGGCGCGTCGATGCCGGTGGTCAAGCTCGGGCGCATCGCGGGTCAGTACGCCAAGCCGCGCTCCTCGGACATCGACGCCACCGGGCAGGTGTCTTACCGCGGCGACATGGTCAACGAGCTCGTCGGCGAGCGCACCCCCGACCCACAGCGCATCCTGCGGGCGTACTCGACGGCGGCGTCCACGCTAAACCTGCTGCGCGCGTACGCCGGGGGAGGGCTCGCCTCGCTGGACCGGGTGCACGCCTGGAACGCGGCCTTCGCCCGCACCACCTACACCGGCGTTCGGTACGAGAAGCTCGCCGCGGAGATCGACCGGGCGGTGCGCTTCATGCGAGCCTGCGGGGTGCATGACTCCGCGCTCGAGGGGGTCGAGCTGTACGCGTCGCACGAGGCGCTGATCCTCGAGTACGAGCGCGCACTGACCCGCATCGACGACGGCCGCGCGTACGACCTGTCCGGGCACTTCGTGTGGGTGGGCGAGCGCACCCGGCAGATGGGCGGCGCCCATCTCGACTTCGTCTCGCGCATCGCCAATCCGATCGGGGTGAAACTCGGGCCGACAGCGACACCGGAATTCGCCGCCGAGCTGGTCGAGCGCCTGGACCCGGCCAACGAGCCGGGCCGGCTGACGCTGATCAGCCGCATGTCGAACTCCCGGGTGCGCGACCTGCTGCCGCCCATCGTCGAGAAGGTCAACTCGACGGGACACCTCGTCGTCTGGCAGTGCGACCCGATGCACGGCAACACCGAGGAGACGACCAGCGGCGTGAAGACGCGCCACCTCGACCGGATCATCGACGAGGTGGACGGCTTCTTCGACGTCCACGCCGAGCTGGGCACCCATCCCGGCGGCCTGCACGTCGAGCTGACCGGAGACGACGTCACCGAGTGCATCGGCGGCACGGCCGATCTCACCGCGGCCGACCTCGGCCGTCGCTACGAGACGGCCTGCGACCCGCGGCTGAACATCGAGCAGTCCCTCGAGCTCGCGTTCCGCGTCGCCGAGCGGCTCGTCGCCGACCGCCGCCGCCGCGAGCAGTCCTGACAATGGCCGACCCCGTCGTCGATCTGCGCTCGGACACTGTCACCCGGCCCGGTGCGGCCATGCGACAGGCGATGGCCGACGCGGTGGTCGGCGACGACGTCTACGGCGAGGACCCGACCGTCAACGAGCTAGAGCGCACGGTTGCCCAGCTGCTCGGCCACGAGGCGGGGCTGTTCGTGCCGTCCGGCTCGCTGGGCAATCAGCTCGGCCTGCGCCTGCTCGTCCAGCCCGGCGAGGAGGTGCTGTGTGACGCAAGCGCGCACATTGCCCGAGCGGAATTGGGCGCCGCCGCAGTGTTCTCCGGCATCACGTTCCGCACCTGGCACAGCACCCGCGCGCACATCGATTACGAATGGGTCCGCGACGAGTTCGCGACGCCGAATGCGGGCCCGTATCTCGTGTCCACCGCGGCGATCGCCGTGGAGAACACGCACAACTTCGCCGGCGGCGTCGTCCTGTCCGCAGCGGAGCGACGCGGCATAGTCGACGCCGCTCGAACGTGCGGCATGGGGCTGCACCTTGACGGCGCGCGGCTGTGGAACGCGCACATCGCCTCGGGCGAATCGCTGCACGATCTCGCGGTCGGGTTCGACACCGTGTCCGTCTGCCTGTCGAAGGGTCTGGGCGCGCCGATCGGCTCGCTGCTGGTGTCGACGTCCGAGCGCGTCGCGCAGGCGCGGGTGTGGCGCAAGCGCTACGGCGCCGGCATGCGGCAGGCGGGCATCCTCGCGGCCGGCGGACTGTACGCGCTCGAGCACAACCTGCACCGCCTCGCCGACGACCATCTGCGCGCGCGGCGACTCGCCGAAGGCCTGGGCGCCGACCCCCTGCAGGTCGACACGAACATCGTCGCGCTGCACGTCGCGGACGCGCCCCTCGTCGCGGCGACGGCGGCGACGGCGGGCGTGCTGGTGTCTGCGCTCGGCAATCACTTCCTACGCCTGGTCACGCACCTCGACGTCGACGACGGCGCGGTGCAACGCGCGATCGGCGTGCTCGCGCCGCTGATCGGACACAGCGCCGGCGCACAGTAGCCTCAGTGCCCATGAGCTACCCCGCACCCCCGCCGTACCCGCAGCAACAGCCTTCCGGTCCGCTGGGCAAACAACGGTTACGCGGCCGCACGCCGCTGCGCCTGTCGATCATCTTCTTCGTCGTCGCCGTGCTCTTGTTCGTGGTCGGTGGGATCGTGTTGGCAAACAAGTCGTTCAGCAAGGTGAACGGCTTCGAGCGGGTGAAGCTGGCCTCGACCGGTTCGGTCCAGCTCAACCGCACCGGCAACTACGTCGCGTACTACGAGGCGAAGGACGTCGATTCCGGCACCCGGTCTGTGCCGCGGATTCCCATCGCAATCCAGACCCCGTCGGGCAAGATCGAGCAGCTCAACACCCCGTACGGAAACCGCTCCGACGGCAAGGTCAAGATCATCACGTACCAGTACAACGGGCACAACGGCATCGCGCTCTACCAGTTCAAGATCAGCGAGAAGGGAACGTACAAGGTTCAGGTCGGCTCGAACACGGCTGCTGCACCCGACGCCGACATGGCCTTCGGCGAGTCGATCGCGGGTGGCACCGTGGCCGGTGGCCTGCTGATCGTCGCGGGAATCCTGTTCCTGATCACCGCCATCGTCTTGCTGATCGTCGGGCTGGTGAAGCGCAGCAGGCACAAGAAGGAGCTGCAGTACGGCTACCAGCCCGGGGGCCCGCCGCAGGGCGGCCAGCAGTGGCCACAGCAGCCACCCCCGGGACAACCGGGCGGGTACCCGCAGCAGGCCTGACCGCTGCGGTGCTCAGCCGGCCAGGTGTGCCGCGCTGGTGCGTCCGAGCAGCGGCGGGATCGTCGCGACAGCTTTCGCCAGCTCGTCCAGAGATTCGCCGAACAGCGCCTGCGCCCCGTCGCACAGCGCGGCCTCCGGGTGCGGGTGCACATCGACCATCACGCCGTCGGCGCCCGCGGCCATGCCGGCCCGGGCGAGCGGGACGACCAGATCACGGCGGCCGGCCGCGTGCGACGGGTCGACGAGCACGGGCAGATGCGACAGGCGCTGCATCATCGCGACCGCCGAGACGTCGAGCATGTTGCGGATCGCCGGCTCGAACGAGCGCACACCGCGTTCGCACAGCACGATGTCGAGATTGCCGCGCTGCGCGATGTACTCGGCGGCCATCAGCCATTCCTCGTACGTGGCGGTGAGGCCACGCTTGAGCATCACCGGCCGGCCCGCGCCTCCGACGGCCTGCAGCAGCCCGAAGTTCTGCATGTTGCGGGTGCCGATCTGCAGCATGTCGACGTGCTCGGCGACGACGTCGACGTCGGCGGCGTCGACCACCTCGGTGACGACCGGCATCTCGACCTCGTCACGGACCTCGGCGAGAATGCGCAGGCCCTCGACCCCGAGACCCTGGAACGCGTAGGGCGAGGTACGCGGTTTGTAAGCGCCCCCGCGCAGCAGTGTCGCCCCGGCCCGCTTGGCCATCTGCGCCGATTCGAGCGTCTGCTCCGGCGTCTCGACCGCGCACGGCCCGGCGATCAGCGTGAACGTTTCCGGACCGATCGGCACCCCGCCCACGCGGATCGTCGTGCGCTTGCTGTGATTCTGCGCCGAGACCAGTTTGTACGGCGCAGTGATGCGCATCGTCTCGACGACGCCGGGCAAACCGCTGACATCGAGCGTCTCCAGGACGTCCTCGGTGCCGACGACGCCGACGATCGTGCGCATGACGCCGCGGCTCACGAACGCCTGGCCGCCGTGCGCCTCGATGTGCGCGACGATGTCGGCGACGGCGGCGTCCGGGGCGCCGGGTGCCATCACGATGACCATGCGTCGACCCTATCGAGGTGTCGCGCGGCTTCGATCGGCCGTGGCGGCGCAGCGCCGCACCATCCCCGATCAAAGCCAGCGCCGCGGCTTAGCTCGGGATCGCGTAGATGACGACCGTCGAGCCCGTGCGCACCGACGTCCCGCCGCGCGGAGTCACGGCGATCACCGCGCCTGGGGTGCCCGCGCCGCCGCCGAAGATACGCACGTCGGGCACCAGGTTGGCGGCGCGGATCGTGCGCTTCGCGTCGTCGACCGAGGTTCCCGTGGGAATGACCGGAACGGTCACCGTCTCGGGTCCGCGCGAGACGACGACGGTAATCCGGCTCCCCCTGCGCGCACGGTCGCTGGGGGTGATCGAAATGACCTCACCTTCGGACACGCTGTCGCTGTACTGCTGCTCGACGGTGGTCGAGAACTTCGCGCGCTTCAGCCGCTTCTCGGCGTCCGCTTGAGAGGTGCCCTGCGGCACCGTCGGGACGTCGATGATCGGCGGCCCGGCGGAGACGTAGATCGTGATCGGCTGGCCGGCGCGCACCTGGCTGCCCGACTTGGGATCGGTGCGGGTGACCTTGCCCTCGGCCACGGTGTCGCTGTTCTCCTGCTTGACGTCCTGGACGATCGTCACGCGCCCGCCCGACTGCAACGTGCGGCGTGCTTCGTCGACTGACATCCCGCGCACCGAGCGCACCGGGTAGAGGTGCGGCCCGGCGGAGATGAACACGACGATGCGGGTGCCCCGGATGGCCCGGGTTTCGGCGTCCGGATCGGTGCGCACGACATGGCCCTTGGCGATCTTGTCGTCGAACTCGGGGCCCGGCTGCACGTTGACGCGGTAACCGGCGTCCTGGAGCTGGCTGACTGCCGAGGACTGTGTGGCGTCGCGCAGATTCGGCACCTGTGAGTAGCGCCCGGAGGCGAAGTACCAGCTCGCGTACCCGGCAGTGAGGCCGAGCAGCAGCACCAGCAGCGCCACAAGCAACCCGCGACGGCGGCCGTGCCGCTTCTTCGGCGGGATGACAACCGGCGGCGGTGGGGCGGTGGGGTCGCCGGGCGGCCCGTTGCGATGCTGCTGCTGCGGCGGCGGGCCCCCGCCCTGCGCAGTGCCGCCCCGATATCCGTTGGCCGGGTGCCGCGGGTCGAAAGCGGTGTCGTGCCGCCCAGCGCCCGTGCGGATCGAGTCGGTGGTCGCGCTGTCGGGGGTGCGGTACCCGGCGGGCGGCGGCTTCGTCAGCCGGGCCATGCGCTCACCGGGGCGGGGCGGAACGGGCACGACCGGCAGGGCGAGCTCGCCACGAAGGTCGCCGATCTCGGCGAGGAATGCCGCGGCGTCCGACGGCCGGCTGGCCGGGTCGCTGTCGGTGGCGGCGATGACGAGCTCGTCGATCTCGTACGGGATGCCCTTCGCGCGAGACGACGGGGCGGGTACCCGGCTGTGGACGTGCTGGTAGGCGACATTCATGGCCGAGTCGCCGCGGTACGGGGGATGGCCGGTGAGCAGTTCGAACAGCACGATCCCGGCGGAGTAGACGTCCGAGCGGGGGTCGCAACTGCCGGTGGCGATCTGCTCCGGCGCACAGTAGGCGACGGTGCCCATCATCAGGCCGGTTCGAGTGGATGACGGGTCGGTCTCTACGGCGCGGGCCAGCCCGAAGTCCGCGACCTTCACCACGCCCTCGTCGGAGAGCAGGATGTTCTCCGGCTTGACGTCGCGGTGCACCAGCCCTGCGCGATGGGCCGCCGACAGAGCGCTGAGCACCGGCTCCATGATCGAGACAGCTTCGGCGGTGTCGAGCCGGCCGCGTTCGCGGATCAGCTCGCGCAGCGTGCGTCCCTCGACGAGTTCCATGACCAGGAAGACGTGATGTCCGCCCGCCCCGAGCTCGTGCCCCTGGTCGTACACCGATACGGCGTTGAGGTGCGTGAGCCGGGCGGCGGCGCGGGCCTCACGGGCGAACCGGTCGGAGAAGGCAGGGTCGGACGACAGCGCGGGGGACATCACCTTGACGGCGACGAGACGGTCGAGCCGCTCGTCGACGGCGGCGTACACGGTGGACATACCGCCACGGGCGATACGTTCCAGGATCCGGTACCGACCCTCGAGCGAGCGGCCGACCAGGGAGTCAGTGGCCGCCGTCTGCACGCGGTGGATTCTACGGTCGTCACGGGGATTCGGCCGCTGACGCACCGCGCGCGGGGCCCGGGCCGGCGGCCGTGCCTCCCGCGCATCGGGCTTCCCGGCGCCCGTACCGTGCTGAACGTGACACGTACCGACCCCGCGCGCCGGCCGGTCTTCGGCGTCGCCGAGCTGCTCGCGGACGCCGATCGCCCCGGCGGCTGGCTGCTGCTCGTCGATCGGGTCCGACAGTCCTACGTCGACCTCGACGACCCGACCTACCTCGACTTCGAGTACGTGCAGGAGTTCGCCGACATCGTTGACGCGCTTCCTCCGGGAGCGCTGGCGGTGACGCACGTCGGCGGTGGCGCGTGCACGTTCGCGCGCTACCTTGCCGCCGCCCGCCCGGGTTCGTCGCAGATCGTGCTCGAGCCAGACACCGCGCTCACCGAGCTGGTCCGGGCGCGGCTGCCGTTGCCGCGTCGGGCCGGAATTCGCATCCGGCCGGTGGACGGCCGCACCGGTCTTGCAGCGCTCGGAGACGCGAGCGCCGACGTCGTGGTGCTCGACGCGTTCCACGGGGGCAGGGTGCCGGCCGAGCTCACGACGCGGGAGTTCGTCGCCGACGTCACCCGGGTCTTGCGCCCCGACGGGGTGCTGCTGGCGAACCTGTCCGACGGGCCGCCGCTCACCTATCTCGCGCGGGTGACGGCCACGATCCGCGAGGCGCTGCCGTCGGCGCTGCTGGTGGCCGATCCCGGGGTGTTGAAGGCGCGCAGATTCGGCAATGTCGTGGTGGCCGCGTCCCGGGCGGCGCTGCCCGTCGCGCAGATCCGGCAGGCCGCGGCCCGCGCCCCGTTCCCGCGCACGGTGACGGCCAGGGCGCGCGCCGCCGCGAAGCCGTTGACCGACGAGGACTCGATGCGCTCGCCCGCGCCGCCGGAGGACACCTGGCGGGTGGCCGGCGGCGACCCGGACACGGACGACGGCTAGCGCCGTGGCGATCGACGACCGGGCCCACCAGCAGCGCGAGCGCGCCGAGTCCTTCGGCTCGGTGGCCGGCGAGTACCACCGCTATCGCCCGGGTTACCCGCGCGAGCTGGTCGCCGACCTCGTCGCCCTGCGGCCGGCGTCGGTGCTCGACATCGGCTGCGGCACGGGCAAGGCGGCGCTGCTGCTCACGGCGAGCGGGCTGCGGGTGCTCGGCGTGGAGGTCGACCCGAGGATGGCCGAGGTCGCCCGCGCGCACGGCCTCGACGTCGAGGTCGGGTCGTTCGAGCAGTGGGACGGGCGCGGCCGCACGTTCGACCTGATCACCTGCGCGCAGGCGTGGCACTGGGTGGACCCCGCCGCCGGGATACCGAAGGCCGCGCGGCTGCTCGCACCGGGCGGCACCGTTGCGTTGTTCTGGAACTACGACGAGCCCGACAGCGACACCCGCGCCGTCCTCGACGACGTCTACGAACGGGGGGCGCCCGGGCTGCGCGCCTCGTTCGCCTCGGGTGCCCGGCGACGCGCGCACCGCGAATACGCCGACGACCTGCGAGCGAGCGGCAGCTTCGGCGACGTCGCCACCCGCACGTACTCCTGGCAACGGGCGGTGCCGCTCGAGCAGTGGCTCGGGCGTTTCGGCACGCACAGCGATCACCTGGCCCTGGGGCCGCGGCGGCTCGACACGTTGCTGCGCGAACTTCGCGCCGCGCTCGGTGGCCGGGAGATCATGCTCACCGGCGGCACGTACGTGATCCTGGCCCGCGCCGGAGTCTGATCCATGTCGCCGTGGCAGGCTTCGTGACGTGGAACTGCTGACGCTTGCGCAGGCCGCCGCACAGCTCGCCGAGTCTGCGCGGCGGGTGGATCAGCACGTCCGAGACGGGCATCTCGTGTCGGTCCGCGACGAGGCCGGCGTCCGAGCCATCCCCACATTGTTCGTTCAGGACGGCGCGATCGTGAAGTCGCTGCCGGCGGTGATCACCCTGCTGCGCGACGCGCATTTCGCCGACGACGAGATCGTCGACTGGCTGCACCGCGTCGACGATTCACTACCCGGATCGCCGATCGAAGCGCTGCGCGCCGACCGCGGCACCGAGGTCAAGCGTCGCGCGCAGGTCGCCGGGTTCTGATGGGCCACGGCACTTATCTAGCCGTCCTGGCCGCGTGCGTCCTCGGCACGCTGCCGCTCGAGCTCGTGCTGCACACCCGGGTCTACGCGCAGTGGCGACGGCTGCTCGCCGTGCTCGTCGCGGTGATCGTGGTCTTCGGGGCCTGGGACGTGCTCGCGATCCGCGACGGCTGGTGGCGTTACGACAGCGCGCAGATCGTCGGTACGACCCTTCCCGGACGGTTGCCCGTTGAGGAGTTGCTCTTCTTCGTGGTGATCCCCACCTGCGCGATCCTCACCCTGGAAGCGGTGCGCGCGCGCAAGCCGCAGTGGCGCATCGGCGACGAGGCATGATGTACACGCTCGCGGCGCTGCTCGGCGTCGTCGCGGCTGCACTGCTCGACCTGGCCGTGCTGCGCACTGCCCTGCTGCGCCGCCGGGCGTTCTGGACGGCGTACGCGATCATTGCGTTCTTCCAGCTGGTCGTGAACGGCCTGCTCACCGGACTGCGGATCGTGCGCTACGACCCGCAGCACATCCTCGGCTGGCGGGTCGCGTTCGCGCCCGTCGAGGACCTGCTGTTCGGCTTCGCGATGGTCACGTTGACGTTGAGCCTGTGGGTATGGCTGGGGCGCCGCACGGTGCGGAACGGCGCGACACCAGCGAGTGCCGCGCGCCGCGCAGGCCCACGGCTGCCCGGCGCCGCAAGCCGACCTGGACGCGCCCGCTGAACACGTCGTAGTCGGCGCGCTCGATCTCGTCGAGGATTCCCGCGTACAGCGTCAGGGCGGTGCGCAGACAGTCGCGCGAGGTGGGCTCGACCAGCTCGATACCCGGCGCCGCAGCGGCGTAGAGTCGCCGCGCTCGTTCGATCTCCCAGGCCATCAGGTTGCGGATCGACTCGTCCACCGTCCCGCGGGTGAGGCGGTCACGATCCACACCGAAGCGGTCGAGCGATTCCTGAGGCAGGTAGATGCGGCCGCGGCGCAGGTCCTCGCCGACATCGCGCAGGAAGTTCGTCAGCTGGAACGCGGTGCCGAGTGCGATGGCGGGCGTCTCGAGGTTGTCCCATCGGACGGTGTCGTCGGCCCGGCCGAGGATCGGCAGCATCTGCAGCCCGATCACCGCAGCCGAGCCCCACATGTAGCGCGCCAGGTCGTCGTAGGTGGCGTAGGAGGTGATGGTGAGGTCCATCCGCATCGAGTCGACGAAGTCGGTGAGGTAGCTCGTGGGGATCGACCACCGGGTGATGGTGTCCAGGGCCGCGCGGGCGACCGGATCGCTGGTGGCACCCCAGTCGAGGTCGGCGAGGAAGTTCGCGCTCCACGCGTCGAGGCGTTCGGCGCGCTCGTCCGAGGTAGCCGCGGGGTTCTCGTCGACGATGTCGTCGAGGTGACGGGCGAAGCCGTAAAGCGCATGCACGAACGGCCGCTTCGCCGGCGGCAGCAGCAGGGTCGCGAGGTAGAACGTGCGCCCGTGCGCGGCGTTGATCGACCGGCAGCGTTCGTAACCGGCACGAAGCGCCGGGCCGGCGATACCGGCCGCGTCGAGTTCACGTCGGCACAGCACGCGGGTCATCCTCACGCCGGTCATCGTTACAGAGACCCGGTGATCCGCTGGGCAGCGAGGCGTCCTGACACGAGCACCATCGGCACACCGACGCCGGGCTGGGTGTTCGAGCCGCAGAAGACCAAGTTGCCGACGCGCCGATCCAGCGTGGGCGAGCGGAACGGGCCGGTCTGGCCGAACGTGTGGGCGGCGGCGAACGGCGCGCCGGCGGCCATGCCCTGCGCGCGCCAGTCCGCAGGTGTCAGGAGATGTTCGGCCTCGATGCCCGCACCGAAGCCTGCGTAGCCACGCTTCTCCAGCGTCTGCACCATGTGCTCGCGGTACCGGGCACGGCTCGACACCCAGTCGATCAGGCCGGTGGTGTTCGGCGCAGGGAACAGCGCCGAGTAGATGTGCCGTCCGTCGGGTGCGAGTGAGGGCTCGGTGCGCGTGGGCGTCGTGAGCAGGAACGACGGGTCGCTCATGACCTCGCCGCGCTCGATGATCTCCTCGAAGGTGGACTCCCACGCCGTGCCGAACTCGATCGTGTGATGGGCGGTGTCAGTGAATTGCGCGCCCGATCCGGCGTGCAGCACCACAGCAGACGGTGAGTAGCGCAGCCGACGCACCCGCCGCGGGGTGCGCACGGCGGGCAGCAGCTCGTCGTAGGCGGTCGGCAGATCGGCGTTCAGCACGACCACGTCGGCGGTGATGCGCTCGCCCTCGGCGGTTAGTACGGCGCGCGCCCGGCCCTCGACGACCTCGACCGACGTGACCGCGGTGTCGTAGCGGAATTCGACGCCGTGCTTGGCCGCGGCGGCGGCCAGCGCGCGGGGCACCGCGTGCATCCCGCCCTCCGGGAAGTACACGCCCTCGACGCAGTCCATGTAGGTGATCACCGCGTAGATCGCCAGTGCTTGCTTCGGGGCGAGACCGGCGTACATGGCCTGGAAGGAGAACAACCGGCGCAGCCGTTCGTCGGTGACGTAGCCCGCAAGCTTCGGTGCCAGTCGACGAAAGCTGCCCACGGCGACGAGGCGCGCGAGCGGGGCGTTGACCAGTTGTAGCGGCGAGTCGAGGTTGCGCTCGATGAAGTGCGGCATCTCGACGCGGTACAGCTCGCGCAGGAAGTCGACGTAGCGCAGCCAGCCCGCAGCGTCCTTCGCGCCGCAGGTGCTCGCGATCTCGTCGGCCATGTCGTGCACGTCGGCGCGCACGTCGATGGTCGAACCGTCGGCGAAGCGGGCTCGGTACGCGGGATCGAGTCGGTGCAGAGTCAGCCAGTCGTCGACCTGCTCGCCGACGGCGTTCAACGGCTGCGCGACCAGGTGCGGCATCGTGAGGACCGTCGGGCCGGTGTCGAAGCGGTAACCGCCGTCGGTGATCAGCCCGCAGCGCCCGCCGGGGACCGACTCGCGCTCGAGCACCGTCACCTGCCGGCCCGCGCCGGCGAGGTGCAACGCGGCGGACAGCCCACCCAGCCCCGCGCCGACAATCACGACCCGCTCGCTCGGGCCGTCCACGGTGCGCATGCCGGCGACGCTACGTTGCCGCTCGCGCCGAGGTTGCGCGTGTCCGGAGCGCGCGGACATTACGCTGCACGGGTGATGCGTACCGTGCGTGACTGCCTGGCCGAGGGGCGCCCGACGATCTCGTTCGAGTTCATGCCACCCAAGACCGAGGACGACGAGCGGCGAATTTGGCGCACGATCCGCGAGCTCGAACCGCTGCGGCCCTCGTTCGTGTCGGTCACCTACGGGGCAGGCGGATCGACGCGCGACAACACGATCGAGGTCGTCGAGCGCATCGCTGCCGACACGACGCTGCTGGCGGTCGCACACCTGACCGCGGTCAACCACTCGGTGGCCGAGCTGCGCAGCATCGTCGGGCGCTTCGCCGACGCGGGCATCGTCAACCTGCTCGCCCTGCGCGGTGACCCGCCGGGCGAGGTCAACGGACCGTGGGTCAAGCACCCCGATGGCGTCGAATACGCCTCCGACCTCGTCGAGCTGCTGGCCGAGTACGGCGACTTCTGCGTGGGTGTCGCCGCGTTCCCCTACAAGCACCCACGATCAGCGACGGTCGAGGACGACACTGCGCAGTTCATCGCCAAGTGCCGCGCCGGAGCCGACTACGCGATCACTCAGATGGTCTTCGACGCCGACGACTACCTGCGCCTGCGCGACCGTGTGGTTACGGCAGGTGGCGATACCCCGATCATCGCCGGCTTGATGCCGGTCACGAACATGAACACGATCGGGCGCTCGGAGCAGCTTTCCGGTGCACCGTTTCCGAAGCATCTCGCCGCCAAGTTCGATGCGGTCGCCGACGACCCGAAGGCGGTGCGCGCGCTGGGCATCGAGCAGGCGATCGAGCTCGCGCAGCGGCTGCTGGACGAAGGGGCGCCGGGGCTGCACTTCATCACGATGAACTTCTCGAAGGCCACCCGCGAGGTCATGGCCGAGATCTCGGTGCCCGCCCGTGTCTGATCGCTGGATGAATTATTCCACGTGATCAAACGGCATTCGCAACCGCTCCCACGTGCTGCAGTGCGGATCGATCAGTACCGGCTAGGCCGCGAGCGCCACACCGCGGACGGTGGGACGCACGGTAGGCGCGCTGCGCGGCATGTGCCCGTGCACCAGTTCGGTCACCTGCAGCGGCGAGGCGGCCAGCAGCTGCTCGAAGCGGCGGTTCGGGTGGCAGCCCGCTGCGATGACGGTGTGCGGGCGCTCCAGCACGTCCTGCGCCGCGGCCAGCAGGCGGTTGTCCGGCGAGCGGACGTGCTCGAGGAACAGGTACTGGCCGCCCGGGCGCAGCACCCGCGCGATCTCGCGCAGCGCCGCGCCAGGGTCGGGGATCGTGCAGTGCACGTACACCGCTACGACGGTGTCGAAGCTGTCGTCGTCGAACGGCAGCTGCTGCGCGCCGGTCTCCACGAGTTCCCAGGAGCCGACGGGTAGCGCGTCGTCGGCCAGCCGGTCACCCAACAGCGCCAGCATGTGCGGGCTGGGTTCGCTGACCACCAGTTCGGTGACCGCAGCGCTGTAGTGCGGCAGGTTGTAGCCGTTCCCGGCGCCGATCTCGAGCGTGCGCCCGCGGGCCCGGCCGACGAGTTCGGCGCGGGTCTCGCGTTGGCCGGCCGCTTCGGACCAGCCCGCGACGATCGGGTACCAGCGCGCGAACAACCGCTCGCTCAGGCCCATCCCGATCACCGGCCCGAGCGCAGCGGCAGGCGAGCGCCGAGCACGGCGAAGGGGCGCGCGTCGCCGGGGAACAGGTAGTTACGCGCGAGGTCGACGAAGCCGGTGTCGCGGTACAGGCGGAACGCGCGCGTTTCGGCGTCCGGCGTCGAGAGCAGCATGTGCGCGTGCGGGATTCCCGCCGCGAGCGAGTTCAGCAGCTGCCGGCCCGTCCCACTGCCCTGGTAGTCGGGCAGTACGTGCAACTCGGACAGTTCGAACGAGTCGTCGAGCCAGTGCTCGGCAGCCTCCCGGGCCAGCGCCCGGCGCACGAGGTCATGCCACCACTGGCCGGGCCGGGTCGTGTATCCGTAACCGAAGCCGACGAGCGTGTCGTTCTCGACGTAAGCCGCGCGGCAGGCGAACCCCTCGAGGGTGACGTGCTTGCGGGCGCTGACCCCGCGTTGCGTGCCGGTCTGTTGCGGGTAGTTCATCGCCCACGTGTAGATCAGCATCGCGTCATCGGCCCGGGCGGTGAACTGCTGGCCGGTCCAGCTCTCGATGCGCGCACCCGTGGTGGGTGGGCGTGACGCGGAGCGCATCGTCTGATCGTGCCTCACGGACGCACGCTCACGCGACCTCGCCGGCCGTGCCTCTGGTGAGCATCAGCAACTCGTCGAACGTCGTGGGGAAGACTGCATGCGCGATTCCGCCCGCGGCCCAGATCTGTGGGAACCCGGCGAGCGCGGTGTCGACGACCGCGCGTAGCGGTGCCGGGTGGGCGACGGGCGCGACTCCGCCGATGCGCTGGCCGGTGGCCGCGTGAACGAATTCGGCGCTCGCGCGCTGCAACTTCCTGGTGCCGAACAATGCCGCCGCCTTGGCGGTGTCGACGCGGTGCGCGCCGCTGGTCATCACCAGCACGGGCTCGTCCTCGGCGGTGGCGAAGATCAGCGAGTTGGCGATGGCGCCGACCTCGACGCCGACGAGGGCGGCTGCTGCGGCAGCGGTGGGTGCGGCGTCGTCGAGCAGCCGCACGCGGCCTGCGACACCGGCGCGTTCGAGCACGGCGTCCACCGCCGCGCAGTTGGCGTGCATCTCGCTAGTGTCGCGTGAAGGACGATCGCTGTCCCTTTTCGCACGCCACAGCCAGCTTCCGCACGGGCGCAGCGGCGGCGCGTTTGCGTTGCAGCTTGTCATTAATCGCCTTTGTGAAAGGCGCAGCGACGGGACAATTGACGCGGTGGTTGCGGTGCGCTGCCGAGGGTCGTTTTGCGGCTCGATCGCTTACGTAGCAGGGAATTCACGCAGGTTGGGTCTTGCCTTCTGCCGTGTGTTCGATTATGATCTATTCATGGACGGCGGCACCGACTACAGCCTCATCGGGCACCCGAAGCGGGTCGAACTGCTGGCGGCGTTGCGCCGGCAGCGTGCCGAGTTGGATGCCCGGGAGACCCGTCTGCTCGCGGCGATGGCCGCCGACCCGGTGCCCGGTATCGACGGCGACCCAGCGACCGACAAGGAATGGGTGCGTGAGGACGTCGCCTGTGCGTTGCGCATCCCGCCCGCGACCGCGGGCGGGCGGCTGCACACCGCGGCCACCCTGGCCACCCGGCTACCGGGGACGTTGGCTTCGATGCGCCGCGGCGAGATCGGGTTGCCCTACGCGCAGCGTCTCGTGGACGCCGTCTGCTTCCTGCCCGACACGGCTGCCACCGAGGTGGAGAAGCGGGTGCTGGGGCGCGCCGCGGGGCAGACGGTGGCGCAGTTCGCCGCCTCGGTTCGCCGGGCGGTGCTCGCCGCCGACCCGCGCGGCGCTGACGAGCAGCACCGCGACGCGCTCACCCAACGCCGGGTGATATTCACCCCATTGGACAACGGGATGAGCGAACTGTGGGCGCTACTGCCCGCCGACGGCGCCGCAAACCTGAAAGCAACCATCGAACGGATCGCCGACAGCGGGAAACACCTCGACGAGCGCAGTGCCGATCAGCGCCGCGCCGACGCCCTGGTCGCCCTCGCAGCGGGTCCTACCGGATCCGGGACCGGGCCGGGGGTCAACGTCACCGTCGCCCTGTCCACGCTGCTCGGCCTCGACGACCAGCCCGGTGAGTTGGACGGGCACGGACCCATCCCCCCAGCGCTGGCCCGCGCCATCGCCGCCGACCCCACCGGCACCTGGCGCCGCCTGGTCACCAACCAGCACGGACAGTTGCTCGACTACGTCCGGCGCACCCACCGGCCACCAGCCAACCTCGACCGGCACATCCGCGCCCGAGACGGCACCTGCACCTTCCCCGGCTGCCGCCGCCCAGCGAAACGCTGCGAAACCGACCACATCGTCGCCTGGGCGGACGGCGGAACCACCAGCGAGAACAACCTGCACCCGCTGTGCAGCCGACATCATCATCTGAAACACGAGACCCGCTGGACAGTGCGGCGCAACACCGACGGCACGACACGCTGGCGATCACCCACCGGCCACACCTACGACCGGCCACCCGACCCATTACCCCTCGACACCACGGCGCGGCAGGTCGCGGATACCGATGGGAACGAGCCGCCACCCTTCTGATCGCTGATCGCTGATCGCTGTGCAGATGCCCGCCGAGGATTCGCGGTCAAGGATCGTTCACGCGACACTAGATGCGCGCGTCGGTGGCGGCGTCGGGCGTGCCGCCGAAATGCTGCGCCAGCACCTTCGTGAAGGTCGGCTCGTCCGGCTGCGCGCGCGAAAACAGCGTCATGGACGAGTGCAGCTTCTGCGCGTCCACACTTCCGAAGATCTTCTTTGCCGGGTCGGTGGTGCCGGCCACGACGGCCGCACACTCGACCAGCCGCGCACCGAGCACCGGATGGGCGAGGTAGGCGCGGGCCTCGTCGAACGACGAGATCGCGAAGAACTGCGAGGTGGAGCTTTGGCCCAGCCCGGCGATCTGCGGGAAGACGAACCACATCCAGTGGCTGGTCTTGCGCCCGCGGCGCAGCTCGGCCAGCGCACGCTCGTAGGTGCCGTCGCGGTCCTGCGCGGCAACGAAGCGGGCAAGGTCGTAGCGGTCGGCAGCGCGCGGGTCCTCGGCCATGGCTCGTGCCTACCCATCGTGATCTCCGCCGCAACCACGCGGAGGGTGTGTCAATGCAGGCCGCACTCGATCTTGTTGCTGCCGGCCCAGCGCCCGGCGCGGGCGTCTTCGCCGGGCGCGATGCGCCGGGTGCAGGGGCCGCAGCCGATGGAGCCGTAGCCGTCGGACAGCAGCGGGTTGACCAGGATGCCGTTGTCGGCGATGTAGCGATCGACGTCGTCCTGCGTCCAGGCGGCAATCGGGTTGAGCTTGACCATGCCGCGTTGCTCGTCCCACTCGACGACCCGGGTGGCGGCGCGCGAGTCCGACTCGTCGCGGCGCAGGCCCGAGGCCCATGCGGCGTAGTCCTTCAGCGCGGTGCGCAGCGGCATGACCTTGCGCAGCGCGCAGCACTGGTCGGGGTTGCGTTCGTAGAGCCGCGCGCCGAAGGACGCGTCTTGCTGCGCGACGTCCTGACGCGGGGTGAGGGAGCGGACGGTGACCGGCAGCGTCGCGGCGACGGCGTCACGCGTGCCCAGCGTCTCGGCGAAGTGGTAACCGGTGTCCAAGAACAGGACGTCGACACCGGGACGCACCTTGGCCGCCAGCGACGGAACGAGCGCGTCGGCCATCGACGACGCGACGGCCCATTTCGAGCCGAACTGCTCGTCGGCCCAGCCGAGGATCTCCAGCGCCGACGCGCCTTCGAGCTCGTGCCCGGCCCATACGGCCAGGTCGCGGATCTCGTCCTTGGTGCTCAGAGCAACCATGCTTCGTCGGCGCGCGACACATAGGCCGCGAACGCCTCGCCTCCTTCACGGCGTTCCAGGTAACCGCGCAGCACCCGCTCGACGTAATCGGGTGCTTCATCCACCGTTACCTTCAAACCCCGGAACTTGCGCCCGAATTCCGCCTCGGTGCCCATCTGCCCGCCGAGGTGCACCTGCAGCGCTTCCTGGTAGTTGCCCTCGCCGTCGCGGGTGACCATGCCCTTGAAGCCGATGTCGGCGACCTGGAAGCGTGCGCACGAGTTGGGACAGCCGTTGACGTTGATCGTGATCGGCGTGTCGAAGTCGGGGAAGCGGTGCTCGAGCTCCTCGCGCAACGTCTCGGCGCGGCCCTTGGTCTCGATCAGCGCCAGCTTGCAGAACTCGATGCCGGTGCACGCCATCGTCCCGCGACGGAAGGCAGACGGACGCACGGTGACGCCCTGCGCATCGAGCTCGTCGATCACGGTGTCCTGCGCGGCTGGTGGCACGTCGAGCACGACGATGCCCTGCTGCGCGGTCAGCCGCACCCGGCCGTTCGCGTGCCGCTGCGCGATCTCGGCGATCTCGCGCAGCGCGCCGCCCGAGGTGCGGCCGGACTTGGTGGCGCCGCCGATGGCGAGCAGCCCGTCGGCCTGCTCTTCGACACCGATGTGATCGCGATGCGTCGGCGACGTCTCCGGCGCGGGGCCGTCGGGCAGTGAACGGTGGAGGTACTCGGTCTCGAGTACCTGCCGGAATTTCTCCGGGCCCCAGTCGGCCATCAGGAACTTCAGCCGCGCGTGGTTGCGCTGCCGCCGGTAGCCGTAGTCGCGGAAGATCGAGGTGACGCCCACCCAGACCTCGCTGACCTCCTCCGGGCGGACGAACACGCCGAGGCGCTCGGCGAAGCGCGGGTTCGTCGACAGGCCGCCGCCCACCCAGAGGTCGAAACCGGCAGTGCCGTCGGGGCCGAGCACGCCGACGAAGGCGCAGTCGTTGATCTCGTGGTTGACGCAGTGGCGCGCGCATCCGGAGATGGACGTCTTGTACTTGCGCGGCAGGTTCGAGAACGCCGGGTCACCGATGTACTTCTCGACGGTCGCGCGCAAGGCCGGCCCGGCGTCCAGCACCGAGTCGAGGGCAACCCCCTCCAGCGGACAGCCGAGCATGACGCGCGGGCAGTCGCCGCAGGCCTCCATCGTGGACAGTCCGACGGCTTCGAGCTTCTCCCAGATCGCGGGAACGTCCTCGATCCGGATCCAGTGCAGCTGCACGTTCTGCCGGTCACTGATGTCGGCGACGCCACGCCCGTAGGTCGTGCTGATGTCCGCGACGACGCGCAGCTGCTCGCTGCTCAGCGCCCCGCCGTCGATGCGGATGCGCATCATGAAGAACTCGGCGTCGAGTTCCTCGGGCTCCAGCGTGGCGGTCTTGCCGCCGGGGATGCCCTCCTTGCGCTGGGTGTAGAGGCCGTGCCAGCGAAAACGTCCGCGCAGGTCGCCCGGGTCGATGCCCGCGAACCCGGTGTACTGGTAGATGTCGATGATCCGCTGCCGGACATTGAGCGGGTTGTCGTCCTTCTTGCTGCGCTCGTTCGGGTTCAACGGCTCGCGGTACCCGAGGGCCCACTGGCCTTGACCTTTGCGAGCTGTGTTCTTACGCGGTGGCATGCGCGTCCCTTCGACGATCGATGGAGAGGGGCGGAGGCAGTCGACGGTCAACAGCCGTCGGCAGGGCTCAACACGCCGCCGTGGCCACCCGGAGGAGATCGATGTGGCGGCGCGAGGTGAGCATCAAAGCAGCCTGCGCCATGCGTCGATGGTCCCACATACGGCACCCGCCCGCGCACGAGCGACGCATCTCACCGTGCCCGTCTCGGCCGCGTAGCCAGGGACAATGGCCCGGTGACCGGGTACCCGCTGCTGCTCGACCTGCGCGCGCGACGCGTGCTCGTCGTCGGTGGGGGAGCGATCGGCCTGCGGCGGGCCCGCGCGTTGCACGAGGCCGGCGCGGACGTGCTGGTGGTGGCGCCGTCGATCACCGCCGAGCTCGCGTCGCTGGGCGTGGCGCTCGCCCAACGGCGGTTCGAGGTGGACGATCTCGCTGGCACGTGGCTCGCGGTGGCCTGCACCGACGACCCGGAGGTCAATGCGGCGGTGGCCAGCGCGGCCGACGAGCGCCGGGTCTTCTGCGTGCGTGCCGACCTCGCCGAGGGCGGCAGCGCCCGCACGCCGGCCGTCGCGCGGCACGACGGTGTCACCGTGGCCGTCAACGGCGGCGACGATCCGGCGCGGGCGGTGGCGCTGCGCGACGCCATCGCCGCCGCCCTGGCCGTCGGCGAGCTCCCTGCGCGCCGGGTGCGGGCGCCGAGCGCCGGCGAGGTGGCCCTCGTCGGAGGTGGGCCCGGTGATCCCGAGCTGGTCACCGTGCGCGGGCGGCGGCTGCTCGCCGACGCGGATGTCGTGGTCGTCGACCGGCTGGCCCCGCGCGAGCTTCTGGACACTCTGCCCGCCGATGTCGAGGTGATCGACTGCGGTAAGTCCGCGCATCGGCACAACCTGACGCAGGACGAGATCAACGCGGTGCTCGTCGACCGCGCGCTGGCCGGCAAACGGGTGGTGCGGCTCAAGGGTGGCGACCCGTTCGTGTTCGGCCGTGGGGGAGAGGAATGGCTGGCCTGCGTGCAGGCCGGGGTGCCGGTCACGGTGGTTCCGGGGCTGAGTTCGGTGATCGCGGCGCCGGCGGCGGCGGCGATCCCGCTGACGCACCGCGGCACGGCTTCGGACTTCACCGTCGTATCGGGCCACCTCGATCCCGGGCGTGCCGTCGAACAGGGCATCGACTGGCCGGGCCTGGCCCGCAACGCGGGAACGCTGGTGCTGCTCATGGCGATGGACCGCCTCGCGCTGATCGCCGCCGAGCTGATCGAGCACGGTCGGCCCGCCGCGACACCGGCGGCGGTGATCCACCGCGCCACGATGCCCGAGCAACGGGTGGTTCGCGCCCGTCTGGACGAGCTGGCCGCAGCCGCCGACCGTGCGGGGGTCGCAGCCCCCGCGGTCGTCGTTATCGGCCCGGTTGTCGACGTCCTTCGCTGACACCTGGCCGGGCCTCCGCTCGTTCGAACGTCCAAACTGTCGGACCGGTCCGGTTGAGTCATCGGTGCACGCCGAGCCGTTCTTGCTGACGTGTTACTATCGAACACGAGTTCGAACGAAGGAGGCGTCGATGACGACCACCACCCCGATTTTCCGGCAGTCCGCACTGGGGTTGCTGGCCCAGGCCCGCACCGTGCTCGACGATGCGCTCGTGACCACCGAGCCCGGCGAGCGATTCCGGCTCGCCCACCTGTCCGCGCTGCGCACCGCGGCGGCCGTCTGCGCACAGCGCGGGCGTCCCGCGTCCGCGCGGCGGCGGCTGATGAACCTCTGGGTGCTGCTCGAGCGGGTGGCCCCCGAGCACGCCGACTGGGCCGCCTACTTCTCCGCAGGAGCCCCAGTGCGGGCGGCGATCGAGGCCGGGGCGCTTTCGGCCGCATCCGCGCGTGCCGCCGACGACCAGGTGCGCGCGGCCACCGAGTTCCTGGCCGTTGTCGAGGGTTCGCTGGGCCTGCTTGCCGCCTGACCGCGTCGGGGCAGCGCACTAGGCTCCACTTGTGCAGATCGACGTCGGCCGTGAGCGCCCCGGTGCCGGCCGGCTCGCGCTCGTCTACCGCCTGTTGACCGACTCACTCGCCGCCCTCGCCCCGCCCGGACGCCCCGCGGCGCTGCTCGACTGCGGCGGCGGCAGCGGCACCTTCGCGGTGCCGCTCGCGGCTGCCGGCGCCGACGTCACGGTCGTCGACATCAGCGCCGACGCGCTCGCCACGCTGCAGCGCCGCGCCGCGGAAGCAGGCGTGTCCGCCTTGGTGCACCCGGTGCAGGGCGACGCCGAAGCACTGGGCGAACTGGTTCCCGCCGGGGCGTTCGACCTCGTCCTGGCGCACGGCGTTCTCGAGGCCGTCGACGACGTGGCCGCCGTGTTCGCCGGTATCGCTGCGGCGGTGCGCCCCGGCGGTCTGCTCAGCCTGCTCGTCGGCAACCCGGCTGCCTCGGTCGTGGCTCGAGCACTCGGCGGTGAGCCCGTCCTCGCGCTGCACGAGCTGCACCTCCTCGACACCGCCAACGCACGTCTCGGGCCCGACACCGTGGCGCAGCTGTGCGTTTCCGCCGGACTTGCGGTCGAGGCCAGGCACGGCATCGGGGTCTTCTCCGACCTCGTCGCCGGCTCCGCCCTCGATTCCGCAGACGCTCGTGACGCGCTGGCCATCCTGGACGCCGAGGCCGCCGCCCGTTCGCCGTTCGCCGAGATCGCCGGGCGCGTCCACCTGCTCGTGCGCCGACCCGGGTAGCAGCCGGTGCGACGCAGCAGTCACGTGAGACCCGGAACCTGATGGGCCGCAGCGCCGACCTGCCGCGCACCGCCGGGTTGTTCGACGGCGACGATGCCGGCTGCACGATGCTGCACGTGGACATGGACGCGTTCTTCGCCAGCGTCGAGATCAAGAAACGTCCGGAGTTGCGTGATCAGCCCGTGGTGGTCGGCGGCGGAACGCGCGGGGTGGTCGCGGCCGCCTCCTATGCCGCCCGCCGTTACGGCGTGCGCAGCGCGATGCCGATGAGCCAGGCGCTGCGGTTGTGCCCGCGCGCCGTCGTCCTGCCGCCCGACCGCGCGGCCTACACCGCCGCGTCGGCGCAGGTGATGACGATCCTTCGTGGGGTCACCCCGCTGGTCGAACCACTCTCGCTGGACGAAGCCTTCCTCGACGTCTCGGGCGCTATCCGCGTCCTCGGCCGGCCGGGCGCCATCGCGGCGGAGATCCGGGCCCGGGTGGTGGGCGAGCTCGGTCTGACCTGCTCGGTCGGGGTGGCGCCCACGAAGTTCGTCGCCAAGCTCGCCTCGGCCCGCTGCAAGCCCGACGGGATGCTCGTCGTGCCCGCCGCCACGGTGCTCGGCTTCCTGCATCCGCTGCCGGTCACCGCGCTGTGGGGCGTCGGTGAACGCACCGCGCAGTCGTTGCACTGCCTCGGCGTGCGCACCGTCGGCGACCTCGCCGGCACCCCGCTGGACACGTTGCGCCGCGCGGTCGGCACCTCAGCGGCCGAACACCTGTCCGCGCTCGCCGACGGCATCGACCCGCGCGCAGTCCACCCGGACGAGGTCGAGAAGTCGATCAGCGCGGAGACCACACTGGACGTCGACCTCACCCAGCAGGCGCAGGTCTCACGCGAGCTGCTTCGGCTGGCGCAGGACGTGGGCTCGCGCGTACGGGCCCGCGGATTCGTGGCGCGCACGGTCGGTATCAAGATCCGCTACGCGGATTTCCGGACGGTCACCCGGGTGCGGACGTTGCCCGGCCCCACGTCGGCCACGGCGCAGATCTTCGACACCGCGATCGAGCTGTACCGCGCTCTGGGGCTGGACCGCCCGCGGATCCGGCTGGTGGGCGTCAAGTGCGAGGGCCTGCTCGATGCGGGCACCGTGGCCGAACAACTCACCTTCGACCTCGACCCTGCTGCGCCCCCACGTACTCGCGCCGACGACGCGATCGACGCGGCGCGAGCCAGGTTCGGCGCCGACGCCGTGCGGCCCGGGACGCTGCTGGGTTCGGCCGCGCAGCGCCGTGCGGCCGCGCGGCCCACGCACCGCGAACTCGGCCGGGACTGAGCTGGACGGACCCCCCGCGCAGGATTGCTGCAAGCCGTAACTTTCGATCCGGCGAATCGGCTCGTATGCTCGCAGGTGTAGCTGCCCATCAGGTCGGGTACATCGTCAAGAGAAACCGTATCTGCCGACGACCGGCCGGTCGCGGCGACGAAGGAGGGCCCGGTGCCGCTCTCCGATCACGAGCAGAAGCTGCTCGACGAGATCGAGCAAGCTCTCTACGCCGAGGATCCGAAGTTTGCTGCGTCGGTACGCACCGTGCGTACCCGCTCGCGTACCAGGCGCGCCGCGGCACTGTGTGTGTTGGGCGTGGTAGCGGGTTTGGCGCTGGTGCTCGTCGGGCTGGTGACCAACCTCATCGCGCTCAGCGTGGTCGGCTTCGTCTTCGTCGTCAGCTCGTGCGGCTACGCCGCGCAGGTGTTGCGCGGGCGGGACCGCAGCAGCGATCCCACCGCGTCCGACGCCGGCAGCCCGCCACCGTCCGCGCGCGCGAGCGGCCTGCGCAGCCGGATGGAAGAGCGCCTGCGGCGTCGTTTCGACGAGAACTGAGTTCCCCGCCGGCGATTGCGCTCAGAGCCGGCGCTTGCCGACTGCACGCAGCCGCCCGCCGAGACCCAGCGACGCCGGCCACAGCCGGGCCCGCAACCGGAGCTGGCCGCTGCGCCCGGAGCGCAACTGTGCGGTGACGCGGGTGAGTCCCGCGCTCAGCTCGGCGGCGTCCTCGACAGAGCTCGCGTGTCCGGGACCGTACCGGCGGTGCTCCACGGCGTCCGCGAGTGCATCCAGAGCGGCCGGTTCGCGGGCGTCGCGCGCCAGCCATTGCGCCACTTGCCGTGGCGAGCGGGCCGGCGACCACACGTACCCGAGATCGACTGCGGTGTCCGAAAGCTCCGCCCACAGCGGGTCGGGATCGCCGCCGCGCGCCGCGGCGAGGCGTTGCCTTCTGCGGCCCAGCCGTACGAGCGCCGGTGCCAGCGCCAGCGCGCCGAGGGCCAACAGGCCGCCGACGACCCACAGCGGGGTGCGGCCCGAACCGCCGCTCGAGTGCGCCGCGCGGGCAGCCGCCGACGTGCTGGGTGCCGCGCTGCTCGACGGCGCCGCGGACGTGTTGTCCGTACGCGACTTCACGATCCGGTCCCTCTCGTTGCCGAGGTAGACGTGCGGCGCGTAGCTCAGATCGCTCTGGCTCCCGCCGTCGAGACCACCGATCGGCGTCGGGTCGAACGGCAGCCAGCCGATGCCCTTGAAGTAGGCCTCGACCCATGCGTGCGCGTCGAACGAGGTGACGGTGAAATCCCCCTTCGCATTCGGCAGCGGGTGCATGTAGCCGAGCACAAGGCGGGCCGGGACGCCGGCCCTGCGCAACATCACGCCCATCGCCGCCGCGTACTGCTGGCAGAATCCGATCTTGGTCTGCAGAAAGTTGACGAGGTCGTTGTTCGAGTCGCCGGCCTTGGTCTTGAGGCTGTACTGGAAGCCGCTGGCCGGGTCGGCGAAGTAGTCGCTGATCGCGCGTGCCTTGGCATAAGCGGTCGGCTTGTTGCCCGTCAATCGGTCCACGAGCGCGCCCACCGACGTCGGCACCGTCCCGGCGAGCCACCGGCTCATGTCGGCGGGAATGTCGCCGACGCTCTGGCGCAACTGCGCAGGGGTCGGCGTGGGCTCGGCGAACTTCTCGCTGTACCGGTCGCCCCGCTTGACGTCGCCGCCGAGCAGCAGCTGGTCCTGTTGGCTCCACTGGATACCGTCGCGAAGGCCGTTGACGCCGAGCGGAACTGCGAATACGGGTGGGTTGTCGTTGAGGTTGCCGATCGTGATGTCGGCGTCGTAGGTCGTGCTCGTGGGCTGGGTGGTCGGCGGGTCGGTGTCGTAGGGGTTGCCTGCAAGCGGTTGGGTGTCCCCGTGGCCGCTGGCTTTCCAGCCGGTGCCGGTGAATTCGTCGAGGATGTTGGAGCGCAGGTAGAACGGCGGCTTCGACCCGCGCGGGTCGTGGAGGTGCACGGACAGCACGTCGACGGGCCGATTGCGTTGCAACTCACCCTTGAGATTGGCGAACGGGCTGATCCCACCGGCGCCGAACCCCCCCTTGCCCGACCCGTTGCCGTGGTGGAACGCGTCGGCGATCAGGTTGCGGGGGTGGTCGGGTACCAGGAGCGGGATCACGATCGCCACCAGGATCGCCGCGATGCCGACCCGTTGCGCCGAGACCGGCACGGATAGCGGTGCGCGTGCGGTGCCCGGCCGCCCGATCCGGCGGCCCCAGCGCAGCAGTTCGTCGTCGGCGTCGAGAGCGAGCAGCAGGAGGAACCCGACCGCGGCGCAGGCGAACCACACCCACGACACCGCCTCGCGCGGGACTGCCCCGGAGACGGTGAAGACGCTCAGCAGCGGGATTCCGGCCAGAGCGCCGCGGCGCCCGACCACGGCGATGAGATCGATCAGTGCCACGAGCAGGGCGAGCAGCGCGCACATCACCAAGCGCACGGCCACGGTGCTGTGCACGGGAGCGACTTCGTCGCGGGTGGTGCGGTGCAAGCTGTCCATCACCAGCGCGAGGTCGTGCCAGGTGCCGGTGGTCGGGATGAAGCCGGCGAATGCGTTCGCAGGCACGAACCGGAACGTCAGCCACAGGGCGACGAGCACCAACCCGGGCCAGATGTCGAGCGCGCCAGGGGGCCGCCGGCGACGAAGCAGCGCCGCGGGAGCGATCGCGATGGCCATAGTCAGCCACACATCGACGATCCATCCGGAATCGCTGAGCAAGCCTTTGAGCGGGAGCGCGCCGAGAGCACTGGCGACCAGCGCGAGCAGCGTGCGCTTGGTCGCGGTCCGGTCGCGCTCGGGACGGAAGACCGAATGCCGGGTAGGCGCGGGTGCCCCAGTGGCGGTCATCGGGACGCACCCGCCGTCCATGCACCGGAGGAATTACCGGAGAGCAACAACCGCCACGCGCGCGCGACCGGCTCGCCGCGCCGCACGATGGTCACCCGCCAGCCGGCGCTGAGCAGCACGGCCGCCGAGGCGTGCAGCTGCGCGGCGACCGGCGGCAGGTCGTCGCCGTGCACCGGGGTGGCCCAGCTGTCGACGTCGAGCAGCATCGCGAATGCCGGCGAGGAGCGGCCGCGCGCATGGGCGTCGGCGAGCGCACGCAACGCCGTCGGGTCCAGGCGGCCCAGCACGGCGATCAGGGTGGAGTCGCGGGCCGCGCGGCGCAGCACCTCGACCGCGGGGCCGAGCTCCGGGTGGGTCAGTTCGTGCACCTCGGCCAGATGATTGGTCAGTCGGGTGGGATCGCCGAAGCGCAGGCGTTCGGCGGTGGCGGTGTCGCCGACCAGGCTGAGCTTGCGCCCGGCCAGCAGGGCATGCGTACCGATGCTCGCGACGGCGCTGACCGCCCATTCGAAACTGTTGGTCAGCCGCAGGTCGGTCTCGGCATCGGGGTCGTCGGTGTGCGGGGCGCCGGCGTGCGCGGCCGAACGGGTGTCCAGCAGCACGGTGTTGTGCCCCTGCCAGGGGCGTTCCTCCTGGCGCACCATCAGCGCACCGGTGCGCGCCGACGAGCGCCAATGGATCTTTCGCAGGTCGTCGCCGGTCCGGTACTCGCGCGTGGACTGGTCATCGGCGCCGTGCGCGCCGACCGAGCGGCTGCCCGCGTTGTCGCCCCGATCGTCCGAGCGCGGCGGCTCACCGGCCGGCAGCCGCTCGACGACCGGTGCGACGAGGAATTCGCTGGTGGTGGTGAACGACCGGGTGAGGTCGATCAGCCCGAACGGATCGGACAGGCGCATCTGCAGCGGACCGACGCGGTAGCGGCCGCGGCCCAGCCCCGGGATCCGGTAGGACACCGGCCTGGCCTCGTGCCCGGCGAGCGAGTCGATGACGAAGCGGGCCTTGCCCGCAACCCGCTCGGGCAGTGAGTCCTCGAGCATCAACGCGCCGGTGCGTAACAATGCGCGATTGGTGATCGTGAGATGGACGGTGACGGCCTGCCCGGCATGCACCTGCGCCGGCTCGACCCGGCGACGGTTGGCGATGCGCACCCGCGACCGGTGCACGAGCACCGCGGCGGCGCAGGGCACCGCGACCGCGAGAATCCCCGCGCGGACGAGGTCGACCTCGCCGAGGACGAGCCCGCACAGCACCGCAGTGACACCGGCGGCGAGCAGGCAGCTGGCCCGTGTCGTGAAGTCTGCCCGCCGTCCACGCATGCCGGTGCCGCGCCCTAACGGCCCAGATATGCGGCCGACGCCGGAATCGGGGTGGACTGGGCGATCCTGGCGAGCAGGTCTGCGGTGCTGCGCCCGGCGACGTGCGCCTCGGCGGTGAGCAGCAGCCGGTGGCCGAACACCGGCGAGAGCATGTGCTGCAGATCGTCGGGCACCACGTACTCGCGAGCCTCCAGCGCCGCCCACGCCTTCGCCGAGCGCAGCAGTTGCAGTGTCGCCCGCGGTGAGGCCCCCAGCCGGATCTCGCCGGCGCGCCGGGTCGCCTCGGACAGGTCGACGGCGTAGGCCTTCAGCGCGTCCGCGACGTACACCTCACGTACCGCGCCGATCAGCGCCCGGATTTCGGTCGCGTCCGACACGGGCCGCAGGGTGGCGAGCGGGTCGAGCGAGGCATGCTCGGCGAGCATCGCCACCTCGGCGGTGCGGTCGGGGTAGCCCATCGAGATCCGCGCGGTGAAGCGGTCGCGCTGGGCCTCGGGCAGCGGGTAGGTGCCCTCCATGTCGATCGGATTCTGCGTAGCGAGCACCATGAACGGTGACTCGAGGCCGTAGGTGACGCCGTCCACGGTGACCTGGCGTTCCTCCATGCATTCGAGCAACGCGGCCTGAGTCTTCGGCGATGCACGATTGATTTCGTCGCCCACCACGATGTTCGCGAACACCGGCCCGGGCTTGAATTCGAAGTCGCGCTCGTCGGAGTTGTACACGCTGACGCCGGTGACGTCGCTGGGCAGCAGGTCCGGGGTGAACTGGATGCGGCGAACCGAGCAGTCGATGGAGCGGGCCAGCGCCTTGGCGAACTTGGTCTTGCCGACGCCCGGGACGTCCTCGATCAGCAGGTGACCCTCGGCGAGCAGCGCCGCCAGGCCCAGGGTGATGACGGCCCGCTTGCCCTCGATGACTCGCTCGATATTGCCGGTGATCCGGGTGCCCGCCTCGCGGACCGCGTCGACGGGCAGCGGGTCGGTGGACGCGGCGGCCGACTCGCTGCCGGCGTGCCGGGCCGCGGTCTCGGGCCCGGACCGCCGGGTCGCCGGGTGCAGGTCGTCCAACATTGCGTCCTTCGTACTCGGGTGCGCCGGAGTGCTGTTCGTAACCGAGTATGCCGACACCTCGCGCCGAGGTGTTACTGCCGCGGCATGCCGGCATTACGTGGGCAACCCGCCGATCATGTGATTGACGGTGGCGCTATGTGGGTTAGAGTGGGGTGCAGTGGGGGAAGTTGGCGAGCAACGGCTCATGCAGGGGACGGATCGGGGTGGGTGTCGGTGTTTCTCGGCACGCACACGCCCCGGCTCGACGACAAGGGACGCCTCGCCCTTCCCGCACGTTTCCGACCGGACCTGGAGGGAGGCCTGGTGATCTGCAAGGGACAGGACCGCTGCCTCTACGTCTTCCCGGTCACCGAGTTCGGCCGGGTCACCGACGCGCTGCGCACTGCGCCGGTCACCGACCGGCGCGTACGCGACTACGGCCGGGTGCTGTTCGCCAGCGCGTCCAACGAGACCCCCGACGGCCAGGGTCGGATCACCGTGCCGCCGACGCTGCGCCAGTACGCAGGCCTGTCCAAGGAATGCGTCGTGATCGGCGCCAACACCCGCATCGAGGTCTGGGACGCCTCGGCCTGGCACGAGTACCTGGACGCCGCCGAACCGGGCTTCGCCGACATCGCCGAGGAGGTGCTGCCCGGCGTCCTGTGAAAACGCACGCTGCCGACGTTGGGTTCGGCCTCCTCCCGCACCTCCTGGCGCCACTTCCCCGGCGCCAGGCGGGACGGGCGGGGACCCGATCGAACGTCCGCCCCACCCCCTCCCCACCAGAACGCCGCCCCACCCGCCTGGCCGCAACACCGTCGAAGGAGCGCAGCGCCGAATGGACGACCGGGAGGATGCCCCGCGCGATCGCGCGAGTGCCGCACACGTCCCCGTCCTGCTCGAGCGGGTGCTGGCACTGCTGGCCCCGGCGCTGACCGGCCGCCCTGCCGTCGCCATCGACGCCACCCTCGGCCTCGGTGGTCACGCCGAGGCGCTGCTGCGAGCCCATCCCCAGCTGACGCTCGTCGGGCTCGACCGTGACCCGGCGGCGCTCGCCCGCAGCCGTGACCGCCTCGCCCCCTACGCCGCCCGCACCCACCTCGTGCACGCCGTGTACGACCGGATGCCCGACGTCCTGGACGGACTCGGCCTCGGGCGGCCGGGCGGCGTCGACGGAATTCTCTTCGACCTCGGCGTCTCGTCCATGCAGCTGGATCACGCCGAGCGCGGCTTCGCCTACGCGCACGACTCGCCTCTGGACATGCGCATGGATCAGACGCAGGGGCCCACCGCGGAGCACGTCGTCAACGACTACCCCGTCGCCGACCTCGCCCGCGTCCTGCGCGAGTACGGCGAGGAGCGCTTCGCCCTGCGGATCGCGCAGGCCATAGCTCGAGCGCGCAGGGTGGCCCCGCTGCACTCGAGCGCTGAACTCGCCGAGCTGGTACGTGCGGCGATACCGGCCGCGACGCGCCGGGTGGGCGGTCACCCGGCCAAGCGCACCTTCCAGGCGTTGCGCATCGAGGTCAACGACGAACTCGGCGCCGTCCGCGCTGCCGTGCCCGCCGCCCTCGACGCGCTGGGCGTGGGTGGGCGCATCGCGGTGCTCGCCTACCACTCGCTGGAGGACCGCATCGTGAAGCAGTCGCTCGCCGCCCTCGCCGCGGACAGCACTCCGGTGGGCCTGCCCGTGCCGTTGCCCGAGCACGGCCCGCAGCTGCGGCTGCTGACCAAGGGAGCCGAGACGGCGACCGAGGCCGAGGTCGCGGCGAACCCGCGCGCGGCGTCGGTGCGTCTACGTGCCGCCGAGCGGATCAGGCAACCGGCATGACGGCGCGGGCGGCGCGGCGCGAGCATGTCGCCAGGCGCGCACCGCGCGTGCCGTTCGCCGTACTCGTGGTCGGGCTGATCGTGGGCGGGTTGGGGTTGTTGCTCGCGCTGAACACGGCGTCGGCGGCCAATGAGCTGCGCCGCCACGAGCTCGCGGCGAAGGACTCTGCCATCGCCGCACGGCTGCAGGAGCTGCGTATCGAGGTCGCCGCGAGCGCAGCGCCGGCCAAGCTGGCCGAGGCCGCGCGCGCGTTCGGCATGGTGGCGGCGAACAAGCCGGCGTTCCTGGTGATCGGGGCGGACGGGAAGATCCATGTCCTGGGCAAACCCGGCGCCGCACGCCCTGGTTTCGTGCTCGTGCCGCAGACGAAGAAGCCCACCCCCGCCAAGACCGCGAAGGCATCGACGACGCCGGCCAAGTCGGCCAAGTCGACGAGGGGGGCCAAGCCGTCCAGGGGCGCCAAGCCCTCGACGTCGGCCACCTCGAGCCCGACGCCCACGCCGACACCGACGCCCACCGTCACCTTGCCGGGAGGCGACCGATGACTGCGCGCCGCCAGCCGCAGCCTGCCGCGCGCCGAGCGAGCCGACCGGCCGCCCGTCCGGCCCAGCAGCGCCGTCCGGCCCAGCAGCGCCGTCCGGCCCAGCAGCGCCGTCCGGCCCAGCGGCGCCACCCCGTTCGGCCGCCGAAGCGTATGCGGCTCGGCCGGCTCGACGGCCGGTTGCGCTGGGGACTCGCGGCGGTGTGCGCCCTGCTCATCGTCATCGGCGGCCGGCTGATCCAGCTGCAGGGCATCGACCGCGGGAACTACGCGGGAGCTGCCGCGGCGCAGCGCGTCGACACGATTCCCCTGCACGCCATGCGCGGCTCGATCCTCGACCGCTTCGGCACGCCGCTCGCGTACACCTCGAGCGCCCAGGACATCACCGCCGACCCCAAGCAGGTCAAGGCCGCAGACCGCGCTCGCTACGCGCGGGTGCTTGCCCCGATGCTGCGCACGTCGCAGGCCTCGATTCTCGCCGGCCTCGCCATGCCAGGGCAGTACGCAGTGCTCGCGACCGCGCTCTCGTCGATCGCCGCGCAACGGGTCGTGGCGCTGCATCTGCCCGGCATCTACACCCAGGCGACGACGCAGCGGCAGTACCCGGGCGGCGACACCGGCGGCAACATCGTCGGCACCGTCCACTCGGACGGCGCGGGCGCCGCGGGGATCGAGCAGCAGTTCAACAGCCTGCTAGCCGGGCGCGACGGCACGATGACCTACTCGGTCGACAACCTTGGCAACGTCAACCCGAGCAGCCGCACCACGAGCAAGCCGGCCCGCGACGGCGCGACGGTCAAGCTGACAATCGACCAGAGCCTGCAGTACGTCACCCAGCAGTACCTCGACAAGGCGGTGCCCGACTCAGGTGCGAAGGACGCGCAGGTGGCGGTCCTCGACGTGCACACGGGCCAGGTGCTCGCGCTTGCCACCTCCGGGTCGATCGACTCGGCCAACCCGGACACGATCGACCCCAACGCACCCAGCAACCCGCCGGTGATGTCGGCCTTCGAGCCAGGCTCGGTGCAGAAGGGCATCACTTTCGCCGCCGCACTCGAGCAGAAGACGATCACGCCGACGTCGGTGCTCAGGGTCCCGTTCTCGATCTACCTGGGGGGCGTGCAGGTCAGCGACGCGTGGTTTCACCCGACCGAGAAGTTCACTGCCACCGGCGTGCTCGCCGAGTCGTCCAACGTCGGCACCCTGAAGATCGCGCAGAAACTCGGTCCGACCGCGTGGATGCGATATGAGCAGCGCTTCGGCGTCGGCACAAAGACGGGCATCGAGCTCCCGGGCGAGAGCGGCGGTCACCTGCCGCCGAGGGACACTTGGTCGGACTCCACGTTCGCCAACCTGCCCTTCGGCCAGGGCCAGAGCATGACGATCGTGCAGATGGCCTCGATCTATCAGACGATCGCGAACAACGGGTTGCGCATCCCGCCGCGCATCGTGCAGGCGGTGACGAAGCCCGACGGCTCGATCAGCACCACCAGGCAGCCGACGCCCATTCGCGCCATCAAGGCCTCGACCGCCTCGACCGTGCGCACGATGCTCGAGTCGGTGACTCAACCCGGCGGCACCGGGGTCAAGGCGGCGATCCCCGGCTACCGGGTCGCGGGCAAGACCGGCACAGCGCAGCAGCCCGACCCCGCGCGCGGCGGCG
>JAABUT010000730.1_pt1 | contig 46218 bp, 42 predicted proteins | sample 5559281 | NCBI WGS metagenome assembly JAABUT01 (sample SAMN10711880, study PRJNA513359) | rock metagenome | isolation source: Antarctica rocks | place: Antarctica: Victoria Land, Ricker Hills nord | collected 2016-01-04
TTCTTCAAGTTCAGAGTCTGATTCATCAAATGATGATTCAAACACAAACTTTGATAAGAAACTTCTGTCTTATAAGTTAAACAAAGCACAGTCTTTACTTCTTGAACTCTTCATTTCATTACTGCAATAAAACATTGAATTCAACAAGTTTGACAGCTGTATTAACAGCTTCTTCGCTTGTTATTCTGTTAATGTTTGCACGAAATCTTTGAAAGATTCTGCATAAATGTCTCAATCTTATTCTGCATTTATATACTGTGCACAGTTGCTTACTCTTGAGCATTGTACACAACAATATTTGCAGAAAAGAAATGAATAGATAAACTGCAGTCTTTTAAAAAAACTGTCACTCTTTATGAATACTTTCTTTCATAACACAGCTGTTACTGCACTTGCAAAAATTCTCAATCTGCGAGCATATGCTTTCAAAGTCAACAAGAACAGCAGTTCTGCATTAAATCAAATTATTGTTCATAACAATCAATTGATTTCTTGTAAAGATATTACTGTTTCTTTGTCTGACATGAAAGATTTGTTCAAACAGTTGACTTTGAAAACACATGAAATATTGTTTTCAGAGCTGTTGTTTGATGCAGACGTGACAGACTTTTCTGCTTTGACTTTATCTGCATTTGCAGCAACAGAAAATCTTGCAGATAACACAGCACACACTTATTTCTTTTCTCATAATACAACTCTTTCACATTTCTCTTCTTATTTGCAGAAGAAAGTACTTGCAAACAGAACTCTGAGAGAACAAATGTTCTTTATGAAGAGAAATAAGTTGATGTTTAAAACTAAATCAGTTTCAAACTATATAGAAAGTTTGAAGCGATTTCTGTTACATCTTCAACTGTTAATGCATTTTACTGCAAGTGTTTCTGCTCAAGCAACAGAGTTAAGCACATTGACGTACTGCAACTCAATTACTTCTGCACAAAGAACTTTGTTGTTTGATAAGTCTGCATGTTTATTCATGTTAAGACTACAATATACAAAGAACTTTCATTCAACTGAGCAAGAAGCATCTGCAGTTAAATATCTTTGTGCTGCTGTTTCTCATATTACTGCTTTATATATTGTACTTGTTTTGTCGTTTAAACATTTCATTGAAGTCGAGTGCTTTAATTGAACAGTCGCTCATTCTGCATTGCTTTTTGAACATAAAAATATTGCTTTCAATACACGACAGCTTTCTTTATTAATGCAAAGCTGCAGCTTACAGTTTATTCAGCAACGATTAACTGTATTAAAGTATCAACATTTGATTCTTGCGTTCGTCAAATACAGCATGTGTGAAGAGCTTTTCTTTGACGAAGAAAATAATCTTGATAAGTCATCTTTACAAATGTCTGATGCTGACATCGCTGCAGCAAATATGCATCATTCTCGAAAAACAGCTGAATCGCAGTATGCTCGTCAGACAAATGCAATTCAAAACGTTCAAACAGATAAGCAACAGCAATTTCTTTCATTCAGCTTGCATTATCACACTTTCTTTGACTTGCATAAGATTTCTTTATCTTCTTTTTCAATCAATCAGCATACAAGCACAATTTCTCTTTGACAATCACATAAACATGCACTTTCTTCATTGAATTATGAAGCAGAAAGTCAGTCAAGAAAGTCAGTCAAGCTATCAGATTTACAGCAAGCTTTGTTTTCAGATAACAATGTTTCTTCTGATTATTTACTTGCATTGTTGAGAGAATTTCTTCAAGATGACTCTGCAATGTTTAAATCAGAAGAACAGAAAGAAACTTTAAAGCTTATCTTGCAGAAAACTTCTTGTTTGACTGTTATACTTGCAACTTCAAGCAATAAAAGTTTCTTATATCTGTTACTTGCTTCATTGAGTACAGCTGAAACTACGATTATAATCGTATCTCTGATTGCTTTGAAGTCAGATTTTTTGCAAAAAGCAAAAGAAATGAAGATTTCTGCTTCAATATATGAAGAAAAAAAGTCTGCAGACAAACTTGTTCTTGTTTCAATAGAAACTGCAGTATCATCAAGCTTTCAATTATTCTTGATGTCTTTGCATGCAGAAAACAAACTTGACAGAATTATTTTTGATGAATGTCATTTAATTGTGACTGCTGCAAACTATAAACATTCAATGTATAGTTTGAAAAAGCTACGACTTATTACTACACAGTTCATTTTTCTTTCTGCAACTTTATCTGTTTCTGTCTTACAAGAAATGAACAAAATGTTATTTCTATCAAACAACATTGTTCTTCGAGCGTTAACTGCACGACATAACATTGCTTATTCAGTCAAACGTATGACGTCTTCTTTACTTGAGAATCAATTCTCTGAAGTGCTTAATTTTCTGATTGAAGAGAAAAATCAATATACAAAAGAAGACAGAGTTTTGATATATGTTATGAGTATTAAACTTGCAGATGAACTCAGTCAATTCTTGAACTGTTTAATCTTACATCGAGATGTTGAAGACAAAGAGTCTGTTATAACGAAATTTCATTCATAAAACAGTACTGTTCTTGTTTGCACATCTGTATTAAGCGCAGATTTTGACTATAGTTCTGTGCGAGCTGTTATTCACTTTCAAAGTGCATATTTTATCATTGACTTTGCTCAGAAAAGCGATCAAGTCAATCGAGATAATCAGCTTGCTAAGTCAATTGTCTTCATTTCTTCTTCTTCAATTCTTTCTACAGAACGAGATTCTGAAGCACAAAAAGCTTTTAAACTGACTTATCTTACAGAAAAAGTATGTCGACGAAGAGTTTTGAACGCAGAACTCGATGATCAACATATGACTGAATGTCAAATAAATCAACAAGCTTTGTGTGATTTATGTCAAACAAGAGAAGTTGAACGCAATTCAATAAGAGAAAATGTGCTGACAAATCAACAAACAGTTGAGATTGAAAGATTAAAGTTCTTTCAAATACTTGATCATTTTACAGATGTCTGTACATTTTGTTTTGTGCTATCACTTGATTCAGAAACATATAACAATCATACTTTAAAAGATTGTTCTGAACATCAATTGAAAGTAAGTTTCTATTTCTCTACATTGAAAAAACTTCGAAGAGAACATTTATTGACAACAGATTCTTGCTGTTTTACTTGTTTTTTACCTACTGTGTTATGTTATCAAACACGAGATGCAAACAACAATCATTGCAAGTATAATGACATTCTTTTCTCTGTTGTTTTTGCTGCATATTATTCATTATCTTCGTTTAATATATCTGATGTTCTTTCTTCTTTTGATACAACTCAATGCTTTGATCGAAGAAAATATAATATGTTGATGTTAAAAAAGACAAGATACTTTGATACAGATGCAATCGTTGCAATTATTTTCTTTTATCATGTCATTAAGTTTCATGCACAAGAACGAGATCGTTTATTGAATGAATAAAATGTTGAATATTTGTTTGCTTTGTTGAATTTAAACACATAATACTATGTTTTCTTTGAATATTTGATTTACAGTTAAGCTACGCACTTGCTTTGTTGAATTTGAACACAGAACACTATGTTTTCTTTGAGTATTTGATTTACAGTTGAGCTACGCACTTGCTTTGTTGAATTTGAACACAGAACACTATGTTTTCTTTGAGTTTTGTTTGAAAATAATATGATTATATTTATATAAGTTGAAACTTTATAAAAATAAATCAATTATTGTTATATGTTTTGAGAATAAGTCTTGTAACTATTTAATTCTTGTTATTTTATTATTTTATTATTTCTTGTTTATTTAATGAGACTTTTTGATCAAAGATAAAGATTATTGAACTACAGACATTATGTTGAGAAGCGTAACTGTCTGTTGTTCAATTTGAGTTGATCTGAGATTGAAATTTTAAGTTATTTAATCAGAAATTTAAAGTAATTAAAATATACAATGAATAAATATTATATATATACAACTTAACATAATTCATTCTTCAAATACAGTTTAATAATGATTATAAGACAATAGATACAAAGAATTATAATACAAATATTTAATATAATAAAAATATACTTGTAGAAGAATTATACTTAAGTAGTACAAGTTTATAATTATATAATATATTTAAAGTAGTAATATTAATACTATCATTTAATGAAAAATTAAAACATTAGTAATAAGTTTAAAGTTATCTTAAAAAGATCTGTTTATTTTAATTATTAAGTAGTTGACTTATATAAATTAATCTGATTTATTTTTAAATTTAAAATGATTAATAAATAAAATACATTTTAATTTATATCATTCAATGCAATCATTGAAAATTAATATAATTAACATATTAAATATATATAAGTTCAGTCATTAATATAAAATATTTAAAAGTTTGTGATGATAAGAATATATAAATTGATCATCAAGTCAAGTTTCAATATCAATCTTTTGACTCAACTCAAGTACTCGATATCAATCTTCTGACTCAACTTGAATACTTGATTTCAACATTTTAATTTGATCTAATATTGACTTTAAATTGATACTCAATTCAAGTTCTTGACTCGACTTGTTAAGTAATCGAAAATGACATCAAGAGAGTTAAATATAGAAAATTTTTTCAATTTTTTGCTTTTGCATTATCTTTTTGCATTATCTTTTTGATAGAAAGTCATGAAGAGAAACATGAAGACTATTTGATAGAAAGTTATGACGAGAAAACATGAAGACTGTTTGATAGAAAGCTATGATAGAAAGCTATGATAGAAAAACATGAAGATTATTTGATAGAAAGTCATGAAGAAAAGTCATAAAGAAAAGTCATGAAGAGAAGTCATGAAGAGAAAACATGAAGACTATTTGATAAAGAGTTATGATAGAGAATCATGATATAAAGTCATAATAAAATATCTATTTATTTATCTTTATGTCTTGACGAGTTAAGTTGAAAATTTCAAGTCGATACTCGATTTCAACTCTTTAACTCAACTTGAATACTTGATTTAAACATTATGACTTAACTTAAATACTTAAGTCAAGAATTCTGACTTGAATCAAGTCTTGACGAGTTGAGAATTCAACTCAATCTCAATGACTCGACTTGACGTGATCAGTCTAAGAATATATAGTAAATAATGTAGTTAATAACATAATAAATGATGTAATAAATAGTAAGTAATGTAGTAAGTAATAAAGTTAGTAGTATAATGAATAGTGTAGTGAGTAATGTAGTAAGTAATATGTTGAGTAGTATGATAAGTAATATAATAAGTAATGTAGTAAGTAGTATAATAAATAATGTAGTATATAATATAATAAGTAATATAATAAGTAGTATGATAAATAATGTAGTAAGTAGTATAATGAGTAATATAATGTGTAATATAGTAAATAGTAAGTTTAATAGTATAATAAATGATGTAATAAGTAGTAAGTAATAAAGTAAATAATATAATGAATAATATAGTAAGTAAAATAGTAAATAGTGAGTAATATAATTAATAATGTAGTAAATAATTTAGTAAGTAATGAGTAATAAAGTTAATAATATAGTAAATAATTTAATAAGTTATTAACTTTCAGATGTTTGTCATGTCGAGTTTGACATCTTCTCAAATTGAGCAAAGCGCGCTTGCACAGTTCATCGTCGCTTTCTCAGTTCATAAATAATCGTTCGTTCTTCTTCAACTTTCATCATTTCTTCTCATTTCTTTGTCTCTTTCGCCTGAAATTTCTGTCGACTTCTCGTTTCGATCTCACGACTCTTCGCTCGAATCTCAACTCACATCTGAAAGAAGTCTCATCTTTGCGATGATCGATTCTATTGACTCAGTTTTCACGTCGCTCATCTGACTCGAGACTTGTTTCTTGCGTTTCTGCTCACGATCTTCCTCGTTTGAAGACGCGCACTTTTCCCCTTGACTTCTTGAATCGCTGTTCTTCGCGTTTCTCATCTGCATCTTCTAGAGTGATTCTCGACCTTTCTGTCTTTCTCTCTCTCTCTCTCAGCGTTCTTCTGTTTTCTGCTCATAGCTGACCTTCTGTTTCTCGCTTCATTAGCGTGACAATTATTGTTCACGAGATGTTGAGCAATCGTCATCGTCACGACAAGAGCGCGAGCAAGGCGAAGTCTGCTCAGAGCTATCGCCTGTGCGTCGAGATCAATTGAACAAATGTCTCACATCATTCTGAGCGTGTTTTCTACTGTGTCGTCGACGAATGAATAGCGTGATGCTGTTGTCAGCGATCTGATGACATCTTCTGTCGAAGCCTAGCTTGCGACAATTGAGCAGTCTCATCTAGTTCAGCTCGACTGAGTTTCAGGCATCAGTTGATGCTGACGTGACAGCGACTTGATTGAGAGAATATACATGTGCACTGCGCAGCACTGTCTGAATCGAAACTTGAGCTGTTGAAGAGATGACATTTTCCTGTGTCGTTCTGTGTCATTTTGTCGAACATTCTTCATTCTTGTCATCTGCATCGAAAATACCCCAGCTCATGAAGAAGATTGTCTCAGTCGTGTCGATGTCAGATCATAGACTATTGATGAATCATCGACGATTAGTTCTGAAGAGAAAAACTCGCGCGGTCTGAGCTCTATCAAGTGTCTCGCGAGACGTTCTACGAGACGTTCTGTGAGATTTGATTCATGAAGATCAACGACGATTCAGCTGACTGCTTCATTGAAGATCTTCGAATGCACATCGTCTCGAGAAACACAGCGCGTGAATTGAACGACAAGAGAACAAAGAAGGGAAAACAGAATTTGTTGAGAACTGAGCAACTCTTGAGAGTTGCGTGCAATCAAGAGGAGACTTACGAAGCTTCAGAGAAACAGCGCAGAGATTGTGTGACTCGCAATGAAATTGAGTGTGCCTTTGTGTCAAGAGCGACTAACGAGCCTCGACATATAATTTCTTTGCGCTCTTCTATAGAACAGGCAGCGATTTTCACTGTTTTCATGTTTACAAGATTCCTTCGCAATTCTATCTCACGATGACTATCGTCGACATGATCTTCATTCACTTCTATCAATCACGATCGAGCTCACGTCTCAGCGTCAAGTCACCAAGTTTGAGTAATGCTGACGAAAAACGCACAGCGATCATACAGTGCGACAGCTTGAACAATCTGTTCAAGACGAATCGCGAAATCGAATCTTCACTTCAAAGCAAGTTGGCTGAAGATATCAGAGTTGAAGATGAAGATATTGTTGAAATTCAGCGTCATGAGAAACTTATCTAACGGACGCAGAAAACTCGAAAACGGCTGAGAACAATCGAGACGACGACGACAGTGACATCAATAACGAGAAAGATCTTTGTCTTTCATTCATCGAGTCTTTTGAAATTCCTCACAATCTTTCGTTCGAAGTCGATAAGAATACATCTCTTTCAGTGAAGAAGATTGATCAAGCTCTGTCTGATGACGAATTTCTTGACATTGATGTCTGAACAGTCTCGTTAGCTTCAGACCATTTTCATCTTCAAGAAGATGTCACACAATCATCAGAGAAGCAGAGTCTTTCATCGAGAATGTCAAACTCAACGCTCCCTATCGAGAATGAATCTATGACGACAATGATCACACTCGAGATTTGAAATTTTCACAAGCGCAAGACAGACACAGTCGATTTGAACGAAGGCGACAGAGTCGGAATTTATGATAAGACTATATTCACTTCAACTTCAACATGTCTAATAATCTTACAGAACACTCATTCGAAGTTCTCAATAATATCGAAATCAATGACAGAATCGATAAATCGATCATCAAATCAATCTTCGAATCTAGCGATGAGCGAAACAAGAATTCAGACATCATGTCGATCAGAACGCTCTTCGAGCTACTGAGCAAGCAGATGTTGACTTTTTCGAAACTGAATGAGCACAATTCGAAGCGTGAGACGCAGAATGAGCGTTCAGGTCAGTGCGCATGTCTCGATTGTCGTAGACACGCCTGATAATTCTAGAAGACTCGATTGTAATCGACGATATCGATGAGAACAGAATCGACATCGATGATCATGATCTTTCTTCATCGAAGAAGCATAGAGAAGCGAAGAACGCGACTCTTCAAGCTGTATTCAAAATTTCTTCTGAACTCGAACTTTACTACAATCGAGCGCTTCAAGATCACGAGAATACTGCAAGCTCAAATCGATCGAGTGAGATTGATGACAGTCAGAGTAGATACAGAACGTGAATCTCTAATTCAAAAGTGAAACAGTGTCTGACATTTCACAGATAACTCGTTCGTGATGCAGAACGAGAACATCAAGACTGACGACGAGAGCACTTTTGCTGAGATAGAAAGCAATATGTCTGAAATTGATACTGCAGACACTCAGCTCAACATATCTTGTTCAACAAAAGAGTCAAAGACACATCATTGCTCGAATTCTAATACAATCGTCGAGTCTTTTGATCGTCTATGCTCTCTCAGCGTCACTTCATTTGAGAATCAAGAAAGGAGAACTGTTCACGCAAATGATCATAATGGAAGAACGTCAGCGATCGTCGATTTCGCCAGCGCTACCGCCACCAGAATCTTTGCTCCCGAGCAATCTCAGAGCCAAGGTGATCGAGCAGAGGCTGAGGAGCAGGAGTGGAAAGTCATAAAGATTCTCGACAAGAGAGAGATCAGGTCGGGAACGGAATACAGAGTACGCTGAAAGAGTACATGGCTGCCCAGAAGTGAATTAGGAAACGCACGAAGATTGTTGCGGAAGTATGAGGCAATAGGTCGAGCACAGCATGGACTTAAACGGGGTAGACCCGCTCGCAAAGACGAAGTTTGGTGATCGTTATATCACTTCCTTCATAAATTGTTATCTTCCCAGCCACCATTCATGTACGAATATGACTTCATCACTTCATAATCAAGCTCTTTTCATATTCCCTCCGCTGCTTGTCCTCTCTCCTATTCTCTTGTCCGTTGTCTTCAATTGCCGTATCAAGCACTCGGCACATCGTCGGTGCCCACATGAGCCGCAGACTTCAAAGCTGTAGAATAGTCATACTTTGAAGAGTCTATGAGAGTCATAATTATTAATCTGCATTAGCACAAGCTGCAGCGATTGAGTATTTGCACCAATAAATACAATTCTAGCCATATCAGCTACGAAAAAAAAGATCCAGGAAGCAGAGGACTTTTCTTATCCACAAAATTCCCAATCCGCTCGAGATGTCTTCTTTGCATGCTGGCACGAATCTACCTGTGTCGGCCGTTTTGCTACACATATTCCCTTGAGTCGCGGCATGTATATCTCTTGAAGTAGGTCAATATAGCAAGGTACCAGCGACCTGAGGCTGCTTCTGGGCGGAACACAACACCCTCGGAGGGCAAGTCTCAGCATGAGCTAGGGTCTTATAAGTGTGTGAGGTCTAGGAAAGTACCCCATGAAGGAAAGAGAAGGATCTCGTTCCCAAACGATGCACTTTGCAAGTAGCGAGATGATATAGGCCATCGTGGCTACCCCTAGATGGTACTCGCACCCAATCGTCTCGTTATATTCCCTGAAAGCTAAGGCGTGGCAGTTTCTGGGGTAGTGTACGTAAAGCGTTGATCTCCAAGTTTGATCGTCACTGGTAAGCATTTTCGTTGTCGTTATTAGTATCGTCATCAATCATCATGCATCGTCGTTGTCGTCGTCGCCGTCGTCGAATACATAGCCTCATCGTCATCATTCCACTCATGAATCTAAGCCGTTCTCAAGCACTTGCTCATCAGAGTTGAACATAATCCGGGCTCTTCTCCTGTAGTCGAGGCCAAGCGACCTGAACAAGACAGGCACGCCACGCCGCCAAGCTAGAAGTATTCTTAGCGAGGCCGTCCACATCTCAGACATTCTTGTTCGCAAATCAACAGCCATCGACCTGATCCCCTCATACCACGAGTATAGAAGGACCAACAACGTGGATCCGAGAGCTGCTAGCTGATCCAGATCGGTAAATCTGCTTGAAGACGATGGGAATAATGTATACGGAGGGTAGTAGAACGACAGGACTATTTGGAAGATGCTGAAGGTTGCCAGCAGCTGTGTGAATCTCCATCCGGAAGCATCACATCGCCAATCTGCGTGAATCAATATTCCGACCATGGGTAAGATCACCAAAAACTCAAAAGTCTTCTGTTTCGTCCAGAGCCCGTCCAAGTATTGAGGCTCACCCTCATTTGAGGCGACCCCAATTGGGAAGAATAACATGTAGAACAGAAAGCAAGTCACACGATGGATCTTCCTGAATGGTCTTGGTTGTTGATGGGAGATGATGACCATGGCCACTTTTGTCGTTGACTCGAGGACGAAAATTCCAGCTTGGGCTTGAGAGTAATTGCCCCTATGTTTTGACGCCAAAATCAACTGAATTGAGACATCAACGAAGGCGATTCCTGGATATGCTATTGAAGCTAAGACGTCTCCGCCTAGCCTCCTTTTGGGAGGCCGACAGACAGGTAGTAGTGAAGCTTGAGGCCTCAGATGATTAATGCCAGCTGTGATCGCGGTAACCAGCCAAGCTGAATAGGCACCTGGACCGTAGAACCCCGAGACACTAGACTCCTCTGCTACGTAATAGATCTCGGTTGTTGCACGCGTGCCGTAAATTTGACTCCAGAAAGCTATATAAGCAATTAATCTAACTTGCCCGACGTATAACACGACTATCAATGCCAGATAGGCGGTCCAATTACGAGAATTCCTTGGACGAAACTGAAGCTGACGCAGATATTGAATGATCCGGCCCACTAATCTGGAGGTAGCAGTGAATATCTTCTGTGCTGCATGTCTAGGGTGCGTGACAGCAAAGTAGCAAAGACATGAAGCTTTCCAACAGAGATAGAAAAACATGACAACCCAAAAGAGCAGGATAAGGATTTTGATAGTTGTGGCGAACCACATGATGGATCATAGATTAGGAAGCCAAGCTAGGAAGACTTTGGTAATGGGGAAGAGTAGCGCAGAAAATATTTGAGCTGATACCACTCTACTTCTTCGAAGCCAACTACATGCTACTCGGCGATAGAGGAACCTCACCGCATCATTTTCCGCCAAGGAGAAGCAGAGACTGGAGAGATGTTGTCGTTGCGGGTGCCTTGCAGCCACGTCATAGAAAAAAAACTTTGCAATGAGGGGACCCCTAAGCGAGCCCCTATGAGGACCCTAAGCTGGCCTCCCACAACCACCCTATTCTTTTAACTCTACTACCTCCTAGCGCCCCCCTAAGCCTACTAAAATGCCTCGAGAGACCCGGAATAACGTCTACGACACCCCCTAAAAGTCTAAAGTCTAGGGAGCCCATAAATTCCTAACGGCCAAAGGTATACCCTATAACGAACGCGAGATATTCGACTTCTTCGGGGTAAAACAGCGCTCGAGGTACGATATAATTCAGGATAAGGCCTATTCACGTACCTGAAGTAACTAGAAAGGTAACGAGATACGGGGTCGTAAGCCTAAGCTTTCAGGGGCTGATATAGCCGGAATAGACTACCTTTTAGAAGAGACGGGCCTCGGTATAGAAGTAAAGGCTATACCCTGGGAGGCTATTACATAGACCCTAGATCTAGATATTACGGCGCGTATACTTCGATAGACGATGAAGGCGGCTATAGGGTATAGTAAGTACTTATCAGCCCTGAAAGAGTACGTACTAGAGCGTACTAGGACATACCGAGTAGCCTAGGCTAGGAATATACGCGCTAAATACCTCTCTAGACATGACCACGAAACATTTTTCCCTCTTCCTCTTCTAGCCTCAAAGGTGAGCAGCGGCTGCTTTAAGGTGAGCCGTGGGGTGAGCGGCCCTGAGCCGTACCTGAGCCGAGGTGAGCTCCCGCGGGGCAGTGCAGGGGCGCAGTATGCTGGAGCCTGAACAGGCACCCCTGAGCCCGGCTTCAATTGCCTTCGTTGGCGCACGATGGTGCCTACAATCCTTCAATGTTGCTGCCTAGCACCCCCCCATCATTGCTGCCTAAGACGATTCAATCAGGCGGCTTGGCATGGCCCGACCCTTTCACTAGATCATGTCCAATACCAACTATTCCCGGCCCATTGTTCCACTCGCAAATACCATCCATCCCTGCGGTCTTTCCTTCCACCCCTCCTTTCCCTTTCCCCCCTGCCTCAGTCTCCCTGCCGTCGGCTCCTGCTATCCATCTCGTGACCCTCGCTGGGATATGTTGACAACTACGACCATCGCTTCGCCGGCGCTTGGTGTTTTGCGTTTCACATAACGATCCGCCGCCTTGTAACACCTAGTCGTAGTGCCTCCTCTAAGCGCACGGTAGTTAAGATAGGTTCAAATAAGGGCCGCGTAGGTAAACGGAGGTCGAAGAAGAAGGTCCGACGTACAGGTCCGTCTCCAGGCCCTTCCGGCTGTGGGCCGCGCACTAATGACTTCCGAAAGACCCCATCAACGAGACATATGATGCCGTCCATGACCAGATTCTCGCACTGAGTCGTTCGCAACGTAAACTTGTCTTCAGACGACCTCCTATCAACGCGAGAGTACCAGAAGCTCAAATCCCTCCAGCGGGCCTAGTGATAGTCAGGGTGAGCGCCCCCCCCTCTCTGCTCAGCGTCCGTGCCTTTCCTCCTAACATATAATAACAGATAACCCTCTGGCGGTTGAGGATGACAACGAACACCCCAGCGAGAAAGGCGGTTCTACTAGGGCCATCAGCGCTGAGCCAGAGATTGGACCTGCGCGTCCCCTCAGCCCCCACACGAGTGAAGAGCCAAAGGACCCTCGATTGCGTGGACACCCTCGCTGGCCCCAAATACCCCAACGAACCTCTTGATCCACCGGCCCCTCTCAACGAGGCTCCATCCCGGTACCACGTGGGCGGGTCGTCAGCGGAGACGAGCACGGAACAGCAGTGGTCGCAGGCCCTTCCAGCGCTAGTTCTTCGCCGTCTCCATATCAGTCTAAGGCCCGAACTTGCGTAATCAAACAGGAGGAATGGGAGATCGCAAAGATTGTTGGCAAGAGCTGGGCAAAACAGGGCTATGAATTAAAGATGCGCTGGAGGAGTACATGGCTGCCCAGGGGCGAGTTGGGGAACGCTCAGCGGTTGCTACAGGAGTTTGAGGAACAAATCGGGTGCAGCTGCCATCCAAAAGGCTGTAGTCCTACACGCGTAATGACGGTAACACGCTCCTGAGAGGCAACGCCCAAATGCCGCAATATCGGCATTTACTGCAGAATATTTCAACAACTACGACACGACCTCGATTCGCTTACGACTCTTAGTGAGTGTAGAAACGGAGCTGTGATTCTCATTTGCCCTCCCTTCATTGCTTCGTCACAAGCCAGACTCCATTGCTTAGTGCACGCATTACTAGAATTACGAGCAAAGATCATGGAATAGCGTGGAGGACGACGAGTGTTATGAGGGGAGACTTCGGCATCATCAGCAGCCTTAAGCTGAACATAAATGGCATTTCATTAGAGTACAAGTGGTGCAACAGAGTTGTAGATAAAGTCCCCTGTTGCTGGCCCCTCGATGCAGATTAGGATAGTAACTGGAGATCAGATTACATTTATGGCCGGGAAACCCCACCGCAGCATGTAGTCTGACCGCATTGCCTCGTCAGCCGTCATCCTATCGCAAGGCTCGTACATCAACATTTTCACCAGCAAGTTCTCCAAATTCGCGAATTCTTCTGGAGAGAAATCGCATTGCTCTGGGATTTGACCCCGACCCATGCCCCAAAGTCGCTCCCTCAAGGGCCTTGTGACGGGGGACATGAAGCCTTTGAATTTTGGATTCCAAGAACCATCCTCCAAGAAGTAGTCTGGTCGCTTCTGCCACCGGTCCCACCATCGGCTCGGCAACTTACCCAAGGTGCTGACCATCTCTGCAATAAGGTCATCTTCGTTTGGGATGAAAGCTTCGAAGAGAGCACGTTCGCCGAGGATTTCGAAAAGTGTACAGGCAAGTGTCCAAATGTCGGCTGGGGGCCCAAATTTTTCGAGAAACAACGTTTCAGGAGGAAGTAGCAACATTGGAGTGTGGAGGCTCTTGGGTGGATTGGTGAGGAAGGCCTCGCCGAAGTCCGATATTTTGATCTTATTGTCCTTAACTTGGTCCGCCGGTACTACCATATCGGCAGGGAAAATGGAATATGATGGCACCTCTGGGCCGAGAGTACCATTATCAAGTCGTCGATTCAGCACCTGGACAGGCTCACCAAATTTTTTATAGACTTCGTCTACAGTCCAAGAATTGAAATTCGGGATTTGGAATAGGATGTTATTAGCATGCAGATCTGACCGAGGGCAATTAATTAGTCTAAACACGTTGAGTGAACAGAGACGCTAGAAACATACCTCCATGAGTGACACCGCAAGAGTGGATGTATGCCAGACCCATCGTTGTCTGGGCAGCAACAGCTCGCGCAATATTGATTGGAAACATCCATTTCGCACTTGCTTCCTTTGATTGGGCCACACTGCATCCGGCAGGTTCGCTCACCAGGCAGAGATGCCTTCCGTTCGGCCCATTCGTGAAAAACTCGTCGAAGAGAGTCTGAACGTAGCTTCGTCCTGGGTGCTCAGGGTCGCCCCCGCGAAGATGCCGCAGGATATAGCCTTCTGAACTCGCTGTCGAAGCGTGGGCGGCGATGATCTTCAATGCGACGTAACGATTTTCTCGCTGGTCTCTGGCAAGCCATACTGAGGAACATGTTAGCTGTTGCGCAAACGGCTTGTAAAGTGAATGAAGATTACATGCCTGTCGAATAACTACCGAAACCTAACTTATGAACTATTCTGTATCTGCCTTGCGAAAGCTCGTCGCCGAGATGTGTTGGATGGTAACCTCCTGTAACGTATCCTTCAAGATCCTCAACATCGTCCAGCCAGTGGTACACATGTTGCGGCCTGTCCGTCGAAGAGATATCCGTCCGCATAGTGAGCAAACGGGATGAGCAACAATTCCTTGGGAAAAGCCGCGGGCAGGGTGTAGGAATTTTGAGTGGCCACTGGGCTCTAGAGTTAGTACAAGCACCGGCCAACCTGAACATTGAAACCGTGTTAATAGCTATGGTGTTTCCAAGACTGGTTGATTAAATAAGTCAGGGCCTAAGATTGATTTATTTTTTATCCGGCCTATCATTTGGATTCTAATTTTAGGTTCTTGCTCCGCCACGTATGGCTCACGAAATCTGATTGGCTGGTATTCGATCACGTGATTGAGAGGGGTGCATTTGTTGGGTGAAAGCTTGTTGACAGAATCGGATGGCTCGATTTAACATAAACACTGAGCGGCTGTCTATGCTAAATGGTTCTCAATCAGAGTGACCCACAAGGACTGCAGGATGCTTCTCGGGGCATGCAATCGTCAGATAATAGACAGCAGCAAAAAACACCGTCGCGCCATGGCTTTGTGCAGCCCTTTTTAAAGTTTCAATACCAACGAAACACGTATGGCTTGGGCAGGGATTAGGCTGTCTCTGCGAGGCGATTGGCTTATCATGTCTCTGCGTGACTCGACCTCTGCAGCGGCTTCACCAAGCGTGACATGGCGAGTACTTCTGGAAACCTGTTTAGAAGTATAAGGCAATGTTCAGTCGCACTGTTCGGACGCCAGCGATCTTGGTTGAACCGCCTATCTCGTAACAATTTGTAAAAGGTTTGAGATATGATCGTCGCTGTCTGCGAATGCGAAGCTGACCAGCACAGATTATAAGACTCCCCTGTTCATCTTTCCCCGTCCCTAGCCAACCTACAATATGGCTTCTAGAACCATCACATATGTGTGGAAAATCCCTCGACCCAAAAATGAAGGGTTTGCCCGGGCTTTGATGGCTGCGGCCTACGCGACTGCGATGCAAACAGACGCAAATGTGACTCAGGTCCTGATTAGGTGTGTCACGTTTCTACTGCAATCTTATTCAATAACTAATCTTCTTTGCCCTGTTCTAGATCCCGCATTCATGGTAGTACGATGACAGGTGGCTGGCATCGTCCTGACGCTCCACACATCACAATTGCTGTGAAAAATCCTCAGACACAACAGAACGGGACTCATCAAGCGAGCCATGGCTACACTGAAACTTTGCAGTCTGCACGTGTTATAAACGTGAAACCGAGTGGTTCTATGAAGGCGGACAGTGTCAAAAGTGTGTGGCCGCAGGGGCTGCAGCAGGAAGGAGTGCAGGGCAACCCGGCAGAGCTAGGCCATGGCTTTGTTAGTTGGAGTGCTTCTGAGTAAAGAACTCTGAGCCCTTGACCGTAGATACGATGGTTCTCATCACAGACGTCATCCCAAAAGACTGACACGTAGTATCTTTATTTCATGGCTTCTAGAATACAAGCTCAAAGTCGTATGAGATGAGGAAAGTATTTGCAGGCTACAAGCGGAATTTGGAGGTTTGGAAGAGCGGGCTTCACCCATGATCTCAGTATCAAGGCCGTTGCTCTTGACCTCATCTGCTTCTGTGTCAGACCAGAGGATATAGAAGCCGTCCAACGAGCTATGTCGTGCCAGCAGGGTCTGTGCCGTTGCTTTTGACTTGATTGGAGTGGTCCTTCAAACCATCATCGCTCCAAAAAGTGATTCCACCAATATCTGTTGAATCCCGCTTGCCCGATTCACTGACACGAGGTCTGGTATAGTTCGGGTCGGCCTCTTGGAAATAAACCGCATCGATCATGACCCGACTGTCGACAGGTACCTTGATCGGCTATCCCTTGCGCGTGTAGAAGGCGTCCCCTCGGTATTGGCGATGGTGAACGCCCATCAAGGATACAAACTTCCGACCGCACTCGACGAGGTTTGGCTTGATACTAGATTTGTTCTAGGGACAAGCCTTCGCACGGGCGCTACGGTTTCTGACTCCCACGACCGAATGCAGTGATTTCATCATGGATGTCCAATCAATCAGCTCATCATCGTCACTGTAGACGTATGCTAGATCTCGCGTCTGTACTCCTCCGAATGCTTTTGTGAAGGACTGCGTGTCCAGTGTCTCGCGTCGTTCAAGGTTACATCTTTGACGATTCTCGTTCATCATTCTCAGTGTAGCAAAGTTCTCAAAGTCGTACGCAACGACGCGACCGACCTTCGTGCAAAACTTCTTGTAAAACTTTTGTGTAGTCCAAAGCTCGTGTGCTGCTTACGCTTCTTTCCTACGCGCCAGTCCCGGATAGTCTGTGCGGGAAATCTTCGCGCCGGAGATAGTAGGACGTCGAACACGCCACCGCCAATAATTAGAAAAGACTCTGCCATATTGAGTTCAAAGAGAATAAGAGTAATCGAGGTGCGGGATGGATTCAGGGCAAAGGCTTGGCGGCACAGGACTATGCCTCAGTCAATACCTCCGTGGGAAGTTCGATTCGTCAGAGTTCAGCTCTACTAGAAGGCCCAGCACGATGACGACGGCTTTAGCCTGACAGCAATTTCAAGACCGGACACTTCGTCATCTGCACCTGTTAGGGAAGAGAGCAGTCCTTAGATAGCGGTTATTACAGAATTGAACTCGGCGAACGAGAAGGTCCTCTCGGTCTTGATTCCTCCCAGCCGCGCGCTTAGTGATTTGGCTCGGCGCGCCCGGAATTACCCCTCACTTTCCTTGCGGAGCAGCCTCGGCCAACCATATGGGTTTAATCTCGAGCATGACTTAAGAGGTATCTCCTCTACTGTGGGAAGATGAGGACAGGTGGGAAGTGTGGGGGAAGGGGTTTTGGCGGCGGCCTGAGTTGCGGGTTTCAGGAAGCCCATATACTTGAAGGCGGGTTGGTAGGTTGATGAGAGCTTAGAGCATGAGATGATCACGAAGGACTTGGATCTCAGGTGATGCAGATTTTCTGAAATACCGGGTACTGTAGTTTGGCGCTTCTGCCTGTCTGCTGCAGAATCGTACAAGAATTTTGTGCTATGGTGCTTCTGTTATACAGGTCTGAGTGAGAGAATGCCCGGTCCTGCATTAGCCTCTCGTTCTGTAGGCTCACGCATAATTTCGTAGCCCCAAATAAAACAGAATCCCTAGATCTTTTGTAGGCCTCCATAGCCTGTGCCAGAACGTCTGTCGACTCGAATCGGCTTCTTCTTCAGACGTCGATTTGACGAGGTCTTGGGTGAAGGATTCGTCCGTGCTCCGACTGGCATTCTATGAGTAGGGCAAGTGTAAGTTCCATTATCCAGGGCAAGCTCGTCAGCCGACGTCTCAGATTCTAGATGAGCAGGGTCGTTTGATGACCATGTGACAAAGCTCTGTGTGGATGACCCTTGCTCCGCACTCAGCGCCTTGCCGTTCGCCGCGGCTACAAGCTTTTCACGTTCCTCCTTTGCCAACTCCCTAGCGTTCCTCAAGGCGCTGGCTCCTTGTCGAAAGGCATCTGGGTTGCCCCGACACTTAGCAAACCGCTGATGTGTGATAGGACGGCCGCAGTAAAAGAATCCATGCATATACACGCAGACGAATTCGTCTCAGACGGATCGTCTGTAAGCCGTACAACCCTGGCGTCGGCTAAGGTAAGTTAGCATGATACTGTACTGTATGTAGATCTTACTGCCAACGCATCACCATCATTAAGAAGTGGCTCTTCCCGCGCAAAAAATTCAATTCATTGCGAGCTTTCTTCTCAAGCTATTTCAACGCTTCAACAAGGTACGCCTGCCCTAGATTATCATGACAGCTGATATTCACGTTTGCAACTTTTTAGTGCTCAGTTGGATTTCATTACCCTCCACCAACTATGTCGCCCGACGTTACCAAAATCCAAGCAATTCACGTTCAGTGAGACAAAAGCGAAGTAGTGGAGCTAGATCCCTCGGATCGTATTTTTGATCTCACGCCTCTAGCCAAAGCGAAGCTGCTTGGCGTAGAACTAGTCATGAAAAAGGTGGAAACTTCCTACGAGGTCGACAAGAAGGACATGGAGTGGATTTTGCGCTTAGCGGAAGATCCGAACACTAATCGACTGCCTGACGAGTGAAAAGAATATTCCGGATTCTTTACTATTGCTAGAAAGAATCAGAAGCCTTTTACCGATATAGATCGGGTGACCGATTATCTTCGAGAGACAGAAGATAAGAAGAAGCTCAACCAAAGCTCCTATGAAGCATGGTTGAAAAAGAAAGTAGCCGATGAATTTCGCTGGTCCTAGCATTGTTCAGAGAATGGTCAGCAACGGGAGAGATCATAAGCTTAGACTATCTTTGTGACCTTACCCATAAGTTTGAGGCTCGGACCAACGGTTTTTGCTCCCCATCACTGTTCTATGTAACAGTTTATGAACATTGTATTATGTCGCCGCGCCTCGTCGTCTTCACGATTCTAATCAACTACCTCATCATCTTTCTATCTTCTACACTTCCTACCCTTTCTGCCCTTTCTACACATAGTAGTCACTCAGCATAGTAGCATAGTAGCAGTCACTCTTCCTCGCTGGCTTGAAAGCCACTACCTCCAAAGTAGAACCATGGAAGCGACGTCTAGGCCTGCAACGGCATCGATATCGACGGATATGCAACAGAGAGCGCCTGGCGGTTGTCAGTCACTATTGCGGCTTGCGGGACTGGAAGGCTTACGTTTCTTGCCCATTTTCGCAGAAGTAATTGGTAGGCTGGAACGATTGAAGCAAAAGCTGGGTGAGGAGACTCCATCGCGGACGAGGGGGGGTTGTTATCTATTAGTGACGAATGGTGGGGTAAGATACGGTAGATAATGAGCTCTGGGCCAACCTGAGGCTAAGAGGAAACCCTAATCGTTGTTAGCCATTACGCGAGGCCGGCCCCCGTATCGCTAAATCTAGGTACAGTACATCGTACTCCGTACTTCGAGTGCTTCGCAAAGTGTTCCCTTCTACTTCCATTGTCTTGGTCACTCACTATATTCACCAAGCCAATATCTGATATGACAATGTCACCCAGGATGAGCATTGAAGCGATCAGAACTATACTAAAGCAGACAATATGAGCTGAATTGAACACCACGCAATATGATATCGTACAAACAACTGCTTCGGAAGTACAACAAAGTCTCAAGGCATACAAACAGATTGACGATTCTTGAAACCTCTGATCTCAGCTTTTCAAATCACAAGATCCTTTCTTTGTTCTCGGCCGCTTTTAAATATGGAATTCTTCAGACCAATGCGGAATTTCGCTGCCGGCTTCTTTGTTTTCCCTCTTGTGCATATAATCGAACTCGGTAATTCTTTCATACGCGCAAACATCTCTTAACATTACGTGATGGCAGATCTACCATGCACGGATTCGTCTACTTCGCAGTTTGGCGCGCAGTATTTCGGAAGATGGACAAGGGAGCTGATGACAGAAAGTAAGGACATAGTGATAGTGTATGGTAACATGTAGGGCGGGTCTAAAGAACCTCGCAGAGCGATTTCCAAATACCTTTACTATCCATCGCGAGCGAAGTCATCAAATCTGCTTCAGCAAGCAGTAGCACTGCCAAAGGCTTCGAAAGTGTCAATGGTAATCACGTTGAACCAAATTTGGAGGGTAGCGTAAAGCTGAGCCAAAGTGCTTAGGGTCCAGTATCACGACGCGTAAGAGTACAATGCTGTAAGTCGACTAGATCCGAAGCTTAGCACCGTCCATTGCTGACCAGCTCCATAGGCATACCGTTTGTCAGGAAGCAAGTAAAGCAAAAGGCAAGAGCAAAATGAAACAACAGACCGAAAGCAGCGAGACTGACCAGATCGTGGTCAACGAAGCCGGCAAAGACAAATAACAATGTGAAGATCATAGGTTCGTCCAAAACGACGAAGCAGATAGACCAGAGGATAGGAATGGAAGCGGAAACCCTACCGAGGGTGCCGAGACTGGCGAGGTAAAGGACGAACCAAAGTCAGACGATCATGAGCTTCCGCCTCAGCACCAACACCATCGGAACAGCGACGCTAAGAATTTTGACAAGCGTTTTCCTCCCGTAATAGTACGTCGACTACGGACGTGAACTGAACCACTTGATAGTAACCACCTGAATGCTGCGGAAAGGAATAACATGTCGAATAGTCCGGTCCTAGGAAGAGAGTGAGAGATGTAGCAATCTTGACCTAATACGACGGCGAGAAGTGTAGTAATATTAGTTCAATCTAATAGAAGCAATAAGCAATGAACGGAATTAACGCAAGTTTACTGTGTTGTACATTAGCTCCGTCTCCCATTCTTGGCTTCAGCAATTTGCTTCATACTGACATCATGACAATCTCTGCTGACATGCTCATGACAGTTATGAGGATACGGAAATGGAATTTAACGGAGTTAAGATGTCAGTTCTACTCACGTGTCTAGTCCGCAGGCCGGTGTGGTTCATTTGTCTGCATCGCGAATAGTTAACAAGTCGAGAAGTGAGGTATGATAAGGCGAATTCATAATCATATTCCAAAGAACGGTGTATATACGTACTGTTTCCGAACCCAAGCCACCACCATCTCAGAAGTACTGACTCTCTGACCCGCAGAAGAGCTGGCCCACGAATCGACTAGATCGTGTGGTGCCGTATATACAACCGATCTAGAAAACGACCATTAGCTCAGCAACCAACGGAGAAGTCTATACGCAGAATCTCAGAAGTAGTAGTTGCCATCGTTGCCCATTACCCGAGCTTTTTTAAACGTCTCCCACTCTTTGCGCCGCACATAGTTGGCTCTTTCGACATTCTCCTGTCTCCGCTCTTTTTGATCTGAGAGAACGATATTGACGGAAGGTTTGCAGTTGCGATCTCTCGCAAACTCGGAAACCAACTATAGAATTGATTCCGATTCATCAGGCGATGACAGTGGTAATGATGATCTTTACTAGCTTGCGGATTCCCCAAAGTCTGCAAGATGCAGGCCGAGGTAGTTATGGCAAGACAACGTACTGTTCTTTCTGTCCCTGAACATACCAGACGTCTCTCCTTTTTATCTTGGAGCAATACAGTACAAGCAGTCTATAATTAAACGAATTGTTCCCAGGAAGACACAGAAATCAGATAAATTCTCGACGTGAAAAGCGTAAAGTCGCCATCTATATCTCAAATAGAACCGTATTTGGTGAAGCAAGTTTTGAGCAGGCTCAGGTCATCGAATTCTCTGTCTGAACGACAGCAGTGAATACTAGATCCCAGCGCACTGCACAGAGCTTTTCGTAACAAAATCACCACCTTGCAACATAGTATGCTTTACCGAAACGAGTACGAGTTGTCTGAAGAGCTTGCAACGACCGCTGACTCAGCCGTCATGCTCCGGGAACGTTTGGCCAATCAGGAGCGTCCGGCGAGACCATGATCCGTGCCATGAGCTTACCTAAGTCTTCGAAGTAAACAAACACCCATGCCTCAGAATATTTATTATCATTCAACAATACAGCTGCATTATGGCCCAACAGTCACCGGATTACAGATAACTTTTCCAAGAAGAGCAGAGGAAGCGCCAAGAAGCAGAGCGCGCCCAGAAAGAAGCAGAGCGCGCCCAACAAAAGGGTGAAGAGAAAACCCGCAAAACAACATTACCCGAGTTCCTCGGCGCTTGCCATGTGCACCTCCACTCCGGTCTTACTGTTCAAAGGGACACGACATTGTCAACGAAGGGCGACCCTGTCAATGCTAATGACAAGATACGTCCTGACCGGATTCTCGCATGGGACGATTTTCCTACATCGCAGGAGGCCATCTGGAAGGACCTTCAGCGATCAAACTTCATGCATGAACGGCACTTCACGTCGCTACACACCTTGGAAGAGTCTGGGGAGGCTATCCGTCAGAGAATGATGAGTTCTGAGCTAGACTTGAATCACTTCGAGCGCTCGACTGTTGAGAACCACATCGCATTGATCATCAAACAAATTTACAACAGCCCGTTGCTTCGAGACAGATTTTGCCTGAAGGGTTCAGTGAGGTTCGAAAACCATGGCAATACTCTCAGCCCGGAACGAGAGATGAAGGAAAACATGCAACACCTGAGCATCTCTGGAAGAAGGCGGTCTCCTCGTCTCCTGGCCCAGCTTGCAAAGCCGTCAGAATCGTCCGCGTCGAAGCCGATGGCTGGAGCAATCACTGAAGCAGCAAAGGCTACACGTCCTCGTGCGGATCAATTCTGCGTGTACAACATTTCCAGTGAGACCGAGGATACGAAATATCGCATCGCCGCCTTCATTATTGAATACAAGGCCCCTCACAAGCTACATCTCGGCTGCATATATGAGGGTCTCAAAGACATGAACCTGAAGAAGGTGGTTCGCTGCAACGAAACCGATGGCCCGCAGGATCACTTTCGCCGCCTGGTCGCCGCAGTCATCACTCAAGCCTTCTCCTACATGGTCCGCGCTGAATTGAAGTATGGGTACGTCTGCACCGGTGAAGCATTCATTTTCCTGCGGGTGCCCGATAACCCGGAAACTGTCTATTACTTTCTATCCGTCCCTGAGGGTGACGTGGAAGAGACGACAGGAATGGCATCAGATGCAAATGAGCAAAATCGATTACACCTGACTGCGGTGGGACAAGTGCTGGCGTTCACCCTTCAAGCGCTGAAGAGGCCGTCTCGAAGCCAGAGCTGGCAGGCCAACGCGGTGGCTCGGCTGAAGACCTGGGAGGTGGTCTACGATGAGCTATTGGATAAGATCTCCACCGATGACATACCTTCTTCGGAGTACCGGCCTCCTCGGCAGAGCACCTTTCTTCGTGTGTCGCCTATCCGGCTCCGATCGAGAGCAGCTTCGACCGCCTCTCCGGGCTGTCGGCCACCAGCAGATGAGCGTCATTACAGTGATAACGAATTTGATCCAGATTCAGATACTCCAAGTCGAACATATCGGCAGCGTCCAACTCAGACCTCCACGCAAGCGCTGGACCCGGTCAACAAGGCACCATCCGGCCAAAGTTTCCGCCCCGGAGGCAAGAATGTACAGTATTGTACCCAAAAATGTCTTCGTGGGTTGGTGGAAGGAGGTTTGCTTGACAAGATGTGCCCAAACGCGCTGGACCACGGAGAGAGCCATCATCAGATCAACAAGCCTACTTTCCTCAACCTGATACGTCAGCAACTCTCCAAAAGCCTGAATATCGATTGCAAGCCTACGGGCTTGCACGGAGCGCGGGGGGCTCTGTTCATTGTCAGGTTAACGTCACACGGGTACATCCTGGCTGCTAAATGCACCACCATTGACTTCGTTGCTCATCTCAAGCGGGAAGCCGTCATCTATGAGCGCCTTCGTCCGATTCACGGGACTCACGTGCCGGTGTATCTGGGAAACGTCGATCTTGACCATCCATATGTGTATGATGGCATTGCTGAGATCGTCCACATGATGTTCATCGGTTTTGAAGGACAACCCATCTCTCGACACATTAACTCAGCCAACAGTGTGCAAATAACCCAACAGTTTGAGCGCTCGGTTCAGGCAATTCATCAGCTCAGAGTGCTGCACCGAGATATGATGCCTCGGAACATACTTTGGAATGCGAAGCTTGGTCAGATGATGATCATTGATTTTGATAGAGCGAAGATTCAGAAATCGCGGGCTATCCTTGGTGCGATCTCACCGAACCGAAAGAGAAAGTGGGCGACTGCACTGAAGGAGCAGCCGGACGATGTGTTCATGCGAGAGATACGGCGAGCAATGATTGAACTCCGCGGGACATGAGATAAATCGTCGCTATTGCACCGTCGCCATTGTGAATGAGATCTCAACGATTCGGGGGCTTTGCAGTAGTTCACCAAATGAGCTCGCCAAACATCCCAATCAGTCTACGCTCTTGAGATCTGTAAACGAGCGATGTTTTATCGATTTCGAACACGCTACATACACTGACGGAGACAAAGGGTTCGTGTGGCCAAAGACAAACGAGCGCTGCAAGAGATGTCACCGAATAAGAAGCGAAAACGAATCGAGGCTTTGAGTGGAGGATGCAGGGTCAAAGAGAGTCTCCAACGATAGCCCGGAATAGCTGCGTCTCTTGAAAGAATTTACTGGTCACTTCAACCCGGGTCGTGCTCTTGGTGTCGACAACAAGGCTCGAGGCCCGTGACAAATTCATATTGGCCGCGGTGGAAAGGATGATCGATTCCGAGCTTGACTGCGATAGGTTGAGAAGTGATATGTAAAGGAGCAATGCCCCTATTTGGCGCCGAGATGCGGCCAGGCATCACGAGTATGTCTTGAACAAAACCACCCAAACAGACACTGACGTGGCTTCCCCTGGACGCGGGTATAAGTAGCCAGTGGATCCCCCGAGACACCCGTCGCTCACCGACGTCTCTTTCTATCTTCCTTGTCCGCACTTTTGTTGCACCGTCCCTCGTCTTGGATAGCATTGTAACAACATGACCTCCAAAGCCATTGATATCCAGAACTGGAATACAGGCTTGGATCAGTTCAGCCTGACTTTCTCTCTTAGCGACAACAACACCATATTCCCTGATCATCAAGGCGTTGTCTGTGTCTCCTTGAGGGAGATTTCATCCATACCGGGCGCGAGCGCACAATCATACCCAGACCTGCCGATGTCTGCTGAGTCGGAAACATTGCCAGGCTCAGCTGAATCCCAGGCGCTAAAGCATACCACCGAACTTGAAAGGACCGAAGATATCGAATCAGCTGACGCGACGGGATCGAGGCCCCATCAAGGATCGGACGTACCAACCAAGCAAGTCGAGGCAACGCATCTGTCAGGGACGGTCGAGTCGAGTGACCTGGGCCCGAGAACACCACACCACGAGGAGAATGCGGATGTGACAGAAGAGATGCAGCCTGAGAATCCCGGGCCAGCCGTACGCCTTGCAGGCAATCATGCAGCAATCGAGCGGCTCGATCTAACCACATCTTTGGATACAACGACGCCATCCTCGACAAGCGATCAGCGAGCGGTGGAGCCAGTAATTCCCGGAACACAGGAAGAGGCAGGCCTGGAGATGAGAGAAGAGCAGGTCGACGGGATGGCTCCTGAGCAACCAGATCATCTACTCATTGAAGGGACGCACGGTATGACTGTCACAATTGAGAGCAAGGGCTGTGCTAACCAAGAACAAGAAAACCTTATTGAGATTGACGATACAGTAGGCCAAGACAGCTCGCCATCGCCGCACCCTCTTACATCGTCTACTTCCCCGAGAGACGCGGCCAAGACCAGGAAGAGGCGAATGGAAGATGATTCGACTTCGGAAGAGTCCCGGCGAGTTCGGCGCCGATGCAGCAGAAAGCACAAGGATGCGACTCGAACGGATTTCGTAAACTTTGAAGACATGCGAAAGGCCAAATTCTTGTTGAATACTTGCCAAGTAGAGGGTATCTCTGTTGAAAATTTGATCAAGGTTATACAGCTAGCGAGTCGTTATTCAGGATCTCAAAGCGCTCTAATACACGAGTGAAAGAAGCATGTATTTTCACTTTGTCAAAGTGTCTGGTGTCTTGTAATCAGTTGAAGTGAGTGATCAATCAGCCGTGAGATCAGTCTTCTCAAGGAATCAGCACCACATGTATTTCGTTTTGATATCAACACCTCACACCTCGCTCGGTAGAAACTAGTCCTTATTCAGTTTAGACCGGGAAATTGGGACTTTCTCGGAGCCGCAAATAAAAACTACGTCCAAATCCATTTACGCAAGTCTTATCTCCTGTACGAAAGAATTGACGAAAGATGTGGAAAGAGCTTATTCACAGACTCACGACTAGAAATAGAAACAGGGACCAGTATTTTACGCTAGAGCCAAAAGTGGATGCTGGCGGAAGAATGAGGCGCAGCAAGAACGTTCGAGCATAAGGAAATTCTACGAGATTTATATTGAGCGGGATCTGATCAGTAGCCAAACATATCGTTTTCGAGGTAGGTCGACATCCATGTATCGTAGATGTTCTTTGTAAAATTGTAGGCCGTCCATTTCTCCTTGCCGTCTTGTTTTGTGAAGTCGAACTTACGAATGGGACGTCGATAGAAGGCGGTGTTGTCTCCCGGTAGTGGTGTGGACCATGCCTGGTGGGATGGACCACTTTTGGTGTACACCACGGCTGATGGGGTAGACCACGCCTCATGGTGTGGAACACTTTTAATGTACACCACGGCTGATGGGGTGGACCACTTTGGGTGGTTTGAAGCGCTCCATTCACACATGCACAAGGTGACCTCTAAAATGAAACTCTACGGAACTCTGTCCCGAACATTCATAACACACGCGAGATAATGTAACTCATATCTACATGTCCCCCTAATTTCTCTGCAGCTATCAAAAACGGAAATGGGCAATTTATACCATGGAGAACTAAGTAGGAGTGTGGCATTACCCACATGACTAATATTGCTTGATGCTAGCGCTAACCTCCGCGTTGACCCTGTCTTCATATTTCCTCGCAATGTCCAAGTATTTCTCCAGCTTATAGTTGCGCTAGCTAAGAGTCATCTCAAAGCCATCAAGGCTAATCCGGCCCATTTCCAAGCACGTGATGAAGAAGAAGCAGCTGAAGGGAAAGAAAGAGGCCACTCTCAAGATGGACGGACCTGTTGCACCTGGCCCAGTTAAAGAGCTGTCACAATCAGAGTTACGAAGATTGAGGTACCTCAGGTTAGTATTCAGCAATAATCAGACTTACGATCTTTCTGACCAACCTTAATAGAGCAATGCAAAGTGATCGCTTCACGATTCTTGTCGGATTGAACGAGGAGCCCTTTAAAGTTCCCCAAGGCCTGCTGATCCAATGCTCTTTGTTCTTCAAAAAGGCGTGCAGTCTGCCATTCAAGGAAGCGGCTGAGCGAGTCATCAAACTGCCTGACGATAAACCCTCAATCTTTAAGGCCTTCTTTGTTTGGCTTCATGCTTACGAAACTCGCATAAAACCCGATAGTGATGTCGAGTCCCTTATTGATCTCGCTATCTTCGCCGAGAAATACGATATTCATCATTTGAGGAACCAGACCTCAGACGTGATACGGACGTTGCTCAGTGAGGATCGGTGGAAGCTTACACCAGAAGTTGTGAGGATGATATATGATGGGGTACCAGCCTGCTCGATCCTACGCCGGCTGTGTTCTTTGGGTTTTGCGGTGAGCTTCAGCAAAGTCAACACTTGGGGGGACCCTACTCGTCATGACGACTATCATAAGTGGAAGACAATCTTCCACGAATTTTCAGACCTTGGTTGGGACTACTTCCAACGCATGCAGGAAGGCAACACTAAATCCGCGAATATGAATTCGGGAGGAGCTTGTCGTTTCCATAACCACTCGGACATCTTTGGCTGGGTACAAGAAGACGTCAAAGATTGTGTACATCCTGACGGCGCACCAGTCATGGTGTCGGAATATGAGGTCGTGTCTGTGCCAAAGTGTGATTCTGAACCGGTGCCGGAAGAGTCTTACGAGCCTGTCTGGGAAGAGGAACTGCACGTGGTGGACAAGGCTGCAATTGGTACGGAAGTCGTCGTGGAGGAAGCCGTAACAGATCCTAACTTATCTAATGATCTGGTCGAGACCTCACCTGTTCTGGGAGGTAATGATGGCTTTTAGGAGTAGAGGTGGTAGGGGCAAAGATGCGTTAGTGGGAGTTTAGCAAAGTATTGCTTGTTGGCTCTTTCTAGTACTTCTTTGTATTATATATCTACTATGATGATGTTTCCCCTTGAACGGTATTGATTAAACCTTGAGGAATTTGAGCTTTGAGCGTCTCGGTTCATCAAAGTGTTCTCAAACATGGGTTCGGCCAGTGCCGCTATTAGTGCCAACGAAGTTTCTAGCAGCACGGCTGCGCAACGCTAAGCCTTTGGCACCCTCTTGCTCCAGAGTCCAAGGCATACCTGTGGGGATATTGTAACAGGGAGCTCTTGATAGTATAAGTAAGGTGTTACGGCTAGCCCGGGCACTCCAAACAGCCCATTTTATAAAGCCTGAGCGGTCCAAGAGAGACGTTGAGCCTGGTTACGATAGTTTGATTGCCCGGTATCTCATAGGCAAACTATTCGTTCCAATACTGAGCTGCTTCGAGTGGTCGAAGCAAGTGCTTCAGCACTGCCCCGGCCTCCAGCTCGTCTACCACTTGCTTGCTGTAAATCTTCCGGCTGTTATAACTGTAATCACTCAACTCCTTTACCGTCCGGAAAATCTGAATGTATTTGCCACCACTGCGGCCCCATTCGATGAGATCGATGATATTGACATGACGGCCGCGAACGGACTGTTTCGAGGGTTAGTGCTCGCGCATTTAAAGGATGGGAGGTGGTAGACCTACTGATCGACATAGCTCACATGTTGTTGGGAGGGGTGTGATGCGCACCGCTCGGCAAAGCGAGTGCCACGCGTCCAGGTCATCTTCAACACCGAACCACAGATTAAACTCTTGTGTCAACGCGGCTTGATAACGGTGCCACAGCTCTTTACATTCGGGGCCTTCACGGGACCATTTGTGGCGTTTTCGCAGATGGTCTTGAAGAGGTTCAAATGAGATGGCGGGGGGTATGGAGGCGTCATAACGGAAAGAGTGGTAGAAGTGGAAGAAGTTATCCAAAGGGCCGTCAGTGGTCGAAGGTTTTGAGTCGGAGCTGGAGCAGGAATGTGATGCCTTGTGCCGAAATGTAACGACGACATTACAAGACAGACAGGTCCAGTTTTGCAACAAACGACTAGCGGTAGAGTTCGACTTTGCAATCCTATTTTCTTTGGTCTTATTCGCCTCAGATGTCCCTGATATTGGGTTGACGTGCAGCGGGACCAGGCCAGCTGATGGCTTAGATATCAGCTTTCTAGCATGTGCTTTCCCGGCAAGATGGTCAACTTTTGAAATATCTTGCATTTCCCGGTTGCAGAGTGTGCAGGTCCAAAGGACGGTACTGGGTTCAGCTGATATTGTGACAGCGTCCCGTAGCTTGGCGTTTGTCTGCGTAGGCTCTATTGTTCTCTGAAGAGTCAAGGGAATCGCGGAGGCAAGATATCGCGAGGATTCTGTATGCGTGAATGTCTCTGCAGAGACGTGCGCACGACCCGTGATCCCACATTGCTGATCTGTTACATGGGCAACAGGCAAAATAGATATGGACTCTTTGCTAAAAGAAGAACAAAGGAGAGTAAGTTCCTTAACTCGGGACGCCAAAGTGCTAGCGTTGAACTGTGCAAGACGAGCTTTGTGACCATCACTGCCTATGTGCGCCGGTCCGTCTTCTACCGCCATAAGAAGGGAACAGATTGTACAAGTCCACATGGTGAATGCCATTAAGTTTGATGCCACGCTGGGGCTCGCAGGTATTTCTGTGAAGAAGACAATCAGGTAGATAGGAACGGCCAAGGCCGTTCCATATCCGTCAGGGAGCGGGGTACGTGGATTCTCAGTGCATCGCGGTTTTAAGGCTGGCAATGTATCCTCACGGCGCGTGCCCAGCGGTAACTGTTCAGCGCACAATGTCAGTTCTTCTACGGATTAACTGACAGTTCTTGATCGGTTCGACAATTCACTCCTGTACATCGTACTATTCATCTACATCTCGCGAACCGAGTTTCATCGTGCTTTTGGTGTTATCAGTGTCTCTACGAGTTCACCATGGATGTATACAATGTTGCTGAGCAGTATACTGAGTTGATCAACCGTCAGAAGCAGACGTTGCAGGAAGCCAAAAAGCGTCAAGGTCAGCGACCTCGCGACCGGAAATCCAGAGAGCATGCATACGGCAAGTTCATGGTAGCCCTCATGTTAAGTGGAAACAGAGAGCAGAAACACCTGGTTCATTCGTCGTTTGTTCCGCCAGCATATCTACCATGCACCACGCCTATGACCGAGTTGAGACACGTCGCGATTAAAGATCTCCAGCTTGAGACACACCATCGAGGTACCTATCTCCTTCTACGATCCATCACGCCGCCTAGGCGCATGACAGCCATTATGGCAGTCATGGAAGATAAGAATGGTGATGTCATAACGCTGCAGCTATATCAGCAGGAAGACGAGGGTAAGCGTGCAGCTGCCGACATCGTCAACGTCGGCACAATCTTGCTGGTAAAGGAACCCTACTTCAAGGTGATGGGAGATGGCGAGTATGGTCTACGTGTGGATCATCTCTCCGATGTCATCCACCTCAGGAGGGACGATGCTAGGATCCCTAAAGCATGGCAGCCGCGACTAATCGAGATTGAACGTTCGGCGGAGTCGTTGAAAATTAAGGGGAACCTGTCTATGATGGAGAGCAGATATTGGGACGCTATCACAGAGTAAGCATGCCTTATCATGGAAGAAGCAACGCGTGATCAATGACTGAAACAGGTATTCGGATGCGCTCGGCCAGCCAGCTACAGCGAATCTGATTGAGATCATCAAGCGCAACAAATCGCTTGCCTTTCTTAAAACCAAGCAATTCGACGCCGCTCTCTCCGACACGGGCTTCCCCAACTTCAACCCTAATCCCACAGAGAAGGCACTGTTCCGCGCCGCCGAAGCCCTCTACAACCTCGAACAATTTAGCGAATGTTGCCAAGTGCTTGAACTGCTTCGCACCAACTTTCCACACAACAGCCACGCCTCAGTGATTCTTGACCTTGCTCAAAGTCGATCCCTAGAGCAGAAGACTGGAGTGTACAACTTCAAGCAGCTCCAGGCGAAGGCTAAGAAACTTCGACCGCCACACTTAGATCACGCTACTTACATTGGGCCCGTTGAGATAAAACAGACTGAGTCTAAGGGTCGCGGTTTGTTCGTCACCAAGGCTGTGAAAGCGGGAGACTTACTCCTGTGCGAAAAAGCATTCAGTCATGCTCACGTAGATGAACGTACGGTTGACTGGGATGAGAGTGGCTCGAAAATCAGCTTGTTGATAAATCCTGAGACAAGTCAGGGAGTTGAGGGCGCACAGGCAGACCTCATCAAGCTCATCGTGCAAAAGCTCTATCGCAACCCATCTGTTGCCCCAGCTTTCATCGCTCTGTATCATGGATCTTACGAAGGAGTGAGCACGTCGACGGTCGATGCAAAGCTAATAGTTGATACGTAAATGCGCTCTTGAACGAAGTCGTCGATGATCGTATACTGACTACAGTCGCATGCCCAGATTTCTCGTCGAACGAATCATCTCTTTCAACGTCTTCGGCTGTCCAGCCTCCAGTCTGGCTTATCACACCGAGGCTCGTGACCGGTACTCTCCCCTAGCTAATAACACTACAGAACAAACGGCACATCATTCGTGCGGCATCTGGGTGCATGCATCATATATCAACCACAGCTGTACCAGCAACGCCCGCCGCGCATTTATAGGCAACATGATGATTGTGCGCGCGTCCCGCGACATGGAAGCCGGCACCGAAATCACGTTCTGGTATCACAATCCCCATGGTATCAGCGGGAAGAACTCGCACGAAAAGTTCAAGCAATGGGGTTTCGTCTGTGGGTGTGCCATCTGTCTAGATGCTAGGGCGACGGATGCTGTTGTCCTCAGGAAGAGACGAAAACTGATGGAGGATCTAAAGCGAGTCTTCAACTCGTCAGCGCTGCGCCGCGTCGAGATGGAGAAAATCGAGCGCCTGCTCGACACACTGAAACAGACGTACATGCAGCCTGTGCAAGATGTCCCTCGTCTCCTCCTCGGGGATCCGCAACTGGCCCTGACGCGTATCTACGTGGCCCAGAAGAAGGCGGCAAAGAGTATGGAGTCGGCGGTGAACGTTCTTACTTCGCTTGGCTTTGTCGTCGTTGGTGCTGACTCATCGCACACACGCTTCGCCATTGTCAAGTGGGGCTTGCTGGTGGATCATTTGGTGGAAACGTTCCTGCATATACGGACTGCCTTTACTACGATGGGGGCTAGGGAGGACTCAGGACGCGCGGAGGAGTATGCAAGGACTACGTATAAAACCATCATCGGCGAAGACGTGTCATTTAAAGCTACTTATGGGTAGAGAAAAAGGATGACATGAGACTTAAAATAAGTCCTCCCACAACAACCGATACATCGCCTACAGCTTTCGCCATCTGTAGGTCATGGATTGTGACGATAGGAGTTTCTCTGCGTTTGCGATCACTAGAGATAGGAGTTTTCTCTTTTACCTTTCTCTCATTAAGTGTTTTCGACATTCTTTTCTGCGCTTTCTACGTTGTATATCTGATCCTTTCGTTGAGGTCTTCACAAAGATCAAAAGTCAAAATCCGACGCATCTCTAAACTCTGTGGCTGATTTACTGTCGATGATTCGATACAGTCGAATGGGCCATGACAGATAATGGGCCTCGAACTCAAAGGTACTGGTATCAAACGTTTGGACAGTGGGCTTTTAGCTTAAATAGGTCAGGATGCTTATTGCCAAGGCGCCAGCCTATGTGAGGAAGGTGTAGAATTGCAAGCCAGGTCAATAAATTTCGATAGAATCCCCCAGGATAAAGCGTTGTCTACCGACTACAATGTTTCCGCTGAACACTTCTTGCCAGAGTACACACTCATCAGTAACATGCATCAACAACGTCTGGGACATCCTCCATAGTCCTTGAGTACTTTCTCCTGTCATTATGATTTATTTCAGCAAGATTTCAAGCTCGACGAGTCCTGTCGAAATTCAAGGTGACTCTTTATCTAATCCTCCACGGCAGTCTGACGAATGAAATCTCTGCAGTCCCATCAGCCCAAGTCTCTTCAAGGACTGTCCAGCTTAGTCCTGTCCATAGCGTCCGCGAGCTCGTCCTCTTCCTTATTGCCCTTGATTTTCGACGAAAACGGCATTGATGTCCCCTTCGTGTACACCGGCCGATGTCCAGCTAACAGCTCGCCTTTATGCGGCCGGATATTGATCCACCTTTGGCTCTACACCATCCGCCCCACTGATATAGAATGAGTATGAGGGTGTGGGTACGGGATCTAGAACTTACTAGTAGTACTGATAAATACCAGGCTTACGCCCGTTCGCAACCGCGTAGTAAGCATCCCGCCCTTTGATTGGCGATGTTGTTCCAGCTCCTTCTTTGATCACGTATTTATACTGTTCCACTTTATGCTCTTGCATGTACTCTTGAGCTTCTTCCAAAGTCAAGAACCCAGCAAAAAGGGCCTGCGGAAAACCATTGCCAGCGGGTGTACATCGCCCCTATGCGCCATGCCTCTTGGTCAGTGATCCTAGAACGCGAGAAATATTTTTACGGTATGCTTACCAGGACGAGAAGATCGTTGGCACTGTGATAAGGAAACCTCGAATCACCGGATAGTATTCATTGTTCCGTTTTCTGTGTTTTGGCATGCTGATCTTGTCTTGAGTAGTGTGAGTGATAGTATTCTCAAAATATACTCTGACCGTGATACATTTTGTTGTCTCATTGCTTCCCCATGATTACAATGAAGATGCGGGGCAACGAGAAGTGAGGCGTCCGATATCGTCCTGTCATGCATTTGCATGGCAGAATGCGCTAAGCGACGATGATCTGCTTTCATGAAAACAACAGCAACAACACTGCTTGCGCTGCGTCGATTTGTGGGGCTTATACGGACCGTTTCCTTTGATTGCTGAGCTTGGACTTGGTGACTTCGACTGCCTCCACCAGCGATGGCGTTGTGCATGTGCAACCAACTGAGCCTCGATGGCGATAAATATACTTACGGTACGTCCTTTGTTCGGCTAAGGGGCCGACAAGAACTCACATCGTACAGTAGTCTTCACCGCTCGATCGTCACTATCTACGTTAGCGCGGAGCGATATCCCCATTACTTCCACAAAGGCTGGCTTTATCGGCGCCCATCCTTCTTTGAAAAGGCGTTCCAAGGCTCCTTTGAGGAGGCCACCACAGGAAGCATGTACTTGGAGGACGGCGCCGATGAGTGCAAGGTGTCTGGAGAGTGGCTCTACTCGTAGGAACTGAGATATCCTAAAGACTCTAGCGATCTGAGCCTCCTCTTGATCAAGGTGTTCTGCTTCGCAGATGAAGTTATAATCTCGGCGCTCCAAAACGCTACGCTCGATGCTATTCGTGACCTTGACCATATGCGAAAGCAAAATTTTCGAGCCACCCAGCTGAGGAAGCTTGTAGCCATTGAGCACAGTGATTGCTTCTGTGGCCTGCTCCATTGTTGAGAACGTTGCGGTTGCCTTGATTTTGGCGCCTTTGGTGCTCGTGGACACAGTCTAAGCCTCAACGGTTCCTACGGAGGATAGCAGCCTCTGTATAGCTTGGCCAATTGCTTCAGCGCTGGAAGAGTAGGAAGTTCCTCCGAACGTCACAATTTGAGGTTGGCGTTGTCCGCAAGGCCCTTTCAGCATCTTGGAGGTTAGACGATCGTTTCTTGCCTGCTGTAGGATAGCCCCATGCTCGATCTCTTCTTCACTTGTGGCCTTGTGGCGAAAGCGACACCTATCGCCGTTCTTACACCCTTATGTTGAAAAAATGACAGCTGACTTCAGCCAAAGGATCAGGGAAACCAGACAAGGGCGCTTTAGCAGGTCCTGTCGGACTACTGTCGGTGATCCTCTAAGCTGGCACAAAATTCGGTGGACTAAAGGCTGAATCAAGCTGTTCCTGATTTGCTAGCTGAACATGCTGATAGTAGCATCGATCACCCCGTACACAGCCGCTCTTGCTAGAGAAGAATTTTCAGACAGGCATTGATATGAGAGGATGAGGTTCTTGGTGTTGTTGGAATACGAGGTCATATGGGGCATTTGATAAACATGGTTGAAGCTGAATAGGAGTCTATGTAGGAGGACGAAGGTGAAAACTCTACTAGCCCCCCTCAGCCCTATGAAGGCGGAGATTGCCATACCCCTATTTCCAACAGGTGTTGAAGGCTGAACGTAGGTTTACGAGGTCAAGTAGCTTGACATTTCTCAAAGCGCCCGCACAGGGTGCACCAAAACCTTTCGACAATTGTTAGTATTCATTCAACTCAACACCAGCGTCGACACCAGTGACAGCTTGACTTCTGAGGAGCAGGGTGAGAAGCAGTGTGGTCCATCCCACGGGGCGTGGTCCACATCAAAAGTGGTCCACCCCACGAAGCGTGGTCCACCCCATCAGCCGTGGTGTACATCAAAAGTGGTCCACCCCACGAAGCGTGGTCCACCCCATCAGCCGCGGTGTACATCAAAAGTGGTCCACCCCACGAAGCGTGGTCCACCCCATCAGCCGCGGTGTACATCAAAAGTGGTCCACCCCACGAAGCGTGGTCTCAGCCGTAGTGCCAGAAGTGGATGCTCCAAAATAATCCAAGTTTCAACCGGTATTAGCTTTCACAGTACTAGCCTCTACGGTACTGTCTCCAACGGTACTGGCTTTCCCGGTACTGGCTTCTACAGTACTGACTTCTACGGTACTAGCCGCTGCAGTATTGGCTTCCACGGTACTGCCTATTACGGTACTGGCTTCTATAGTACTGATTTTTACGGTGGAGGCAGTGATAGTTAAAACATCGAAGTACGCAAATAGTAGTACGCATTTATCGTAGAAAAACAAAGAGATCTATTTGAGCAATACCTCGCTGATTGAAATACAGGCCCCGAATATTTGCGGTTCTTATTCACTGTCAGAGTCTACACATCAGATGTTCTCAATCATTTCGATGATCAATCACTTCAAGAGTTTATTTGTCAAATGTCCTCAAACATTTTGACTTCTCATACATTTCAAAAACCTACGCGCCCGATGTCTCTGAGAAATCAAAACCTCTACACAATTTTCTGTCTTATACATTCAGTGGCCCTGATCTTTCTGTATGTTTTCCTATCATTCTGCCAATCTTGCATCAGAACAGCCAAGTACGATTACATATTTTTTCAAATTTGACTAACGTCTGATGACTACAATACATACGAGACATATGCACATTCTGCCGATCTTGCATTAGAATATCAAGTACGACAGATGTGTCTTTTCTGATATTTGACTAATTCTTCAAACGTAAGACGCATCGAATTTCAGAACCTTTGATGTCGCACCAAGAGCTCGCTGGCGATAGATCTGCCTCTGTACCTTCTCCCATTCTCCGGCCAAAAAAGCTGGAACTACTCATGTTGCCCGCTCCTCAAATCCACCTCGCATTTTGTGGTTTGATCGTAATATCATGCTCAGGGATGCTCGACGCTGCATTTCTAGTGCTGTAATGATTCCCTTCTGGAATTGTAATATCAGCCCGGAGAGGAATGAGTACGAGGGCGAGGATTATTAGTTGGTCGTACTGGTGTACAGATAGTATTAAAGATCGCAAAGACGGCTCGAATTGCCAACGCTGGAGGTGGTCCAATGGAGTGCAGGTTGTGAGGAGTCTAGGGGAAGAGGAGGGGAAAAGTTGGCAGCTTGATCCATTGGTGATCCTAGCAAGACCTCTTGGCAGCGCTTGGCAATGCCAGCGACACCCTCGCCTTACTGTGTCCTGTCTCAAGACCAAAGGTGTCTTCAGACGGCGTTCTCAAGACCAACGCCGTTTTCAGACGTATTATGTCTGGAGACTAGCGTCTTCAGACGAGAACTGTCCTTAAACGGCTGTCTCCAGACGAGAACTGTCTTAGACGGCTGTCTCCAGACGTGGCATGTCTTCAGACATGGGTCCGAAGACGTTATCTGTCTCGGGACCGCTGTCTCCAGACAATACTTGTCTGGAGACACTTCTCGTCTGAAGACGCTAGTCTCGAGGCATATCACGTCTGGAAACACTCGTCTCAAGACAGTATATGTCTTGAGAGTCTACATTTCAGCGCCCAGAACACCTTTGACTTTTTCAAAATGCATTTTGTCAATATGTACAGAGTATCGACCCGTTCTTGCTTCTGCTACCCAATTCATGTTCTCTAACCTTCAGGGGAAAACAAGCGCTACTGGGACTACCATTGGTGAGAACATCAGAAGAGAAATGGGAATAGCTAATTTGGATTCGATGAAAGATACTCCTACGATATCGTTACCGGTTTTTTTAAGATGTATCACGAGAGGATGAATTCGAGAATGTGCCCGGTTGGCCCATAACATACGAGCAGTTGGTTTCGCAAGTATTAGGACAACCGAAAGGGAGGACCAGAAATGATGAGGTAACCAGAAATGACGGGGGAACCATAAATCTATTTTTGGGGTGGACCAGCTATGGCAGGGGGGAAAGGAACCAGAAATGGTCCTCAGGGAGCCAGAATTGAACGCCTAGAGATCCGACAAAGCTGGAGCTGATGAGGATCCAAAGAGCAGTATGAAGTCCATAAGTGTATTGATATTCCTCCAGCGTCGTCGGAATGTACGTCCCCAAGCGAAAGGTCATTTAATGATACAGCCAAGTCGTGCTGATAGAGGTTGGAGAGTGGAGGTGGGCTGCTGACGGTTTGCGGTGTCGGAAAGATGACTAACAGCTTACAAGGGGCGGGGCTAGGGGCGGGGCTTAGGGCTATGAGCAGAGCAGTAGGGCTGCCAGGTAGGCTATGAAGTGGAGGCAAAAGCAACGGGGTCTCCAGTCACTACCACCTCTTCTCTTACAATCAGACAGCATGTCCATTCTGCTTCGACACCAGACGCATTCGGCCTTTGTTCAGAATTATGTGCGATTGCTTACACGGTTTATACATAAGTCAATCGCGACGAAAGACTCCAATACGATCATTAAGCATATCCCTTTTCTAAAGAGAAGCCTCGTTTCAAGGTCCTTTCACTCCTCTCCGGTCGATCACAGTAATTGCGACTTCGGCAGCCCTTGTGCCTGCTCTGAGTGCATGCAAGACCGGAGGAAGCAGATATGTGAAATCTGCAGAGTCCGCCCGACCGTGCATCAATCTTATGGAGATTCTCGCGACCGGAAAGGCATACGGTCCTACAGCTTTACCTCATTTTGTGAGCAATGCTGGCAGGAACGTGAGACAGCGCGCAGAGAGAAAGAAGAGAAGGAGAAGCAGATTTTGGCCTCGTACAAGGCGAGAGTGGCTAGCATGTTGGACAATGTGCAGCAAATTCGCTTGACGGAGCAAGTTCCCGTCGTTTGTGCCGTCGACAAGTTTATGACTGAAGTCAAACCTGTGCACAATTACACCCCATCACGGCGGAGAACGGCTAGGATGATGGACGAGGTGCGGAAAATACGCTCGACGGAGCAGGTTTCCTACTTGAATGCCCTCGAGAAATATGAGTCTGAATTCAGAGAAGTCAGATCTGTGCAAAGTCTTAATCGCTTCCGGGGGAAGTTCCAGCGCCGAATTATCGATGATTTATCCAAAGAGCTTCAGATTGTGAAGATACGGAACAAGTACATGTGCAACAAGCAGCGAGTCGACGCTATGGATTTCAAATTGTGGTTCTTCGCTGATCGGCCATACTATGAAACGTGAAGTTTCTGTGCGCAAGTATCAAGTATCTCACCGACAAATGGACTATGCACTATCTGCTCCGTCATATCGAAGCTACGACCCGGTACCTGGCCATCTTGGCTCTGAAGTGGAACCTAACATGCGGCGGGGTTAATCAACAGACTCCTTCCTACAAAATGGGGATCTTTTCGAGTTCGAAAACGATAGTCGTCGGTGTGGACGTGACGCACCCCTCTCCTAGGAGCCGCGAGGGCACACCCAGCGTTGCAGGCGTTGTCACAGATCATCGATGAGAGATGTGGCAAATGGCCTATCAATTCTCTCAAAAGACTTCTCCCAGGAAGGAGGATGGATGGTGGTTCCTGGCTTGCTTGGAAACCGCACTGCTACCGGAATGACTGAGCCCCAGGAGGTTCTGCCTACGATAGTGTAGGTCCAGGGATGCTGCCCATAAAAGAGCCAATTGTGAACGTCGCTCCCGGGAGACTGGGCCTAGGAGTGGCAGCTTAACCAGCTTCACCGCAGTGATCGAACGATTAGAAATGGATAAGCCCACACTGGCCGCTGAGATGAACAAGTCAAAGGACCAGGCAATAAAGGCGACGAAACTCAAGGAAACGGCCGAAGAAGATGGACAAGCAAATTAAGTTCCTACACAGACTCAAGCCAAACCTGAACTCTTCTACTGGTTGGTAATACATTGGTTGGAGATCTCCGTTGTTAGCGGTTCGTGAAAGCCTGTATGGGAGAGGTAGCACCGCAGAGGCCTGTACCGCGAATGCCGACACTATCAATATTAGTCTCCTCACGACTAAAAGAAATGGTGATAGACAGCACTGGCAGATGCGGCAAGGCTCAATGCTATGAGGTAGACGCTGCAGGACAGACGTTAGGGGAGGTAGATACTCCAGTGGCAGCAGAAGTAGTAGGGAGGTGCAGAAGAACGAGCAAGAGGGCCAGAGGCAGAAGTAGGAGGGAAAAAGAGATGAGAAAGAAGGTGGGCGAGCATTTAACCCCGACAAAGGGCCATTTTTGGTGCCAGTCAGTCACATGAAATTCCGTAGGGCAGAGAGAGTAGTTTGCTCGTGAAACGCCATAGTTGTGGCGGAATGCTTTCCGTTCAGTCCACTTATACTGAATGATTTTATGTTTCTCTTTGACCGGGAAAAGGATAAAAACATTTCTATTTTTATCTCATGCTATTCTTGTAATGACAAATATAGAAGCGGAAAGGTTATCTCTCTAACTTGTATACGCTCTTGAAGTTCCTAAACATTCTCGAATTGTAGCCTTCTAAAGCTCATAGCCCACTAGAAAGGCCAACTTTTGCGTCCTCATGGCTATTCCGAGCCGTCAACCTTTCAAACTCTCGGAATCGCTGGACATCCCCGTTGTTTGTCTTGTGAGCTTCTTGACCATTCCGCTAAATCATCAAAATTACCTGCTCACCTCTTAAACCATCCAGTAGAAGTTCCTTTTGATCTTTCTATATCTTTTTATAGCGTACAATCGTTCTTTACTCCCGCTCTTACCTCCTTATACTCCTCTTGTTCCTTTTACCCCTCTTCCAAGCAGTTCTACCATTCCACCGCGGGGCCATCGCTCTCGGAGCTCGAAATACCCCAGTGACGGCAACGAGTCGTCATCGTATAAGGTGCAAGAGGAAAGCACTAAAGAATACTCTCTCTATGAGAGCCAGCGCTGTAGAAACCAGTACTGGTGGCTGTGTATCACGTGATGAAGTTCTATCCTTCCGGAGTTACCTTATGAACGCGCCTGAGGTAAAGAAAGAGCCCATAGTGTATTCACGTGATCTAAATGCCCAAACGCCAGCGAATAAGTTCTTCAGCCACATTTACCCCGCTATTTTGAGCCGCAAACCACCTCCCCAAGGAATTTGTCACCATTGCAACGACGAAGCACGCCACTTCTCAGACTTTTTGTCGTTTGGTAGCAATTCCTCCCGGTCGTAATAAGACCACTCGGCAAACCATTTCTTGCACTCGTTTTATTACTACCACAGTTAGAAATTATGGGAATCGACGCCGGGTTTGATATGGTCCCATGTCTGTCTAAAGGAGCAGTGGACAAGCAGAAGTGGCAATCGTTCATCAAGGTCATAAAGGAATGCTACCAGAACGATGACCTAGTAGAGATCAAATCCAACTACCTCAAATTCAAAGCGGGCGAGCATCCACGGCTCCCTTTCGAGGGTCATAAGCTCTTGCGCTTCAGCTCAAAGATTTCAGGAAGTCACGCCAAGGGAGTAGAGATATACATCGATACAGTCACTCGGGCCGCACAGGTCATTTTTGGCTCTCGGGTCCAATACTGGAACGAGGCTGCCGATGAACGGGGCTTTTACAACTGGCAAGATGTCCATACCTCGATCGAATCCTATGAGCAGGTTTGTTATGGTATACTCAATATGACTGTTGAGGGTTTCTAAATCTGAATCAGCCCGATGAACCGGAAATTCCAACTACCATAGCTCAATTCGTGTTTGGGACTGACCCTATACGTGAGTTGGACCTGCCGCTTTTTGAGATCCTGACAGTACCAGGCAAGGGAAAAGGTCTTGTAGCTCGCTTCAATATCGCCAAAGGCACACGTATGCTTTACGAGAACCCCCTTTTTACCACTCCACACTTGTCGCCAATTAGCCAAATGGAAAGTAACATTGCAACGAAGCTGAAGTCGCTATCAAAGACCCAGCAACGACAATTCCTTTTGCTTCATAACAATTTTCCTGGCAAACACCCGTTCGGCGGTGTTGTCAAAACCAACGCTCTGCCCTGCGGTCCCAACTCCGTGATCGGTGGCATCTATCCTACAATTTGCCTTATTAATCACAGCTGTCTTCCAAATGCTCACAATAGTTGGAACAGCGATACAAAGTGTGAAACCATCCACGCAATCCGTCACATCACTGCGGGGGAAGAAATTCCCATCTCATACGACAAAGGCGGTCCCTCCGACTCCCGACACACCCATCTGAAAGATGCATTCGGCTTCGACTGCAATTGCAGTGTCTGCTCCCTCCCACTTCCCGAGCTCCAAACCAGCGACGCTCGCCGCCTCCAAATCCAACGTCTAGACGACGCAGTCGGTGATTCAGACTGCGTGATGAATAGGCCAGATGACTGTCTAGCAGATTGTCACTCCTTACTTCAAGTCCTTGAGGAGGAGTATCATGGTGGTGCTGGTGCCTTGATTGCTAGACTTTACTATGACGCCTTCCAAATTAGCATCACTCATGGCGACCAGGCTCGAGCGAGCGTTTTTGCGGAGAGGGGTCACAAATCGAGAGTAATTTGCGAGGGGGAGGATAGCCCGGAGACGCGGAAAGTGAAGAATTTGATGGAGAGACCAGCGGGCCACAGGAATTTCGGGGCTTCTACGAGGTGGAAGACTGCTAAAGGGCTGGTGCCGAAAGGGCTGGATGCTGGTGAATTTGAGAGGTGGTTGTGGAGACAAGGGAGGTAGGGTGTTGTTGGTCGGTGAAAACATGTTGCTGTGTAAAGCGCGCAGTACAATGATCCTGGATATGGAGAATTTACATCGGAAAATGGCCATAATGGTGTAAAGGTAGACTTCCGTTGAGCGTCCGACTGCTGGCTTGATATGCGTGTGTGTGCTGCATTGCGTCTGTCATTTCAATCCCAATTTTGTTTGCATTCACAGAGTCCGCAGCTGGATTTCATGGGAGAGGTTTCCTGGACCCATTCTCCCAGGAGGCCTAATAAAGCTTGGACCCCTTTTGATCCACTGCCGGTTCTCCACCACCCTCATGCCTAGGAGTAGTCTCCTGGGATAACTTTTCTAGGAGGGCCAGGATGGCCTAGTTGGAGTGGGTGGGGATCCAGAAAGGGAGCCAGGGGTTACTAAAAATGGGGCAGGAGATTCCGAGATGACCAATGCAGCAAAAAGTAAAGCCCAATTCTGTGATTGTTGAACCTTTCAAATCGAATCCCTTCGCCCAAATCCCGTGTTCGTAAAATCCTTTGTTCCCAAAAATTCCCCTTGTTCGCCAAAAATCCCGTGTTCGCCAAAAATCCCTTGTTCCCAAAAATCCCTTGTTCGCCAAGATTCCCGTGTTCCCAAGATTCCCGTGTTCCCAAAATTCCCTTGTTCGCCAAAAATCCCGTGTTCCTAAAAATCCCGTGTTCCCCAAAAATCCCGTGTTCCCAGAAATCCCGTGTTCCCCAAAAATCCCGTGTTCCTAAAAATCCCGTGTTCCTAAAAATCCCTTGTTCCCCAAATATCATGACATGCGCTTGCTGGCAATCTCCCTACTCCATGTAACATGAAGTTTGAAATTCATAAAACCCGGGAAGAAGAGGTGGAAGCCCGCCATTGTCAGCACCCGAAAATTAGCTGCCGAGCAGTTTTCTATAGGAAGGGTTACGCTGAATATTTCATTCCATCGTAAATATCGCATCCTATGCTGTTAATCCCCTACGAAGTTCTGAAATTGTCTCCTCATATCTCCGCAACTTGGTCTCACTCACATCTAATGCCAGACCAATCTCATGACGTACTTGCACTTCAGTGGAAGCCTTGAGCTTAAGATTATCAGAACGAATCAGTTCCAGGATAGCTGTAGCAAGATCTGACTCTCCGTTGCCGTAAAGACTAGTTCTATCATAGAACCTGCCTGACGTGGGCGAAGTGTCAGCCGATTGGAGTAGTTGCAGTTGAGAAGTCGTGCGGTTGGTCGAAGTCATGCGATCTCGTGAGTTGGGGGTCGATAATGACGCTGTACGGTTCTCCTGCCTCTCTGTAAAGGACCGACCTGAAGTAGCAAATAATGACGTTCTTGCGGCCTTTCTCGCGTATTCTGGAAGTTGGCTTGAATGTGTGAACGGATCGTCCGTTGCGAATGTGGATCCAAGAGAATCTTTGTTACCATTGAGATTATGATTCGAGTAGTCCTCACTGTCATTGTGATCCGGGACGCCTCTCAACATACCTTTCACCTTCGCTTTTGTAAACGAAGTCTCCAATATTTACGATGGAGAATGTTGGTCTCCCCCGGCCGAGACGGCAGACTGATCTGGCTTATTGGAGCTGGCACCTCTCTGTATTGGAGTTTGCGGAAATGACGGAGGCTGAGCAAATTTCAACTGCTCTCGTACTTCAGCTTCGTCTTTCATCCAGAGAAGAAATCTGCACTGCTCCTCGCCGGATCTTGGACACCTCCAGACTGTATGTAACACGTCAGCTATTTACTGAGAGAAGATAGAAGGACAGCTTACACTTCATCCCCTTGTTGGGACCCCTTTTCTTTGTTGTACGACTCACCGCTGCCACTTCACACTCGCAGTGCCATCTTCCTTTGACCAAAGCCCTCCGGCCAAGTTTCGATTCTCGATAGATCTCCGAAGACATAGTGCGGTAATGATTGTTATTCCCACAATGTTCGTAACCTTAAGCTAATAATAGGCTGCTGGAAGGAATTTTGCAGATTCTCGAGACAGTGTAAGGATACCGTCGTGTCTGCAAAGTGCAATTACATACCAAACGCTGTGCGTGATTTGTAGCCTAGAAAGCGAGCGGGCGTCGATTCTCATGCGCTGGTTCGCACAAAACATTTCTCGCTCGTTTAATAGACGAGATTGCAGGTGTTTTTTGAGCGAAGCTTCTAAAAATCTTGCGCCTTTAAGCAAAAGATTATACTATTTGGTCCTGATATGCCGAGCACTCAAATGGTTCTAGCGTTGAAGTGCTCGGATACCTAGTCTAAGTCTGACACGTGAAAATCCCTTCTCTCCTCCCTTCTCAGAACCTGAATCTTTGCGTCGGCATCACGCTCAAGTTTTCGCACCATTATCATCAGGCTCACTACGCGCTCATCATCGCTTCTTCGCAGGTGAACACACTGTAGAAAGTTGCAGTCGAAGTTGTGTAGATGAGCTGAAGTTGCAGAGAAAAATGCTCACTTCTGCAGAACTGACGTCTCTTGATGCTTTGACGGCCGAAACTACGGTAGAGAAATGCAGCTCGAAAGCGCTCATTAGAAAATATCTTCTCAGTCACGAGTCTGAGTGTAACGGTTGTTCCTTTAACAACACAAGGTATATACAGAGATCAAACAGTAATCACTATTACTAGACTTGAGGTCTGAAGATAGCTGAGACAATAATATGTATTGACTACTTACATGAGTTGAGCACGAAGCTTCTATCTAAGGGAACGACCATCGTTATATAGACATAGAAGAATCGTGCCAAGCCGTCCTTGCTCTGAATGATCATTCTGATCATTCTCGAGCAAGGTGAGCAAGGTGAGCATCATGCTCGCTATGCTCACTGTGATCACTTCTGATCCGAGCGATCAGAGTGATCACTTCGAGACTCTGATTACTCAATGATTATCTAATCATTGCTGTTTACGTAATCACGCGCGAGAGAGTTCTAACACTAGATCTTCTTCTAAGATTTTCGTTTCGAAAATCACTTTTCCTTCATGTCTTCTCATCGCATAACTAAAAACTCTATCTTGCGTCGCAGAGGTTTTCTTGAGCGCACGGGTCCTGAGCGTGCTGTCATGCGTCCTTGTGAACACTGCAGTCGCTTGCAAAAGAAATGTCGTGTCGGCAATGATTTCGACCGTTGCATCGAGTGTGTGCATCTCGATCGCAAATGCAACCTTACTTTCTCGATGATGAAGTGAAAAAGAATAAAGGCAGAACGCGATCGCGTTCTTGATGAGCTGCTGAACGCTCACAAACAGATGCAAGAGATCTTCGCGAGAGCTACTCGCCTGCAAAATCAATTTGTGTTTCTGAAAAACAAGAAACAGACAATGGTTGAACGAGAGTTTCGAAACATCGTCGAGCTCGAGAAGAATGAGAGAAAGACTAGCGAATCATCGCTGAACGATCTTCTCTTTGACGTGTTCTTCGAGCAGATTGAGATTTCTTCAGACTTTGACTGGCTGAGTTTCTCAACTGAAACTGTCGCAGAAGCGTCTGACAGTTTCTGAGATTTTTCTTCGATTTTCAAGTGTTCTCGATATGTTCGTAATCTTTTCACTTGATTAATCAATGAGACTGATCTTTGATATTCTGTCGATTCAGTATATCTTCTACTTCGTATTCGACGTTCTGACTTTCTGAA
>JAABUT010000731.1_pt1 | contig 46195 bp, 40 predicted proteins | sample 5559281 | NCBI WGS metagenome assembly JAABUT01 (sample SAMN10711880, study PRJNA513359) | rock metagenome | isolation source: Antarctica rocks | place: Antarctica: Victoria Land, Ricker Hills nord | collected 2016-01-04
CAAAAATGGCAAGATATTTTTTAGCCTTCTCTGAAAAGGAATACCACCTTAGCTTTCAGGGGATTTTAAAAAAATTCAACTTTTCTTTTTTGCCTCTTTGGTTCTGGCTTGTCCAGGTTAGGGTTATAAGGATTATAAATTCCACCGCCTTCAGCAGTTTTAACATCAAGCGGAAGTGAACCTAACTTTGAGAGATCCAGCCGGAGAACGGCAGCAGAAAGCAGGTGTTCACTTCTGTCGCCCCACGTCTTGTCAGCCCGTCCCATAGCAGAGGTGCTGCCTTGTGTAAAATATAAAGCGCGGTCAGGGCCAAATGCTATACTATTGGTAACATGATCTTTTTTAGACCGTGGAAGATTAACTAATACGTCCTGTGCGGTTTCAAGATTTGGGCCGGTCAGCTTTGTCAGTTTTCCGTCCCAGTCCGGCGCATCTAAAAAAACGTAGGTATCGTGTGTTACCCATGCTATAAGGTTTGCAGCAGTAGATGAAGGGTCAAAGGTAAAACCTACTGCGAGTGTTTGTATACGGCTGCCATACTCATCCTGCAGAGTATATATTAACTGAGGCGGTCTTAATGTGCCGTCGGGGTTTATTGTAAATCTCTTAATTATCCCATCAATAGTTAAGGCATACAATTTACCATCAGGCCCAATAGTGAGGCTGCTATGTTGGCCTGTTGTATTAGGCAGATCTATTTTATCAAACCCGACATTTGTGGGGCTGATACCAGTACTTATACCTGTTGTAAATGTGCCGGAATAAGGAATAAATGAAGAATCTGATAAATCTTTTACCCCTGCGGTAATATTAAATCTATATATTATGCCTGGTTTCAGAGGAGAAGCTGGTACCAATGTTATAGCGTCTCCACCTCCTGTACCGTTGACATTCGACGGTACTGCTGCACCTGTTCCTGCCTCCGTCAGGTACACATTATCGCGGGTGATAGTAGCATTATTTATTCCACTATTAGGTAGTTTTAAAACGCTTGTAGATACAGAAGTATTTACACTTACATTTACAGAGCCATTATCGGGGTTTACAGATAACACAGAGGGTTTTTTACCCATGTATGGCTTAATGATTATCCAGTTAATTTTGGTATTAGTGCCCCCGGCAGCGTCAACGGTGAGGTAGCCGTCAGATACAGACACAATAACAGTTGCCGATTTAAACTTCACACCTGCAGTCGGGACAAAACAGGAGATAGCACTTACCCCCTCTACATTTATTGAATGTTTGCTGTTAGTCTGTATACCATCACCAACCGAAACTGTAACTTCGTAATTTCCGTTTGTGACCTGCGCCTCCCATATTCCTTCAATCCGTATTCCTGTAAAGGTTGGCAGATCACCAGCCTGCATATGAATAAAAGTAGCTAATAAAACATTGGCGGGAGCGCTTCTTTTACGGCCATTTGCAGTAAGATTAAGAGGCGTATTATCGGCTCTTTTAACCCATCCATAAGTATATCCGCTATCCTGGCCGGCAGAAGTACGTGCCGCTAAAGCTTGTCCGTAGTCTCGAAGCCATCCGGGTGGAGCTGTAGTGGCCGAATCCTGAAAATTTACTTTTAAATTAGCCAAAGTGCCTGCTGAACCTGATGTTACACTTAGTTTGATATTCAAAACAGCATTGTTATAACCGGCTGCAGCAGCAGTTACTGCAGCATAGTAGGTACCGATAGACAGGTTGGTGGCATCAAAATCAAAAGATATTTCTGACCCGGCAGTATAACTTATACCGATTAATACTTTGCCGTTTACAGATAGCCATTCAGGTATTTTACCTGCATTGTCTGCTGCACTCAATACTGTACTTACGGGTTTATTATCTGAAGCTGAGATGTACTCTGAAAGGCTTTGGGATTTGCCCTGCTCTACCTCTGCACTTTGAGAAGACTGGTTAAATAATATAGATTTTGAAGATTGCTGAGCTGAAACGACAGAAAAGACATTAATAAGGACAAATATAGCAATACAGTAACTCAACGCATATCTTACAGAAAATTTACTTAAAGTACAACGGGTAAAGTTTGCCACTATTAAAGTTAAAAATCAAAAGGTGATGTTAACAAAAAATAAGATTTTTTTTAAACTTGTTTTAAATTCAACTGGCTTCACCGTTTTGCTGCCATTGATTTTAGTTTTAATATAAGTTTAAAATTATTCAAACACACATATAAAAGTAATACTCTTCCCAATAAACAGAACTTCAATGGCAAAGTTGTACGTTAGCATGGAAAAAAGATTGCAGTATTTTGCAATTAACATTAATTTATTCGTGGGTGCTTTCTATCCATAAAAATAAGAATAAAAAAAAGGTTGCCGACTTTGGAGACAACCTTTTTTTTAATGCAGAAAAGACATTTATTGCACAATAAGTTTTATCAGATCAGTTTTAATATCCGAGTTTATTTTAAGAAAATATACTCCCGGTTTTAAAGACAGGTTTGCAATATCTATATTTACATTTGTTGTTCCTGGTGCTAATTTACGTTTGCCAAGGTCAAATGTTTTACCTACCGCATCTATAATTCGCAATGTAACATTCTCAGGGTATTTATTTGGAAATTGGATATTCAATTTATTATGAAAAGGGTTTGGAAAAACTTTTGGACTCTCTATATTATCAGCAAGCGCCATAGGAAGCACAATATTTTCGTCAGGTAATAAGACTTCTGACGAATCATCACATGAAGGTCTTTTAGGAGTAAGCTGAACGGGCATTACTGTCCTTATACTTCGTGCCGAAGAAGATGTAGTTACAGCGTTCGAAGTAATAAGCAATTGAGGTGGATATTTTGAATTCTCTTTACTGTTGAATGCCAGATTTATATTTTGATTTGCAGCATCTTTTAGTAACAAGCTAACAGTCTTATCCCCCGAAAATTCTGTTTTAACAAAATCAGACACATCAAATTCATAATAATTTAACTGGTCACTAACAGCTACAGAACTTAAAGAAGTGGTTAGGGCTGCGGGCGCATTGTTCCATGTGATCCCTTTTTCTGTCCAGGTGTCATTAGTTACACCGAAGGCAGAAATGTTTATAAGAGAAGAATTTTCAGTATTCCTGCCATACACCCGTAATTTAGCAGCGTTAACATTATTTACATTAGCAAGTGAAAATTTAAGGTAAGCCGAACGATTATAACCACTTTTAGCAGAACCTTTCACAACTAAATTAGTATCGCTGCCATAATTGGTGCCTGCATAACTTCCGTTACGAATATGAGCATCAGCCACTGGAACGAGTGCATTAGATGTCCCTGAAAAAGATTGGGTTATAGTATCAGTAGTAATAAGTAGTTGAGGATGATAGTTTACATTTTCTTTACTCTTAAAAGATAAATACCTTCCCTGATTAGCCGTATCTTTTATTACCAGGCTCACAATTTTATCTCCGGATAATTGCGCTTTAACAAAAGTGGTAACATCTAATTCATAGTATTTTGCTTCGTTGCTGACGCTTACATTACTTAGGCATGAGGTCAGGGCAGCAGGCGCATTATTATAGGTAATTCCGTTTTCGGTCCATGTGTCATTAGTTTCACCATAGGCAGAAATATTTATGCCCGTATAGCTTTCAGTATTTCGCCCGTATATTCGTAGAACTGCCCGGTTGACATTTTTAATACTGTCAAGTGAAAATTTAAGATAACCAAAACGTTTGTACCCGATATCAGTGGAACCTTTTACACTTAAAGTAGTATCGCTGCCATAATTAATGCCTGCATAACTTCCGTCTCTGGTGTTGGCATCAGCTACGGGAGATAATGTTTTAGTGGAAATCTGCTTAATTACAGTCCTTGGCTTCAATAAAACAATCCTTCCATCTCCTCCATATTCTGAAACATAAATATTGCCATTCTTAGTATCTTCTGTAAGTTCTAAAGGATCATTAAATCCTGAAAATCCATCAATCGAATAGCCTTCAGTTGCACTTATAATATCATTATCGGGACCACCTGGGGTAAGGGCGATAATATCATCATGCTGGCTATATCTTACTACCAGCAGCTTTCCTTTCAGGGCTCCGTTAAAGGTGTTACTCTTGTACTCTATAGTACCATCGGGAGATGCATTGGTTTGAAAGTCATAAGCATAACCCCTGTAGTTTGCATCAGGTAAAGTTCCTACAGGATAAGAGCTTACCTCTGCGGGATCTATTGCAGAGGTAGGATTTCCGCCGTTCATCACGTACTGACCTCTTAAGGGATTAGGATGTCCGTAAAAACCGCCTTTAGTAATCCTGAAAAGCCAGTCTTTTTGAGTTTGCTGAACATTTGTTAAAGCAGGAACTGAAGGCCCGTTGTAAGCAGTGCCGTCGGGCCGCAATGTACCATTTACTGAAGAAGGCGTATTTCCTCCGGCAGCAGAGCCGTTTGCAGCTACGTAAAGGTTACCGTTGCTATGCCAAAGCAGGTCATATCCGTTACGGATACCTGAAGCATAAATCGTTAAAGGCGCATTAGCGTTATAAGGATTATAAGTACCGCCGCCCTCAGAAGTTTTAACATCAAGAGGAAGTGAGCCAAGTTTTGAAACGTCCAATCTCAGAACTGTCCCTGAAAGTAAATGTTCATCCCTGTAGCCCCATGTCTGGTCTGCCCTTCCCATAGCGGAATTACAGGCCTGCGTAAAATACAAAGCATGGTCAGGACCGAAAGCTATACTATTAGTAAGATGATCTTTCTTTGATCTTGGCAAATTAATCAATACGTCCTGAACTGTCTCAAGGTTAGGGCCGCTTAACCTGGTCAGTTTACCATCCCAGTCAGGACCGTTGTAAAAGACAAAGGTGCTGTTGGTAACCCAGGCCACCAGGTTGGAAGCAGTTGCTGAAGGGTCAAAGGTCAGACCAATGGCTAATCTTTTTGTCCTGGTACCTGATTTATCCTGTAAAGAATACAGTAACTGAGGAGTGCCTAAGGTGCCATCAGCATTTATTATGAATCTTTTAATTATACCATCAATAGTTAAGGCATATAGTTTACCATCAGGACCAATAGTGAGGCTTGAATGCTGGCCTGCTGCATTAGGCAGATCAATTTTGTCAAACTGCGCATTTGTTACCTCCTGGGATGAAGTTGACCCGGTAGTAAAAGTACTTGAATAAGGGATAAATGAAGAGTCGGACAAATCTTTTACCCTTGAGGTAATAGTGAGTCTATAAGTAGTGCTTAGTTTCAGCGGAGAAGCAGGCACAAGTGTTATAGCGTCTCCGCCACCGGTACCGTTAACATTGGAAGGTACTATAGCACGGGTTGCTTCTTCAACGAGATAGACATTGTTTGTGGTAATAGAAGCATTATTTATTCCGCTGTTTGGCAATTTCAAAACACTTGTAGAGATAGAAGTGTTCTCACTGACGTTTACAGAACTATTCTGGGGGTTTATTGATACGACAGAAGGTCTTTTACTGGTGTAAGGTTTTATAATAATCCAGTTTATTTTAGTATTAAAACCTCCCATTGCGTCAACCGTAAGATAGCCGTCGGACACCGACACGATTACAGTCGCAGACTTAAACCTGACGCTTGTTGTTGGTGTAAAGCCCGCTATTGCACTTACTCCCTCCACATTTATAGAGTGTCTGCTGTCAGTTTGAGTACCGTCACCTACTGATACAGTTACTTCATAATTGCCATTAGCTACCTGCGCCTGCCACATTCCTTCAGTAAGCGTACCGCTGAAACTGACTATATCTCTGCCTTGCATGTGCAGCAAAGTAGCCAGTAAAATATCTGAAGGAGAGGTTCTTTTGCGACCGTTTTTAGTAAGATCAAGTGGTGTTTTATCTGACCTTTTTATCCATCCATAAACCTTTCCGCTGCCCTGATAAGCAGAGGTTCTCGATCCGAAAGATTGTCCGTAATCACGTAGCCAGCCACTTGGAGGAACTGTTGGTCCATCCTGGAAATTTACTTTAAAATTGGCTAAAGTACCCGATGTGCCGGATATTACGCTAAGTTTAATATCAAGCACAGCGCTATTATATCCGGTTGCAGAAGCGGTTACTGTAGCATAATAAGTGCCAATGGACAGGTTGGTGGCATCAAAATCAAAGGTAATCTCAGAACCGGCTGTATAGCTGATACCGTTAAGACTTTTGCCATTGACAGAGAGCCATGAAGGGATTCTGCCGGCACCGTCAACGGCATTTAGCTTTGTACTCACAGCGGCATTGTCTGTGGTAGAAATATACTCCAGCAAACTTTGAGAACTTCCCTGCTCTACTTCCGCAGTTTGTGAAGATTGCTCAAATACTATAGATTTTGCAGATTGAGCTGCAACATGGGAAAAAAAGTTTCCCAGGAAAAACACAACAACGCAAACTTTAAATGAAAAACCATTTAGAAAAGAACGGGTAAAATTTGTCACAATGATAATATTATTCTTAATAAGATTATTTAAATAACCATTGGGATTTTATAGAAATACTGAGATTGGAGAGGATATTGGAGCGGAAAAACCTATACAATAAATAAATGTTACTTATAGATGGGCAGGCTTAAGAAAAGTTTAAAACCGAATAAAGATTTTATTAATACTAAGGCCATTTCTTTAGACAAAAAATCAAAATAAAAGCTGCATAATGCCAAATAATATTTTTATAGAATAAAACTTTAATATTGATACGGTTAATATTATTTTTTAAGTTATACGGCTTTTTTGTTATTAATTTTAATGAACCTGTTATTTAGTTTGCGGTTCTCGCTGCTTCAAACATTATTAGCTTTTAGCTAAATTAGTAGCTTTTAAAAGGAATAAATTGTCTGCTATTTAAGAAAGTATAAAATTGAAATATTTCCACCTACTGAAAAAGATTGAGCAGTATAGCCTTTATCACCTCCATAAAAAAATATATTTTCATCTCCTGAAGCAAATAGTTATAATACATGCTTTCCCGGTACAGATTATTATGCATTCTCAGTTTCCCATTATACGCTTGTACATTCTGGTTAGTGTTTTTCTGTTCCATCCTCTAAAACGTCCGCGCTGTACAACTAAGGAATTATCATAAGAGGAACTTAGAAAATATTGAAAGGCAAAATCTGCTTTGGCGTTTTGCCAACCCAGCACTTGCCCAAAACGGAGCACGTTAAAAACAAGAACCGAGTCGTGAATATACTGAACGGTATAGTAGTGGTCTGCAAACCGCAGCAACTGCTTTACGTTTACATTTTTGTCTGCAGATTGCAAAAATTGCTCGTTTTTTGGATAATAAGTAAACGGTACAAGTAAGCTGTCTTTATCTAATATGGAACGGTATCCTACAAAATAACCGCTGTCTGCGGCAGCAACAATGTACCATAAAAAGCTGTTAAAAGGTGTTGGAGTAATAAAGGCAGTTTTGTAGGGTACCTGTGTAATTAACAGCGATTTTTCTACCTGCCTCTTAATTGATGCTTTATTATAGATTGAATACAAAAGGTAAAAAGAAGCTGGAATCAAACCTGCCGTTAACCATCTTTTTCTTGCCGGAATATGTTTTTTTAAAATAACCAAAGCAAAAAAAGCAATTACTAATGAAATAGAAAAAAAAGGGTCGGCTACATAAAGTAAATGAAATGAAAACCGCTGGTGGCTAAATGGCTCAAACAGACCGGTGCCGTATGCATTGCAGGTGTCTAACAAATCGTGCAGCCACATTTGAATGCAAAAGAAGACGGACAGTTTCACAAATGAGACCTTCCGGAACCCAAATATTTTTCGTACTATGACAGACAATAAACACGCTGCGACCGCTCCAAATAAAAAAGAATGTGTAAAGCCACGGTGAAATAATAAATTTTCTGTTGAAGGAAGCCAAAGAGAAGCAACAACATCTATATCAGGAAGGTTTTGGGCAATGGCTCCTAAAAGAAGTGCTTTTTTACCAGCCTGCTTAGAAATAGCCGCTTCGCCTATACATGCTCCCAGCGCAATATGAGTAATGGAATCCATCCTGCAAAAAAAAGATTTTCCGTTATAATATTTTAAAAGAGAACCGTCTATTTTAATTCGCCTGTTCGGGTTCAACTCTTACTGCAGAAAATTTGTGTCGAAAAAACTAAAGACTGCAATACCTTTTTTCTGAATTTTTCTGCGAAATTCTTTTTGTGCCCGCATTAGTCCTGATGTGACTTTTGTTGTCAATATTCGGGTGTTATACAAAAAAAGCATTGGTGACAATTGGCTTTCAGGATTTATCCTAAATTAAAATAAAAGTCAGGTGCAAAGGAAAAAGTTGATCAAAAAGCGCAGAGCTTTACTTGCCAATTCTTCAATTAAAATGTAAGAATTGGCTTTAAAGTATCAGGCAATAAAAAAACAGCATATGCAAAATACTGTTTCCGGGGAAAATGACCGCCGATATTAATTATCCTTATCCCATCTGATAATTCCTTGTCTAGGCCCGACCACAAAGAGTGTGGTTCTATGCGGAGACACTCTATATATTTCCCCAGGTAAAAAGCATATTGCAATAATGTTTAGTTATCCTAATAAGATTTCCCTGCTATTAAAAGAAGCAGAAAGGATTAAAAATCAGTTGGATGATATAGAATTTGATACATTGTATGGAGCATTTGATTTTCAGAATGTTTCCAAAATGTACGAACCCTTCTAAATAACTCAATGAAAAAATATTGTGAATAATAAAGTTTTCGGGACAAAATTTCAATGGAACAGTTCTATTGCATCCGGCGAACGTAAATAGAAATAGTTAGTACAACTAAACGATTACAATTAATTATGCATTCACCTTTTTACCCATCAACAACTGGTACAAGGGAGCGGGTGAAAACTGTTCTGAATTGATTTTAGCCTGTTCTTTCAGATACTCAATCCGTGCAGGGTCTTTTACCAGTTGTACGATCATTTCTCCAAGATGATCATAATCTTTAAAAAGAAGGCTGGAAGCATTAAATTCCTCATCCAATGGATAATCCTGCGGCAAAAGCCCTGGCTTTGCCCCGCGTACCATATTGTAGACTGTACCCGACTCTTTGGTTTGCCCATACTTTTGCGCAGAATTTTTCTCCACTCTCAGGTTGCCTAAAATAATATCAGCGTAACTTAAAGGGCGATCATATTTCTCACCAAAAACAAATTCCAGGTAATACAATATCTCTATGCCATTGCTTTGAAGCGTTTTAATAGTATCTACCAGTTGCAGCTCTTCTTTTGGAATAAATCCGAGCAGATCCACCGTAAGCTTTCCTTTTAACTTTTCTGCATTAGCCGATAGAACCCTGAACAGGCTGTCGTAATCTCTTCTGCCATTGCTTACAATACCCGGTACACAAATTCTGAGCTTTGTATTATTTACAGAATTGTCAGACATATGTTCGTATATAGCAAAAGGAAACACCGTAATTTTATCCGCCGGAACAAACTTAGCTAAATACTGCTTTACCCCCGAACTGTGTACAATAAAGTGATGATTATACGTATCTATTTTTTTAAGTATTTGCTGTCTGTACCGCTTAAAAATAATTTCTTTTACAAACCGGCCAATCTTTTTAAGCGGGGATATTTTTGAAGCAGTATTTCTTAAATCATTACGCAACAAGAGAAAGCGTTGGGAAAGATTGTCATCAAACCAGGTTTCTACGTTGTGCACATGAAAGTAGAGTTCTTTGCACTGAGGAGTAAATTGCAAAAACTCGTTGTAATATTTGGAAACGGTACATAAGTGAAACCTTTCAAACTCATAAGACTCTACTTTTTTGAAAAATTCTTTCAGGTTATCTTTTTCAGTATAAATTATCAGCCTGGCGTTATCGGGCAGCCCGTTTTCTTTCAATGCAATAGCTATTTTTTCAATGGTAAAAACATATACTGTGTTGCTTTTATCCCAGGCATAAGGTTTCATTAAACCATTTACTGCTGAGTAATGGGTAGGTTCACTGATTTCTATAATCCCTATTTTTTTCTCCATATATTCAAAAACTTTATTTTTCGGCTTTTCTTTCAAATAACTTACGTCCATAACTCTTTTTTCACAACAAGATTGTATCGAATGAAAAAAGGATGCTTAGGATCTATTAAAAAATTTAAGTTTGTATTTATAAAAGCTGCAATTATATAAGTGTAAACAGGTTTATCCTGATTGTGCACAGTACTTTCATTATGTAAGCAAATATAAAGTTATCCGGAAACTGAAAGTCTTATTTATAAAATTCAAATTATTTCTTCCGGCTATAGTTGTTGTATGAAAAAAATGTATACCTACTGCCGATAAAAAAATACATAACAGATCCGTAGAAGCTACAGAAAAAAGATTGCAAATGAATTTTATGGTATTTAATCTAAAATTGTAGAACTTGATGTAATGAAATTATTATTTTCATTACCACTTACAACATTGCTTAATTCAATTTTCGCATTTCTTAGTTCCTCATCGTTCGTAACATGGTTTCTATCATATAAATGAAGATGAGCTAACTGAGTAATGGTTAAACTTTTAACTGTGTTACCGAAAGAATTTTCTTTATCGAAGTTTTGCTTCTCTTTCATAAGAATAATTTTTACAGAAAGTGATGCAAAGTAAGGAAGTAAAATGGAATAATTCATTTGTCCGGTAACAAATTGTTAACAAAATGAAGTTATTTTTTACACTTTCAAATGTTTTCTTTAGCGCTATTCTTTAAAAAAAACCTTCAGTTTACTCAACTTAAATGAAACTTATTAAGCTTATTTTTTAAAAATTATGATTAACTGTTTGAGCAAACTTTTTTAATCAAATCCGTTTTAGCCTCGTCTTCTTTTGTCCAATACTTTATATTATTTTTCGTGTCTGTCGAATAAGTAATTGTACACATTCCTTTGTAGCCTAATGTCCAGCAATAACCATGTTCGTGATGTTCAATCATTGCCCATTTAAAATTAGGACTTCTTTGTAATTCGTACATTTTATTCACTTCCATATTACGAATAAATGCTTCAGCGCCGGCAGGAATTAATTTCGTTTCTTTTTTCATTCTTACATATTTAATTTCAATAATTGCAAAGGGCTGCATATTTTTAAATATTCGGTTCAATGGAATTAAATCATTTAAAAACGTTTTTAGTATCTTTTATATGTAAAATTGTTTCTCACACTATTTTTTAAAATTACAATTATGAATACAAGCAGGAATGTTAAACAAAACTGGCCGGATATCCCTTTCAATGACTGGAAAGAAACATTTTACACAGTTCAGTTGTGGTTACAGATTGCAGGAAAAATAAGGCTGAGAAAAATGCCGTGGATAAATCATTCCTGGCATGTTACTTTATATGTTTCCCCTACCGGGGTGACTACCGGAAGCATTCCTTATAAAAATGGTGTTTTTCAGATTGATTTTGATTTTCAAAATCACCTGCTTTTAATAACATCAAGCGCAGGACGAAATGAAAAGATGGATTTATACCCGCGTACGGTAGCAAGTTTTTACAATGAACTTTTCGAAAAGTTAGAGCGGATGGATATAGACGCTTTTATATATGCCGTTCCTAACGAGATTGAACCTGCCATTCCTTTCAAAGACGATGAAACACATAAATCTTACGACAAAGAGAAAATGAATCTTTACTGGCAGGCTATGGTAAGCACTCATAACATCTTTACCAGGTTCAGAGCACGATTTATTGGCAAGTGCAGTCCGGTTCATATTTTTGGGGGGGCTTTTGATTTGGCTGTTACAAGATTTTCAGGCAGAGAAGCCCCAAAGTATCAGGGTACTGTCCCTAATATTCCTTTGAAGGTTATGCAGGAATCTTACTCGCATGAAGTAAGCAGTTGTGGCTTCTGGCCTGGAAGTGAACAGTTGCCAATGCCCGCTTTTTACTCTTATTGTTATCCTGCTCCTGCTTTGTTTAGTGATCAGGAAGTGCAGCCGAAAGAAGCATTTTACAGTAAGGAAATGGGGGAATTTTTTCTGCCTTATGATGCAGTAAGGCTTTCGGATACTCCTGAAGCAACATTATTGCAATTCCTGCAATCCACATACGTGGCAGCAGCCAACACAGCTAATTGGGACAGAGAAAAATTAGAATTTGATTTTTCTGAATTTGAGAAGTGAGCATTTAAAGTACTTTGGGCTTAAGAGTAAAAGTCTTTTTTAAAATCTATTTATCAATATTTTTAAAAGATAAAATTCTTACAGAACTGACAGCAATAACCAGCATAAAAAAAGTGGTTAATAGAAAAGTGTCGGATTGCAACTGATTATATAAAAAAGCTCCGGTTACAAGGCCAATAATACTGGCCAGGCTTCCTGCGCTGCTTGCATATCCCTGTATGGCTCCCTGGAAACGACCTTCACCTACATTTGAAAGAATGGCTAAGAAAGAAGGCCACATTAACCCATTGCCAATACCGAAAAATAAAGCGCCGCAATAAATGAAAACAATATTATCGCTGCGAAAGAAAATAAAAGCTGCGGACAAAATAAGGCTGCCTGCTATCACAAGTTTCGCATTAGAAACGATTGACGAGAGCTTAGATAAAACCGGCCCCTGTATAATAACCAGCACAATGCTGAGAAACGAAAAGAAGATACCTAACTTAAATACATTCCACTGTAAATGCCGGGCTGCCCACACAGGAAAAGAGACATAAAAAAAATTGAAGGCCAAAAATATCAGGAAGTACATAATCAGCATGTAGGGAATATGAGGCATTGCGAGAATTGCCTGTAAACCTATTTTTTTGGCTCCTGCCTGATAACAGTTCCGTGGCTCCTGCCCAAATAACTTATTAGTTTTATCTGATGCAAAAGATTTTTCAATCCTCTTGGAAGACACATCTTTTAGTTGAGCAGAAATAACAAAAATAGCTGCAAGTGAAATAACCGCAGCAGCAATGACAGGTAAAGTATTACCTAAAGCGGTAGAGCCTAAGACACCAGACAACACGGGGCCAAAAATGACGCCGATATTAGCCGAAGCAGCCATTTTGCCAAAGTTTTTTTCTCTGTCCTCCCTGTTTGTAATGTCAGCAAGGTATGCATTAGCTACGGAAATATTGCCTCCTGTTATCCCATCTGCAGCCCATGCAATAAACAGCAAACACAATGGAACTGTTACTGCAAAAATTCCTGCAGTATTTGAATGAATAGACAAAATACGGGTATTAGGTATATAAAGAGCGATCAGAAAAATAATCCATCCCAGCAGTGTTCCTGCCTGGCTTAACAATAATATTTTTTTCCTGCCATATTTATCTGATAAATTACCTAAAACAGGCGCTCCTATTAATTGAAAAAAAGAATAGGTGGCTCCCAAAATTCCATATACCAATTCATTGCCGCCTAACTTCAATACTAATACAACTAAAAACGGCATAATGATACTATATCCCAACGTACCAATAAAATTTATAAGCAGAATAGGAAAGACCCGATTGGTTGCAGCAGATACAGACATAAGCAGTTTTTTATATTCTGCGATAAAGAAAAGGCTTTACTATTAGTATTCTGCATATACTTCATCTTTATAGCACCACATCCACTGCTCTCCGGGTTCGGCAGAAATTACTACAGGATGACTCGCGGTGTGATAGTGCTTTGTCATGTGCTTATGTGGCGAACTGTCGCAACATAAAGTGACCCCGCAGGTCTGGCAAATGCGCAGATGGACCCAATCGCTGTTGATTTTTACGCATGCTTCACACACTTGATTTGTATCTTGTTTTAATGCTGTAATATTATTAATGTGTTCGCAAGTGTTTGCCATTATATTATTAATATTATTTTTATGATTAAATATCTTTTTTGTAAAGCTTACCGGTCACTCTTGCAAATGAATAACTTAATTGTTCATCTGCCTTTTTCGTTAATATAATATTAAACGCTGTTTTTCTTATATCAAAATCAGGGGTTACTCTTTGTACATCGAAATGTCAAATATTATGGAGCCGATGATAGATACTTAAACAATTTCTTCTGTTACTTAAGCGATGACCCTCGCTTTTTAGCTAAAAAAATTTTAAACTGTACTATGCACTGCCTCTGCTAATGATTCATAAGTCTCATCATAGCTATTGAGCTTATTTCCATCTATAAAAAAGGACGGGGTTCCATTCACACCACTGCGGATACCGCTTTCAAAATCATTTTCTACTTTTGAAATCAGTTTGGGGCTTTTCCAATCCTGTTCAAATTTTTCTATATTTAAATGGAGCATCTCTACATAACCAACTAAGCTTTGATCCGACAGATCATCCTGGTTTTCATAGGTCACATCATGCATCTCCCAAAATTTGCCTTGCTTAGCTGCCGCCTCTGCTGCCAGCGCGGCATGCTTCGCGGCAGGATGAATCTCCTGCAAAGGGAAATTTCGAAATACAAAAAGCAGTTCATTGTTAAATTCTTTCAGCAGTTGCTTAATGAGAGGATATGCGGTACCGCAATGCGAACATTGATAGTCACCATATTCTACCAACGTAACTTTTGCTTTAGCATTACCGGTTTGATGATCGTGTTCATTAACAGGCGTTTTTAAACTGGACATAATATCAGGTTTTACTTTTATCGTTTTTCAGTTGTTCCAATGCATCCAATATTCCATCCGCGCCTGGGTTAATACCATCAGGAGAAAGATAGCTCCACTGAATAACGCCTTCTTCATCAATCACAAACAAAGCTCTGCTGCTTTCGCCTCCGGTATCATTATAGGCGCCATATTTTTTAGAAACTTCGCCATCAGCATTATTTTTTTTAATAATTGTACTGCATCCGAAAAGGCTGCTATTTGCTTCACTGCAAAATAAGCGGGGAAATAAAACTATTCGTAATATTCATATTAAAAAATTACAGGAGGGAATAAGTCCGGCTTTTGAAAACGGGTAAGAAAATTCAATAAAATTGATGAAAACAGAACGAAAAGAATATCTTTATTATTACAGGTAAAAAGTCAAACATTTATGGATATGATGATAGAGATTTATGGAAGAATTCAATATGTGTATGAGTTAAAAAAAGACATCGATATAGTTGGAGACAGGTTATATGTTTTTTTGAAGGAAAAAGTTTATGATGGAAAAGTTTATTACGAATACATGGGATCGATGCTATCAACGCTTGAAGATAAGTCAACTGATTTTTTTCAACCTTTTTTCGCAATAGCAACACATTATACCGTTCCCCCCGATGGAACTTTATCTGCTGAAGCTATGAAGTTGAAGGAAGAATTAGATAAAAACGACAGGTCATTGTTTTTTGAAGGAAAGGAGGAGGTGTAAGATTTATAAACTTTATTGATGTTGGTACGGTACAAATAGTCTGTTTCAGCCGTTTAGACACGTTTCCACAAAAAAATTTACTTCTTTCGCCTCAACTTATAGTCCTGAGAAAATAAGATTTAATTCCCCTTCAATGCCAATCATTTAATAACCTTCGAATAACAATAATTTCGCTGGTGTGATAACTGGTGTGGTCTGCAATAAGCATGGCTTCCCTTAAAAAATTTTGGCCACTGCCGTAAGGAAATGGGGCGTACAAATCAGTTTCAGGTCTATTTAACAATGCAATAAATTCATCGCGGTCCTTTCTTATTTGCTGTAACGAATTTTTCCATGCATTTTCATCCAAAGGAGCGTCTTCCCCGGGCCAATAGCCTGCCGGCCAATCCGGAGATTTATGGTCAGGATCTGTTGAAAACCTGAGTATATCCCATTGTGTAATACGAATATGCTCTGCCAGTTTCCATATACTGTATGGAAGATCAGCAGGTTTCTTGCCTGCATTTTCTATTGACAGGTTTCCTAATGCCTCATCTAAAGTTGCATGTGCCTGCGCTTTTGTCAGCAAATCCGTAAGCTGATTTTTTATAATTTTATCGGAATGATTTGTACTCATAAAATTTGGTTTAGAGCATTTACAAATGCCCTCGATGATTAATTTAAGAAAACGGCTGATAATTTAAAAAGGCAGATAAAATTACTATTTATAACTTTGCATTGTTTTAAAGCCCGCAAAAAAGGCTAAATAAAGAATAAAACAGGAGCTTGTATAGAAAACAAAAACAGGCTTATTGTTGTAAACAACTCCGCATGTTATGAAGTTTTTGAATACATAATTACTATTAAGATTAAAATTTATAAAAAAATGGAATTAAATAAATTAACACCTGCAGAAGAAAGAGTGATATTGTATAAAGGAACTGAAAGGCCATTCACAGGTGAATATAATAACAACAAAGAAAGTGGCACCTACGTCTGCCGGCAATGCAATACGCCTTTGTACCGTTCGGAAGATAAATTCGATTCGCACTGCGGATGGCCGAGCTTTGATGATGAAATACCCGGTGCAGTAAAACATTTACCTGATGCTGATGGCAGCCGCACAGAAATTGTTTGTGCTAATTGCAATGCTCATCTTGGTCATGTTTTCACCGGTGAACGTTTTACCAGGAAGAACACAAGGCATTGTGTCAATTCAATTTCGATGAAATTTATTCCTGCAAACAAATAATTATACATGAATACAGACACAGCAATATTCGCTTCAGGTTGTTTTTGGGGCACCGAATTTTATTTTCAAAAAGCTCCCGGAGTACTTTCAACTACAGTTGGCTATATTGGGGGAAATAAAGAGAATCCTACATATGAAGAAGTTTGTACAGGAAGAACGGGTCACGCTGAAGCCACAGAAATAGCTTATGATCCTACTAAAACATCTTATGAAAACCTTGTAAAGTTGTTTTACGAAACGCATGACCCGGGACAGATGAACAGGCAAGGACCTGATATTGGCACTCAGTATCGCTCTGCCATTTTTTACCTGAATGACGAGCAAAAGGCAATAGCAGAAAAAGTAACTGAACAATTAAAAGCCAAAGGCTACAAAGTAGTCACGGAAATCACAAAGGCAGGACCCTTTTACAAGGCAGAAAATTATCACCAGGAGTATTATACCAGGGGCGGAGGCAGCCCGTACTGCCATAAGTATACAAAAAAGTTTTAGGTTACGTTTTAAGAGAAATGTTTGATAAAACTTCTCGTTCAATGGATGTTTCACTGTCCGCTAACATTTCTTTTAATTAATATGAATTAATTTAACAGCAGTTTGTCCAAAGCATCAAAGCCTTAAAAAACCTGTGATTGCAAAGACGCGTAAATACAAGACAAATTAATTTATTAAATGAAAAATATATTTTATAGCTGCCTGCTTGCAATAGCTGTGGCTTCGTGCTCTCAGGCACAGCAACAAACAAAAAAATTTGCGGTAACAAAAACTGATGCAGAATGGAAAAAGCAATTGACTGAAGAACAATACGATGTTACCCGCAAAGAAGGAACTGAGCCGCCTTTTAATAATATATATTTTAATAATCATAAAAAAGGTGTTTATAAATGCATAGGCTGCGGACAGTTATTATTTACCAGCGATACTAAATTTGAAAGCGGCACAGGCTGGCCAAGTTTCTACAAGCCCGCAGATGATAAAGCAGTGGAAGAAAAAACTGATGAAAGTTTTGGAATGGTAAGGCGTGAAATACATTGCAGCCGTTGCGGAAGTCATTTAGGTCACTTGTTTGAAGATGGACCAAAACCTACGGGTCTGCGGTATTGCATGAATTCTGCTTCACTTGCCTTTGTAAAAAATTAGGGCAATAGTCATTGGCATAGTTGTTTTGAACAATACATAAATAAATATCCATAAAAATGTTACAGCTAATGAAAGATGTTCCTCAGCATGTCATAGGTGTTCGTGCTTTGGGCAATGTAAGTAAAGATGATTATGAGCAGACACTTGTGCCGGCAATAGAGAAAGCCGTTAAGGAAGATGGAGAATTAAATTTGCTTATGGCGATAGAGACAGATATTTCCCACTTTACCTACGGCGCATGGATGCAGGATGCTAAAGTGAGTTTAAAGCACTTTGGCAAATGGAACAAAGTTGCGATAGTTACCGATCAAAAAGCGATAGAAAAAATTTCGCCTGTTATGAGCTTTCTTTCTCCTGCAGAGGTGAAAGGGTTTCCTGTATCGGATATTGAGCTGGCAAAAACATGGGTAGCGGCCCCAAAAGAGGCAACAAAAAATACGCATAATGTATAAGTCTTAATCCTGTGCTTTAAAGATATACCCTCAAATTTGCCTTACAAACCTTATGAAAGCACTTTTTTCATTTATTACTTTTTGCGCGTTTTGTTGTTTATCCTCTTATGCTGAAAAAACGCCTGTATCTAAGTGGCGTGCGGTTATTCATCGCCAGGATAATAATAACATCGTATTTACCTTTGAAGAACAGCAAAAAGATGAAAAGACTGTTTTATACGTGCTGAATGCCGGTGAAAGGCTTCGTGTTGATAGTGTCCGCTTTACGGACGACTCTGTTTTTATAAAAATGCCTGTTTTTGAATCTTCTTTTAAAGCAAAAACTACCGGTGGCAAATGGAATGGCGTATGGATAAGAGGAACATCAGGTGAAGAACAGGTGATGCCTTTTACAGCAGAAAAAAATGACTATCGGTTTGCACTGACAGACGGACCTTCAAAAGTAAATATAAATGGAAGATGGGCGGTTAAGTTTGCAGGCGATAGCGCTGGCAAGGCAAATTCTATTGCCGAGTTCAGGCAAAACGGTAACATGATAGAAGGAACATTTTTAACACCCACGGGAGACTACCGTTTCCTGGAAGGAGTGGTAACCGGCAATACACTAAAAATGTCTGGTTTCGATGGAGGGCATGCCGTGCTGTTTACAGCAGATATAATAGATAAAAACACAATACAAAACGGAAAACATTTTTCAGGCTTCAAATACAGTGAAGGGTGGTCGGCAGTTAAAGATGCCAACGCAAAGGTAAAGACAGATGAAGCTGCTATGTTTTTGAAGCCAGGCGAAGAGAAACTTAACTTTCGGTTTCCCGATATAAACGGTCATCCTGTCTCTATAAACGATCATCGGTTTAAAAACAAAGTTGTCATTGTACAACTAATGGGATCATGGTGCCCCAATTGTATGGATGAGACAGCATTTTTGAGTGATTACTACAATAAAAATAAACAGCGTGGCATAGAGATAGTCGCGCTGGCCTACGAGTATTCAACAGACTTTGAACGGTCGCAGAAAAGCCTCAGGAAATTTCAGCAAAGGTTTAATGTACAGTATCCTATATTAATAACAGGGGTAACAGTATCAGACAGCTTACGTACAGAAAAAACTCTGCCGCAATTAACGCCGATTAAAGTATTTCCTTCGTCTATAATTATAGATAAACAAGGCAAAGTAAGAAAACTTGATACGGGCTTTTTTGGGCCTGGCACCGGTGAGCATTATGAAGCTTATAAAAAAGAGTTTTATGAAACAGTAAATAAATTATTGGAAGAAAAGTAATTTCCTTTTATGAAATAAAGCCTGTCAGCATTATAGTAACAGGCTTTATTTTAAAACTATTCTTCACTTGCAGCATTTAATAGTTGCACAGCTTCATTGTCTAATTGAAGTTCCACAGCTCTTGTAAGACTGTTTAACTGATCACTGCTGGTAGCGCTTGCTATAGGTGAAGTCACACCCGGCCTTGTAAGCAGCCAGGCTATAGAGACACTTGCCGGAGCAGAATTTGTTCTTGCAGCTACTTCATCTAAGGCTTTTAAGATGCGTAAACCACGTTCATTAAAATATTTCTTTACTCCTTCGCCCCTTGCGCTTTTCGAAAAGTCATTTTCTGTCTGGTATTTACCAGTTAAGAATCCGCTGGCTAATGCATAATAATTGATAACTCCTATACTGTTATCAATACAAATTTTTTCTAACTCTTTTTCAAATACTGCCCTGTCGTACAAGTTGTACAATGGCTGCAAAGTCTGGTAAGAAGGTAAATCATTTTTTTTCGCCGCTTCTAATGACGCTGTAAGTTGCTGAGCCGAAAAATTAGAAGCTCCTATTGCCCTGACCTTTCCTTCTTTCATCAACTGAGAATAAGCTGCCAGAGACTCTTCATAAGGCATATCCTCGTCGGGCCAATGCGATTGGTACAGGTCTATATAATCAGTTTGCAGCCGGTGCAGAGAAGCCTCTGCAGCTTCCGGAATATAACTTTTTGACAGTCCTTTTTTTCCCGGAGCCATTTCAGATCCAACCTTTGTTGATATAATTATTTTATCCCTGTTACCCCGCTTTTTCATCCAGTTACCAATGATAGTTTCCGACTCGCCACCCTTGTTTCCCGGTGCCCATGCCGAATAAACATCTGCAGTATCAATAAAATTAAATCCTGCTGCAATCCATGCATCCAGTATTTCAAAAGATTTTTTCTCGTCTATTGTCCATCCAAATACATTTCCGCCCAGTGTAAGCGGAGATACCTTTAATCCTGTCTTCCCTAAACTACGTTTTTGCATATTTTCGTTTTTTATTGTACGTCTGATTTTACTATTGCTGCAACCATCGTGCTAAGGCGCAAAGTAATAGCAAGCTGTGTAAGTATTTGATGAAAATGTGTAAAAAATAGCAAAGAGAACAACTAATTTCTTTTTAAGCTTTTCCGCAATGTATAATATTTATATTCGCACTTAAAGGAGGTAAATGAATACTTTACAGGTACTGAAATATGGAGTAGGATTAACGCTGGATGGCTACCGTCAGCTTGCTTTTATCAACAGTTATTTAAAACCTCTTGTTAATAAACATTGTAAAAAAACGGGGTATCAGTTATCACCTTCAGAAAATAAGAAAGTACTTTTTTATTATCCAATGTACACCATTTTAGGATGTGCAGAAATGTACACAGTACTGAAAGGCAGAGGCCTGACAACGGATGAAAGAAAAAGACTAACACTGGTAGCAGCATGGGCTACACTTTGTGATGACCTCGTAGATGATCATAACTGGACACGGGATGAAGTATTTAATATCATATTCAATAACCCCAACGAAGAAGGCCTTCCCGGAAATGTAAAGTTGCTGACAGCATTAAACAATGAATTTCATAAAATATGGAAAGTTTCAAATAAATATATCAACCAGCTTAAGATTGCACTGGACTGGCAGTCTGTATCAGCAAAACAACTGGACCCCAATATTACGCTGGATGAAATTGTAACAATTTGCCGGGAGAAAAACGGCAATACTTCGCTCATGTTTGCTGCTTTAATTGATGAAGAATGGACAGAAAAAGAATCCGCCTTTATTTATCAGTCGGCTATTGCAGGGCAGCTAACCAATGATGCTTTTGATATGTATAAAGACACACAGGCTGGCATTTACACTTATTTCAATAAAGCCTCTTCAATAAAGCAGGTAAGAATATTTTTTGTTGATGAATGCAAAAAAATGCATTCTCTGATAAGGGCATGCGATACTACAGAACGAAACAAAGAGAATACCATCAGGCGAATGTGCATTCTGCATGCATTTGCACTGACTGCCCTCGACCATCTGCAGCAAACTGAAGATAAAACCGGAACTCCGGCCGACTGGAAAAAAGTATCGAGACAAGATATGGTAACAGATATGGCTCTTAACAGCAACCGCATTAAGACCGTTAGGTATATGAAATGGCTTTCCAGGCAATAACATTTCTATTGCGTTTAGCCCTGCTTTTTGTGTTGGTTATTATTAAATTATAAATTATGATTATTATCAGGCGAAAACGCTATTATTTTCGTGCTGTCCTTCATTTAGGGAATTACTTCTTCTTCCTTCTGCATCATAAGGAAAGCTTTAATAAACCCATCGAGATCACCATCCATAACAGGTCCGACATTTCCAACTTCATAATCAGTTCTATGATCTTTAATCATTTTGTACGGATGAAATACATAAGAGCGAATCTGGCTCCCCCACTCTATCTTTTTCTTGCTGGCATTATTTGCGTTTTTAATTTCCTCACGTTTTCGCATCTCTTCTTCATGCAGCCGGCTTTTTAGCATCTTCATAGCTTTTTCCCGGTTCTCACCCTGCGTGCGTGCCTGCTGGCATTCTACAATTATTCCCGAAGGCTTGTGCGTTAATCGTACTGCTGTTTCCACCTTATTTACATTCTGCCCTCCTGCACCGCCGCTTCGAAAAAAAGCCCATTCAACATCAGCAGGGTTCACCTCAATTTCAATAGTGTCATCAATTAAAGGGTAAACATATACACTGGCAAAAGAAGTATGTCTTCGCGCATTGCTGTCGAAGGGAGAAATACGAACAAGGCGATGTACGCCGCTTTCAGCTTTTAAAAATCCGTAAGCAAACGGGCCGTCAAACTGTAGCGTCGCACTCTTGATACCTGCACCATCACCTTCCTGCAGGTCAAGCTCAGTCACGTTCCAGCCCTGCTTCTGGCCATACATGCGATACATTCTCAAAAGCATTTCAGCCCAATCCTGGCTCTCTGTTCCTCCTGCACCAGGGTTAATCTGCATGACAGCAGTCAGTTCATCTTCCGGCTGGTTCAGGGTACTTTTAAATTCTGCTTCTTCTATAGCCGTTATAGCTTTTTGATATGCTTCCTTAGCCTCCTCCTCGCTTGCTTCACCCGATTTCCAAAATTCAAATAGTACTGCAAAATCCTCTGCGGATGTTTCTATAGAGTGGTAAAGTTTTGTCCAAAATTCATTTAGCTTAATTTCCTTAAGAATGCTCGTGGCCCTTTCATTATCATCCCAAAAGCCTGGTGAGAGTGAAAGCTGTTTGTCCTTATCAATTTTAATCTGTCGGTTATCGACGTCAAAGAAACCTCCTTAGGACGGTGACCCTGTCCCTCATTTCCTTAATTTGTTCTTGTGTCATAAATGCAAAAGTACGGAAATTGTTATTGATTTTTATTAACTGACTTCAGCAAACCCTCTTTCCATTAGTATACAAAAAACTTCAATGTCTTATAAAGTTTTTTTGTGCTTCTAAACTTATTCTACTTTTTTTATTCAAAACTCAATGCGATGCAACCTTTTATGCTTTAAATCTATCTTAATCTAAAATCTATGCTAATTTATTACGTTAATGGTATTACTGTCAAATTCTGGTTATTTCAATTATTCATTTTAAATCAATTAATCAATCAATTCTTCAACTAATCCTGTATGGAAAAAATCTACTCCAATTCCTTAAAAAACCCACTATTAATTATGTTCCGATTTTGTTTTTTTGCATTCATTTTATGTTTTTCTTTTGCTGCAGCCGTAGCTCAATCTTCAGACACGTTGCTTCCCGTTGCTGATGCGTATGTTCGTAATGGCAGCTATGCTTCAACAAATTATGGAAAAGATACTTCTTTATCAGTGAAAAGTTCTACGACAAGCGGATATACAAAGTCATCTTATCTCAAATTTTCTCTCAGCAGTCTTAGTAATATAAGTTCTGCTAAACTGCGTATATACGGTCGTAATACAGATAATACTTCAAGCATCAGTATTTCAGTATATGGTGTTGATAGCGACTCCTGGACAGAAAGTGGAATTACGTGGAATAATGCTCCTGCCGCTTCAACTGCAGTATTAAGTTCTGCAGGTGTTAATGACCAGGGAGCATATTATGATTTTGATGTTACTAATTACGTTAAAACACAATCTGCGGGTGACAAAGTTGTCAGCTTTTTGATAAAAGATGCGGCTACTCAAAATAAAAACACGGTATTTAACAGTAAAGAAAACCTTAATAATCCGCCAAGATTAGTTATTGGGTCAAATACAAATGGTACCACTGTAAATGATACTATAGCTCCTGTGGTTAAAATATTATTTAATGACAGTTCAAACTCAACAAATAGCTACAATAATAAAGTTAAGATCACTATTAATTCTTCTGACCAGGGCGGCTCTGGTCTCGCATACTCACAATATAGCGTAAACAGGGCAGGCTATAAAAATTACGACTCTTCGTTTATTATAGATAGTGCGGGCAGTTACACCATCACCGCGAAAGCCGTAGATGGAAAAGGAAATACCTCGGTTACCAATGAAATTGCTTTCCGTGTAGTATCTCAGTCATCATCATCTTCTAAGACATTGTCTCCTATCGCCGATGCCTTTGTAAGGAACGGCAGTTATGGCGCCATCAATTATGGTACTGATACGGCTTTATTGGTAAAAGGAGCAACTTCCAGCGGATACTCACGTATGTCTTATCTTAAATTCTCACTTGATAGTATTACTACTGTAGGTTCTGCCAAATTGCGCATTTATGGCCGCAATGCCGATAATACCACAAGTACTAATATTTCTGCATTTGGTGTTGATAGCGACTCCTGGACAGAAAGTGGAATTACTTTTAACAATGCACCCGCTGCCTCCGCTTCTGCTTTAACTTCTGCCGGTGTTACAGACCAGCCTAAATACTATGAATTTGATGTAACTGATTATGTTAAAACACAGGCTGCAGGCGATAAAGTAGTCAGTTTTGCAATAAAAGATATTGCTAATCAAAATAGAAATATTGTTTTTAACAGTAAGGAAAATACTAATAACTCTCCGCAGTTAGTTATCGGAACAACCGTAAACGTGGTAACACAAAGTAACGCGCTTCTCTTTGTTGAAAATCCCGACAGATTTCCTGCAAATGATTATTTTGTTTTCTCAAGAGTTCAGATCCCCTGGAGCAGAGATTCGGTAAATTACAATGCTAATCATGATTCTTTAGCAGTAAGAATTCATAACAATGGTATTAACCCGCTGGTTATAAAAAGTCTTTCCTTATCTAACAGTTCTGCCTGGAAAATTTTAAAACTTGCAGGAGCAGCATACGTTCCGGGTGCAGGTTTACCAATCAGTATCAGTTCCGGAGCGTACGCAGATGTTGTTGTAAAGTTTATAGCTGTTGACCAGGCTACGAGGGTTAAAGTTTTACATGATACGCTTACAATAGTTTCCAATGATGACAAATATCCTGTAAAGCCTGTTTATTTAAATGGAATTTGGCAGCACGAGGGTGAAGGAGATAATGAACCTTATGCCAGGGAAATAATAAATGCTTTTGGATTTAAAACAAACACCGGTTTTGCGCATAGTGATCTGGATTTAGGCGACTCCACCAAGTTAAAGGGAGATGAAATTAAACCTTCTTACTTTGTACGCGCCGATACGAGCCTGCCGGTATCTATAAGGCAAATGAGCTCTTATCATGGCTGTTGCACACAAACAGAAAGCCTGATGTGGTATACTAAAGGTTCTTCTACTTTGAATGCGCTTTTTTCCCATCTTCCCAAAGATGCTCAATCAGTTTTGCCAAGAAAAAATAATTCTTCCTCTCCTGCCGAAGGATCTTTCTCACCCACCGCTGTTTTTGGCTTTAAGGTTGGCGGAAGAGACTATAGCGATGCCAGTAAAAATCCCGAAGGTAAAATAGGGTTGCGCATATGGAAAGCTTTTGATGCAAAAGGTAATATCATTGCTAATACATACATTATTTCCAATGACTATTTAGGCAGCGTGTATACAAATTACGACTACAACGACAATACCTATTATGTAAAGAATATTAAACCTGCTGCAGGCACTGCTTATTATTCAGCATTAAGCGCTTCTCCTTCGGCTTTAGACTTCGGAGAAAATCTTTTGCAAAGCACTGCTGCTCTTTCACTCAATCTGTCAAATCCCGGAAAAACTTATGCTGACAGTTCCAAAGACCCTGCAATTACCATATCTTCTATAGCAATAGTTGGAGAAAACAAATCAGAGTTTTCTGCTGCTATGCCGGTAAAAACCATTTTAAATCCCCAGGAAAATACTGCTATTACCGTAAATTTCAATCCGGCTTCACAAGGGTTAAAGATTGCTGATTTACTTATCTATTATAAGAACTCTCCATCGCCTCTTCGTGTGCCGCTCTATGCTATCGCAAAAGCTTCAGGCACTGTAGTAACAGTTAATTACCGGGTCAATAGCGGCTCATCAACCCCGTTAACCCTTAATGGAAAAACATGGAGTGCAGATAATCAGTATTCTTTTGATAATCTTGAGCCATATACAAATCCTAAACTTACCCAAATTGCAGGAACTGATGAAGATCCATTGTACCTGAAAGAACAATCTTCAAACGCAGATAAAAAACCATTCAGGTATGAGTTTCCTGTAGAAAATGGTGATTATGTAGTGCGGCTGCATTTTGCAGAAATGTATTGGGGCGCTCCGGGAAGCGGCATTGCCGGCGGAGCAGGTTCAAGAGTAATGAACGTTGCGCTGGAAAATCAATTACGGTTAATCAATTTTGATGTAACACAGGAAGCAGGCGGAGCAACAGCCCTGGTTAAAAATATACCTGTAACGGTTACAGATGGTAAGCTCAATATCGATTTTTCTTCCACTGTAAACAGACCCATGGTTTGCGCTGTAGAAGTGTATAGCTTCCGTTCTGCTCCGACAGCCGCACGGGCGCGCAACAACCAAAGTACGCCTGTTTTTGAAAACAATCTTAAAAAAGCACGCGTTTATCCTAACCCTGTTCAAAAAATAATGCATATTCAATTTCCTGCTAAATACACCGGAAATTCTACCTTGCAGATTGCAGACGTAGCAGGAAGAATATATGAGATAGGCAGAATTAAATTGCAAGGCTCAGCCTTGAATACAATAGAAGTAAATATTTCTAATTTATCTTTGAAGCCGGGATTTTATTACCTGAGAATTTTATCAGAGACCAGGCCGCCGGAAGCAATTAAATTAATTGTAGAATAGAAATTTATCTCAAAACTTCGAATAACGGTTTTTCAAAAACCGAGATTGAAAATAAAAAAAAGAGACTGTCTCAAAAAGGCGGTCTCTTTTCTCTTAATATCAATTATTTAAGGCTTATTATTTTTTACGGTGTGTCTGGTAACTTTCTTAAAAAATACAATTTAAAACCAAACATATCCTCAGGAGAAATGTGGTACATTTCAAAGCCGTGTCTCTTATAAAAATTCAGGCTTCTGTCATTAGAAGTTTCTACATATACAGGCAGCTTTTCTCTGTTGCTTCTGTTTATTACCTCCTGCAGCATGGCCGATCCGACTCCCCTGCCCTGTTCTGTTTTTTCTAATCCTATAAACCATATATAAATAAATTCTTCATCTTTAGGATGAAACTGGTTTATGTATTTTTCTCTTCGCAAAGCCCTTCCAATACCTTCTATACCGGTTACCTTTAAAACAAAGTGAATGGTAAGATAAGCTTCTTCCAAAATAGGCAACTTATCGTCAGAATTGCTGCAAATAATGACACCAGTCACGTCTTCGGTAAGAAAAATTTGGCCGGCATCAATACAGGCTTCAAAAGAATAATCAATCAGGTTTTTGATTCTTTCCTTCCTTTTGGAATCCTGTTTCACAATCCAGTTAACAGTTTTGTTCTTTTCAAAACATGCGGATAAAATCTCAATAACTTTTTCTTTATGTGTTTTATCTGCCTGGATCATACATGCTAACCTCATTGAGTTACCAAAGTTACGTTGTTTTTCATCGCTCTTTTTTGCCATGTGCCCTTTCAGAAAGAAGCAATTTTTTATTATAACCGAAACAGAGCTATCCCTTATTTTTGATAATAAAGTATATTTCTGCCTGCTCCGCCCCATCCAATTTGTTGAAATAGTCCCACAAAGCATTAAAAAAAAGAACCCGGATGTTGATATAAATTTTTTAGTTTAATAAATATAAGAAGTTTTGAGAATTAATATCGGGACTCATAGAAATAATTGATAACACTTTCAAAGCAGGCATGATATAACTTTATAAGATAGTAAGGAGTTTTGTTTTAATATCGTAAAATCAATAAGTAATAGTAATCCCTTTAAATTTGATGTCCAACACTGCAACACGAATTCAATCAATTGACTTTTTAAGGGGCCTGGTAATGGTCATAATGGCGCTCGATCATACACGCGATTATTTTCATATTACTGCCATGACAGCCAATCCTCTTGACCCTGCAACTGCTGGTGGAGCTCTGTTTTTCACCCGCTGGATTACTCATTTTTGTGCTCCTGCTTTTGTATTCTTATCCGGTTTATCGGTCTATATTTCTGCACAGCGTAAAACAATACACGAAGCAAGTACATTTTTATTTAAAAGGGGCGTATGGTTGATTATAGCAGAAGTCGTGATCGTAACATTGGGTTTAACATTCAATCCGTTTTATAATTTTATCATTTTAGAGGTTATCTGGGCTATTGGCTGCAGTATGATATTGCTAAGCCTTTTTATAAGAAGCTCCTATAAACTCATACTGATAACCGGGCTGATTTTAGTATTTTGTCATAATTTATTTGACTTTATTGATCTTCCTGCAACTGGTACGGTAAGTGTTTTGATCAAAGTCCTTTTTACCGCTTCGGGAACCATCATCCCTTTAGCGCCTAAGCATCTTGTGGGTGTATTTTATGCTGTTTTGCCCTGGACTGGTATTATGTTTTTGGGATATGCAGCAGGCGCATGGTTTAGAAATGGATTTGATCCCAAACAAAGGAAGCGAAATCTTCTTATTAGCGGTTTTTCTTTGCTCATGCTATTTGTCATCTTAAGAATTATAAATGTGTATGGCGATCCTTCTCCAAAAACAGTCTACGGCGAACTGATGCCAAATATTTTGTCTTTTCTAAATACCAGTAAATATCCTCCTTCATTAGACTTCTTTTGCATGACGATTGGCCCTTCATTAATATTTCTGTCACTAATAGAAAAAACCACCAACCGGGTATCCAGGTTTTTTTCAAACTACGGAAGTGTTCCTTTCTTTTATTTCCTGGTTCATTTTTATTTATTGCACTTCCTTTTGATTATTGCCTTTTTTGCCACCGGTCATAATGTAACCCAGATATCATCATTTCCTATGCCTTTCTTTTTCCGTCCGGTCCAGTTCGGCTTTTCGCTTCCTGTTGTTTATTTGATTTGGATCACCCTGGTTATCACTTTGTATCGCCCCTGTCTCTGGTATAAAAACTATAAGAATACGCACAGTTATTGGTGGTTAAAATATATTTAGTTGAACACTTTTGTTTACTAAAACAAAAACCGCTTATCGTTCAACGCTTACAAACTAAACTAAATAATCTCATCCTGATGCGCGGTATATTTAACGCAAAGAAGAATCGAATGCGTTAAATTGGTTTAAAATGGCTGTTCATAGTTTCAGGATAATCGGCGAGAGCAATTGCAGGTTCAGCAATTTCAGGGCGAGATAATTTTTCCCCTTTAGAGCTGATGAAAGAAATTCTACAACGATTTTGCTATTATCGAGCAAGAAAAATGAATGGTTGACTAAGCGACATTGATGTGAAGGTAATAGCAAGCGCTTAATCATAATTACCTATACTCTCCAATGTAGAGCAAATAAAAAATGGCAGCCATTAATTGCCGCCATTTTTTATTTTAAGCTCTTTCTTCGCTTAAAGAAGTTAATAACAGTTATAAACTCCTCTTAAATTTATCTCCTTTTCAAAATCAATTAATCAAATTTCTTTTTGATGTCCTCTCCGATGTCTTCTGCTTTGTCTTTGATGTTTTCCCAAACATTTTTTGATTTGTGCTTTACATCATCTGCTACGTCGTCTGTTTTGTTGGCCGCGTTATTAGACGCATGACTAATTTTACTGCCTGTTATATCAGCATCATCACTCAGGTCATTTTTAACTCTGTGCGTGTCGCCGGATAAATCATCAGCAGTGTTATTTAAATTTCTTTTAACATTGGATGTTCCCTGGTTAAGGTCGTCGTTAAGTTCATCATCTCTTTCTAACATAAAAAAAATTTTTTAGTTGTTATGAATTAAATACCTACTTCTTTTATTTAAATAATCATACCAGCAATGAGTATAAAAGGATTGTAATTTATATCAGTGACTAAGGTTCCAGGCTAAAGTGCTTGCACCCAGTATTGCAGCATCAGCTTCGTTTAATTCACTAAAAATAATTTTTACTTTGTTTTTATATTGCGGCAGCACATTTTTTTCCATATGCTGCCTTGTAGTCTGTAAAAATAAATCTCCGGCTTTAATCACTCCGCCAAACAATATAATAGCCTCCGGGGAAGAAAACATTACAAAGTTTGCCAAAGCTTCTCCAAGTATCTGACCTGTAAAACGGTACACTTCCTGAGCGAGGGCATCGCCTTTTATAGCACATTCAGACACTAATCTTGAATTAATTTTAGCGGCATCATATTGCCGCAGCATGCTTTCTTCAGGGCTGTTTTGCAGCAATTCTCTTGCTGTCAGCATAATTCCTGTAGCCGAACAATATGATTCCAACGAGCCTTCGAGATCTGTCTTCCAGTGTTTTCGCCCCCCGTGCCGGATGATAGTATGACCTAATTCTCCTGCATATCCATCATGTCCATACACCATTTCTCCATTGCAAACTATACCGCTGCCCATCCCTGTGCCTAAGGTGATCATTATAAAATCCTTAAAACCTTTTGCAGCGCCAAAAGTCATTTCCCCAACGGCGGCGGCATTAGCATCGTTGGTTAAAGTGCAGGGCAGACCAAATTTTTCTGAGATCAGTTCTGCAAGAGGTATAACACCGTCCCACCGGAGATTAGGAGCATATTCTATGACACCTGTATAATAATTACCATTCGGTGCGCCAACGCCAATACCGACTACATTTCCAACTTTTTGCCATGCATCAATAATAGGCACCAGGTTATTGAATAATTCATCTAAATAATCCTCTATCGCCGGATGGGTATTTGTCTTTATTCTTCCTTTTTTAAGAATTTCCCCGCGCCTGTTTACAATGCCAAACTCGGTGTTGGTGCCACCAATGTCAATTCCAATCGCATAATTAGGAGAAGCCTGATACATATTTTTACAGTTAGCAAAGGCAAATGTAAATAAGTAGAACCACGATTTGAAAAAGATAAAACAACGGTTTAGTGAAAAAGACAGAACAACGATTTAACGAATTAAAAAGATTTCATGGAGATACTAGCGTTGTTTCATTCTATAAAAACAATTTCAGACACATTACTTTTAATTTCTCTCATGGTCTGTTCTCATTTTTATAGAACAACGATTTAACGGATTAGAAGGATTTCAGGAAGATACTATGTTTTTTTTCTTATGCAAATCTTACCTCTTACTTCACCCTTAATCTGTTCCAAATTCTAAAAATCGTGGTTCTGTATTGGTTCTGAAATCTACTCTCCGATGAGGATGCCTCGAAGCATATTGATAAACCAAACCGCGTATATAATCACTTTCGGGATAAGGTGTCACATGTTTTTTTACCTCATCAATTCCCGTGCAGGAGACATTTTCCGGCAGATAACCCATTCCATAAAAACTTCCTTTTTCCATTAAGATAATACCTTGTTTATATTCCTTTTCAGGCAGGGCAATATCTTCAACTACCGCAAAACTTGGAAGCGAAGAATGGATATATTTTATTGCTTTATTTACCCTTTCATTGTATTCTTTGGCCGGTACCTGGTCGGCCAGCGTAGGACCGGAACTAACATCTACAAAGCATAACCTTGAACATAAATCAAACTCTTTTATCAGTTTTTTTAAGAGATTAAGACCATCAGGCAAAAGATTAAAAGTATATAATGGCCTTAATTGCTTTTTTAATTTTTCCATTACCAGCCGTTTATAACCGCGCCCGTCTTCATACATGTACAGTCCATACGTTTGCTGAAAACCTTTCAGGCTGCGGTTGTACAATGGCCAAAGACGTTTTATTTCTATGCTTTCGAGGATAAAAGCCATCAGTTCCGATCCGCATATCTGGAAAGTAATATTGTAAATCTCCCGCAAAAACTCCTGCTTTTGTTTTCCTGGCTTATTATTTGAAAAATGACTATTTACACGTTTTTTTAAATCTTTTGCCTTGCCGACATATACTATTTTTCCTTTTTGATTATGAAAATAATATACACCTGGGCAAGATGGTAACTGTACAACTTTTTCTGCAGGCAGATTTGGCGGAAGAAATTGTTCTTTTGAGTTGCCTTTAAGCATTGCCTCAATGTGACCTTCGCAGTCGTTTCTTACAATACATTCAAACAGCTTTACGGTGGCTAATGTATCGCCACCTGCACGATGCCGTTGTTCGATTTCAATTTCGAGACTGCGGCAAAGATTGCCAAGGCTGTAACTCTTATAGCCGGGAAGCACTTTTCTGCAAAGTCGTACGGTACAAAGCTTTTTGCTTTCCAGTTCGTAGCCGCACCGGGCTAACTGGTGCCTGACAAAAGAATAATCAAAGTTGACATTATGAGCAACGAAAATTTTATCGTGTAAAAGGCTGTATATTTTGTGTGCTACTTCTGCAAAAGGCGGAGCCTGGCTTACCATTGCGTTGGTTATACCTGTCAGCGCCTGGATATATCGGGGAATAGGAACCCGGGGATTGATAAGCGTTTCAAAATAATCTACCATTTTTTTACCATCATGTATGGCTATAGCAATTTCTGAAATTGAATTGCCACTTGCATAGCTTCCTGTTGTCTCTATATCTACAATTGCATACATGACTATATCTCACAAAGGTTAAAGATACATGGAAGGAAATTTCTGATAATAAAAAACTTAAAAAAAGAAAACATACTTTCAAATAAATTAAAATAAAGAGTATGATAAAATAAAATTTTTTGGGTTCTATGACGATTTGGGTGGCTATAAATTGCCACGACGTTTAGGTCGTGGGTCTTAAAAATTCAGGTATTGGCTTTAGCCAAAATTCTTTCGAATGAGGTGCATTTTAAAAATATTATATTATTCTTTAGTAAAAGTTTTTCTTGTGCAGTGTTTTCAGGTTCTAGGTTTGCGAATAAACCGCATCTGTGGTTATTTTTTGGCTAAAGCCAGTTATCTATTATTCTTTATCCACGACCTGAAGGTCGTGGCAATTGCACCTTAATTATAGTTACCCATACCATTCCATCATAGAACCATTTTTTGCAAAAAGAATGAGTTTTTTTGCCTGCCGGGTAACTCTTTTCGACATCGTTGTCCCAGTCAATACAACTTAAAGAACCTCTTTTTATGCTTGCCCTTCCCGTTTATAAAAGCAGTATTTCAGTTAAAAGTTTGTGTCTTCAAAAAAATATTTTAAAAATAATGTAACTAACCTCTGAAAAAACCGTTTGAAAAGCAGAAATAAAATGTAGTACGTTAATAATAATTAACATGCATCATTTTGAAATTAAAATTAATTTAGCCATTCAACCTAAAGCTTATGAAAAAGCTGCTTAATACCTTGTTTATTTTTAGCGCTTTATTTATCATCGCTTGTAAGACAAACAATGTTTCAAAAATAACCGAAGAAGTAAAAGTAATAAGCAAATGCTGTGAAAAATTATCAGAAGAAAAATCGGGTAACGTAATAAATACCGGGGAATACAAAGGCCCGGAAGCAAAGGATAAAGTCTCCTCTATTCTTCCGGGATACTTTTGGGATACAAAGATGATGATTTGGTAAAAACCTTTCATTTATTTTATTTTTATCACGCTCCTCATTCAGGGGCTTTTTTTATGCCTTTCATTGTTTGAAAAACAGGCTCTGGTTTTTGTACATTTGCACTCCGGAATTTAAAAGCTGCGCAAAAAATCTTAAGCGCTTAACAGTGAAGACTGAAGCTGACCATTGGTTTGACGATAAAGTGATTGCGACGCAACGATGATGCTATGAAAACTGATGCCGGTATCGAAAAAAAAGTTTTAAAGCAGTGGCTAAAATTATTAAAGTATTGCTGCTGTAAAGCATAGAATTAAATATATTATGGAACTTAGTAAAAATTATATTCCTTCGGCTGCGGAAGAGAAATGGTATAAGCACTGGATGGAAAAAGGGTATTTCAAAAGCGAACCTGACGAAAGGATTCCCTATACTGTAGTAATTCCTCCGCCGAATGTTACCGGCGTATTGCACATGGGGCACACTTTAAATGAAACAGTGCAGGACATTTTGGTAAGAAAAGCAAGAATGAGCGGATACAATGCCTGCTGGGTACCCGGAAGCGACCATGCAAGCATTGCGACAGAAGCTAAGGTGGTACAAATGCTGAAAGAAAAAGGTATTGATAAAAATGAATTGAGCCGTGAAGAATTTTTAAAATATGCCTTTGAATGGAAGGAAAAATATGGTAACATCATCTATAACCAGATCGAAAAGCTGGGATGCAGCGTAGACTGGGACCGTGTTACTTTTACCATGGATCGTCATTACTATAAAGCAGTAATTAAAGTTTTTATTGATTTGCATAGTAAAGGTTTGATTTACCGCGGTGCAAGAATGATAAACTGGGATCCGGCGGCTAAAACAGCATTGAGTGATGAAGAGGTAGAGTTTAAGGATATTACCGGGAAATTGTATTATTTGAAATATATGTTGACGGATGAGACAGGAAAGATGACGGATGACAGAGGATGGATGACAGAGGAAGGAGGACGGATGATGGGGGCAGCTTCTGCCAAGGGTCAGCCATCAACCGGCAACTATATCGTTATTGCTACACAGCGGCCTGAGACAATTATGGGAGATACGGCGATTTGTGTAAATCCTGATGATGAAAGATATAAACATTTAAAAGGGAAGTTTGCAATGGTTCCGTTAATTAACCGGCGCATTCCTATAATATTTGATGAATATGTAGAGCCTGCATTTGGTACCGGTGCACTGAAAGTTACTCCTGCACATGACCTCAACGACTATAATCTGGGGCTAAAGCATCACCTGGATGTAGTAGATACTTTAAATGAAGATGGAACACTAAATGCTGCTGCACAAATTTATATCGGCGAAGATCGTTTTGTTGCCCGCAGGAAAATTGTAACCGAATTGAGGGAAAAAGGATTTCTGATAAATGAAGAAGAATATGCAAGCCGGCTCGGTTATAGTCAACGCAGCGGAGCCGTAGTTGAGCCACGGATAAGTACCCAGTGGTTTTTGAAAATGAAAGAAATGGCGTATCCTGCTTTAAAAGCCGTTGTTGACGGAGAAATTAAAATTCACCCGGGAGAAAAGTTTCTGGCGACCTATAAATACTGGCTCGAAAATGTAAAGGACTGGTGCATCAGCCGCCAGCTCTGGTGGGGACAGCAAATTCCGGCGTGGTATGATGAGAAGGGAAATTATGTAGTAGCCGAAACAAGTGAAGAGGCAAATAAACAACATAGAGAAAAATTTGGTCAGCCGGCAACTGACAATTTTCAACTAAAACAAGATGCTGATGTATTAGACACCTGGTTTTCTTCGTGGCTTTGGCCAATGGAAGTTTTTAAAGGCATTTCTGAACCGGGAAATAAAGACATTAATTATTATTATCCCACTTCTGTTTTGGTTACCGGGCAGGATATTATTTTCTTTTGGGTAGCAAGAATGATCATGGCTGGCATGTATTACAGGAACGAAAAACCTTTTAGTGACGTGTATTTTACCGGCATGGTAAGAGACAAACTCGGAAGGAAAATGAGTAAGAGCCTCGGTAATAGCCCCGATCTTTTAGAGCTTATAGAAAAATACGGCGCTGATGCTGTGCGTTTTGGTATCATGATATCTTCACCTGCAGGTAACGATCTTTTGTTTGATGAAGCGAGCCTGGAGCAGGGCCGCAACTTTAATAACAAGTTGTGGAATGCGCTAAAGCTGGTAAAGATGTGGAAAGAAAAAATTTCGGCTGATAATACTACACAGGAGATAGATGATAACTGGCGCCAGACCGACGAAAGCAAACTGGTGACAGGGGAAATTGATGATGTAGCCGAAGTAGAAAAATCAAGAAGGCATCATTTTGCAGATGATTGGTTTGAAAACAGGCTCTACCAGGTAAGAGCCGAGGTAGACGTAATGTATGCTCAATTTAAATTAAGTGAGGCATTAAAAAATATTTACTCACTTATTTGGGACGACTTCTGCAGTTGGTACCTGGAATGGGTGAAGCCTGGTTTTGAACAGTCGATCGAAGAAGATGTTTACAATAGAACAATTTGGTTTTTTGAAGAACTATTGCAGATGCTTCACCCTTTTATGCCTTTTATTACGGAAGAAATTTATCACTTGCTTCGCCAAAGAAAAGATGACCTTTGTATAAAGCAATTTCCTAAAACAGAAAATGCGGATGAACAGATTTTAGCTGCAGGCGAATTACTGAAGCGGGTAATTTCTGCTTTACGTGATGCAAGAAATAAAAATCAAATAAAACCTAAAGAAACTATTAAACTGTATATACAATCGGAGAACAAGGAAGTATATGAAAAAATAGAAAATATACTGGCAAAACAGGTGCATGCTGAAAGCATTTTTTATACAAATACTTCAGTTGCCAATGCTGTTGTTATTGCAGTGGAAAAAGACAAATTTTACTTTGAAAGCCAAAAGTATATAGATGTAGAGTCACTGAGAGATGAACTGACAAAAGATCTTACTTATCAAAAAAACTTTTTGCAAAGCGTAATAAAAAAATTGGGCAACGAACGTTTCGTTGCCAATGCTAAAACTGAGGTAGTAGAGCTCGAAAAGAAAAAACAGGCTGATGCGGAAGCAAGAATAAAAACAATTGAAGAAAGCCTGGCAGGTTTATAATAAACTGAAGCAAAAGACTGAAAAAGTTAACGAGATATAAATAGTTTTCCTGCTTCTGGTTACAGGGGAAAACAGGCTTTTGCATTTTAAAGGTACAATTAATGAAGTTTTATATCTTTAATTTCAAATAATGCAATATGAACAAATTAACCCTTGCAATTTTGTTATTCCTGTTTTCTCCTGGTCTCTTTGCACAGGAGCATAAACTTATAAAAAAATGGGAAACAGATTCTCTGCTTAAAGTACCGGAGTCTGTTTTACCTGATGCAAAGAACAATGTGTTATATGTTACAAATATTGATGGTACAGATCCATGGGGAAAAGATGGAAAAGGTTCAGTTGGAAAAATCGGAACTGACGGAAAAATCATAGCGACAGACTGGGTAACAGGGCTGAATGCCCCTAAAGGAATGGGCATTTACAACAACAAATTGTTTGTGGCCGACATAGACCGGGTAGCAGTGATCGACATAGATAAAGGAGCAATAGTGCAAACAATACCTGTAGATGGAGCCGAAGGTTTAAATGATATTACTGTTGATGAAAAAGGAATTGTGTATGTGTCTGATTCAAAGACAAAGAAAGTTCACCGCATTAATAATGGTACGGCATCTGCGTGGATAGAAAATCTTCAGGGACCGAATGGATTGCTTTGGTATGAAGGTAACCTTTATGTGTTGGACAAAGGTGGAATGTATAAAGCAAACAAAGATAAAACCCTTACGAAAATAGCGGATGGCATGGATGGAGGCACTGATGGTATTGAAAATGTAAAAGGCAAAGATTTCCTCGTATCCTGCTGGGAGGGTTCTGTCTGGTATGTAAAAGCAGATGGAAGTAAGGAGCACCTGCTCGATACAAGAGCACAAAAGATAAACTCGGCAGATATCGGTTATGATGCTAAAAACAGAATTGTTTATGTACCAACTTTTTGGAAGAACAGCGTTGCGGCATATCAATTAAAATGACAGCATGGATAAAAGTGGGGCGACAAATCGAATAATATACATGCAGCATTCCTAAGCTTTATTTTCTTACCTAAGACATGGAAGTTATATGCCGGCAAATAAAAAATTTTTGGGAGTTGAAATCGGGGGAACCAAACTTCAGTTGTCGGCAGTCGATTCAGCAGGAACTATGGAGCAGGTAGTCCGTTACACAATAGACTCTGCCGGTGGTGCCGTAAACATTCAAACACAGATAGCTGAGGGCTTAAAAAAAAATTATAATTATAATGATATTTTGGCAATCGGAATAGGGTTTGGCGGGCCTGTAGATTGGATATCCGGCTCTGTACGTATATCACACCAGGTGAGCGGTTGGGAAGATTTTAATTTGACAGCATGGTTGGAAGAATTAACAAAAAAACCGGTAGTAATTGAAAATGATGCAAATGTTGCTGCATTGGCAGAAGCAGTTTATGGCTGTGGCAAAGGATACGAAAGAGTGTTTTATATGACCATTGGCAGTGGTATAGGAGGTGGAATGATTGTGAATGGAGATATTTATCATGGAAGAACACCAGGGGAAGCAGAGATTGGTCATCTCAGATTAAATAAAAAAGGGGTTACTTTAGAATCAAGATGTTCCGGGTGGGCAGTTAATAAAAAGATAAAGAGGTTTATTCGCAACAACCCTGAAAGCGTATTGGCACAAATAGCAGGAAATAGTGAAAATCCTGAATCAATTTTTTTAAAGCCTGCCTTAGAACAAAATGATGAGGCTGCAAAAAAAATGGTAGAAGAGATTGCAGATGATATATCTTTTGCTCTATCGCATGTAGTGCATCTTTTTCACCCTGATATCATTGTTATTGGCGGAGGTCTGTCTTTATTAAATGAGCACCTGCGCAAGCCTGTTGCTGAAAGGCTGCCAGATTATGTAATGAAGGCATTTTTACCAGTACCACCTGTAATGATTGCCGCATTAGGTGAAAACGTAGTGCCATTAGGTGCAGCGGAACTGGCAAGAAAACATTGGTTACAAACCGGCCAATCAAATTTTATAAAGCATTCTACAATTAACTCATGAAAGATTATTTGCAAAATTATATTGACGAACAGAAATCAGCTTTAGAGTCTATACCGGTTGATGCGGTGGAAAGCGTAATCGAAGATTTTAGAAAAGCATTGAAAGAAGACAGGCAAATTTTTGTATTTGGAAATGGTGGCAGTGCATCGAATGCATCACACTTTATTACCGACCTTGGTAAAAGCTCGTCAGATAAAGCTTACCGGCGTTTTCGCTGTTTGTCTCTGAATGAAAATCTTAGCTGGATCACTGCCATTGGCAACGATTATGCTTATGAAGATATTTACCTGAGGCAGTTAGAAAACTATGCCCGCCCCGGCGACCTGGTAATGGTGTTGAGCGTAAGCGGCAATTCTCCGAATTTGGTAAAAGCTATTGAATGGTGCAAGAGACAAAATATTTATACAATTGCATTAGTTGGAGGCAAAAAAGGCAGGCTTGCAGAATTAGCAGATAAGACGATCGTTATAAATTCAACACATTATGGTCGTGTTGAAGATTGCCAGATGCATATTTGCCACATGATCTGTTATGCTTTTATAGAAAGAGCAGAATTGCAACGACAATGATGTTGGTTGGAAGCTTTCGTGCACCTCGTTGTTGACCAAAAATTGTAAATTTGAGAGATGGAACTAAAAGTGCAAGTGCGGTTTGAACAATTATTGACTGTTGTCAAGACCCTTACGCCAACTCAAAAAGCCAGGCTAAGACAAGAACCCGACGAAAACAAGGCAGAGAAAAACGATAAAGATGAATTTATCGAACTTCTGCTTAATGGACCGGTTTATACCGATAAGGAAATCAAAACTATTGGAGAAAACAGAAAAAGTATTGCTAAATGGCGGACAAAAAGTTAATGGTTGATTAACTAACATACATCTTAAGCATTCGCATGAAACGAAGAACATTTGTAAAAAACGCAGGGCTTTTTGCAGCAGGGTTAAGTTTATCACAGATAACAGCCGTGGCATCAGGACAAGCGGCAGGAAATACCCTTCCGAAATGGAAAGGTTTTAACCTGCTTGATTTCTTTTCTCCTGACCCGAAACCAACCAGTAAACCAACAACAGAAGAGCATTTTAAATGGATGCGGGACTGGGGATTTGATTTTATAAGAATACCCATTGCTTATCCTTATTATCTCACTTTTGACCGCAGCCGAAATATTACTCCGGCAGAAGTGTATAATATAAATGAAGGGGCAGTAGATCACATTGCCAGCCTTGTTGAGATGGCGCATAAATACAATATGCACGTAAGTCTGAACCTTCACCGTGCACCCGGGTATTGCATTAACGCCGGTTTTCATGAACCTTATAATTTATGGACAGACGAAGAAGCGCAAAAGGCATTTTACTTTCACTGGGCAATGTGGGCTAAGCGTTTTAAGAATGTTTCTTCTAAAAAAGTAAGTTTCGATCTGCTGAATGAACCGAGCATGCGTGAAGATATGAATGACCAGCATTCAAAATCGAGCGCTGTGCCGGGTGATATTTACCGCAAAGTAGCCAAAGCTGCTGCCGATGCTATACGCAAAGAAAACCTCGATCGTTTAATTATTGCTGACGGAAATAATGTTGGTAATTCTGTTATCCCTGAAATAATTGATCTGAACATCGCACAAAGTTGCCGTGGATATTTTCCTCATGCTATTTCTCACTACAAAGCGCCGTGGGCAAATAAGGACACTGCGCATTTGCCGGAGCCAAAATGGCCGGGGCAGGTGGGCGATCAGTACCTAAGCAAAGCAATGTTGGAAGAATATTATAAACCCTGGATCGAATTAACCAAAAAAGGTGTCGGCGTTCATTGCGGGGAATGCGGCTGCTGGAATAAAACGCCTCATGATGTTTTTATTGCCTGGTTCACTGATGTGCTCAGCATACTTTCTGCCAATAATATCGGCTTTGCTATCTGGAATTTTATCGGAGATTTTGGTGTGCTTGACTCAGGACGTACTGATGTTGCTTACGAAGACTGGCACGGGCATAAGCTCGACAGGAAATTTCTCGATTTGATGATGAAGTACTGATATTGATGGAACCCAGATTTTTATGATAGTTATGATTGATTAAGATTTTTTCTGCGCTTATCTTAAAAATCATAAAAATTCTCGTTCCCTAAGAATCAACGTTCGCTCATCTTTAAAGCCATACAACTTCTTTAACAACCGTCAGTATTATCTCTTCGTATATTTATAAAAAGATTTATATGAAAAATATATGGAGCTTATTGTTTTCTCTGTTGTTGATGATTACAATAACATCATGTGCTCAGAAAACAAGCAAGCAGGTAATAGAACCACATTTAACTGCAAAGCAACTTGCAGGATATAGCCAGGCTACTTTTGCTGCAGGATGTTTCTGGCACGAAGAAGCGCTTTTTGAAAGTGTAAAAGGTGTCAGGGAAGCAGTATCAGGCTATGCAGGAGGCGCCACAAAGAATCCTGGTTATGAATCGTTAGAAACGGGTACAACAGGACATGCCGAGACAGTGAATGTTTATTATGACTCGAGCGTCGTCACTTATCCTACATTGTTGAAAGTTTATTTTTCAGGTCAGGATCCTACCCAGGTAAACGGACAAGGACCAGACCATGGTACTCAATACCGATCAATACTTTTTTACAGAAATGATACTGAAAAGCGGTTAGCCGGGGATTATATTAAAAACATGCAGTCTTCGGGAAAATATGATGCGCCCATTGCTGTGCAGGTAATGCCTTATACTAAATTCTGGCAGGCCGAAGACTATCATCAAAACTATATAAATAATAATCCCGGAAGCGGCTATGTACAGGCAGTGAGTATACCGGAGATTAAAAAGCTGCAGAAAGAATATCCGCAGCTTATAAAGCCTGATCATATTTATTAGCGAAAACTTAGTTCGCCCGTGGCTCTTTAAGATACAAACTTCCATATCAATGCAGTAAGACCGTAAATACAGGTGGAAATAAAAATCCCTTTTGCGGTACGGTCTTTCCGTCGGTTTACGTACCAGGTAAAAACACCTGCGTTGGCCACGAGTAGTACACTGGTTACTGCTGTCAGCAATGCTTTCTCTGTGGCAACGTAATAAAAAAACCCGGTCAAGTTTGTAACATTTCTAAACTGGACAAGGTAGTAGATTAACAAGCCCGCTATTGGCGCAATAAAGCCAAGCAGCAACCCAAATCCTGTATCGTTTTTTTTAAACATCAGGTCAGAAATTGAAAGTATCCTTAAGCTTTTTCTTCAGTTTATAATCTGTAAGGTCAAACTGAACCGGCACAATACTCACGAAATTGTGGTTGAGCGCCCATACATCGGTATCTTTGCTTTTATCAAAATTTACAAACTCGCCTGTAAGCCAGTAATACTTTTTCCCCGTAGGGTCTGTACGCTCATCAAAGTCTTCCTCGTATTTGGCATAGGCTTGGTGACAAACTTTTACACCCTTCAGCTCATCTACTCTTACAGCCGGAAAATTTACATTTAAGCAAAGATGTTTGTCAATAGGCTCTTTCAGTATTTGCTCTACAATCAAGCGGGCATATTTCTTAGGACCGGAAAAATCTGCCTCAAGGCTATAGTCGAGCAAAGAAAAACCTACACTGGGTATACTTTCAATCGAAGCTTCCAAAGCGGCAGACATAGTGCCGGAATAAATAACATTTATAGAATGATTAGCACCATGGTTTACTCCACTTAAACAAATATCAGGGTTACTATGAAGTATTTTATCTACTGCAAGCTTTACACAATCTACAGGTGTACCGCTGCAGGAGTACCCTTCAATATTATCGCCAAAGTAATTCACACGCACCATTCGCAAAGGAGAGCCGATAGTAATGGCGTGTCCCATTCCACTCTGGGCTTTATCAGGCGCTATTACTACTATTTTCCCCAGATCTCTCACCGCATCTACAAGGGCCATTAATCCCGGTGCAGTTACACCATCATCGTTGGTAATTAATATAACCCGTTCCTCTTTAGAAGATTTTACAGGTTTTTCCGATTTTAATGGAGAAATTGTTTCTGACTCTTTTGCTGCCTTTACTTTTGTATTTATCTGTGTTTCTTCAGGTCCGCGGCCGGGTTTTAGTTTTGTAGAAGTTTCTGCCGATACAGTTTCATCTTTTTCTATCGTTTCTTTTTTCACTTTTGCCATATATTCATTGCTTATCCATACAAAAATCATTATAAAAAAATTGTTCCCAAAAAAATCTTTTGCCGGGGCTAATAAAATTAGTAATTTGCAGCTAAACTTATTAGCCCTCTATGTCACAAGCCGGAAAAAACCTTAAATACCTTCGAAAGCTGCGCGGATGGACGCAGGAAGAATTTGCAAATAAGCTCAAAATCAAGCGTTCACTTTTAGGAGCTTATGAAGAGGAGCGTGCAGATCCGAGGATTGAAGTGCTGGAAACTGTAAGCGGCATCTTTAAAATGTCTTTAGACGAACTGCTGCTGCAGGATGTAAGCAATGCAAAGGGCAGCTCGTATGTAGAGAAGAGAAGGTATCTTAAAATGACTGCAACTGCGAGTGAAATACAATTTGTACCTGTAAAGGCAGCAGCAGGATATCTTGCCGGTTATGCAGATCCTGAATTTATTGACGAATTGAACACTTTTACTCTTCCAATGCTTACCGGTGGAAATTACCGGGCATTTGAAATAGTTGGTGACAGTATGTTGCCAACACAAAGCGGCTCTGTAATAGTGGGAGAAAAAGTGGAAGGAGTAGATGATGTAAAAAACAGCAACACATATATTGTTGTATCAAGAAGTGAAGGAATTGTATATAAAAGAGTTTTAAAAAGCAACCGAAGCAAAAATAAAGTAACATTGGTAAGTGATAACCCCTTGTATGAACCTTACCAGGTAAACACGGATGAAATAGTGGAACTGTGGCAGGCGCAAATGATCATTTCAAAAGCAAACGTACAGCAACGCTGGGATGTAAACCAATTGGCCAACCTGGTAAACAATCTGCAGGAACAGGTGAGCACTTTGAAGAAAAAGGTGAATTAGGTTTCGTTGTGTCAGTATCACCAAATCTTGTTGTAGAAACAGGGATAGTTCTTTACAAAGTGCCTAAAGCATTTTTTGATGCCGCATTTGTTCTTTGAAGAATCATCAGGTTGTGCGTCACCTTTTCTAACTGCTTGCAGTTGGACAAAACGTAGTAAATTTGAGAAATGAAAATTGCACTTCAATACGTAAACGGCATAAACGGCAAGACACAGGCTGTTCAGTTGCCTTTAACTGTATGGGAAAAGATACTGAACAAGATAAAAAAGTATGAACAGGCTTTAAAATTAAGGTCTGATTTGAAAGAAGCATTTGAACAAGTTGCTATTCTTAAACAAACAAAGGGACATAAGCAGACACTACACGAATTTTTGAATGAGCTTTAGTGTTATACCGGGTGATAAGTTTAAAAGAGAAGCCAGGCGACTTATCAAAAATTTCCATCTCTAAACAAGAACTTGCTGAGCCGAATGCTATTCTGGAGGAAGCACCAGAGACAGGTACAGCGTTAGAGGATTCTCAAATTTACAAAAAATGATAGAATGGTTTATTGGTCTGCAGCATGACTGAAAAACAACAACAAATAAACACGGAAGATTTTTTAGACAGTTTTTAGATTCTGAAACATGGATAGAATTAGAAATTACTTTTTCAGGCAGCAGCGTAGAAAACAACTGGAAAGGTTTATTTGCAACAATAAAATTATTCAGAAAACCTGCTGAAACAATAGCAAAAGAACTTGGCTATTTTTACCCTTATCAACTCGATTCGAAAATGACAGGATATGTGCAAAAAATAAGATCACTTCAGCAAAGCGCAACTGACAACTAAAAAGTTTTGTTGACAGGCTATAAATGATAATAATTGTATGCTGATTTTCCTCAACATCGCATGGTCTGTGGTTTGGTTTATTTAATTCAGCTTCTTGATAATATTTATTATAAATTGTATTATTTTCATTCCGTTAAAAACAATTATTTTTCTTTTGTTGGCCTATGCAAATAAAATTGCATGAAGAAAAGAAGTTTTTGTAAACTATTCAATTTTTACTTTTAATATTTGTCATCCCTTCGGGGTTTTGAATATGAATAATTCATTTAAACCAACACTAAGTCTTTTAGATGCTACCATGATTGTTGCAGGAAGCATGATCGGCTCAGGAATTTTTATTGTAAGCGCCGATATTACCCGCAACACCGGCAGCGCAGGATGGCTAATTATTGTATGGCTTATCACTGGGTTTATGACGCTGACTGCCGCATTAAGTTATGGTGAACTAAGCGCTATGTATCCCAAAGCGGGTGGCCAGTATGTTTATCTCAAGGAAGCCTACAGCCCATTAACCGGCTTTTTGTATGGCTGGAGTTTTTTTTCGGTGATACAAACAGCAACTATTGCCGCGGTAGCAGTTGCATTTGCAAAGTTTACAACTTATATTTTCCCGGCTATCAGTGAAGATTCTGTAGTCGTTAGCCTTGGCTTTCTTTCCATATCATCTGCACAATTACTATCTATCGCTGTAATTGTTTTGCTGTCTTATATTAATTCACGTGGGGTGCAAAGCGGCAAGCTCATACAAACTACCTTTACTTTGATCAAACTGCTTAGTTTATTTAGTTTGATTATAGCAGGATTTGTTGTGGCAAAATCATCGGTCTGGCATGCTAACTGGCAAAATGCCTTCAGCCTCCGCAAAATGAATACTGATGGAAGCTTTGAGACTTACTCCACTATTGCAGCAGCAGGAGCTATTGCTGCTGCAATGGTAGGTTCGGTTTTCAGCAGCGATGCGTGGAACAATGTAACTTTTATAGCTGGTGAAATAAAGAACCCGAAACGAAATATTGGTCTTAGCCTGTTTTTAGGAACCTTTATTGTTACGCTTATTTATATCAGTGCCAATGTTGCTTACACCGCAGTGCTGCCGCTGCATGATATTGCGACTGCACCAAAAGACAGGGTAGCCGTAGCTGCATCAGAAGTTATTTTTGGAAATGCAGGAACCATCATCATTGCTCTGATGATAATGGTTTCCACTTTTGGCTGTAACAACGGACTGATTCTGGCAGGAGCAAGAGTATATTATGCTATGGCAAAAGACGGATTATTTTTTCAGAAAGCAGGCACCCTCAACAAATTTGCTGTACCTTCTTTTGCAATATGGCTGCAGTGCCTCTTAGCCTGTCTTTGGAGCGTCAGCGGTCATTACGGAGAATTGCTTGATATGATTTCTTTTGTCGTCGTTTGTTTTTATATGCTCACTATTGCAGGCATTTTTATCCTGAGAAAAAAACGGCCAGACCTTGACAGGCCGTATAAAGCAGCAGGATACCCGGTGTTACCTGTTTTGTATATTGTAATGGGTCTTTGTTTTTGTGTTTTACTTATAATATACAAACCCAAATTTACCTGGCCAGGCCTTATTATTACGCTGCTTGGTATCCCCGTGTTTTATCTTTTAAATACCAGAAACAAGAAAATATGAAAGGCATGAACGCTAAAGTACGGGTAACAAAGCATCATTTTTTTTGTATTGCCTCAAATAGACCAATGAATAATTGCAGTACCGCATTTAAAAGTTGGTATGATTAAAAAAAAAGATGTTACTGGCATTGTCCCATTTAGGCGCTAAGGCGCAAATATCTAAACTTTTTTTTCGATAATCTATGCGGCTATTTTTACCGGGCTTAGCTTAACAAAATTCCTGATAGAACCCTTTAATTGAAAGTAAGCATCTCTATAATTT
>JAABUT010000732.1_pt1 | contig 46130 bp, 46 predicted proteins | sample 5559281 | NCBI WGS metagenome assembly JAABUT01 (sample SAMN10711880, study PRJNA513359) | rock metagenome | isolation source: Antarctica rocks | place: Antarctica: Victoria Land, Ricker Hills nord | collected 2016-01-04
TGCCTCTCCACCTGGTGATCTTGTTCCCTCAGCAAGAACAGAATCCCAGGCAGAGCAGGCACTTTCGCGCGTTCAAGCCCCGTGTCGCACCGCGAGATCAGCCGGCTACTGCAACGGCAGGGCTAGCCCACCCCGCGAGGTGAGGACTTTCGTTGGCCACGAGCGGGGACATCAACTTGGCCATTGACACACGCAGGGGCTGCCCAAGGTGGGGAGATTCGACGAGCAGAACTGGGGAGATGCAGGCGAGCGTCATGAGAGCCTCTCATAGTAGCCAATGAAGCGGCATCTTCGGCTTGCCATCCGTCCTCACGATGGACTTGAGCCGGGTTGGGCGGGGACTTCGCCCATGAGATGCTCGGTCAAGGCCGCTCCTAAGGCCGCCCGCGTGACTGCTGCATCATAGAGCGTCATGACGCTGAGCCAGGCTGCCTGTTGCTGCATTCGAATCCGTTCAAGCCCCACCCGAGAAATATTTGTCACGGCTTGCTCAACGGAGCTCGACGTCCCGTCGAGGGCGATGATGGCGCCCGCTGCAAATAAGTCGACCATCCCCGGACTTGGCGTGGCGCAGACAACCGCACCCGCCTGAAGCGCCTCGAGGACAACGAAAGGAAGTCCTTCTAGCCAGCGCGCGGGCAGCATGAGCACTTCGATCCTCGGCCAGAAGCTTTTCGCCAGATCCTCCCGATCGAGGACACCTAGGTACCTTGCCTGCTCCAAGTCAATGCTGGCATCCAACCTTGGACCTGCAATGACTACTTCGATGGACGTTGGACTATCCGCCGGTAGGGCCATCAGCCCAGCCACGAGATCCGCACCCTTCTGCCGGCAGATGGCACCGAGGTAGCCGACCCGCAAGACCGGACTGAGGGCTGACCGCCGCACCGAGAGCCGCGCCGGCGCGGGATTTCGTATGACATGGACGGCACGCATCTTGAGGCCCGACGCAATCAGCTCTTCCTCCACCGCTGGACTCAGAACCAACCACGTCAACCTCGAAAGTAGCCACCGAAGCAGTCGTGACTCACGGATCCGCTGTGGCAGTTGACTGCCGTGCAGATGAACCACGATGTCCGGACTGCGGAGGATTCGAGCGACAGTTATCAAAGCAATGTCACGAGCCAGCGGAAGGCCCCACTGCGAAATCGGCAAGTAGATCGGAGCCGGCTGCTTGGCCAGCGCCCTAATCAACGCGAGCAACAGGGTCAGGCTGTACCAGAGACTACGGGCGGAGAGGTGCCCGAGCTGGTCGGCTCTCCTTGCAGGCGTGGTTAGACCGAGTTCGGTCGAAGTTACTCCAGGCGAAGCAGCCCAAGCCCGAACCTCATCGGCAGCGCGGCCCATTCCGCCAAATGTCGACTCGTGTAGGAATAGAATCGGAGACACGTTCCTGTTCCGATAACGGTGAGTTCCCTTCAGCAAAAGGGCGCACCGTCCGGGCTGGCCACGTCGAGACGGGACGATGCGCCCTGAACGCGATCGCGGGTCAGCCTTGAAAGAACCAGGTAGGAGATCGCCATTACGCCCGCATATCCTGCTAGCAACATGACGCCATGCCGGAGGCTTATCACGATCACTGCGACGGCCCCCAGCCGGCATAGATCCCACACCAGCTGCAGCCTGCTCGCTGCTATCAGGTTCAGGATTTGCGCCGTCGGAGAGACGACAGCTTGGGGAATGGCCAAGAGAAGCGCGAAGGGCAGTAGCTCCCGAACCGAGTCCCACTGGCTACCCAGGACCGAGGGTAGGAGCAAAATAGCGACGGAGGTTATAATGGCAGTTAAGATGGCATATGCAAGCAATCGGCGGCGCCATTTGGCCAACGTTGCCGACAACCAAGCGAAGTTGCGTCGTCGCACCAACTCTGCCAACTCTCCATTCACGGCTGCCGCGACAGGGCCGGTCGCGAGCATAGTCGGAGCCGTCGTGATTCTAGTCACGAGGGACCAGGAACCTGCGAGGTCCACCCCGAGAGCGCTCGGCCACAATGCTGCCGGGCCCTGCAAGGCCGCCACATTGCAGAGCGAGGCCGCAGCCGCGTGCATATGGACTGGCCAACCGATGCCCTGGGCCGTGTCATTGGCCGACACCAACATCTCGCGACACTCGCGCGCAACGACCGCAGCGAACACTAGCGAGATTGCCAGGCTACCGAGAGCATAACCGAGGAATAGGGTCCAGGGGCGCAGGCCAGTCGTGCCGACAAGCGTGAATTGCGTCGCCGCTGCCCCGACCGAGAGTGCGAAGCGGTACTGGCCTATGAGCACCAGACGTCTAAGCCGAACCGCGGAAGACACAAACAGTTGCCCGACCGACAGAGCCAATACGCCGATGGCTGTCACACCGCCAAGCCAGAACGGCTGCCCAAGCGCCGCTGCGACAGGCCCGCCGCCGACGGAAGTAACAGTCAGCGTGAGAACGAGCGCCCGGATGCCGCGCCCGTACAGCCGGCGTATGTCGCCTGCTTCCACCGCGGGCAAGATGAATTCAACACCGGCCGTCGAAAAAGTGTTCAGGAGAGCGACGACAGCGGACCCAGCTGCAAGCAGCGCAACCGGTGATGTGCCCCCGACGCTCGCGAAGTATAGGACTGACATGAGCGTGCCGATTTGACCAAGGGCCGTCCACGCGCCCGAGCGCGCCGTGGCAGTTGCAGCCACCTGACGGAGGTCCAGTGCATGCGACCGGCGGACCCGCTTCCTCATCGCTCCACGAGTCGGCTCCTCCGTGAGTCACCTTCGAAGAGCCTCACTCTCACGTACTCGGCGATCTCCCTCGAGACTGTTTCCCATTCTTCAGTGACGGGCGGACCAAACGCCCCCTCGTCAAACCGTGCCACAACGTGCCTCGCGACTCGTTCGGGGACCCGTGGGCTTGCCGGATCGACAATTAACCAAGCCGGCTTGTCAGCGAGATACAGCGCCAAGGCGGAGTTCTCTACCTGACTTGTGACGGCGATTCGCGGCAAAGGAAGAGTAAGATATGTCACCGTCTTACTGGGCAGTTGCGATGTGTCCTTATTGCCGATGACCACACCGGCATCATACTTTCGGGCTACCTTGACGGCATCCGACCACGGGACCGGCGCATTGCGGGAGACGGTAACACCAGGAATGTTGACACCCAGAACGTTCGCCCAGTCGCTGCCGAACTGGTCGAATGTAACCAACTCCCATCTCCCGGACGCTCCCAGGGCCGCGAGAAAAGGTCGAACATCTTCACGGACCAGATCTATCGAGCCAAAGTGGACAAGCTTCAGTACGCTCTTCGGGTGCCTTGCGGGTGGAACATCTTCTGATGACAAGGGGAAGTTGTCAGTGCCGTTAGGGCGTACCAAAAGGTCGAGGCCTGGAAACAAGTGTTGCAGTCTGGCCGCCTGCTCGTGCGTCGTTACTATCGCGCCGCTGGCGAATTTCCAGAGTCGAGTTTCCATCCTTCGCGCCCTCTGTAATGCAGGTGTCCGCAGCGGCAGATTCCTCGCGGTCAATATCCAGGGGTCACCCACATCAACCACGTATGGCACACCCCTCTTCCTGAGCCGTCGGGCCGCATGCACAACCGGCGAGAAGGGGTAGGCGACCAGCAGCGCTCCATCAGAAGGCAGAAGGGTCGATGATCTCTTCACGAGCGCCCAGGGTTCCATGGCATCGAGCAACAATCGACGTCGTGCCAGGCCCAAAAGTCTGACGAGTCTAGGTTTTCCTGCTCTTGCGACGTCAGTGGGTCCGCGACTGCCAGACAGGACGGAGACGTCGGCGAAAGCCTCCAAAGCGGAGACGACATGGGCGGTGCGTTCACCGCGAGGAGAGAACGGCGCATTAGCCAAGTAGGACACCACCAGCATTCGCTTCCGCAAGGCAGCTCCCTGAGAGGCGGTCACGCCCGGCGCCGCTCGACGACGGGGACAGAGCTGGTCGCAGCCGCCCGCGACAACGTGGGAGTTTCCGAAGTCGGAAGCGCTAGAGGGTCAACACACTCTAGTTGGCCGGCGGGCAATCTCTCGCGGCAGATGTATTGAATAGCACGACTGTCGCGATGGCACACCGTCATTTATCACTCAACCTCTAGCAGCATGAAGTACCGCCGGTCCAGGATGACGGAGACGCCGCCCTCCTCCAGCCACTCCTCAACCATCTCGCGCTCGTCGTCCCTGGCGGTGTCATCCACGAGCACCAAGCCGCCACTGCTCATGCGGCCACGTAGAGAGGGCCACGCGGGCGCGCGATTCCTGTGGCCGGTCCAGTTGGGGGGACCATCCACGACCAATACGTCAAACTGGGCAGGAAGCTCGGCAAGCGCCTCTGGGCTGTACCAGTCGACCGTGCGACCTCGGTACGCCTGCCGAGTCAAGGGCGCGTGCAGCACTTGTACGTCCTTGAGCCCATGCTGATCGATCTGCCATCGCAGCGATCGAACGTAACTCTGGTCGTGTTCCACACCTACGATGCTCAGGGTCTGAGGCATCCTTCCGAGCAGGACCGTGGAGGTGCCAGGGCCGAGTTCTACTACGTTGCGAAGACCTCGAAGAGTGGCTTCTCGATACAGCAACAGTATTGCGTCCGCTTCAAGGGCCCAGCCGCCTGGAGTCGGCCACGGTCGCCCATCGGTCATGACGCCGCTCAGTGCCCAGAGGTCGCGGTTCTCTTGCGCCAAGGCCAGCCGCGCTTGCACGACCAACAGCGACAGCGACCCCAGGGCCAAAGCGGCGCTGGCCGAGCCGAGTAACGCCCCAAGGACGCCATTATCGACGACAAGCGCCCCGAATAGCAGAACAGCTAGGAGTGCAGAGGGGGTACCCACCACCAGGCGACTCGGACTGACGCGGGGATCCGTCCACCTCCGCAACCGCCTCACAGCGGGCACAGTAGCGGGTTCATGGGCCCGTATGAGTCATGACTTGCACAGGTACATGTGGCGGAGCCGTGGGTCGCGTCCCGCGTGCGGTGCAAAGGAGCTTCAGGCCGGCTGGTGTTGCGCCAGGTGTCGCCGGTGTCGTTCTCCACGACCCGGATCAGCGGCAACGCGAGCCAGCACAGCTGGACGCGGGCGCGGATCCGGTCCTCGCGGTGGTGGAACACCGGGCGTAGTCCGAGGTGGCCTTTCATGTCCCGCCAGCCCCGTTCGACCCGCAGCAGCTGCTTGTAGGCCGCGCCGAGGTCCTCGGCGGACGGCGTGGTGTCGGAGGTCCGCAGCAGCCACTTGCCGTCCAGGTGCTGCTCGCGCTTGACCGCTGCGGCGTCCACGCGGAGCAGCCCGGCCGGGGTGCGGCGCAGGTTACGGCGCAGGCCGGGCTTGGCCTTCAAGCTCCCGACCAACTCGCTGCGCCGGCTGTCGGGCCAGCCGTCGCTGCCGGCGATGAGCTGCTCAAGGTGGCTGACGAGCTGCCCGCGGACGGTGGGTCACGCTCGCCTGCTCCGGGTTGTGGCAGACCACGAACCGGTTGGTGCGGGCTTCGTCGTCACCGTCCCCGACGCCGCCGGGTGCGACGGCGACCTCCTTGACCCGCAGGTTCCCGCCACGGTGCGGTAGCGGCCGGGCCGGGCCGGGCCGGGCCGGGCCAGTGCCGCGGCCGCTTCGGCGTTGGTGTGCCGGGGCTTCTTGGCGTGGATGTAGTGCCCGCCGCCGCGGGTCAGGTAGGCCCCAGTTCGCCGCCGAGGCGAACCCGCGGTCAGCGACGCACACCATCCGGCGCAGGTGCCAGCCGGCCAGGTCGTCCGTCAGCTCATCGGGCACGTCGAGTTCGAAGTAGGTGCTGGTCGTGTTCACGAACACCAGGTCAAGATCAAGGTCGCACGTGCGCGACCGACCCGAAGGTCTCCCCGGCAATCTGCGGCAGCGCCTCGAGCAGATCCGCGCCCACGTCCAACTCTGCCGGCTCGCGTTGCTGCTGATCCGGGTCGTGGAGAACGATACCGGCGACACCTGGCGCACCACCCGCCACGAGCTCGACCGGATGCACCTGGTCACCCTCGCCATCGGCGCCGGTTGTAGTAACACAACCCCAACCGGCCCCGCCGCGCCTTTCCGTAGGTCACACGCAGGGAATTGGCCCCCCGTGCGCCTATGATCTCCGGAAGTTCGGCCTGCGGGAACAAGCTCGAAGAGGTACTGGGCTGCAGTCGATGGCGCTAAGGCTGGTTACCGCTTGATCGGTGCCGCCTGTCCGGGCATGGCCGCCAGAAGCTCACCGACCTACGGCAGCGGTCTCCGCCGACGCGAACCGTGCGGTAAGGCACATGATGCGTCGCCGTGCTCGCGCAGGTCGCCCGAGCCTGTCGTCCACGCCACAACATCATCTTTGTGAAGGCCCGCCGCCAACGGCGTCGTCGCCGCTCTTCGGTAGCCTCGGGTCATGGACGACCGCGACAGCTGGACCCGCTACCAACCAGGGCTCTCAGGCGCAACGGCCCCCCTCACAGGCGAGGGCGTAGACGCACGCAGATATGCGCTGGAGCCACATATTCTGACGCTCGTGCCGTTTCTGCAAATGACCGGCGTCGTCGCGGAATTGGGCTGCGGTGTCGGTACTGACGGTCGCATCATCGCCAGAACCGCGCACAAGTATATCGGTTTAGACTTCAGTCCACTCGCTCTCGCACGTGCATCCCAAGCTCACGCCCATGACACCATCACCAACAGCGCGTTCATCCGGGCTGACTTGCGCCGACTTCCCCTGCAGGGCGGATCATGTGACTACGTATACTCGCATGGGGTAGTGCACCACGTGCGGGACAGCGCAACCGTTTGGGCCGAGGCGCAGCGCGTTCTGCGTCCGGGTGGGGAATTTTGTTTTATGGTCTATCACCGGCATTCCCTGAATCATTACTACGGCATTTGTGTCTTGCGGCGACTGCTGCTGCTGCTCGCCATACTCGCGCCTAGCCTCGCAAAACGGCTGGCAGCGCGACGTCGCGAAGACGAGGGTACGGTTACGACTCATATAAGAGGCCTGCGCGAAGAGGGGCCGTCATACCTGCGCGGTTCAAACTGGCTGAGTCGTAACACCGACGGTCCGCAGAACACGTACAGCCGAGTCTATTCGCGTGCAGAACTAGGGGCGGAGCTGGCGCACGCCGGCCTGACGGTGGGCCGGTACGAGGTCGGGTACCTCAATACCCGGGTGAATCCACCCTTTCACGCACTGCCTTTCCGGCTCGTCGACGCGCTAGCCGCCCGCGCTGGCTGGCACCTCTACGCGATCGGGCACAAGCCGCGGGAAAGTGCGGCGGTCTGCGATGGGGTGCGCTGATGTGCGGCTTCGTGCTGACCGTCGGCCGGCCGTTTGCGCCTGAAGACAGCGACATCTGTGACGCCATCGCGCACCGTGGGCCCGATAGCTGCGGGCATCTTGAGTTGGGAGACGGCGCTTGGGCCGCTAAGCTTCATTTTCGGCGGCTCGCCATCGTCGATCTTCAGCCGCGTAGCGATCAGCCATTCGCATTGGGTGAGTCAGGCACGCTGCTCTACAACGGGGAGATTTACAATGCGGCTGACGTCCGGGCGACCCTTCGTGAGCGGGGGATCCGTTTCTCGACCACAGGCGACACCGAGGTTATGCATGCTGTTCTGCGGCAGGACGATTGGTTGGCCCTGCTAAGCACCGTCGACGGCATGTACTCCTTCGCCTTTATCAACGGCCGTGGAGTTTTGCGGTATGGACGCGACCGGCTCGGTATTAAGCCGCTGTACGAAGCGCGCGACGCGGCTGGCCGCCTCCTGGGACTGGCCAGCGAGTTGGAGCCTCTGCGCCGAGCGGGAGTTATCGGAGACGTGGACCAAGTGGCAGTTGCCGCGAGCGTCATGTTCCTGTGGGTTCCACCGCCGGCAAGCGGTTGGCGCGCAGTTCGAGCAACCGAGCCGGGGACTATCACAACTCAGTTGCTTTCCCAAGAAACTGAATCGCCCACGGTGTCGACGCTGGGTGATCCTCCTGCTTTCTTGGGAGGCATCCGGGCTGCGGTGCGCCTGTCTCTTAGGCGGCAGGTTGAGGCGGACGTGCCCGTAGCGCTGCTGCTTAGCGGTGGCCTCGACAGCACGTGGCTCGCCTACGAACTCGCCGAGATGGGGCTGGACGTGCCGCTGCTCTCGGCGCGCTCGACGCGAGGTTCGCGCACTGCTTACGAGCCTTTCCAGGACGACGCCCCCTACGCCGCTCGGGTCGCGGAGGCTTTGGGCAGGTCGGTGACGTGGTTCGAGCTGGACGACCGCGTTCTGTCTGGTATACCCGCCATGGTCGCGACCATGGAGCAGCCATTCGCCGATCCCGCAGCGATAAGCCTCCTCGGGCTATCGCAGGCCGCACGCCAGGAAGCGACGGTCCTGCTCTCCGGCGTTGGAGTTGAGGAACTTTTCCTTGGCTACGAGCGGTACCGGGCGATCAAGACGCTTGATGCGCTACCGTTCGCGGGCGGCGCGGCAGCGCGACTAGTGCGCGCAGCCCCGTTGCCTGCCCGCTTTCGAGAACGTGCGGCGAAGTTTGAACGGCTGGCTAGGGCGAACGCTGCGGATCAGCCGTGGGTCAGCCAGAGCTACTACGCTGCCGAGGAATTCCAGCGTTTGGTGCCAAGTGTTCCGCTTGGCGACGTGGTTTCGCGGCACAGATGGCTGGCGCAGCGGGAGATGGACAGCGGGGCGACGTCGCTGGAGATCGCGGCACGAGTAGACCGGTCGCTGTTCCTCCCCGGGCTCAATCTCATGTACGCCGACCGCGCGAGCATGGCGGCATCCGTGGAACTGCGAGTGCCGTTTCTGGGCGAGCCTGTACATGCGGCCGCGTTGGCGCGAAGCGCAAGAGATCACGTGCATGTGCGTGACGGGAAGCGGCTCTTCCGGCAAGCCGCGGCGACCGGTGGGGTGCCCGAGTTTGTCCTGCAGCGCAGCAAGACGGGATTTGGAGCTCCGGTGCGCAGCTTGCTTCGGCAGCATGGCGAGCTCGTGTGGTCAGCAGTGTCCAGGGGAGCCCTGTTCGATGACCTGCTGGACAGAGACGTCTGCAGCGGCATGGTGCGCGCACATGTTGCCGGTGCCGCCGATTACGGATTGCAGATTTTCTCGTTCTGCGCCCTTGCGGCATGGTGGGAACGGCATGTCTCGGGGGACGGCTCTGTCAGCGATTACCTGCTCGGTTGCGGGATGTGAGGCCCATCCTTATCGCTATGCCAAGGCTCCGATCTTGAGCCGTCGGCTCGCTGCGGCGTCAGGCGCCGACGTTGCTCGCCCCTTTGACCGCGCTACGCTAGCCAAGACCCTGCCTTGTCAGTTGCGGCCCTATGTCGGCTTGTTGAGGATCTTTTGAGGGCTCGTCAAGCTCCGCGGAGCAGCCGCTTCGCCGGCACCGGCCCAAGAACATTGACTAGTCTGCACCTTCGAGACGGCAGGACTTCAGGAGCGGCGTGAAGCAGGTAGTGCAAGACCAGAGTCGCGGTCAGGTGTCCGTCGTGGATGTGCCCGAGCCATTGCTCCAACCACATGGCGTTTTGGTGGACACGATAGCTAGTGTTATCTCGAGCGGCACGGAGCGCAGCAAGATCGAGATGGGCGAAAAGTCCCTGCTTGCTAAGGCATGTTCTCGTCCGGACCTCGCCCGGAAAGTTCTCGAGCAGGCACAGAAGGACGGCCTGCATTCAACGCTGGGCCTGGTGCGTGATCGCCTTGGTACGCCGCAGCCTCTTGGCTACAGCGCCGTAGGGATCGTGCGGGAGGCGGGTTCGTCTGCTGGCGGTCATACCGCCAGCCAGCTCGTGGCCATCGGCGGAGCAGGCTTTGCGAATCACGCCGAAGTCAACTATGTCCCCAGCAACTTGGCCGTAACTGTGCCCAGCGGGGTCATGCCGGAGCAGGCGGCTTTCGCAACGTTGGCTTCGATAGCGCTACACGGCATCCGGCAGGCGGCGCTATTGCACGGCGAGCTGGTAGTCGTAAGCGGTCTCGGTCTAATCGGTCAACTTAGCGTTCGTTTGCTCAAGGCGTACGGTCATCCCGTCGTGGGTGTGGATCCCTCACCTGTCGCCAGGGGCGAGGTCGAGGTGCTGGGCGTCGAGGTGCGAGGGCCGGAGGACCCAGCGCTCACTCGCCTGCGTGCGGATGCGGTACTACTGACAGCCGCTACCAAGAGCGATGCGCCGATACAAGCGGCGCCGAACTGGTGTCGCGACCGGGGGCGTGTTGTTGTTGTCGGTGATGTTGGCCTCTCGCTGACACGGCCGCCCTACTACGACCGCGAGGTGGACCTCAAGTTCAGTCGCTCTTACGGGCCGGGTCGCTATGACCCGAGCTATGAGGAACAGGGCCGTGACTACCCCGTCGGCTACGTTCGCTGGACCGAAGGGCGCAACTTCCACGAGTTCCTGCGCTTGCTGGCGGCCGGCGCATTGGACGTCGCCGACCTAGTTGATGCGACCTACCCTGTCGAAGCGGCTCCGGACGCCTACGACCGCTTGGCGCACGGCGCTCGCGCCAGAGCGATCGTCTTGACCTATGACAACGCCAAGCCCTCCTTGCACCAAGTCGGTCGAGGAAGGCCTTCCATCCGGCTCGTGCCCGAGGTGCCTCTTGACCGCTTGGCCGTCAGTGTTTGCGGCGTGGGCAACTTCGCGCGCAAGACGCTGCTCCCAGCGCTGAGCGCGACCGGTCTAGTCGACTGGGCGTACGTTTCGAGTGCTTCCGGTCTCACGGCGCATCACGTGGCGGCGCAACGTGGCTTCCGCGCCGCGGTGGCTACTGCAGAGGATGCCATCACCTGCGACGGAGTCGACGCCGCAATCGTGGCGACCCGTCACGACAGTCACGCAGCGCTCGCCGGGCTGTGTGCTCGCCGTGGGATACCGGCATATATCGAGAAGCCGCTGATCGTGAACTATGAGGAGCTCGACGCCCTTGTCGTCGTAGATGGGCGCGAGCTCCTTACCACTGGGTTCAACCGGAGGATGGCTCCTGCCACGCGTGCGCTGCTGGCTCCGCTGCGCGGTAGGCGTGAGCAAGCCATGGTGCACATCCGGGTGAACGCCGGCCGCCTCCCAGCGGGCCACTGGGCGGATGCCGCCGAGCAAGGCGGTCGTGTGGTTGGGGAGATGTGTCATTTTGTCGACCTGGCCTGTCACCTCCTGGGTAGTCCAGTGCAACGGCTCGCCGCGGTTGGACTGGGTCAGCGAGCACCCGATGTTGAAGACACGTTGCAGGTCCTTATGAGGCATGTCGACGGGTCCGTCACAAGCCTGACCTACGTCGCTAACGGATCTTGTGATCTGCCCAAGGAGCTCGTGGAAGCGCACTGGGACGGGCGATCGGGGATTATCGATGACTTCCGCACGTGGAGGCTCGATGCCGGGCAGGGGCTAAAGAAGGGCGGAAGCAAGAAGCAGGACAAGGGGCATGCCGCGCTCGTGGCGGCCTTTGTCGACTTCGCCCGAGGAGTTGCTCCTAACCCCGTGCCTTTCCACCAGGCTGCACACGTAATGCAGGCTTGTCTGGCCACGGTCGACGCGCTGGCGACCGGTGAGTGGCAAGAGCTTGCGGATTCGGTGTGGTGACGGCGGTCGAGCAGGCACTGAATCGCCTCGACTTGTGGCTCGTGAGGCGGGATGCAACAGGCTGGGATCCGTATGACGGTTTGTCGTCACCTGTCGCGTGGCTTGCCAGGGGGCGGCGCCCGAGGCAGGCGCTTGTCCAAGCACTAAAGCCGGCTCCAGCGCCGTTGCGCCGGGTCGTCGGGGCCAGGCAGCACCGGATGTCCAAGACCCTAGCTCTGCTAGCGGCCAGCCTCGGCCGCTCCGTATGGCTGCCTCGTGCCCAGGAGCGTCGGGCCGAGCTTATACAAGAACTGGTCGCCCGCCGAGGGCGGGATGCCTGGGGCTATGAGTTCGACGTCCAGACGCGCTGGGGCTTCTACCCAGCCGGCTCGCCAAATGCCATCGTGACGTCCTTCGTCTGCGAGGTCGTCGGGCCGGCGCTTCCAGAGCTTGACCGGGAACGCGTTGTCGAGTGGTTGACAGGTCCAATGTGGCACGGCCAGTACTTCCGCTACGTGCCTGGCAACGACACTCTCGTCCACAACGCTAGCGTGCTCGCGGCCAGGGCGCTACACCGTTTGAGCCCAGGACATCCCTATGTCGCAGCCGCGGTGTTCACCACGGTCGAGGCGCTCCCGCCACAGGGTTTGTGGACTTACGGGGAGGGGCCCAACTTGCGCTGGGTAGACAACTTTCATACGGCGTACGTTCTTGACGCGCTGCTCGACCTGGCCGTAGAGGGTGGGTCGGTCGTTGGCACCCTCGAACGCGCGGCGCAGGCTTATGTGAAGCAGTGCTTCGGCGGCGATGGACGTCCTCACTACTACGCTGGGCGCCCCGGAGCCGTCGATGTACACAACGTCGCGACGGCGCTGAGCATGCTAACTAGACTCCACCGGCTCGGCTGGGCTCCGTCGGACCTCTTGGCCAAGTGCACCTCTCACGCACTGAGCTTGCAAAGAGATGACGGCGCGTTCGTCGCGAGGCGGGGCGCGGTGCCCTTTGTGCGGTGGAACCAGGCCCATATGCACCTCGCCTTATCAGCGAGTGGCAAATGAGCAGAGTGCGCCTCATGGATCTTCCTCTCGACCTGCTGAGCATGGAAGAAACGCTGTTAGTTGTGGAGGACATGGTTTCGCGCGGAGGGGTGCACCAGCACGTTGTTCTGAACGCGGCGAAGGTGGTGCAGGCGCAAACTGATGTCGCACTGCGCGAGGCCATCGAGTCTTGCGAGCTGGTCAACGCCGATGGCATGAGCGTCGTCTGGGCCGGGCGGCTCCTGGGAGAACGCGTGCCGGAGCGCGTTGCTGGCATCGACCTCATGGAGCGACTGCTTGCACGAGCGGCCCTGCGAAAATGGCCTGTGTACCTGTTGGGGGCCCGGCAGGAGGTAGTTGAGCGCGTCGCCGAGATTGAGCGGGATCGGCACCCCGGGCTGTTGATCGCTGGCTACCGGAACGGGTACTGGGCCCCAGACGAGGAGACGGCCGTGGTGGGGCAGGTCGCATTGGCGCGTCCCAAGCTCTTGTTCGTAGCCATGCCAAGCCCCATCAAGGAACAGTTCCTCGCTCGTCACCGGGCCGTCCTACAGGTCCCCTTCGTCATGGGAGTCGGGGGTTCTCTCGACGTCGTTGCGGGCATCACCGCGCGGGCGCCGTCGTGGATGCAACGGTCGGGACTTGAGTGGCTCTACCGACTGAAAGAAGAGCCTCGCCGTATGGTCCGTCGCTACGCCATTGGCAACACCAAGTTCTTGCTTCTGCTGGTCCACCATCTGTGGCGAGGGCACTTTCAGCCCGCGGTCCGTGCCGCGCAGCCAAGAGGTCGTAGAAGGAGATCATGAAATGCCCGGTCCACAGTCCGTTTGCGTTGTCGGGCTTGGCTACATCGGCCTTCCGACCGCTGCCGCTTTCGCCACGCAGGGGCTGCAGGTGCTCGGGGTTGACGTCAACGAGCGAACCATCGAAACCATCAACCGTGGGGAGGCGCCCTTCACCGAGCCAGACCTGGGCATAGCCATCAGTGGTGCAGTGTCCTTAGGTCGCTTGGTCGCAAGCCGTACACCGGCTGCGAGCGACGCATTCATCCTCGCGGTTCCGACGCCCTTCTTGCCTGACCGGACCGCAGACCTGCAATACATCCGCGCAGCGGCTGAGGCGGTGGCGCCTGTGCTCAAGCGCAACGACCTAATCGTGCTCGAGTCGACCTCGCCGCCCGGGACGACGGTCCAGCTATCGCGCTGGCTAGCGGAGCTCCGCCCGGACTTGAACTGGCCGCACGCCGCCGGAGAACAGGCCGATGTTCATGTGGCGCACTGTCCGGAGCGAGTTCTTCCGGGGAGGATCATGATCGAACTCGTGACTAATGACCGAGTCATCGGCGGCGTTAGCAACCGCTGCGCCGAACGAGCTCGGGAACTCTACGCGACTTTCGCGCGAGGCGGACTCTTCCTGACCGACGCCACGACGGCCGAGCTCGTCAAACTGAGCGAGAACGCCTATCGCGACGTCAACATCGCCTTTGCCAATGAACTGTCGTTAATCAGCGACCGGCTCAGCGTCGACGTGCACGAGGTTATCGAGCTCGCTAATCGGCATCCTCGCGTCAACGTGCTCGCACCGGGACCTGGCGTGGGCGGGCACTGCATCGCCGTCGACCCATGGTTCATTGTGAGCGCGGCGCCGGAGGAGGCGCGGCTGATCCGGATGGCCCGTTCGGTCAACGACAGCAAGCCAGGCCATGTCGTCGCCGAGGTCCAGAAGGTGGCCCGTCGCTTTAAAGAACCCGTCATCGCCACCTTGGGGCTGAGTTACAAGGCCAATGTAGATGATCTCCGAGAGAGCCCGGCTGTGGCGATCGTCGAGAAACTTGCAGCAGAAGAGGCGGGACGGTTGTTGCTGGTCGAGCCGCATGTGGACGTCCTGCCAAGTCGCCTCGCTGGCCTAGGGGATTTGGTCGGCCTAGCGCAGGCCGTAACTGAGGCCGACGTCATTCTTCTACTCGTGGATCACGACGCCTTTCGCGCCATCAAGCGGCCAGCACTGCGGGGTAAGGTTTTGATCGACACGCGAGGCGTATGGCGTTAGGCCGTCTCAAGACTCGGTCGGGACAAATTCGTCAGGCACGGGGGCGCCTAGAAGTAGGTGATCCAGCGCAGCGATGCTCCTTCGAACAGCCTGGCCATCGCCGTACGGGTTAACCGCTGCGGACATGGCGGCGTAGGCCTGGGGGTCCGTCCACAGCCTCGCCGCTGCTTCATACACGGTGTCCTCGTCCGTGCCAACCAGCGCCACCGTGCCTGCAGCTACTGCCTCTGGCCGCTCAGTATTGTCCCTTAGAACCAAAACCGGCTTGCCGAGGCTTGGGGCCTCCTCCTGAACGCCACCGCTATCGCTCAGGATGAGGTGTGCGCGTTGCAGACACCACGCGAAATCATCGTACTCAAGCGGCTCGAGCACCAAGATGTTCTCGGTCCCGTTTACGACAGGCATAACCACGTCGCGCACGATCGGGTTCTTGTGCAAGGGTAAGACAGCAAGCATGTCTGGATGCTCTTCACAAAGGCGGCGAACGGCGCGCGCAACCCGCCGCATCGGCTCTCCCCATGATTCACGTCGATGGGTAGTGACGAGAAGAACCCTGCGGTCGTCATGAACGATTGGCTGCAGACGCTTTTCGCGTGGCATCGAAACGCGCTTGACCACCCACTGCAGCGCGTCGATCACCGTGTTGCCCGTGACAATAACCGAAGCCGGAGATACGCCTTCGCGAAGAAGATTGTTTCGGCTGGTCGCGGTAGGGGCAAGGTGGAGGGTGCTAATTTGCGTCGTCAAACGACGATTCATCTCCTCCGGGTATGGCGAATAGATGTCCCCCGTCCGCAGCCCGGCCTCGACGTGGACCACCGGAATGCGCTGGTAGAAGGCTGCTAGCGCAGCGGCGAAGGTCGTAGAGGTGTCGCCCTGAACGACTACGGCGTCGGGCCTGACGCCGTCGAAGACGTCCTCCATGCCAGCGAGGACGCCGGCCGCAACGTGCGTCAAACTCTGCTTGGGTTGCATGGTGTTGAGGTCGTAGTCCGGCACGATTCCGAATACCGCGTTGAACTGGTCGAGCATGTGACGGTGCTGCGCGGTTACGCACACGAGTGGTGTCAAGTCCGACCTGCCCTTCAGCGCGAGCACAAGCATCCCTAGTTTCACCGCTTCTGGACGGGTCCCGTACACGATCATGACCTTCTTTGGCATTTCTATCCTTCGGGCAGCAACGTCCAGCATTCCGGCGCATTTCTGACGCCGATCTGACCGACAATGACGAACGGGATCGCGTAGCCTTTGCGGTTGGGTATACCCACTTAACCCTGCCTGGGGCGAAGCAGACGCGCCTCCGAACGCCTCGCAGGTTAGCCGCTCGCCTGCTTGCACCGGCTGCACCGGCAATGGGACGACGAGGGGCGCCGGCGGCTGGTGCCGATGACCTGGTGGTGATGTGCTCATCCCGACAGCAAGCCGAGGTCGCGCTCGCGCGGCTTACGGTACTGCTGGCCGACTTCGGTTTGGAACCGAAGGCGGCCAAGACCCGGATCGTGCACCTGACCGAGAAGGGCGAGGGCTTCGACTTCCTCGGCTTTCACCATCGGTTGTTGCGCGCCCGTGGTCGGACCGGGGCCAAGCGCATGCTGTTCCTCGCCCGCTGGCCGTCCCGCCGGGCGGTCCAGCGTGCCCGAGACCGCATCCGTGAACTCACGGACCGGTCCCGGCTGCTGGTGCCGGTCGATGTCATCGTGCGACAGGTCAACGCCTTCGTACGTGGCTGGGTCGGGTACTTCCGGTACGGCAACTCGGCCCACATTGATCGACAAGTTTCAAGACCTACACCCGCGTTCGGCAGGCGAACTTCGTTGGTCACCGGCACAAGCGATCGCGGGCCTGGGGCTGGCGAGTCATGGTCTACGCCTCGCCGGACCAGTTCGGTTTGATCAATCTCGACCGGGACGTCATCGCTCCACGACCGAACCGACCCTGGCGCTCACCGAACACCGCCGGTGAAGGGCGACGGTGAGCCGTGTGCGGGAAAATCGCATGCACGGTTCGAAGGGCGGGGGCTGGACGCTGAACGCTCATGCGTCACCGCGCCAGTCCCCGACCCGACCGCGACCCGCGCGCGGTCACGGGCACAGGGCAGCTGATGGTGGAGACATATGCTCAGTGAGACTGGCCGCGCCGGGCGGCTGGCGAGCGGCAGAGGTGACCCTGGGTGGATGTCGGCGATTATCTGCGCATCCTGCGCAGCCGGTGGCGCCTGATCACGGTGTGCACTCTCCTGGCACTCGCCGGAGCCGCGCTGGCGACCTTTGCCACCACGAAGACCTATCAGGCGACCTCGCAGGTGTTCGTCAGCACCAGCGGCGCCAATCAGGACACGACATCCGGACTGCAGCAGGGCGGGCAGTTCGCCCAACAGCGGGTCAAGTCCTATGCGGACATCGTGAACAGCCCGCCGGTGACCGCCAAAGTCATCGCCGACCTGCGGCTCAGGACATCGCCGAGTGACCTGGCGAAGAAGATCACAGCGACAGCGCCGCTTGACACCGTGCTGATCAACATCGAGGTGAAGGACCGAAGCCCGCAGGTGGCGCAGCGGATCGCCAACGCCGTTGCCACGCGGTTCACCGTGGTGGCGGCAGACCTTGAAACCCCGAAAGGCTCGACTACCTCACCGGTCAAGGTCAGCGTGGTACGGCAGGCCGATCTGCCCCAGGGGCCGGTCTCGCCACGGCCAAAGCTCAACCTCGCCCTGGGCCTGCTCGTCGGTCTGGCGATAGGCGTCGGGGCCGCAGTGCTGCGGGAGACGCTCGACACGACCATCAAGGGCGTCGAGACCATCCAGGACGAGCTCGGCCAGCCCACCCTGGGGGTCATCGCGTTCGACCCCGACGCTGCCAAGCGCCCGCTCATCGTGCAGAACAATCCGCAGTCGACCCGGGCGGAGGCCTTCCGCCAGCTCCGCACCAACCTGCAGTTCGTCGATGTCGATCACCGGCCCCGCTCCATCGTCGTCACCAGCTCGGTGCCGGGAGAGGGCAAGTCGACGACCGCCTGCAACCTCGCCATCGCGCTCGCTCAGGCGGGGCTCAAGGTCATCCTCGTGGAAGCCGACCTGCGCCGGCCCCGACTGCTGGACTACCTCGGGCTGCCCGGCGGTGCTGGCGTGACCGACGCCCTGGTGGGCCGCGCCAACCTCGAGGATTTGCTCCAGCCGTGGGGCGACACCGGCAACATGCTGGTCCTCGGTAGTGGCCCGACGCCTCCCAACCCCAGCGAGCTGCTCGGGTCCCAGCAGATGCGCGAGCTGCTCGACGAGATGGAGCAGCACGCCGACCTCGTCCTGCTCGACGCACCGCCGCTGCTGCCCGTCACCGACGCCGCCGTGGTCACGGCGGTGGCCAGTGGCGCGATCCTGGTGGTGCGGGCCGGCAGCACCCGCAAGGAACAGGCGATGCGGGCGCTGGAGATCCTGCGCGGCGTCGACGCCCACGTCTACGGCGCCGTGCTCAACATGGCTGCGACCCGTGGACCGGACGCCTACCGCTACGGGTACTACGGCGGCGGCTACGCCTCCGAGCCGGCTGGCAATGTGCAGAGTCCAACCAGTCGTCGGCGACCGCTGCCGCCCGTCGGCGACGGCGGGCGCTCCTCCCGCAACGGCGGTTCGGGACGCAACGGCGTCACACTGCTGCCGGACGACGTCGGCTCGAGCCGGGTCGGGGAAGCAGAGCCGAGCGACTCCGCCGAGTCCGGCTCTCGCCGTCGGGCGTAGCCGCGGTCAGGGGGCGGCGGTCTCGGGTCGCTGGCCGGGGACGTGCGTGGCGAGGGCCGCTGACGCGGTGACCAGGTGGAGCCGGCCCCGGCCGGCGTCCTTGGCCCGGTAGAGGGCCGCGTCGGCGCGGGCGACCAGCGCCTCGTCGTCCTCGCCGTCCATGTCGACAGCCACGCCGGCGGACAGGCCGACCCCCAGCTCCCGTCGTACGGCGCAGAGCAGACGCTCGCCGACGGCCACCGCCTCGGACTCGTCGGCGACCGGCAGCAGCGCCGCGAACTCGTCGCCGCCGATGCGGAACAGCTCGTCGCCGTGACGCAGGGCGTTGCCCATGCACGCCGTGACGTCCCGCAGCAGCTGGTCGCCCTCGGCGTGACCACGGTCGTCGTTGACGGTCTTGAAGTGGTCGACGTCCAGGTAGAGCACGGCCGTGCGGCCGGGGCGGGTGACGGCTCGGGAGGCGGCCAACGCGGCGTAGAAGGTCGCGTGGTGGCCGAGGCCGGTGAGCGGGTCGCGCGAGGCCTGCTCGCGCAGGTCGCGCACGGCTGCCCCGACCTGCAGGCAACTGGTCACCTGCCCGGCCAGGACCTCCAGCAGCTCGACGTCCTCGGGGTGCATGTCGCGGCGATTGCCGGAGGCGATCAGCAGCACGCCGAGGCGTTCCGCGGCCAGGTGCAGCGGGAGCACGACCATCGAGTCGACCCCAGCCGCCCGCAGCTCGAGCTGGCCGGGTGTGCACAGCGCGCTGTCGTCGCCGACGCTGTAGGAGCTGGTGCCGGGCGCGGCCCACTGGGCCGCCTCGGCGAGGGCGTTGGGGGTGAGCCCGACCAGGGCGGCCGAGAGCGGCCCCGTCGCCGCCCGGCCGGTCAGCCGGCCGCCGTCGGCGAGGAAGAGCACTGCGCTGTCGAAGCCGGAGATGTCCCGCGCGCCCTCGACGACGGCCCGGTGCAGCGCCGAAGAGGACGAGGCGCCGGCGAGGGTGGCCAGCTCGGCCGCGAGCCGGCCCAGCCGCTGGGTCGCCGACTCCACCGGCAGCGGTAGCCGGGACAGGGCCTGCTCGAGCAGCGCCGCGCAGCGGTCCACGTCGGCCTGCTCGGCGACGGTCATCGGCCGCAGCGACTCGGCGTTGAGCGCGCCCACCACCTCGCCGCCGACGCGCAGCGGCACGCAGAGCTCGTCGGCCACGCCGACCTGCGCGGCCAGGTAGTGCTCGCTCGCGCCGCCGTGCACGAAGGTGCGGGTGCCGGTCGTGACGGTGTGCCCGATGACCCCGGCAGTGCCCGGGAAGCCGTCGAAGATCTGCCAGTAGCCGCGCACAGCCATGCAGCGCAGCCGGTCCCCACGGGCCAGGTAGACGCTGGGCATCAGCGCCCCGCCGGCCGCCAGGTGGTCCACGACCGCGGTGCACGCCGACCGGAAGTCGGTGCAGCCCTCGAGGGCCGGCGCGGGTGCTGGCGTCGGCGTCGCGCTCGTGGCGGGAGGCGCGGCGGCGTCCCCGTGCGGCGCGGGCTGGGACATCACGGGCTCCGACTGGCAGGAAGAGGGAAGGCCGGTGCCGGCCCCTTGGGTCCCATCGGCACGGCGGGGCGGGGCTCGATGGGCTGTTCGGCGTACACCTGGAAGGAGCTGGACGGGGCAAGGCCGGTCTGGGCATGGCGGACCCCCGGGCGCTTCCTCCACCGTGGTGGAGGGCCGGTAGGACGACGTCCGGCGCCCGGGGGCCTGGTGCCTGTCGTTGGATTCGCCGTGCGCCGTCACAAGGCGCGTGGTTATCCAGCAAGCGGTCCTTGCTTCGGCGTCCTAGCGGACAGCCACCTCACGAGTCCCAGAAATACTCAAAGTCCTGGACCACCTCCTCTCCCGTGTACCGAGCAGCGTAGGTGCTGCCCGCCCGGCTGTCACCCGCCTTCGGCCTGCACGGTGGCCGCGGGTGATATCACCCGGGCATTGGGCCGTCCGGGTGTGCGGGACCCGTCCGGCACTGCTCCAATCGGGTGTGTCCGCGGCTCAAGCCGCGCCTGCGTGCTTCCGAGCACAGGTACATGAGCTCGGCGCGCAATGACGACGTCGAGGTGCGCTCTGCCCGGGCGCTGACGCTCGCGGCCGGGCTGGCCGGCGTGCTGCCGCTGGCGAGCGGGCTGTGGGTCGTGCACGAGCGGTCGGCCACGCCCGGCCGGCTCGCGACCGCCGACCTCGTGGGGGTGGTCGGCAGCTGCCTGGTCGCGCTCGTGGTGTCGGTCCTCGCCGTACGCCTGCTGGACCGCACCCACCGCCGGCTGTCCGGCAGCGAGCAGCTGCGTACGGCGCACACGCATCTGCAGGCCCGCGAGCACACGCTGGCCCGGCGGGTCGACGACCTCGAGGCGCTGGGCGAGGCCACCCGCGCGGTGCTGCGCGGGGACGACGCCCGGCTGAGCATCTGCCGGGCCGCCGCACAGGTCGCGGACGCGCTGCTGGTCACTCTGCTCGAGCCGGACGGCGCCGGCAACCTGGTCACCACCGCCGTCGCCGGGCTGGACATGCCGCCGCTTCGGCTGGCGGCCGCCGGCGGCTCGCTGGCCGCCAAGGTCTTCTCCTCCGGCAAGTCGGCGGTCGTCCCCGACGTACGCCGTGACAGCACGGTCGACCAGCAGGTGATCGCCGCCTTCGACGCGGCCAGCGGTGGGCCGCACATCCAGGGCTGCGTGAGCCTGCCGGTCGTCGCGAGCGGGGAGGTGCTCGGGGTGCTCAGCGTCGGGCTGACCCGGGCGGTGACCGGCAACGAGGTGCACCTGCTCGCGGTGCTCGACATCCTGGCCCAGGAGGCGGCGCTGGCGCTGGAGCGCGAGACGCTGCTGCGGCGGCTGGCCGAGCAGGTCCGCGAGGACCCGCTCACCCGCATCGGCAACCGGCGCCGCTGGGACGAGCGGCTGGTCGAGGAGGTCGCCCGGGCGCAGCGCGACGGGAGCTCGCTGTCGCTGGCCGTGATCGACCTGGACCGGTTCAAGGCCTACAACGACAGCCGCGGCCACCAGCGCGGCGACGACCTGCTGCGCACCGCAGCCAGCGCCTGGCACGCCTCGCTGCGGGCCACCGACCTGGTGGCCCGGATCGGCGGCGAGGAGTTCGGGGTGCTGCTGGCGTCCTGCGACGAGGCGGGCGCGCGCCGCGTGCTCGAGCAGCTGCGCCGCCTGGTGCCCGACGGCCAGACCTGCTCGGTCGGCGTCGCGGTCTGGGCCGGCGAGCCCTCCGACGTGCTGGTACGCCGCGCCGACGAGGCGCTCTACAAGGCCAAGCGGGAGGGCCGCGACCGCATCGTCACGGCCACCTCCGGCTGGGGGATCCCGGCCCAGCCGCGTCGCGCGGTCTGAGCCTGTCGGTCGGCGATCTCCGACATCACAGCACGGGCACGGTGCGGTCATCGTTTCCCGTCTTCGCATGGTCCCCCCCTCGACCAGGGCGCCTTGTGGCTACACTTGTGCCCTCAGAGAGGGAGCGCTAGATGCGCCATGTGGGCATCCGTGAGTTCAAGGACCATGCGACGACCATGCTCAGCGCCGGGGAGACGCTCGTCATCGAGCGCCACGGCACACCGATCGGGTTCTTCATCCCGGTGGAGGCGAAGGACCGTGCGGCAGGGCGCGAGTCGTTAGGGCGGCTCGCGCACGCTGTCGATGACCTGCTCGACCGGACAGGTCTGGACGAGGATCAACTCGTCGAGCAGGTCCGTGCATCCAGGCTCCGCCGGAACTGATGCGCCTGGTCGTCGATGCCAGCGTCCTTGTCGGCGAGCTGTTGCGGGCCAGTGGCCGCCACCGTCTTGGCGATGAACGGCTGGACCTGTTCCTTCCCGAGCCGATCTGGGGTGAGGTCCAGCACGAGCTGCCGCGCCGCATCGCCGCCTTCGCGCGCCGTCGCGGCATCCCCCGGCCGGAGGCAGAGCAGCTCGTCGGGCTCTGCCTCGGAGCTGTGGAGGCGAACGTCGCAGTCCTCGAGAACGCCGTATTCGCGCCTCTCGAGGACGAAGCCCGGTCCCGGGTGCTGCGCGACCCGAAGGACTGGCCCCTTGTCGCCTGCGCGCTCGCTCTGGCAGCGGGGATCTGGACCGTCGACAACGACCTGCTCGGCACCGGAGTGGCCACATGGACGACCGAGAGCCTGCAGGTGTGGCTGGCTCGGCACCCGGCCAGCTGACGCCGCAGCCGTCGTACACCACGTCCGTGGACTCAACTCATGGCAGTCGGCGTTGCGGGACCCGTTCAGGGGTGCCGCGCCAGCGGGTCGGCCCCGCAACGATCCAGCGGCCGGCGCCGCGGCGGCCGGGAGCGGCGTTGCTAACGCCGCAGGGACGACAGGAACGTGGCCGCGAGGGGGGCTGCCACCTTGCCGCCGAAGCCGCCGTCCTCCACGAGTACGGCGAAGGCCATGTCGCCCTGGTAACCCGCGAACCAGGCGTGCGTCTGGGGCGGCACCTGCGTGCCGAACTCCGCCGTGCCGGTCTTGCCGCCGACCGGACCGCCGGGCACCTGGCGCAGCGCCGTGCCGGTGCCGGAGGTGACCACCAGCCGGGTGAGCGCCTGCAGCGTCCCGGCCTGCGGGAGCGCCGGCCCTGGGGGTGTCGGCGGGCTGGCCGTGAGCAGGCGCGGTGGGTGCAGGCGTCCGGCGGCGACGGTCGCTGCGCTCACGGCGACAGCGAGCGGGCTGGCGAGCACCTTCCCTTGGCCGATCATGTCGGCCGCGTGCTCGACCTTGTCGGTGCCGGGTGGCACGTCGCCGCCGAAGGCCGGTACGCCGATGTCGAAGGTGGTGTAGCCGAGGTCGCGGGCGGCCGACTGGAGCTGGGCGCCCGAGACGCGTCCGGCGCTCCCGACGAAGGCGGCGTTGCAGGAGTCGGCGAAGTCCTTGCGGAACGGCACGGCTCCGAGCACCTCGTTCTCGGCGTTGGAGAACTTCTTGCCGGAGACCGTGACCGACGGCGGACAGGGCACGACGTCGCCGGGAGCCAGGCCGGCGCGCAGCAGGGCGAGCGTCGAGGCGACCTTGAACGTGGAGCCGGGCGGGTAGCGCCCGGTGAGCGCGCGGTCGACCCCGGGACCCCCCGGCCCGTTGTTGGCCACCGCGAGCACGTCGCCGGTGCTCGGCTGCACGGCGACGAGGGCGGCGGTCTTGCCCTTCGGGGCCTTGGCCAGCGCGGCATCGGCGGCCTGCTGTACGGCCGGGTCGAGGGTGATCCGCAGGGGTGTGCCCGCGACGGGCGGCGTCGTCTGCAGCTGCTGCGACGGGACTGCCCCCGGCGCGCCGGCTGGCCCTGCCGTGGCTCCGCCGGCGGCCCGGACTGCCTCCACGACGAGCCCCGGCGTCCCGGCGAGCTGAGCGTCGTACCGCTTCTGCAGGCCGGACAGCCCGACCGTTTGGTCGGGGCGAACCTTGCCGCCGCTGGACGCGACGATGTCGGCGGTGGCGGGCCCGACGCTGCCGAGCAGCGCGCGGGCGAAGGCCGTGGTCGGGGCGAGCTGGCGCACGCCCTCCTGCAGGACCACGCCGGGCACGGGCCGCAGCCGGACGCGAAGGGCGTCGTACGCCTTGCGACGGAGGGTGATCACCTCGACGAACGCGGCGGGCTTCGCCGCCCGGGCCCGGCTCAGCAGGGCGCCCGCGTCGACGCCGGTGAGGCCCGCGACCGTGCGGGCGCTGCCCGCGAGGTCCTTGGTCCGGGACGGCTGCAGCCCGACCGTGACGACGGGACGATCCGTGACGAGGGGCGCGCCGGCCCGATCGGTGATCGGCGCCCTCGGTGCCTGCTCGAGCCGCGCGCGCAGCCGATGGCCGGGAGTGAGCGCGGGATGTACGACGGCCGGGCTGAGCACGGGGTGCCAGCTGCCGGCGGTGCGCAGCAACGGCAGCCGGGTGCGGTAGGCCCATGGGGCGCCGAGCTCCCAGCGCACGTCGAGGTCGGCGGTGGCGCGATCGCCGTTGCGCCGTACGGCGGCGACGGACACCTGCGCGGGCCGGTCATCGCGGGCGGGGGTGAGGCCGGCGGTGAGCGCGGCGACCTGCGCTGCCGGGTCAGGTCCGCTGGCGGCGTCCCAAGGCAGCGCCGCGAGCGTGCCGCCGGTCCACGCCGCAGCGAAGGCCTGCGCCGCCAGCCGTTCGGTGTGACTGTCGCGGCCGAGCAGGCGCGGTCCCTGCCAGGCGCCGAGCGCGACCACGACGAGGACGGCTCCTGCCAGCAGCAGGACCAGGGGCTTGCGGCGCACATTGCTCCTCACGGCGCGATCCCGAGCGGCCTGCCGGAGCGGTCACGGTACCGGTGTGGGTCGCGCTGGGCTCGGATCAGCCGTCGAGCAGGGCCGTCTCGAAGGCGGCGCTGAGCGCCTGCCCCACCGGTCCGCGCCCGAGCCGGCGGCCGTCGAGCTCGACCACCGGCGCGACGCCGCGTACCGAGGACAGCAGCAGCACCTCCTCGGCCGCGCGCAGCTCCTCGGCAGTGCCGCGCCGTACGTCGTACGGCACCGGGCAGACCGACAGCGCCACCTGCATGGTCGTGCCGGCCAGCACGCCGACCTCGTCGGCCGGCGGCGTCACCAGATGGCCGCCGCTGACCCAGCAGACCGTCGACGTCGGTGCCTCGAGCACCTCACCGTCGCTGCTCAGCCAGATCACCTCGTCGGCGTCGACGGTCCGCAGCGAGGCCATGTTCACGGCGTACGACGTGCTCTTGACGCCGCCGAGCAGCCACGGCGCCTGCGCCCGCAGCCCCGCCGGCACCCCGAGAGTGAGGGTCGCCGCCGTGAGGCCCTCGACCCGGCCGCGGAGCGTCTCCGCCGGCACCGGCGTCAGCAGCGCGAACCCGACCCCGCCCTTGGTGCAGACCAAGCGCAGCACGCCGTCGTCCAGGCCGTACGACGACACCGCATCCGCGACGAGCTGCTCCCACCCGCGGGGCAGGTCGATGGCGAGGCGCCGCGCGGAGCGGACCAGCCGGGACAGGTGGGCGTCGACGAAGCGGGCCTGCCCGCCGGCGACGCGCAGCGTCTCGAACACCGACTCGCCGCGCAGCAGGCCGAGGTCGTCGGCGCGCACCACGGGCGTGGACGGGTCAACCTGCACGGGCGGCTCGCCGAGGAGCCAGAGGACCGTGTCGGACACGTCGTCAACCTAGTGCGGGCGGGCTGTGGACGGACCCGGCGAGGATGGCCCGAACACTAGGCTGATCGGCATGGGGCGGAGCGGGCCGGCCGGTGCCGAGTGGCAGCGCGAGCTGCGGGCCCGGGGCTACCGGCTCACACCGCAGCGCCAGCTGGTGCTCGAGGCGGTCGGGGACCTCGGGCACGCCACGCCGGAGGAGATCTCGGCGGCGGTCCGGCGTACCGCCTCGGGTGTGAACATCTCGACCGTCTACCGGACGCTGGAGCTGCTGGAGGAGCTCGGGCTGGTGCAGCACACGCACCTGGGGCACGGCGCGCCGACGTTCTCCGTGGCCAGCGACCACGACCACGTGCACCTGGTCTGCCGCGACTGCGGCTCGGTCGAGGAGGCCTCGACCGAGGTGATGGCGGAGTCGGTGCGGCGGCTCGCGACGGAGAACGGGTTCCGGGTCGACGTCGGGCACTTCGCGGTCTTCGGGCTGTGCCGGGCCTGCGCGGAATCGGCCGCCGCCGTACGTCCTTGAGGTGGACGTGACCAGTCCCCTGCTGCAGCGTCCCGGCGCGGTCCCCGCGGACGAGCCCGATGTCGGCGTGGCCGCGCACTACGGCGACCCCTACCGCGAGCAGAAGCGGCTGGCCGAGGGGTCGGCGCTGGTCGACCTGTCGCACCGGCCGGTGGTGCGGGTCGACGGGCCGGACCGGCTCAGCTGGCTGCACAGCCTGACCAGCCAGCATCTGTCGGCGCTGCCGGCCGGCACCTGGACCGAGGCGCTGGTGCTGAGCCCGCAGGGGCACGTCGAGGAGCACCTGCAGCTCGTGGACGACGGCACGGCGGTGCTGGCCTTCGTCGAGTCCGGCTCGACGCTGGTGGACTACCTGGACCGCATGCGGTTCATGCTGCGGGTCTCTGTCGAGGACGTCAGCGCGAGCACCGCCGTGGTGTTCGCCGAGGGGCAGCACCGCTTCGTGCCCCGCGAGTCGCTCGGGTCCTACGACGGGGAGCTGGCCGGGGTCGCGGCGTACGAGGCGCTGCGCGTCGAGCACCGCCGGCCGCGGCTGGGGCTGGACACCGACCACCGCACGATCCCCAACGAGGTCGGCTGGCTCGGCTCTGCCGTGCATCTGGACAAGGGCTGCTACCGCGGACAGGAGACGGTGGCGCGGGTCTACAACCTCGGCCGGCCGCCGCGTCGGTTGGTGCTGCTGCACCTGGACGGGAGCGACTCCACGCTGCCGCCGGTCGGGTCCGACCTCACGCTGGAGGGTCGGACCGTCGGCCGGGTCGGTACGGCGGTGCGCCACCACGAGCTCGGCCCGCTCGCGCTCGCGCTGGTCAAGCGCAACGTGCCCGACGACGCCGTGCTGCTCGCCGGCGGTGTCCCGGCCGCGATCGACCCGACGACGGACGAGGCGCTGCCCGAGTCGCCGGCGCGGGCCGCCGCCGAGGCGCGGCGCGGCCTGCTCCGCCACCCGTAGCTGCGCGTCCTCGGCTGGCGGGGGCTGGTGGAGCGTTGCGGGGGTGCCGCGCCGGCGGGGGTTGGCCCCGCAAGCGTCCATCGCCGCCGTACGCCCGGGCTGTGGCACGCTGGAACCACTACGAGTGGCTGTAGTAGCCGAGGGGGCGATGTGACGACGGCCGCACGTCCCCGGGGGGCGCTGGAGCGGCAGGTGCTGGCCTGCCTGGCCGCGGCGGGGCGAGCCCTGACCGCCGGGGAGGTCCTGGCCGACCTCGGCGGCGGCCTGGCCTACACCACCGTCATGACGACGTTGACCCGGCTGCAGACCAAGGGCGCCCTGACCCGAGAGCCGGTCGGGCGCGCCTACGCCTACTCGCTCGCCGGCGACCCGGCGGTGGTGGTCGCGTCCGTGACGGCCACTCGGATGCGGCGCCTGCTCGAGGCTGGTGAGGACCGCGCCGGTGTCCTCGCCCGCTTCGTCGCCGACCTGCCGCCCGAGGACGAACGGCTGCTCGCCGAGCTGCTGGCTGACCTCCATCGCGACCCGCCGGCCGGCCTTCCTGCCGAGCGCCGCCGCGGGGACTGAGCGTGTCCGCCGTGATGTGGGTGCCGCTGGGGGCGAGTGTGCTGCTGTGCCTGTTCGGGACGCGGCTGGGCCGGTGGCTGCCGCCTGCGACGGCGGTGCGGCTGCTGACACCGGCTGTGCTGCTCAGCGCTGTGGCGAGCGGCTTCGTGCTGGCGGTCGCCGGGTTCGCCGTGCTGGCGCAGGTGCCGGTGGTGGCTGCGCTGGGGCACTGGTCGGTGGCCGGGGTGCGCGGTGCAGACCCGGTCCCCGTCGCCGCCGGCGCCCTCGCCGGGCTGGCCGCGGCGGTGCTGCTCGCCGCTGCGGCGCGCCGGGCGTTGCGGTCCGGGCGCGACCTCGTGCTCGCCGCCCTGGCCTGCCGGCGCCTGGGGCCGGCGGTCGCCGGGCTGGTCGTGCTCGACGACGACACGCCGGACGCCTACGCGCTGCCTGGGATCGGCGGCCGGGTCGTGGTGTCGACGGCGATGCTGCGGGCGCTGACCGCGGACGAGCGGGCCGTGCTGCTCGCGCACGAGGCCGCGCACCTGACCCACCGGCACCACCTCTACGTGCAGGTCGCCGAGCTCGCGGCGGCGGCCAACCCGCTGCTGCGGCCCGCGGCCCACGCGGTCGGCGCGGCGGTGGAGCGCTGGGCCGACGAGGTCGCGGCCGCCGAGGTGCAGGACCGCCGGCTCGCCGCCCGCGCTCTGGCTCACGCCGGGCTCGCCCGGGCCAAGGCGGCCCGTCGCGGCGGGGCGGGGGCAGCGCGTCGCCGCGGGTCGACGCCGTCCGCGGCGCTGGCCGGCGTCGACGGGCCGGTGCTCGACCGGGCCAGGGCGCTGCTGGCGCCGCCACCCCCGCGCCGGCGGGCCCTGGCTGGAGCCGTCGCCGCACTTATGCTGGCCACCGGCGCCGCGGTCGCGGTGACCGCCCGGGACACCGAGGTCCGGTTCGAGCTGGCTCAGACCGCCTACAGCTCGTCGCGGTGAGCGGGCCGCCGGTGAGTGGGCCGCCGGTGAGCGGCCCTGCGCCGGTGAGTGGCCCCCCTGTCGCCCCGGCCGGTTCCACCTGGCTGAGCCGCAACCTGCTGGTGCTGTGCGGGGTGTCCTTCCTGCAGGACGCCGCCAGCGAGCTCGTCTACCCGCTGCTGCCCATCTTCCTGACCGCCGTGCTCGGCGCGCCTGTCGCCGTCGTCGGCGCGGTGGAAGGGGTCGCCGAAGGCGCTGCCGCGCTGACGAAGCTGCTCGCCGGGCGACTGGCCGACCGCTTCCCACGTCGTCCCCTCATCGGCGCCGGATACGGGCTCGCGGCGCTGGGCAAGGTGCTCGTCGCGGCCGCGTTCAGCTGGCCGGTCGTGCTCGCCGGCCGCGGCGTCGACCGCCTCGGCAAGGGCATCCGCGGCGCCCCCCGTGACGCGCTGCTGGTCGTCGGCGTCCCCGAGGCGGCTCGCGGGCGAGCGTTCGGCCTGCACCGCGCGGCGGACACCGCCGGCGCCGTCCTGGGCCCGTTGATCGGCCTGGCCGGCTACCAGCTGCTGCACCAGCACATCCGGCCGCTGCTGGTCCTCGCCGTCGTACCCGCCGTGCTCAGCGCACTGCTCGTTCTGGCCGTGCGCGAGGCCCCCGCCTCCGGTCGTGAACCGACCGCTGCACGGCGGCCGGTGCGCAAGGACAGCGTCGGGACCGCCGCGGCCGCCCCCCTGCCCGCGCGCTACTGGCGGGTGGTCGGCGTACTCGTGCTGTTCGGACTGGTGAACTTCCCGGACGCCCTGCTGCTGCTGCGGGTGCACCAGCTCGGGTTCTCTGTTGCCGGAGTGGTCGGGGCGTACGTGCTCTACAACCTCGTGTACGCCGTCCTGTCCTATCCGGCCGGGGCGCTGTCGGACCGGTGGCCCCGGCCCAGGGTCTTCGCGCTCGGCCTGACCTGCTTCGCCGTGTGCTACCTCGGTCTCGGCCTCGCGCACGACGGTCGGTGGGTGCTTCCACTTCTGCTGGTGTACGGCGGTTTTGCCGCCGCCACCGACGGTGTCGGCAAGGCGTGGGTGTCCTCGCTCGTCCCGGGCTCGCGACAGGGCTCCGCGCAGGGGACGTTCCAGGGCCTGTCCGGAGGCGCCGTCCTGGTAGCGGGCCTGTGGGCCGGCTTCGCCTGGAACACCACCGGCCGGCTGCCGCTCCTGCTGTCCGGCACCGTCGCCGCCGTCCTGGCCGTCGGCCTCTTCCTCAGTGCGTACGGCGGGTCGGCCGGATCGCGGACCGCCAGAGTCGCCGGCTAGCTGCTCGGTGGCGCGGCGTTGCCGGCGTACCGATGTCTGGTTCTGTCGGTCCTGTTGACGTTTCTTCCTTGTAAGACCGCAAATCGACTCTTTGCCCGTCTACGCGGACAGGATCAGCGAGGCGGCTCGCGAAGCGTCGAGCGCCGACATCGACGTCTTTGGAGCTGTCATGCGCACTGCTGGAAGAAGGGCAACGATCGGCCTTGCCGTTGTTGCCCTGGCCGGGACATGGATCGGGGTCGGCACCGCGTCGGCGTCGACGAACCACGAGAGTGCGGGCGCCCGCTCCGGGGACCAGGAAGGGGCTGGCGGGCAGGACGACGCGGAGGGACAAGGCGGGGCCGGCGGTGTCTTCGCAGCGTCGAACCAGCCCACCGGCAACAAGATTGTGGCGTTCCGCAGGGGCGCAGACGGCAGGCTGACACAGGCGGGCACCTACGCCACCGGCGGCTCCGGCGACGGGATGCCCGACAACTCGGCCAACTCCGTGATCCTCGGCGAGGAGTCGCCGACCAACCACCTCAGCCATGAGCACCGGTTCCTGTTCGCGGCCAACCTCGGCAGCAGCTCCATCTCGGTGTTCCGCTACCAGGCGCCCGCGGGCCTGCAGCTCCTCGGGACGGAGTCGCGCGGGATCAGCCACCCGACCAGCATCGCCCTGCGCGGCAACGTGCTCTACGTGCTCAACGCGCAGCGGTTCAACTGCGACCCAGGGACGGGCGCGAACATCACCGGCTTCCGGCTGGGCGAGGACGGTTCGCTGACCCCGATCCCGGGCTCCACCCGCCCCTTGAGCGGGTTGACGCCGTCCGGGTGCGCACAGGTCGCGTTCAACCCGAGGGGAGACGTGCTGACAGTGACCGAGGTCGAGGCCAACGTGATCGACACCTACACGGTCGACCGCGACGGCGTGGCCCACGGGCCGATCGTGAACACCAACCTGCCCAGCAACGGCCCGTTCGGTACGACGTACACCAATCACGGTGTGCTGCTCGCGACCCAGAACTTCCAGGCCGGCCCGGCAGTCGGTGGTCTCGCGTCCTACGCCGTGGGCAGTAGTGGGACGCTGACCCGGACCAGCCCGACAGTCATCAACGGGCAGACGGACACGTGTTGGGTGGTCAACACCGAGAACGGCAAGTACGCCTACGTCACCAGCGCGTTCAGCAACTTCGTGTCGAGCTACCGAGTGGGCGATGACGGCTCTCTCGCGCTGCTTAACCCGACCGCCGGCATGGTCGGTCCTGTCCCCACTCCCCTGGGCGGGGGGCTCGACGAGACGCTCAGCGGCAACGGCCGTTATCTCTACGCCCGCAACGTGTTCGAGGGCTCGATCAGCGGGTTCAGGGTGGAGAACGACGGCAGCCTCACCAAGCTCGGGGACGTGTCGGACCCGGTCAACCTCCCGTCCGGCTCGGCGCTCGGCATCGCCGGTCGCTAGTCAGGGGCGCCTGAGAGCGAGCTGCAGTTGCAGGAGAGGGAGCCGGCGACCCAGGGTCGCCGGTTCCCGATCTCGTGCGCAGGCAGGTCCCGGACTGCTCGCAGTCGTGGCCCGCCGCATGAGCGTGGCGCAGCTGGACCTCTAGGCTGCCTTGTCCATGGCGTTGAGCGTCCGTTGCCGCAGCTCGGCGAGGTCGATTCCCTTCTCTACGAGGATCTTGGCAGCCAGGCCGTTGCCTTCGCGGAGCAGGCCAAGCAGGACGTGCTCGCTGCCGATGTGGCTGTCCTTGAGCCTGACGGCCTCTCGCAGCGAAAGCTCCAGGACCTTCTTGGCGCGCGGTGCGAACGGTGGCCGCACGTTCTGACGTCGGCGGCGGCCCCGTCGGCGCGTCGGCGGACAAGCAGGCTGCAGCGCGTCGGGTCCGAACGTCTTCTCGATGCTGGCCAGCACCTCGTCCAGGTCGATCCCGATGGTCTGCAGGGCCGCAGCGTCCTCGTCACTGAGGATCCGGCCCGGTGAGCCGACCAGCCGCTCGATGTCGGCGCGCACGCGCAGCCGGTCGATCCCGGCCTCGGCGAGCACGGTGTGGGCGACCCCGGCGTCCGAAGTGAGCAGTCCCAGCAGGAGGTGCTCGGTGCCGATGTGGCCGTGGCGCAGCTCTCGCGCCTCTCGCTGCGCGGTGACGACCACCTCGCGGGCGTCAACGGTGAATCGCTCGAACATCTAGTCCTCCCGAGGGTTTCGGGCCGGCGCACGGCCGGCGTACTTCTTGTGGACGGCCTGCTTGGTGACCTCGAGCGCTGCGGCGATCTCCTGCCAGGACCAGCCCTGACTCCTGGCGCTGTCGACCTGCAGCCCTTCGAGCTGCTCGGCCAGCCGGCGCAGGGCCAGCGCGGCGCGAAGACCGACCCGGGCATCTGCGCTGCCGGCGGCGGCCATGAGCTCTGTCGTCTCGGTCATGCGTCAACTATCGTTGACGCATCCCATCGTGTCAACCCTTGTTGACGCCATAGCGTTCACCTGCAGGAGCAGGCAGCTGTGAGGTCAGACGACGAACTGGAAGAGCTTGCCCTGCGGCGTCAGGGATTGAGGTACGCCGACGAAGCGGTGCACGCCGACGGAGAACAGCACGTCGTCCGGGGCGTCGAAGGTCTGCTCGGTGAAGCCCGCCGCCCGCAGCCAGCGGCGTACGGCGGTGGTCAAATCCGGAGCGCGCCTGGTCCGGGTCCAGATGACGGTGGCGCCGGCCGCGCAGAGCTGGGGAAGCGCGTTGACGGTCCGGCGAATGTCGTCGTCGCTGATGTTGCCGAACACTCCTGCCATGAGCACGAGGTCAGCCGGGACCGAACCCACGTAGGCGGTGAGGTCGCCGGCGTCCGCCTGGACGACCGTGACGCCGGGGAGGGCCGCGGCATCGACCGAGGCCTGTGCGGCGGCGACGTTGCGCTCGTCGCTCTCGAGCAGTGTCGAGCGCACCCGGTGCGCATCGGTGCGGGTGGCGAGGACGCCGAGCAGGTCGTGACCCTGGCCCGAGCAGGCGCTCACCGCGGTCAGCGCTTCGTCCTGGCGCTCGTCCAGCCACGACGCGATGTGCCCTTGCACCAGTCGCCGTCGCCGGGACAGCGGGGACTGCTCGTCGCCATAAGGGTCGTGCCACGCCAGCCAGTCCTGCGCGCCCCCAGCCATCAGGCGGTCCAGCGGGACGGTGCCCGGTACGGCGACGAAGCCGCGTGGGCGCGCAGGTCCGCCTCCTGCAGCATCGTCACCACGTCCCCGATCCGCTCGCAGGGCAACGAGAACGGCAGCCGCAACCAGCGGTCCGCCGTACCGTCGACGGTGAAACGCGGCCCGGGGGTCAGCCGCAAACCGAGGTCGAGGGCGTGCGCGGCGAGGCGGGTGGCGCGCGGCTCGGGCAGCTCCACCCAGAGCACCATGCCGGCCCTGGGGAGGGCGAACCTCCACTCGGGCAGCCCATGTGCCAGGGCATCCGCCAGTGCGTCCCGCGAGCGGAGCAGCAGCGCCCGGCGCTCGGGCAGGACGTCATCCGCGTCGCGGAGCAGACGCGCCGCCACGAGCTGCTCGAGAACGGGGCTCGCGAGGTCCTGCCCTGCCCGGGCCTGGGCGAGCCGGAGCAGCAGCTCCGGCTCGGCGCGCACCCAGCCGACCCGCAGCCCGGCCCAGAACGCCTTGCTCATCGAGCCGATCGTGACGACGCGACGGTCGAAGGCACCGAGCGGTGGTGGTGGCGGCCCGTCCAGGACGAGGTCGGCGAAGGTCTCGTCGGCGGCGACGACCGCCCCGCCGACGGAGCGAAGGAGCTCCCCTCGCTGCTCCGTGCCCGCCAGCAGACCGGTCGGGTTCTGCCCGTCCGGCGTGACGTGCACCAGCCCGGCCGGCACTGCGGGTAGCTCCCAGCCGGCGTCGCTCACAGGGAGCGCCACCGGCCGGAGGCGATGTGCGGCGACGGCGTCGAGGACGGCCGGGTAGGTGGGCTGCTCCACGAGCACGCGCGTGCCGCGACTGGCGAGCGTGCGCAGGACGAGGTCCCAGCCGTGCAGCGCGCCACCGGTGACCAGCACCTGCTCGGCACGCGTGGCCAGCCCCCTGGCGGTGAGGTGGTCGGCCACCGCCGCGCGCAGCTCCGGGACGCCGAGCGGATGCAGGCCATGGCCGGCGAGCAGTGGCCGCAACGCGACCGCGGCCTCCTGCACGGCGTCGACGAGCAGCGCCGGCGCCGGGAGCGCGGCGACGGTGAGGTCCAGGACGTCGGTGCGGTCCCCGGGTCCGGCGTCCGGTCGGGCCGGCACGGCGGCCGGCAGCGTCACCCGGCTGCCGCCGCCGTGGTCGCTGCGCAGGTAGCCCTCGGCGCGCAGCACGTCGTACGCCGCAGTGACCGTCGTACGGCTCAACGACAGCGCGACGGCGAGCGCGCGTTCGGACGGGATCCGGGCGCCGACCGGCAGCCGGCCGTCGAGCGCGAGACCGCGCAACCCGGCGCCGACGGCGGCGTACGCCGGACCGCCGCCCAGCCACGGCGCCAGCAGCTCGGCCAGCCGTTCGGGACGCACCCGGCCATCACCTCCAAGTTGGCTCTATCACAAGCAGGCCAAGCATGGCACGGTCAGGCACGTGTCGCTCCTGTCTCCGGTCCCCGCCAGCCGCCGTCCCGCCCGCGTCGTCCTGCTGCTGGGGGGCCTCGGGCTGTACGGCGTCAGCGACGGCCTGCTCGTGCTCGCCGGCCTCGGGCTGGACCCCTGGGACGTCCTGCATCAGGGGCTGTCGCGCACGTTCGGCCTGCAGGTCGGGACGTGGGCCATCATCGTCGGCGCGCTGGTGCTGCTCGGCTGGCTGCCGCTGCGCCAGCGCCCAGGTGTCGGCACCGTCTGCAACGTGGTGGTCATCGGGCTGGTCATCAACCTGACGCTGGCGGCGGTGCCTGCGCCGCACGGGCTGGCGGTGCAGGTTGTGGTGCTCGTGGTCGCCGTCGTGCTGAACGGCATCGCCACCGGCGCGTACATCGGTGCCGGCCTGGGCCCCGGTCCGCGGGACGGGCTGAGCACGGGCATCGCGGCACGGGGGCGGTCACTTCGTCTGGTGCGCACCGGGATCGAAGTCACCGTGCTGGCCCTCGGCTGGCTGCTCGGCGGCACCGTCGGGGTCGGGACCGTGCTCTACGCGCTCGCCATCGGACCGATCACCCACCTGACGATCCCGGCCCTGCGGCTTCCTGAGCCGGTCCGACCTGAGCTCGCGCACGGCGGTCCGGCATAGCAGTGGGGCGGCTGCTCTCCTGACGGGCATGCTGTCTCGGTGGTGACGATTCGAGCTAGCCGTCCCGAGGACGAGGCGACCCTGGCCCGGGTGGACGCCCTCACCTGGACAGCCGCCGTCTCCCCCGCGCCGGCACCGCCTGCCGGTACGGCGTTCTTCGGTGAGCGGACGCGACCGGAGGACGTGCTGGTTGCCGAGGTCGACGGCGATGTCGCCGGCTACGCGAAGCTCGGTCAGGCGATGGCGATCTCCTTGCACGAGCACGTCCTGGAGCTCGGTGGGCTCGCGGTCGATCCGCGCAGTCAAGGGCGTGGGGTAGGTCGGAGCCTGGTCGAGGCGGCGGTCGAGCAGGCCCGCGCCCGCGGCGCGCGCAAGCTGACGCTGCGGGTGCTGGGCCCGAACGCCGGCGCGCGCCGGCTGTACGAGGGCTGCGGCTTCATCGTCGAAGGAGTCCTGGAGGCCGAGTTCCTGCTCGAAGGCCGCTTCGTCGACGACGTGCTGATGGCTCGGCACCTGGTCCCTCCCGGCTAGCAGGACAGTCACGCGTCCCCAAGCTGTAAGGGTCACATCGGCCGGCCGAACCTAGCTTTGGCTCTCAGGTACGCGCGACGTCGTCGTAGCACCCCGAGCCGGAGGTCGTCGATGAGCAGAAGTCGAGTGCGTGCGCTTGTTCCCGTGGCAGTCGCAGTGGTGGCGTCCGTGCTGCCCCTGGGTGCACCGGCCACCGCGCAGGCGGCAAGCAGGAGCGGCTTCGTCTACACCATGACGAACGCCGCCGACCACAACCAGGTCATCGCCTACCGGCGGGCGGGCGACGGTACTCTCGTGGGCAACGGGACCTACGCCACCGGCGGCACCGGATCGGGCCAACCCCGCCTCGGCTCTCAAGGGTCGGTCACTCTCACCCCCGACGGCCACTGGTTGCTCGTCGCAAACCCCGGCAGCGACGACGTGTCGGTCTTCGCGGTCGCGCGAAACGGCACGCTGAGACTGACCGACATCGAGCGGTCACACGGTGACCGCCCCGAGAGCGTCACGATCCGCGACAGCCTGGTCTACGTGCTGAACACAGGTGCGCCCAACAACATCTCCGGGTTCACGCTCGACTCCGGAGGTGATCTGACCCAGCTGCGCGGGTCGGTGCGGCCGCTGAGCCAGGAGGGAGCGCTGCCCGCCCAGGTGCAGTTCAGCCCGGACGGTGGGACGCTCGTGGTCACCGAGCGGAACACCAACCGCATCGACACCTTCCGGGTCTCGCGGACGGGACGCCCGGGCGGCGTGGCACCGCACGCAGGAAGTGGTGTCGGTCCGTTCGGACTGGCCTTCCGCCCGGACGGCGTCTTCGTGGTGACCGAGTCGTTCAACGGGGCGGCCGGGGAGGCCGCGGCGTCGTCGTACTCACTGACCGGTGGGCTGCGCACCATCAGCGGCACCGTGCGGGACACCCAGTCCGACGTCTGCTGGGCAGTGATCACCAACGACCAGCACTACGCCTACATCACCAACAACGGGAGCGGCACCATCTCCAGCTACCGCGTCGCGCCCGACGGCAGCATCTCGCTGCTGCAACCGGTGGCGGCAACCACCGGTACGCCGGGCGGATTCGGGACGCGGGACCAGGACCTGACGAACGACGGCGCCTACCTCTACGCCATCGACGTCGGCACCCGCACCGTGAACGCCTTCGCTGTCGGTGCGGACGGGTCGCTCACCAGGATCGCGGCGTACCCGGGCCTGCCGTCGACGTTCGCCGGCATGGCAGCCAGCTGATCGAGAGGGCGTTGTCGAACCTGCGTCACGCGCGCCAGGAGAGCACTGTCTGCCGCAGCACCGGCAGCAGCTCCAGGGTTTCTGTACGGCGCTGACGCAGCTCGGCGGTGTCGGCGACTCCGAACAGCTCGGTGACGGCGGCCCGGAACCGCCGCTCGCCGGCGCGGCACCGCGCTTGCGACGCGTCTGCAGCGAGGATCTGCTGGCAGCGCGCCCAGGTGGCAATGATCCAGAAGACCGCCTCACGGTGGTCACCCTTGTCGACGAGGTGCTGGCTCCCCTCGATGGCGATCGGCCGCGCATGCGCGGTGATGTCGGTCGAGAAGAACATGGGCGTGCGCGCGACAGCCGCGGCCTCGTCGAAGGCGGCCGCCAGCCCGTCGAGGTGCTTCTGCACGAGCCAACGGTTGCACCCGGCGCAGCCCAGCAGCTTGAGCAGCCTGAGGTAGAGGGACTGCTCGCCGTGATCAGCGAGAACGTCGCGCGCCGCGAGATAGCGCAGTCGGACCGTAGGGTTGCGCAGGGCCGCGACGAGGACGACGTGCGTCGTGATGCTGGTCGGGAACATCCAGGCGGTGACCTGGTCCTGCCAGGCAGCGGCGGGATCGAGCGCCGCGAGCCTGGACTCGATCGCGCCGAGGGCGTCGTCGCAGCGGCGCTGCACGGCGTCGAAACGGCCGAAACTGGAGGCGAGCTCGTCCCGGAGCCGCCCGAGGTGACCGGTGGGGTCCGCAATCACCTGGTCGCTGCTGAAGCTCGGGGCCAGGTGATACGACGCTGCCACCCTGGGCGGGCTCGCAATGTCGGCCCACGGCAGGTAGCTGACGTCGAGCAAGGCGCCGCGGTAGGCGAGCTTGCCCAGCTTGGTCGGAGCCACCGCGCCGGCGACGACCACGACGATGTCCACATCCGACCAGGCGGCCAGCGGCGTGTCAGCTGGCGCCGACGGTGACGAGCCGCTGAAGAAGGCCCCCCGGAATCCTGCGGTATCGACCGCGTGCTCAGCGACCCAGGCCCGCCCGGCTGCAAGAGCGTCACGCACGAGCACACGGCACTCCAAGGTCGGTTCCACCCCCAATCTGTCGCACCGGTCCGACATGGTCAGCACCACACGCGGTCGCCGTGACCGCCTGCGAAGGGTCAATGGCGTGTTCCTCGGACTGCGCACGGTGATCTACCCCGCTCCCGACCTGGGGACGAGCAAGGCCTGGTTCAGCGGGCTGCTGGGCGTCGAGCCCTACTTCGACGAGCCGTTCTACGTCGGCTTCAACGTCGCTGGATACGAGCTCGCGCTGGACCCGAGCGGCGACCCGGCGACCGGACCGATCACCTACTGGGGGGTCGCCGCTGCCGACGCCGCGCTGGACCGGCTGCTGGGCGCCGGGGCGACCTTGCGGGAAGGGGTGCAGGAGGTAGGGGGCGGCATCCGGGTCGCGACGGTCCTCGAGCCCGGCGGCACGATCCTCGGGATCATCGAGAACCCGCACTTCCAGCTGCCCGAGCCCCCAGCCGGCGCCGGGCCCGGCCGCTGATCCCGCGCACCCCCGACCGGGCCTGGGTGGTCGACGCCGGGGAGCCGGTCAGGTGAGTCGCTGGTCGGCGTACGCCGCGGTGGCGTCCCGCAGGTACTCGGCCAGGCCGGGCGCGGTGGCGTCGTACCGGGCCTTGAACTCCGGGTCGTCGACGTAGAGCTGTCCCAGGCCCTTGTAGCTCTCGCGGTTCGGGGTCCAGAACCGCGCGACGCTCGCGTAGTGCTCGGCCATCACGTCCAGAGCTGCCGGTGAGTCCGGCGCTGCGCCGGAGCGCATCACCTCGGCCACCTTGGCGTCCAGCTCCGCCCACTCGCGCTGGGCCTGCAGGTAGTCCTCCTTCGTCCAGTCCTTGGTGTGCTCGCGGGAGGTGCGGAAGTGCTCCCGGACCCCGTCGCCGTAGCGCTCGACGAGGGTGGCCTCCTGCTGCGCCTGCTTCTCGGCGAAGCCTTCGAACAGCTCCTCTGCAGCCATGTCCTGTCCTCCTTGCAGCTGGGTGATGGTGCGGCAGACGGTGTCGGCGAGCCGCCCGAGCCGCTCGCGCTCGGCGCGCAGCCACTGCTCGTGCCGGCGCAGCGCCGCCACCTGATCGCGCTGCCCCGCCAGGACCTCGGCGATGGTCTCCAGACCGAGGCCGAGCTCGCGGAGCAGCAGCACCTGCTGCAGCCGCAGCAGCTGCTCCTGCTCGTAGTAGCGGTAGCCGTTGCCACCGACGTGCGCCGGCGTCAGCAGCCCGATCTCGTCGTAGTGCCGCAGTGTCCGCGACGTCACCTTCGACATCCGGGCCACCTCGGCGATCGACCAGGCCATCGCGCCCGCCGCCCTTCTCCCGCCCCATCAGGCCGGACCGTTTCCGACCTGCCGACGACGGTAGGAGTTGACGCCGCGTCAAGGTCAAGGCCGCCGGACGCGCCGTGATCCGATGTGGTCTGCTGGCCCGGTGGACGCGGGGGGCTGGGACCGTCGCTATGCGGAGAGCGACCTGGTCTGGTCGTCCGGCCCGAACATCTTCGTCGTCGAAGAGCTCGACGCGGTGGCGCCCGGCCGGGCCCTGGATCTCGCCTGCGGCGAGGGCCGCAACGCCCTGTGGCTGGCCGGCCTCGGCTGGGACGTCACCGGCCTGGACTTCTCCGCCGTCGCCCTGGAGCGGGCGCGGTCGCTGGCCGCCGACCGGGGCCTGGCCGTCTCCTGGCACCGACAGGACCTCATCTCCTGGGACGCCGACGACGCCGCGGACCTGGTGCTGCTCGCCTACGTGCACCTGCTGCCGGCCGAGCGGCACCGCCTGGTCCAGGCAGCCCGCCGCGCAGTCGCCCCTGGTGGCCGGCTGCTCCTGGTCGGGCACGACCTGCGCAACCTCACCGACGGCACCGGCGGCCCGCAGGAGCCCTCGCTGCTCTGGCAGCCGTCCGAGCTGCCGGCCGAGGGCTGGGACGTCGTACGGTCCGAGACGGCCGCCCGCCCGGTCGGGGAGCTCACCGCTTGGGACACCGTGGTCCACCTGCTCAGACCCGCATGAGTCCGACGCAGCTCCTGCTGGTCTCGGGCAGTACGCGCCGGGGTTCGACCAACACTGCCGTGCTGCGGACGGCGCAGGCCGTGGCGCCCGACGGCGTCGGCACCACGCTGTACGACGGACTCGCCGACCTGCCCGCCTTCAACCCCGACGACGACCACGAGCCGCTGCATGCCGCCGTGGCAGACCTCCGCGGCCGGATCGGCGCGGCGGACGCGGTGCTGTTCTGCACACCGGAGTACGCCGGTGCGCTGCCCGGCAGCTTCAAGAACCTGCTGGACTGGACCGTCGGTGGCGGCGAGATCTACGGCAAGCCGGTCGCGTGGATCAACGCGTCCTCCGTGGCGGCGCCGACTGCCGGCGCGGACGCCCATGCCTCGCTCGCGAAGGTGCTCGGCTACGTGGCTGCGGACATCGTCGAGGAGGCATGCCTGCGCCTGCCCATGTCCCGTGCGGCTGTCGGGCCCGACGGCACCGTCTCGGACCCGCAGATCCGAGACGGCGTCGCGACGGTCGTGCGGACTCTCCTGCAGCACAGCAGCTCCCGAGCCGCCGAGACCTGAGTAACGCCGGGTGGCTCAGGAGCGCGGGAGGGCGCGCCTGACCCACTCATCCGGCGGAGTGCCGGCCGGACCGTTGGCACCCGGGTAGATCCGGCACTGCAGCCCGTAGTCGTGCCTGCCGTCGGCCGTGGGATCCACGTCGCGTCCGTCGACCCGCAGGCTCGGCGATCCCAGGAAGCGCAGGCGCTGTGCCTGCTCGTCGTCGCCGACCTCGACGAGCTGGACCGCCGCGTGAATGCCGGCATCGTGCAGGAGCTGCTCCAGGCGCGGCAGGAACGCGGTGTGGTTGGGACAGCCCTCGAAGTACAGGAGCTCGACCAGCGGTGCCCGCCCGTCGGCGCCGCCGCCGTACTCCTTGGGCGTGCCGCTCATCGTGGGACCAGGCCCAGCGCCAGGGCGCTGAGCCGGACCTGGGCGCCGTAGAGGTCCTCGCGCGCCGCCGGCGGCACCATGTCGAGGTGGCCGAAGATCTCGAGGGAGACGAAGCCGTGCATCGCCATCCAGGTGTGCATCATCGCCTGGTGGACCTCCGGTGGCAGGCCGGGCATCGTCAGGTGCTCGGCGAGCTCGGGGCCGTGCACCGCGACCATCGGTGGCCGGAGCTCTCCGCGGGTGTGGGCCTCGGCGAGCACGGCCTCCAGCGCTGACATCGCCCGCTTGGCGGCCATCGTCGTGTCGCCGTCCACCGGCGCGGCGTAGCCGGGGATCGGCATGCCGAACACCAGCGCGTAGCGGGCGTGGTCCTGGTGCGCCCAGGCCCGGTAGGCGTGCGCGATGCCGGTGAAGCGCCCCCAGAGGTCGGCCGGCCCGGCGTCCTCGCCGCCCGCGGTGAGCCGGTCGGCCAGGTCGTTGTAGCCGTCGGTGAGCAGCGCGGTGAGCAGCGCGTCCCGGTCGCTGAAGTAGCGGTAGAGCGCCGGCGGGGTCATCCCCATGGCGCGGGCGATGTCGGTGAAGCGGGCCTCGATCGTGCCGCTCTCGGCCATGAGCCGTCGAGCCGTCGCCTTGATCTCCTCGATGGTCGAGGCCCGCACCCGCTCGCGCCGGGGCACGACGGTCTCGTCCTGCTGCACGTGCACCGGTCCCTCCGCTCTGTCGGCCGCCACCGTACGGCGACACGCCGCGCCGGAACCCCTTGACAGGTGATGGCTCGTCGTGTTCGTTACCCATCATAACTCAAGAGAACGCACTTCACGGGAGAGCTCATGGCGACCATCGACCACCTGCCCGGACGTCACCTCGACGCTCCCGCACCCGGGCCGCTCGGCCGGCTGGCCCGGGTGGCATTCCGCCATCGCGGCCGCGTCGTGCTGGCGTGGCTCGCGGCCTTCGCGCTGGCCTTCGGGCTGGGCACGGCGTTCGGCGGCGCGTTCTCCGCCGACTACAGCGCGCCGGGCTCGGACTCGAGCGCCGCCCAGGACATGCTGGCGCAGCGGTTCCCGGCCGCATCCGGCGACACGCTGACGCTCGTCGCGCAGTCCGGCGGCGGGGTGGCCACGCCGGCTGTCAGGGCGCGCGTCGGCGACCTGCTCGCCAAGGCGGCCGCCGTCCCCCACGTCGTGGGGGTCGAGGACCCCTGGACGTCGCCGGGCGCGGTCTCGCCCGACGGCCGCACCCTGCTCGCGCGGGTGCACCTCGACGTCACCAACCCCGAGGACATGCCGGCCGCCGACACCCGGGCGGTGCTCGACCTCGCACGAACCGCCTCGCGTGACGGCCTCACCGTCGCCGCCGGCGGGCGGGTGGTGACATTGACGCAGCAGGCGCCGATCGGCTCGGAGGGGCTCGGCATCGCCGCCGCCGCCGTCATCCTGCTGCTCACCTTCGGGTCGGTGGTGGCCGCCGGCCTGCCGATCCTGGTGGCCCTCGCCGGCCTCGCGGTCAGCTCGCTGCTCACGGGTCTGTTCGCGGCCGCGCTGCCCGTCCCCGACTGGTCGACCTCGCTGGCCGCCATGATGGGCATCGGGATCGGCGTCGACTACGCGCTGCTGATGGTCACCCGCTTCCGCGAGTGGCGCTCGCACGGCCTGAGCGTCGAGGACGCCACGGTGGCGACGCTCGACACCGCCGGCCGGTCGGTCCTGCTGGCCGGCACCACCGTCGTCATCAGCATGCTCGGGCTGTTCGCGATGGGCCTGTCGTTCATGCGCGGCGCCGCCCTCGTCACCGTGGCCGGGGTGCTCGTGGTGCTCATCTCAGCGATGACGCTGTTCCCTGCCCTGCTGGGCTATCTCGGCGCGCGGGTCGACCGGCTGCGCATCCCGCTGCCACGCCGTCGGCGCGCGGTGCCCGGCGACGGCTGGCTGCGCTGGAGCCGGCTGGTCCAGCGGCACCGGCTCGCCGCGACAGTCGTCGGCGCCGCGATCCTGCTGGCGCTGGCCGCGCCCTTCCTCGGGGTCCGGTTCGGCTTGCCGGACGCCGGCAACGACCCGCGCGGCACCTCGACCCGTACGGCGTACGCGATGACAGCCGCGGCCTTCGGGCCGGGTGCGAACGGCCCGCTGCTGCTGGCGGTCGAGCGTCCCGACGCCGCCGCCCTGGGCCGTCTCACCGCCGCCTTGCGCGCGACACCCGGAGTCGCGTCCGTGAGCCCGCCGACCGCCAACGCCGCCCGCGACGCGGCGGTGCTCACGGTCCTACCGACGACCGGCCCGCAGGACGAGCGCACGTCGGCGCTGGTGCGGCAGCTGCGGGAGGACGTCGTCCCGTCCGCCGTCGACGGCACCCCGACGGTCGTGCACGTCGGCGGTGTGACGGCCTCGGCCGTCGACAGCACCTCCAACATCGTGCGCCGCATCCCGCTGCTCATCGGCGGAGTGGTCGGGCTGTCCGTGCTGCTGCTGCTCGGGGCGTTCCGCAGCCTCGCCGTCGCGCTCAAGGCCGCGGCGATGAACCTGCTCTCCGTCGCCGCGTCGTACGGCGTGGTGGCCCTGGTGCTGCAGGGCGGGTGGGCCGGGCACCTCGTCGGCATCGACGGCGCGACGCCGCTGCCGGCGTTCATCCCGGTGCTGATGTTCGCGGTGCTGTTCGGACTGTCGATGGACTACGAGGTCTTCCTCGTCGCCCGGATGCGGGACGCGTGGAAGCGCACCGGCGACAACGGCGCGGCGGTCGTCACCGGCCTGGCCGGCACGGCCCGGGTCATCACGGCCGCCGCAGCGATCATGATCGCGGTGTTCGCCGCGTTCGTGCCGAGCAGCGACATCGCGCTGAAGCTCATCGGCATCGGGATGGCATCGGCCATCCTCGTCGACGCGACCGTCGTACGCCTGCTGCTGGTGCCGGCCGTGATGCACCTGCTGGGCGAGCGGAACTGGTGGCTCCCGCTCTGGCTGGACCGGCGGCTGCCGCAGGTCTCGGTGGAGGGGCACGAGGAGCGGTACCTGCCGGCGGCTCCGACCGCGGTGGCGACCCGGCAACCGGTCGGGGTCGGGTAGCCGGCCGCGCGGCGCGTCCGTCATGATGCCGCGGGGCTTCGGGGGAGATGCCGTGTTCTTCGAGGGCTTCGAGCAGACGCGGGTGGACGTCGGTGGCGGTGTGCAGCTGCGCGTGCGCCATGGTGGTTCGGGACCACCGGTGGTGCTGCTGCACGGGCACCCACGGACGCACACCACCTGGCACCTGGTCGCGCCGCTGCTCGTCGCCGCGGGGCACACCGTCGTCTGCCCCGACCTGCGCGGCTACGGCCGGTCCTCCAAGCCGGACACGACGGCCGACCACAGCCCGTACTCCAAGCGGGCCATGGCCGGTGACGTGCTGGCGCTGATGCGCCGGCTCGGGCACGAGCGGTTCGCCGTCGTCGGCCACGACCGCGGCAGCTATGTCGCCATGCGCCTCGCGCTGGACGCGCCACAGGCGGTGAGCCGCCTCGCCGTGCTCGACAGCGTGCCGATCGGCGAGGCTCTGGCGCGTGCGGACGCGCGGTTTGCCGCGGCCTGGTGGCACTGGTTCTTCTTCGCCCGCCCCGACAAGCCGGAGCGCGCGATCCTGGCTGACCCGGACGCCTGGTACGGCGGCGATCCGGAGCGGATGGGCGCGGACAACCACGCCGACTTCCGGGCGGCCATCCACGACCCCGCGACCGTCCGGGCCATGCTCGAGGACTACCGCGCGGGGCTCGGTGTGGACCGTGCCGCCGACGACACGGACAGCACGCAAGGCCGCCGCATCGCCTGCCCCACCCTGGTGCTGTGGTCGGCGCTGGACGACATGCAGGAGCTGTACGGCGACGTCCTCGCCGTCTGGCGGCCGTGGCTGACGGACCTGCGCGGCGCCGTCATCGACAGCGGACACCACATGGCGGAGGACGCCCCCGGACAACTGGCGCAGGAGCTGAGCGCCTTCCTCCTGGCCGAGAGCTGACTGTCAGAGCACCTCGCGCAGGGTGCCCTTCGCCACGTCGTAGACGAAGCCACGGACGGAGTCCTGGTGCGGGATGGCGGCCTCGGCGTGGATGCGGGCGATGCTCTGCCGCACGTCGGCGTCGATGTCGCTGAAGGCCTCCGCCGCCCACGCCGGCTTGATCCCGGTGTCGGCGTGGATCTGGGCCTTGAACTCGTCGTCGGTGAAGGTGAGCATCCCGCAGTCCGTGTGGTGGATGAGCACGATCTCCTTCGTGCCCAGCAGGCGCTGGCTGATGGCCAGGCTGCGCACCTCGTCCTGCGTGATGACACCCCCGGCGTTGCGGATGACATGCGCGTCACCCTCGGAAAGACCCAGCAGGCCATAGGGATTGAGCCGGGCGTCCATGCATGCCACGACGGCGACGTGCTTGCCGGGTGGCATCGGGAGGCTGCTCTTGTCGAAGCTTGCGGCGTACTGCTCGGCGTTGGCGAGCAGCTCGTCGGTGACGGTCATGCGGCGTCCTTCCAGTGCGTACGACGGATCGGTGCGGTGGGCGGTTACGACGCCCGGCGCGGACATGCCTGCGCGGGCAGTGCTGCAGGGGCGGTGCTGCCGGGGGCGGTCGCCTCAGCCGGCTGCGGGGGCCTGGGTCAGGCCGGACAGGTCGTGCCGGCGTGCCGGCACAGGTCCACGTGCAGACGCTGCACGAGCAGGAGCCGGTGGCCTGTCATGCGGGCGTCCCTACCCGGTCCCGCCGACGGCAAGCACCGACTTCACGCCGCAGCGTCAGAGGCTGTCCCTGCGCTCGACGACGAGGATGCGCGCCTGCGGCGCCGGGTGGGCGACATGCTCGTCTCCCGGCTCCACCGAGCAGATCCGGCCGGGAGTCAGTCGTTCGACGTACTCCCGTCCGTCCCGGCGGTAGTGCATGTCGACGGCGCCGTCGAGCACGACGAACACCTCGTGGTCGTCGTTGACGTGCCAGACGTACGGCTGGTCGGTCCAGTGCAGGCGCACTGTGGCGTCCTCGAGCGAGGCGATGTCGAGGGCACCCCAGGGTCGTTCCGCCGTGAAGTCGCCGGCGTCGAGGAAGCGCATGTCCATCTCTCCTGCGCGGTCGAGGGTCAGACAGGGGGTCGGGGGTCGTACTGGATGCCGCGCCGGACCTGCCGGGCCCGGTCGGTCCCGGCCAGGCGCGCGACGAGGTGCAGGGCCATGTCGATGCCGGCGCTGACACCGGCCGAGGTGATGAGGTCGCCGTCGTCGACCCAGCGGTCGTCCTCGCGGACCTCGACGGTCGGGTCCAGCGCCCGGAGCTCGTCGACCGCGCCCCAGTACGTCGTCGCCCGCCGGCCGCGCAACAGGCCGGCGGCGGCGTAGACGAGCGAGCCGGTGCAGACACTGGTCATCAGCGGTACGGCGGCGCGCTGGGCCCGCACCCAGTCCCGGTGG
>JAABUT010000733.1_pt1 | contig 46114 bp, 52 predicted proteins | sample 5559281 | NCBI WGS metagenome assembly JAABUT01 (sample SAMN10711880, study PRJNA513359) | rock metagenome | isolation source: Antarctica rocks | place: Antarctica: Victoria Land, Ricker Hills nord | collected 2016-01-04
CCAGCATGATCCGCCGCTACATCGCCTGGCGGAACCGGCACGCCGCGACCCACCCACGGCTACGAGAAATCGTCAGTAAGGCCGAGACCATCAAGAGGGCGAAGGTTGCCTGACGCGGCACTAGGTCACGGAATGGTGACAAAAGGCCGTCGGGGGTCCATCCTCGGGGCTAGTCCGAGCCAACGACCCCTCGAGGAGCTCCTGTATGGCCCGCCGTCCCCTCCTGCTCGCCCTGCTCGCCGGCGCACTCGTCGCCGGCACCCTAGGCAGCACTGCCGCCTCCGCCGCCCCCTCGGCGAGCGGCACCGCCCACTCCGACAAGCGCGTCTGCGCGGCGCCCGCCCGCGGCTACGCCTCCTGCGACGCGCACGTGCGCACCAAGGGCGGCAACGTCACCCCCGACGCCACCACCTCCTACACCTCCGGCTACAACCCGGCGCAGCTCAAGTCGGCGTACGGCCTGACCGGCAGGGACGCCACCGCCACCGTGGCGGTCGTGGACGCCTACGCCAATCCCAACGCCGCCTCCGACCTCGCCATCTACCGCAACCAGTTCGGGCTCGGGACCGCCAACCTGACGCAGGTCAACCAGAACGGCGGCACCGCGCTGCCCGCGGGCGACGTCGGCTGGGGCCAGGAGGAGATGCTCGACCTGGAGATGGTCTCCGCCATCTGCAAGTCCTGCCACATCCTCTACGTCGGCGCCAACTCCGCGTCGTTCGCCGACCTCGCCACGGCCGTCAACACGGCGGTGGCCAACGGCGCGACTGTCGTGTCCAACTCCTACGGCGGCACCGAGTCCAGCGCGGTCAACACCTACGCCGCGGCCTACAACCACCCCAACGTCGCGATCACCGTCAGCTCGGGTGACTCCGGCTACGGCGTGCAGTCACCGGCGTCGTACAAGACCGTGACTGCCGTCGGCGGGACCAACCTGACGCTCAACGCCGACGGCACCCGCAGGACCGAGACGGTGTGGAGCGGGGCCGGCAGCGGCTGCTCCGCCTACGTCACCAAGCCGACCTGGCAGCAGGACACCGGGTGCTCGCGCCGCACCGTCGCCGACGTGGCGGCGGTCGCCGACCCGGCGACCGGCGTGGCCGTCTACGACAGCTACGGCTCCACCGGGGGCGCCAACTGGTTCGTCTTCGGCGGCACCAGCGTCGCAGCGCCGATCATCGGCGGCGTCTACGCCCTGTCCGGCAACACCGCCGGCACCCCGGCCTCGCTCGCCTACGCGACACCCAGCGCGTTGTACGACGTGACGTCGGGCAGCAACGGCCGCTGCGTCAAGGGCAGCCGGACGTCCACGGCCTACCTGTGCACCGGTACCGCCGGCTACGACGGCCCGACCGGCAACGGCACACCGAGGGGCACCACCGGCTTCTAGCCGGGTACGGCGATGAGCCCGGTCCCCGCGGGGGCCGGGCTCATCGCCGTACCGCGCACCCTCAGCTGTCGATGCTCGCCATGCTGGCGTAGCGGTCGCCGGCGGCGACACCGGCCGGCGCCAGCTCGTCCAGCCGGCGCAGGTCGTCCTCGCTCAGGGTGACCTCGACGGCGCCGACGTTCTCCTGCAGCCGGCTGCGCTTCTTCGTGCCGGGGATCGGGACGACGTCCGGCCCCTGCGCGAGCAACCAGGCCAGTGCGAGCTGGGCCGGCGTACAGCCCTTCTCGGTCGCGATCTGCTGCACCCGGTCCACCAGCTCCAGGTTGCGAGTGAAGTTCTCGCCCTGGAACCGCGGCGCGTTGCGCCGGAAGTCGCCCTCGGGCAGGTCGGCCTCGCTGCGGATCTGGCCGGTCAGGAACCCGCGACCCAGCGGGCTGTAGGGGACGAAGCCGATGCCCAGCTCGCGCAGGACCGGCAGCACCTTGGTCTCCGGCTCGCGCTCCCACAGCGACCACTCGGTCTGCAGCGCGGTGATCGGGTGCACCGCGTGGGCCCGCCGGATCGTCTCCGGGCCGGCCTCGGACAGCCCGAGGTGGCGCACCTTCCCGGCCTGCACCAGCTCGGCCATCGCGCCGACGGTGTCCTCGATCGGCACCTTCTGGTCGACCCGGTGCTGGTAGTCCAGGTCGATCGTCTCCACGCCGAGCCGCTCCAGGCTGGCGTCGCAGGCCCGGCGTACGTAGTCGGGGGAGCCGTTGATGCCGACGAACGAGCCGTCCTCGCGCCGCTCGTTGCCGAACTTGGTGGCGAGCACCACCTCCTCGCGCCGCCCGGCGATGCCCCTGCCGACGAGGCGCTCGTTGGTGAACGGGCCGTACATGTCGGCGGTGTCGAGCAGCGTGACGCCCGCGTCCAGGGCGGCGCCGATCGTGGCGAGCGACTCCTGCTCGACGCCCGGTCCGTAGAACTCGCTCATGCCCATGCAGCCGAGGCCGAGGGCGGAGGTGGTGAGCGGTCCGAGGGTGCGTGTCTGCACGGGTCCTCCTGGGTCAGTGGACGGAACGCCCCTGACCCTGCCCACCTCCGCGGTCGCCATGCCCTGCACGCCGCCCGTCGGACGCCCATGGCACCGTGGTGGCGTGCTCGACCTCGCTGGTGCCCGCGTCCTGCTGCGTGCGGGGCTGCTGCAGCCCGGCCGCCCGGACCAGCTGCTGGGCGTGGCCCTGGCGGTCGCCCGGTGGGGCCTGACGCCGGCGACCGGCTACGCCGCCGGCGCCGCCCGGCATCCGCGCCGGCCGGCCCTCGTCGACGACGCGGGCGCGCTCACCTGGCGCGAGGTCGACGGGCGGACCGACCGGATTGCCGGCGAGCTGCGCCGCCGCGGCGTCCAGGACGGGGACGCGGTCGGCCTGCTGGCCCGCAACGGCCGCGGGTTCGCGCAGACCACCACGGCGCTGGCCAAGTGCGGGGCGGACGTGCTCTACCTCAACACCGCGTCGGGCGGCCCGCAGCTGGGCGAGGTGCTCGCGCGCGAGAAGGCCGTGGCGGTCGTGCACGACGCCTCCCTCGAGCCGCCGGACGCGCCGCTGCTGATCACGACGCAGGAGCTGGACGCCTCGGCAGACCGGCCCGGGCCTGGGGCGCCTCCGCGGCCGTCCAGCACCCCGCGCCAGGTGATCCTCACGAGCGGGACGACGGGTGCCCCGCGCGGCGCCGCCCGGTCCGGCGCCTCGGTCGAGGACGCCGTGTCGGCGCTGTCGCGCATCCCGCTGCACGCCCGCGAGACCACCGTGATCGCCGCCCCGCTCTTCCACGCCTGGGGCCTGGGCAACCTGTCCCTGGCGATGCTGCTCGGCTCCACCGTCGTCGTGCAGGACCGCTTCGACCCGGGACGGGTGCTCGCCGCGGTCCAGGAGCACCGGGCCAGCGCGCTCGTCGTCGTGCCGGTGATGATCGACAAGCTGCTCGACGCCGACCCGTCCCGCTTCGACCTGTCCTCGCTGCGGGTCATCGCCTCCAGCGGGAGCGCCCTGCCCGGTGACCTGCCGGAACGCGTCGAGAAGGCCTTCGGGCCGGTGCTCTACAGCCTGTACGGCTCGACCGAGGTGGCCTACGCCGCGGTCGCGACGCCCGAGGACCTGCGCGCCGACCCCCGCACCGCCGGCAAGGCGCCGCACGGCGTCGCCCTGCGGGTCGTGGACGAGGACGGCCACGACCGGCCGGCCGGCGAGGTCGGGCGCATCTTCGTGGGCAGCGGCCTGGCCTTCGCCGGCTACACCGACGGCTCGGACAAGGACCGGCTCGGTGCCCTGGTCGCGAGTGGCGACCTCGGCAGCCTCGACGACGAGGGACGCCTCACCGTGCTCGGCCGCGACGACGACATGGTCGTCATCGGCGGCGAGAACGTGCACGTCGGGCAGGTCGAGGAGGTGCTGCGAGAGCACGCCGACGTCGAGGACGTCGTCGTGGTCGACGAGCAGGACCCGACGTACGGCGTACGCCTGGTGGCCCATGTCGTCGCCTCCCGGGAGGTGACGGTGCAGGCCTTGCAGGACCACGTCCGCGAGCGGCTGGCACGCTTCGCGGTGCCGCGTGAGGTGCGCTTCACCGACGAGCTGCCGCGCAACGCGACAGGCAAGGTCCTCAAGCGCGAGCTGCGGGGCAGCGAGGCGGCGCAGGGATGACCGCGCCGGTGGAGCTGGAGCGGCCGGAGGTCGAGGAGAGCTCCGACGTCGAGCGGCCGTGGGTGACGATCGTGTGGAACGACCCGGTCAACCTGATGAGCTACGTCACGCACGTGCTGATGGAGCTGTTCGGCTACTCGAAGGCGAAGGCGCACATGCTGATGCTCGACGTGCACCACAAGGGCCGGGCCGTGGTGAGCAGCGGCAGCCGCGAGCAGATGGAGCACGACGTCGCCCGGTGCCACGCCCGCGGCCTGTGGGCCACACTGCAGCAGGACTGAGATGCGCTTCCGCCGCACGCGCAAGGGCACCGAGGCCACGCTGGACGACGTCGAGGCCGGTGTGCTCGCGGCCCTCGTCGGCGAGCTGCTGGAGCTGCTCGGCGACAGCGACGCCGTGCCCGACGACCCGATCGAGGCGATGGTCGGGCTGTCCAGCGAGGACGTCGACACCCCCGACGACGCCGTGCTGGCTCGGCTGCTGCCGGACGCGTACGGCGGGACGACGCCGGACCACGCGCAGGCCGCGCGCGAGTTCCGGCGCTACACCGAGCAGGACCTGCGGGCGGCCAAGCGCGCGGCCGCCAGCGCCCTGCTGGCCCGGCTGCCGCAGGGCGGCGGCACGGTGCTGCTGGACCGCGACGACGCCGACTCCTGGCTGGGCTGCCTCAACGACCTGCGCCTCGCGCTCGGCACCCGGCTCGGGGTGACCGAGGACACCGACCTGGACGCCGGTGCCGGGCCGCGGGGGGAGGGGCTGCGGCTCTACGGCTGGCTGGGCTGGGTGCAGGAGTCCCTGCTGCGCTGCCTGTCGCCCCGACCGTCCTGACCGGCCCCTCCCGAGCGGGCCGTCGTACGCCCTGCTGCGTGGTCAGTAGCCTGGGCGGGTGCTGCAGCTGCCCGCCGGGATGGTCGACGCGATCGTGGCGCACGCACGCCGCGACCACCCCGACGAGGCCTGCGGGGTCGTCGCCGGGCGGGACGGCACGCCGACGCGGGTGTTCGAGATGGCCAACGCCGAGCGCTCTCCGACGTTCTACCGCTTCGACTCGCAGGAGCAGCTGCAGGTCTGGCGGGCGATGGACGACGCCGACGAGGTGCCGCTGGTCATCTACCACTCGCACACCGCGACCGAGGCCTACCCGTCGCGCACCGACGTCTCGCTGGCGCCCGAGCCGGAGGCGCACTACCTGCTCGTGAGCACCCGCGAGCCGCAGGCGCACGAGCTGCGCTCCTACCGGATCCGCGACGGGGTCGTGACCGAGGAGCCACTGGAGGTCGGGTAGGACCCGGAACAACTGCGTCGTACGTCCCTGTTGGAACTGCCGTTGCAGTCCCCTAGCGAGAGGCACGTCCCGCCCATGGCTGTCGAGGTCCGCATCCCGACGATCCTGCGCAGCTACACCGGTGGTGAGAAGGCCGTCCAGGGTCAGGGCGACACGCTGTCCGCCCTGCTCGACGACCTCGACAGCCGCCACGGCGGCCTGCGCGGCCGGCTGGTCACCGACCAGGGCGCGCTGCACCGGTTCGTCAACGTCTACGTCAACGACGAGGACGTGCGCTTCCTCGGCGGCCTGCAGACCGCGCTGGCCGACGGCGACAGCGTCACGGTGCTGCCCGCCGTCGCCGGCGGTGCCGGCTAGGCCGTGCGCTTCGACTCGCTGCTGGACTCCGTCGGGCGCACGCCGCTCGTTGGGCTCCCGCGGCTGTCGCCCTCTCCCGACGTGCGGCTGTGGGCCAAGCTCGAGCAGGACAACCCGACCGGTTCCATCAAGGACCGGGCCGCGCTGTACATGGTCGCGCAGGCCGAGAAGGAGGGGCTGCTGCGGCCGGGCTGCACCGTGCTGGAGCCGACCAGCGGCAACACCGGCATCTCGCTGGCGATGGTGTGCCGGCTGCGTGGCTACCGGCTGATCTGCGTGATGCCGGAGAACACCTCGGTCGAGCGCCGCCAGCTGCTCACGATGTACGGCGCGCAGATCGTCACCTCGCCGGCCGCCGGTGGGTCCAACCAGGCCGTCGCGGTCGCCAAGCAGCTCGCCGCGGAGAACCCCGACTGGGTGATGCTCTACCAGTACGGCAACCCGGCCAACGCGCTGTCGCACTACGAGACCACCGGGCCGGAGCTGCTGGAGGACCTGCCGGGCATCACGCACTTCGTCGCCGGCCTCGGGACGACGGGGACGCTGATGGGCGCCGGGCGCTACCTGCGCGAGCAGGTGCCGGGGGTGCGGATCGTCGCCGCGGAGCCGCGCTACGGCGAGCTGGTCTACGGCCTGCGCAACATCGACGAGGGCTTCGTCCCGGAGCTGTACGACGAGTCGGTGCTCACCTCCCGCTTCTCGGTGGGGCCGCGGGAGGCGCTGCGCCGCACCCGGCAGCTGGTCGAGCAGGAGGGCATCTTCGCGGGCATCTCGACCGGAGCGATCCTGCACGCCGCGCTCGGCGAGGCGGACAAGTGCGTCAAGGCAGGTGCGCCGGCCGAGATCGCCCTCGTGGTGTGCGATGGCGGCTGGAAGTACCTCTCGACCGGCGCCTACGCCGGCACCCTCGAGGAGGCCGAGGCCGCCCTCGAGGGCCAGCTCTGGGCCTGACGCCCGCGCCGGGGGAGCGGCTGCTCTCAGGCCCACTGCAATGTGGCGATCTTGCACGCTGGGCAGGGCCGGTTGATCGCCACAACCCGGGACCGTGGCTGCCCTGCCTGGAGCCGCCGGGCCGACTGTGGCGATCTCGCACGCTCACCTCGACCCTGTGATCGCCACAACCCGGGAGGCGGCCGCCCGTCCATACGCGGGAAGGTCGACGGCCTGTCGGTCGCCGACAGCGGCTACCCGGCAGCGGTGCTGCCCCGCCCTCCGGCGCGTCCGCGCCCCGTACGCTGCCGTCCGTGGACCGGGACGCCCCGATCGGGGTCTTCGACTCCGGTGTGGGCGGGCTGACGGTCGCGCGGGCGCTGCTCGACCAGCTGCCGCAGGAGCCACTGCTCTACCTCGGCGACACCGCGCACGGCCCGTACGGCCCGCTGCCCATCGCGCAGGTGCGACGGCACGCGCTCGACGCCCTCGACGCGCTGGTCGACCAGGGGGTCAAGGCGCTCGTGATCGCCTGCAACTCGGCTTCCAGCGCCTGCCTGCGCGACGCCCGGGAGCGCTACGACGTCCCCGTCGTCGAGGTCATCGCGCCAGCCGTACGCCGGGCGGTTACGGCCACCCGCACCGGCCGGGTGGGGCTCATCGCGACCGCGATGACTGTGGCGAGCGGCGCCTACGACGAGGCCTTCTCGGCGGCGCCGCAGGTGAGCCTGACCAGCGCCGCATGTCCGCGCTTCGTCGACTTCGTCGAGCGCGGGGTGACGACAGGACGCCAGCTGCTGCAGCTGGCCACGCACTACCTCGAGCCCCTGCAGGCGGCCGGCGTCGACACCCTGGTGCTGGGCTGCACCCACTACCCACTGCTGACCGGCATGATCTCGCTGGTGGTCGGTGACGGCGTCGCGCTGGTCAACAGCGCGGAGGAGACGGCCAAGGACGTCTACCGCGTGCTCACGGGCGCCGACCTGCACCGCGACCCGCTGGCGCCGCCGCCGGTGCACCGCTTCCTCGCCACCGGCGACAGCGCGCCGTTCGCCCGGCTCGGTCGGCGCTTCCTCGGGCCCGAGCTCGGCGCCGTACAGCCGCTGCCGACCAGGAGCGCAGCGTGCGGCTGACCGTGCTCGGCTGCGCCGGCACCTTCCCGGGCCCGGACTCCCCGTGCTCGGGCTACCTGGTGGAGCAGGACGGCTTCCGCCTGGTGCTCGACCTCGGCGCGGGTGCGCTCGGCCACCTGCAGCGGCACTGCGGCCTGCTCGACGTCGACGCGCTCTACGTCACCCACCTGCACGCCGACCACTGCATTGACCTCGTCGCGTACTCCTACGCCCGGCGCTTCCACCCCGACGGCCTCGGGTCACCGCTGCCCGTCTACGGACCACCCGGCCTCGGCCGGCGGATCCGGCAGAGCTTCGAGGAGCCGCCGGCCGACGGCCTGTTCGACGTGTTCGACTTCCGGGACGTCGCGCCGGGCGAGCTCCGGGTAGGTCCCTTCACGCTGACCACGGCGGCGATGAGCCACCCGATCGAGGCGTACGGCGTGCGCGTCACGGCGGGCGGGCGCACCCTGGCCTACAGCGGCGACACGGCGGTCACGCCCGCGCTCGTCGACCTGGCGACCGGCGCCGACCTGCTGCTGTGCGAGGCGTCCTGGCTGTCCGAGCCGGCGCCGCCGCCGGGCATCCACCTGACGGGCCGCGAGGCGGGCGAGCACGCCGCGCGGGCCGGCGTGCCGCGGCTGCTGCTCACCCACCTGATGCCGTTCACCGACCGCGCGGCGGTCCTCGCCGAAGCGCGCTCGGCGTACGCCGGCGAGCTCGCGCTGGCCGCCTGCGGCACCTCCTACACCGTCTGAGCAGCAGCCGGCCGCCCCGCTAGGGTCGCCGGCATGCCCCGACACGACGGCCGCGCCCCCGCCCAGCTCCGCCCCGTCGTGCTCACCCGGCAGTGGCTGGACCATGCGGAGGGCTCGTGCCTGGTGGAGTTCGGCCGCACCCGGGTGCTCGTCGCGGCCAGCGCCACCGAGGGCGTCCCCCGCTGGCGCCGCGGCTCCGGCCTGGGCTGGGTCACGGCGGAGTACGCCATGCTCCCGCGCGCGACCCACACCCGCAGCGACCGCGAGTCGGTCCGCGGCCGCCTCGGCGGCCGCACCCACGAGATCAGCCGGCTGATAGGGCGCAGCCTGCGCGCGGCGGTCGACCTCAAGCTGCTCGGCGAGAACACCATCGCGGTCGACTGCGACGTGCTGCAGGCCGACGGCGGCACCCGCACCGCCGCGATCACCGGCGCCTACGTCGCCCTCGCGGACGCCTGCACCACGCTGCAGCGCCCCGGCGCGGCCGTGCGCAGCGTCGCGGCGGTCAGCGTCGGCATCGTGGACGGCGCTCCGGTGCTCGACCTCGACTACCCCGAGGACGTCTCGGCGGGCACGGACATGAATGTCGTCGCGACCGCGGACGGCGAGCTGGTCGAGGTGCAGGGCACGGCGGAGGGTGCGCCGTTCTCGCGCGCCGAGCTCGACGCCCTGCTCGACCTGGCGCTGGGCGGCATCGTGGACCTGACGGCCGTGCAGGCCTCGGCCCTGGCCGAGCCGCTGCGAACACGGCACGGCGGGGACGTCACCAAGCTGTGAGCCGAGCTGTGACCCGGCCGACGGTCGTGCTCGCCACCCGCAACCCCGGCAAGCTGGTCGAGCTGGCCCGGATCCTGTCGCCGTACGACGTGGACCTGGTCTCGCTGGACGACCTCCCGCCGTACGAGCCGGCGGCGGAGACCGGCGCCACGTTCGCGGAGAACGCCCTCGCGAAGGCGCACGAGGCGGCGCGTGAGACCGGGCTGTGCGCACTGGCCGACGACAGCGGGCTGTGCGTCGACGCCCTGGGGGGCATGCCGGGCGTGCTCTCGGCCCGCTGGTCGGGCCGGCACGGCGACGACGTGGCCAACCTCGAGCTGGTGCTGGGGCAGCTCGCCGACGTCCCCGCCGAGCGTCGCGGGGCGCACTTCGTCTGCGCGGCCGCCGCCGCGCTGCCCGACGGCCGGGAGCTGGTCGTCGAGGCCGACGTGCGCGGCCGGCTCGCGCAAATGCCGCGCGGCTCAGGGGGTTTCGGCTACGACCCGGTCTTCGTACCCGACGACCACCAGGGGCACCACGACCGCACACGGACGATGGCCGAGCTGTCCCCGCCGGAGAAGGAGGCGATCAGCCACCGGGGCAAGGCCTTTCGCATACTGGCGCCGCGGCTCGCCGACCTGCTGGCGTAGCAGCCAGGTCAGCGCGGCTCGACCTGGCGCAGCCGCTCGCGGCCGAGGATGCCGAGCGCCTGCACGCCGTCGCGCCAGCTGAGCTTCTTGCCCTCCGCGCGCGAGCGGGCCCGGTAGGTGATCGGCACCTCGAACGGCCGGATGCCGCGGCGCAGCAGCTTGCCGGTCAGCTCGGCCTCCATGCCGAAGCCGCTCGCCTCTACGGCCAGCTCGCGGTAGAGCGCGAGCGGCAGCAGCTTGAAGCAGGTCTCCAGGTCGGAGATGTAGGCGTTGAACAGCACGTTGGCCCACAGCGTCACGGCCTTGTTGCCCATGACGTACCAGAAGCTGTAGGCGTTGTGGCTGCCGAACGAGCGGGTGCCATAGACGACCTCGGCGTCGCCGCGCAGCACCGGCGCGAGCAGCAGCGGCAGCTCCTCGGGCAGGTACTCGAGGTCGGCGTCGCAGGGGACCAGGTAGTCGCCGGTTGCCATTGCCGCGCCGGTGCGGATGGCGGCGCCCTTGCCGCGGTTGGCAGGGTGGCGGTGCGTGCGCAGCCGCGGGTCGGCAAGGGCGGCGAGCACCGCGGCCGTGTCGTCGACGCTGCCGTCGTCGACGACGACGAGCTCGACCTCGCACGGGTAGTCCACGTCGAGCACGGCCTTGACGACCCGGCCCACCGTCTCCGCCTCGTTGAAGACCGGCATGAGGATGGACAGCTTCACGGCCGGCCGGCCGCCTCGAGCCGGGCTCGGAACCAGTCCAGCGTCAGGCGCAGGCCGTCCTCGAACCCGACCCTCGGCTCCCAGCCCAACGTGCGCCGGGCCAGCGCGATGTCGGGCCGGCGCACGCTCGGGTCGTCCTCCGGCCGCGGGATGAACGCGATCTCGCTGTCGCTGCCCGCGATCCTGCGGATCGCCTCGGCCAGCTCGAGCACGGACGTCTCATGCGGGTTGCCGATGTTCACCGGCCCGGCGAGGTCGCTCCGCAGCAGGGCGAGCACACCCTCCACGAGGTCGTCGACGTACATCACCGAACGGGTCTGGCTGCCGTCACCGGCGACCGTGATCGGCTGCCCCGTCAACGCCTGGCCCGCGAACGCCGGGATCGCCCGCCCGTCCTGCTGGCGCATCCGCGGCCCGTGCGTGTTGAAGATTCGCACGATCGCGGTGTCGACGTCGTGCGTACGCCGGTAGGCCATCGTCAGCGCCTCGGCGTAGCGCTTGGCCTCGTCGTACACCCCGCGCGGCCCGATCGGGTTGACGTGCCCCCAGTAGGTCTCGGGCTGCGGGTGCACCTGCGGGTCGCCGTACGCCTCCGACGTGGAGGCCAGCAGGAACCGCGCGCCCTTCTCCTTCGCCAGCCCCAGCGCGTGCAACGTGCCGATCGAGCCGACCTTCAGCGTCTCGATCGGCAGCTGCAGGTAGTCGATCGGCGAGGCGGGCGAAGCGAAGTGCAGCACCTGGTCCACCGGCCCGGGCACGTGCACGAAGTCGGTGATGTCGGCCTTGACCAGCCGGAAGCCGGCCTGCCCGCTCAGGTGCGCGACGTTCTCGGGCGCCCCCGTCAGGAAGCTGTCCAGCGCCAGGACCTCGCACCCGTCGGCGAGCAGCCGGGTGCACAGGTGCGAGCCGAGGAAACCGGCGCCACCGGTCACCACGACGCGGGTCATGCGCAGTGACAGTAGTGGGAGGACTCAGTGCGCGGTGGGGGACTCGAACCCCCACGCCCGAGGGCGGCGGCCCCTAAAACCGCTGCGTCTGCCAGTTCCGCCAACCGCGCCGGACCGCAGCGTACGGCGCCAGGTCAGTTCCGGTCGTCGTCCAGGTGCAGCTCGCGGCGCAGCTTGGCGACGTGGCCCTTGGCCTTCACGCCGTACGACGCCTGCGCGACGCGTCCCTGCTCGTCCAGCACGAAGGTGGAGCGGATCACCCCGACGACGGTCTTGCCGTACAGGCTCTTCTCGCCGTACGCCCCGTAGGCGGTCAGCACCCGCTTGTCGGGGTCGGACAGCAGCGGGAAGGTCAGGCCCTCGGCGTCGCGGAAGCGCGCCAGGGCGCCCGGCTTGTCGGGGGACAGGCCGAGCACCTCGTAGCCGGCCGCCCGCAGGCCGGCCAGGCTGTCGCGGAAGTCGCACGCCTGCGTGGTGCAGCCGGGCGTCGAGGCCGCCGGGTAGGCGTAGAGCACGACCTTGCTCCCGCGGTACGCCCCGAGCTCGACGATCCGGCCGTCGGCGTCGGGGAGCGCGAAGCCCGGTGCCTCGTCGCCGGCTTGCAGGCGGACGGCCTCGGTCACGGGAGCTCCTCGCTGGTGGTGGCGGGCAGCCTACGTCCCGTCCGGGAGGTTCCTGGCGCTCCCGGAAGGGCAGGCATCCGGGAGCAGCAGACGGGTACCGAGGGGAGACACGGGCGTGGCCAGCACAGACGGCAGCGAGCGCACAGACCAGGCAGGCGCGGGTACGCCGCCGCCGCGGGGCAGGACGGCGGCCGAGGAGCGCGCGCAGAGCGCCGGCTCGCGCGACCCGGAGGTGCTGGCGGCGCAGATCGAGCGCACCCGCGAGGAGCTGGCCGGCACGCTCGACGCCATCGCCGACAAGGTCAGCCCCAGGCGGGTCGCCTCGCGCACGTCCGAGAACGTCAAGGAGAAGGTCAAGGCGAGCGCCGCCGAGGCCGCGGCGAGCGTGAAGGAGAGCGCGGCGCACGCGAAGGTGGCGGTCTCAGCCGCCGCCACCAGCGTCAAGGACAAGGTCGGCTCGGCCGGCACCGCCTCGACCGCCGCCACGACCAGCCCCGTCGCCGGCTCCCTCGCGGTGCCGGCCGGCGGCGGCACCGCACAGAGCAGGGACACCGCGACCACCTCGGTCGCCGGGCTGCCCTCGGCCGAGCCGGTCGAGATGCCGGCGTCCATGGCCGCTGTGCCCCCGCCGGTCCCGGCCTCGGTCCCGGCCGGTGGAGTCGCCAGCTATGCCGCGTCCTCACCGGTGCGCAAGGAGTACGTCGCAGCCGGTGTCGCGGCGGCCGTGGTCGTCCTGCTGGTGCTGCTCCGGCGACGCCACTAGTGCCACCCCGCGGGGTGGTCCCGGTCCCGCCCGGACCGGGGCAGGAGTCGGTCTGGGACTACCCGAGGCCGCCGCGGGCGGAGCGGTCCGAGCGGCTGGTCACCGTGCGGCTGGGCGGGGTCGACGTCTGCCACACCCGCCGCGCCGTTCGGGTGCTGGAGACCAGCCACCCGCCGGGCTGGTACCTGCCGGCGGAGGACTGGCTGGAAGGGGCGCTCACCGCCGCGCCCGGGTCCTCGCTGTGCGAGTGGAAGGGCGTGGCCCGCTACCTCACCGTGAGCGGGGGCACCCGCAGCGAGCCCGCGGCGGCCTGGACCTACCCCGACCCGGTGCCGGCGTACGACCTGCTGCGCGGCACGGTTGCCGTCTATCCCGGCCGGATGGACGCCTGCACCGTGGACGGCGAGCCGGTCCGCGCCCAGGGCGGCGGCTTCTATGGCGGCTGGGTGACCGACGAGGTCGTCGGCCCGTTCAAGGGCGGCCCTGGCTCGACGTACTGGTGAGGTGTGCCCGACCGTGATCGCGGTCTGCGGGGAGGCGCTGGTCGACCTGGTGCCGGCCGACCCGGCGAGCCGCCGCTTCGACGCCCTGCCGGGTGGCAGCCCGGCCAACACCGCGGTCGCCCTCGCCCGGCTCGGCGTCCCGGCCATGCTGCTCGCCCGGCTCTCCGAGGACGGCTTCGGCCGGCTGCTGCGCGAGCACCTCGCCAGCAGCGGCGTCGACCTCTCCCGCGCCGTCGTCGCCGCGGAGCCGAGCAGCCTCGCCGTCGTCGCGGTCGGAGCCGACGGCGAGGCGTCCTACCGCTTCGACCTCCGCGGCACGGCCGACTGGCAGTGGGCCGACGCCGAGCTGGGGCCGCTGCCCGAGCACGTGCTGGCCGTGCACGCCGGCTCGCTGGCGCTGTCGCTGCCCCCGGGCGGCGCCGTGCTCGAGCGCTTCCTGTCGCGGGCCCGCGGCCGCTGCACCGTCTCGGTCGACCCCAACCTGCGCGCCGGGCTGCTGCCCGACCTCGACGCCACCCGGGCCGCGGTGCTGCGCTGGCTCACGCTGGCCGACGTGGTCAAGGCGAGCACCGGGGACCTCGCCCTGCTGTACCCCGGCGAGGACCCCGAGCAGGTGGTCCGGGGCTGGGCCGGCCGCGGCCCGGGCCTGGTGGTCCTCACCCGCGCCGGTCAGGGCGCGCTGGCCGTCCTCGCCCGCACCGGCGAGGTCGTACGCCGCCCGGCGGTGCCGGTGACCGTCGTCGACACCGTCGGCGCCGGCGACACTTTCACCGCCGGGATGCTCGGGCACCTGCACGCGAGCGGGCTGCTCGGCGGCCGGCTCGACGGTCTGGGTGTCGAGCAGGTCGCCGCGGCGCTGGACCTGGCCCTCCGGGCGGCCGCGGTGACCTGCGGTCGGGCCGGCGCCGACCCGCCGTACGCCCGGGAGCTGTGAGCCCGGGAGCTGTGAGCCCGGGAGCTGTGAGCGGTCGGCGGTCACCGGATGGGGACTCCTGCGGGTGCGCGGCCAGGTGGCCTTCGCACTAGCCCGTTCGGCGGAGTCACGTAGTCATTTTGCACCTTTTGCCCGGCGGGCTTCAGCATGGCCCTGGTCGCCCGATGTCTGCGGTGTCCCTCCCCAGACCGAGACGGCCGCCTTCGCGACCAAGCTCACGGTCGTGGTCACCGACAACGGCGACCCGGCCTGCGTGGTCGCCTGCCCGGCCGCGACGTCGGTCTACAGCGGCGCGGTCGGCAGCATGGGCACCGTCGCCCTCGGGACCTACGCCGCCGGCGCCACCCACCGCTACACCTTCGCCGTGACCTTCCCCGACGGCGGGGCGAACGGCGCCGACAACGCCTACCAGGGCGCGTCGACCTCGGTCACCTACAACTGGTCCGCCGTCTCCTGAGCGCAGGGTGCCGGCCCCGGCGCCCGCCTGAGAGCGAGTCCCGCATGACGACGTACGCCCCGGAGATCCCGGCGCTCGCCCCGACCACGGTCGAGGCGGCGTCGGGAGCCCGGGGCGGCCACGTCCGGTGGCTGGCCACGTTCCTGGCCACGGCCGCGCTGGCGGCGTACTGCCTGCTGCTCGTCGTGCCCTCCGTGCTGGGACTGCAGCGCTACGTGCTCACCGGCAGCTCGATGGAGCCGACCATCCACCGCGGGTCGCTCGTCTTCGACCGCGTCGTCCCGGTGCAGGAGCTGCGGGTCGGCGACGTCATCACCTACGTCCCGCCCGGCCGGACCAGTCCGCTCTCGCACCGCATCACCGGCGTCGTCCCCGAGCAGGGCTCGCGCGTCTTCACCACGCGCGGTGACGCCAACCCGGCAGCGGACCCGTGGCTGTTCACGCTGACCCGCGGGACGCAGGGGGGGTCGCGTTCAGCGTCCCCGCGGCCGGCTACCCGCTGTGGCTGCTCGGGCGTCCCGCCACCCGGCTGGTCCTGGTCGGCGGACCGGCGATGCTGATCGCCGTGCTCACGCTGCGCCGGCTCTGGCGCGACGCGGGGGCGCTGGCCGGCGCCGCTGGACCAGCCGCTGAACCAGCCGCTGAATGAGCCCTAGGAGGCGCCTGCCCCGGCGCTCCGGCGGGTGGGCGCTCCCGTCGGCTGCCCTGGTCGTGGCCGTGCTCGCCGTGACCACCGCGACGTCGGGGGCCAGCCTCAGCGGGGCCACCTCCAACGCCGGCAACGCCTTCTCGGCGGACCGGCCCGGGCGCTACCTGCACGCCTACAGCCAGGCGACCGACCCGGCCGGCCTGACCGGCTACGCGGTCCGGGCCGGGTCCAGCCCCGTCGTGCCGGCGGCGGCCGGCGTGGACGCGACGCTCGCCGCCAACCTCGGCGGCTACAAGAACACCACGGCCTCGCTGAGCCGGCTGCTCGTGGTGAGCCCGGCGTCGCCGCTGCCGGCCGGGGTCTCGTCCGTGACGGTGCGGATCGCGCTCGGAGCCGATCCGGCGACCGGTCTGCAGCCGCTGACGTCGGTCACCTTCGCGCCGGCCGGCGGGACCGGCACGTGCGGCGGCACCAGCGTCACCCTGGTGCCGGGCAACCGCTGCCAGGTCAACCTGACGCTGACGACCGTCAACAGGGCCGGCATCAACGTGTCCGGGACGCAGTACGTCCCGACGGTGTACCTGCTCGCCAACTTCACCGGATATGCCGGCAGCGGCCTGGACTACGCGGTGCCGGTCAAGGTGTACGACGGCACCGGGTCCGGACCGGACTGAGCTGCCCGCCTGCCTGCCCGCCCCACCAGCCGCGCCGTCGGGCTGGGCGTGCGGAGCATGCTGGGGATCCAGCTCTATGTCGCCGGCGACGAGCTCGGAGCGCTGAACCTGTTGAGCCCTGAGCGGGACGCCTTCAGCGACGAGTCCGAGCATGTCGGGCTGCTGTTCGCCTCGCACGCTGCGGTGGCGATGGCAGGCGCCCAGCAGCTGGAGCAGCTTCGGCAGGCGGTCGGCACCCGTGACCGGATCGGGCAGGCCAAGGGCATCCTCATGGAGCGCTTCAAGCTGACCGACGACCAGGCCTTCCGCCTGCTGGTGCAGGCGAGCCAGCCCTGCCACCGCAAGCTGAGCGAGATCGCCGACGAGCTGATCACCAGCGGTCAGCTCGCCGAGCGCTGACCGGCTCGTCGCCTCGGCGCGCACTGACAGACCACCGGCGCGCGGACTAGCGTCCCGAACGGGATGACCGCCGTCCCCGGGAGGGTGCCATGACCGTCGCCGAGTCCGTCCTCACCGCTGTGGTCGCCGACGCCTTCGACCGCCGGGGCGCGGCCGTGCGACGGCTCGCCGTCGACGCCGGGGAGGTCGCCCTCGCCTGCCGAGACATGGCTCTGCGGTTCCAGGGCGGTGGCCGGCTGCTGGTGTTCGGCAACGGCGCCGCCGCGACCGACGCCGAGCACATCGCGGTCGAGTTCGTCCATCCCGTCATCGTCGGCAAGCGCGCCCTCCCGGCCCTCTCGCTCGCCAGCGACGTCGCGACCTTGATGGGCATCGCCGAGCGATTCGGGCTGGACGAGGTCTTCGCCCACCAGGTGGGTGCGCTGGGCCGGCAGGGCGACATCGCCCTCGGGCTGTCGCACGACGGCAGCTGCGCCAACGTGCGCCGGGGGCTGCAGGCCGCGCGTGCGGCCGGGCTGCTCACGGTCGCCCTGGTCGGTGGCGACGGGGGGGACATCGCCCGGGACGGCGTCGCCGACCACTGCTTCGTGGCACCGTCGGACGACCCGCACGTCGTGAAGGAGGCCCACGTCACCGCCTACCACGTGCTGTGGGAGCTGGTGCACGTGTTCTTCGACGCGCCCGGCGCCCTCGAGGGGGCCGCCGCTCCGGCGGCCGGCGGCGTCGAGAGCCTCTACCCGTTCCTGTACGGCGGCGGCGGCTCGCCGGCCGACGTGCTCGCCAGCGTCGCCGGCTCCACCGTCGACAAGGTCGAGGAGATCGTGGCGCTTCGCCGCGTCGTCGGCGCGGAGCAGGACAGCAGGCTTGCGGCGTGCGCGGCGCAGCTCGCGTCGGCGTTCGCGGCCGGCGCGACCCTGTGGGCCTTCGGCAATGGCGGCAGCAGCACCGACGCGCAGGACATCGTCCACACCTTCCTGGACCCGGCCGACGCCGGCGTCGCGCTCCCCGCCCTGTGCCTGACCAGCGACGCGGCGGTCGTCACGGCCCTGTCCAACGACGTGGGGTACGACGTGGTGTTCGCCCGCCAGGTGCGCGCGTTCGCCCGGCCGGGCGACATCGCGGTGGGCATCTCGACCAGTGGCGGCTCGGCCAATGTCCTGTCGGCCTTCGCCGAGGCCAAGTCGGTGGGGATGGTGACGGTCGGGCTCGCGGGCTACGGCGGCGGGCGGATGGCCGAGGTGGGCACCCTGGACCACCTGTTCGCGGTGCCGTCGTCGTCGGTCCACCGCGTGCAGGAGGTCCAGACGACGCTGTACCACGTCCTGTGGGAGCTCACCCGGGCGGCGCTGGGGCGCTGACCCGCTCGAGACCGGCCCGGTCTCGAGCGCCGGCGACCGCCGCCTGCCCGAGACTGATACCCCCGTCGTTGGTCGGCACCCGGAAGTGGGTGAGCACGGTGAAGCCGGTCGCCTGCAGCCCCGACACGCAGCGGTCGTGCAGCAGCACGTTCTGGAACACCCCGCCGGACAGCGCCACGGTGTCCAGGCCGCGCTGCGTGCGGACCCGGCCGCACAGCGCGACGACGGTGCGCGCGAGCGAGTTGTGCAGCCGGGCCGCGACGACGGCGGCCGAGGTGCCGGACAGCCGGTCGGCGACGACGGACCGTACGAGGCCGGCCCCGCCGACCCGCCCGACGCCGTCGGCCTCCTCCACGCCGACGTCGTACGCCCCCTGCTCCGCTGGGTCGGCGAGCCGCTCCAGCTCGATGGCCGCCTGGCCCTCGTAGGTCACCTCGTCTCGGACGTCGAGCAGTGCCGCCACCGCGTCGAACAGCCGGCCGACGCTCGACGTCAGGGGCGCGTTGATGCCGGCCCGGGTCACGGCGAGGACGTCGGCCCACTGCCGGCCGTGCCGCCGCACCACCGCGAGGCCCGCGGGCGGCCCGTCCGGCCAGGCGAGGTCGAGGTAGGACGCCGCCATCCGCCACGGCTGGCGCACGGCACGGGCCCCCCCCGGCATCGGGACCGGCTCGAGGTGCGCGACCCGCTCGAACCCGACCAGGTCCGCGACGAGCACCTCGCCGCCCCACAGGGTGCCGTCCGGGCCCATGCCGAGTCCGTCGAACGCCACGCCGATCACGGGGCCGGCGACGCCGTTGTCAGCGAGGCAGGAGGCGATGTGCGCGTGGTGGTGCTGCACCGCGACCAGCTCGACGCCGGTCTGCTCGAACGCATGCTTGGTGGACAGGTACTCCGGGTGCAGGTCGTACGCCAGGACCTCGGGGTCGATCCCGAACAGCCCGCGCAGGTGCGCGATGCCTTCGACGTACGACGTCAGCGTCTCGTAGTTCTCCAGGTCGCCGATGTGGTGCGACACGAAGGCGTACCGCCCCCGGGCGAGGCAGAAGGTGTTCTTGAGCTCAGGCCCGCAGGCCAGCACCTGTCGCGGGAACTCCCAGGGCAGGAGCAGCGGGTCCGGCGCGTAGCCACGCGACCTGCGCAGCACCTGCGGGCGGTCCCGCAGGACCCGGACGACGGAGTCGTCCACCCGGGTCTGGATGGGGCGGTCGTGGGTGAGGAACGCGTCGGCGATGCCGGACAGCCGGCGCCCTGCGTCGCTGTCATCGTAAGCGATCGGCTCGTCCGAGGTGTTGCCGCTGGTCATGACCAGCGGACCGCCGTGCGCCGCGAGCAGCAGGTGGTGCAGCGGGGTGTACGGCAGCAGGAGGCCGAGCTCGGCGGTGCCGGGCGCGACCGACCTGGCCAGCCGGGTCCCGGACCGCCTTGCCAGCAGCACGATCGGCCGGGCCGGGCTGGTCAGCAGCCGCGCCTGCGTCTCGTCGACCTCGCAGAGCAGCCGGGCCGCCGGCAGGTCGGCGACCATGACCGCGAACGGCCGGTCCTCGCGGTGCTTGCGTCCGCGCAGCGCCGCGACGGCGGTCTCGTTGCGGGCGTCGACGGCCAGGTGGTAGCCGCCGAGACCCTTGACGGCCACGACGCCGCCAGCGGCCAGCAGCTGTGCCGCCGCCGCCATGGGGTCGCCGGGCAGGTCGCCGGGCAGGTCGCCGGTGACGCCGCCCACCAGGCGCAGCTGCGGACCGCAGGCCGGGCAGCAGACCGGCTGCGCGTGGAACCGGCGGTCGGCCGGGTCGTCGTACTCCGCCTGGCACTGCGGGCACATGGTGAACCCGGCCATGGTGGTGTTGACGCGGTCGTAGGGGATCTGACGCACGATCGTGTAGCGGGGCCCGCAGTTGGTGCAGTTGGTGAACGGGTAGCCGAACCGCCGGGCGGTGGGGTCCCGGATCTCGGCCAGGCAGTCCTCGCAGGTGCCGGCGTCGGCGGTGACCAGGGCGTCCCGCCCGGCGCGCTGCTCGCTCTCGACGATGGCGAAGCCGACGCCACCCCGCGGCGGGCGCGGCTCGGTGCTGACGCTCTCGACCCGGGCGAGCGGCGGCGGCCGGCGCGTCAGGGCCGCCACCAGCGCCTGCACGGCCTCCGGGGCGCCCTCCACCTCGGCGAACACGCCGGTGCTGTCGTTGCCCACGAAGCCGGTCAGTCCCAGCGACACCGCGACCGCGGAGACGAAGGGCCGGAAGCCGACGCCCTGTACGACGCCCACCACGCGGACGCGCAGACGCACCGGCTCGGGGACCGCTCGTGCGGTGGACAAGAGACCTTTCCTGTCGCCAAGGACCGTTGACGATCCCGGTCTGTGCGGTATATCACTGCCCTTGCGACGTGCAGAGCCGGCCCCGTCGGCCCAACGCGCCGTGGTGAGGCCTCCACCCGCAGGCCTCTTCACGAGGGGGACGCAACCACATGCCCACTGCTGAGGCGATAGCGGCCGAGGACACCCTGGTCCACGTCCTCTGGATCAACGCAGGGCTCAGCTGCGACGGGGACTCCGTCTCGCTGACCGCGGCCACCCAGCCCAGCATCGAGGAGATCGCGCTCGGTGCGCTGCCGGGACTGCCCAACGTGGCGGTGCACTGGCCGCTGATCGACTTCGAGTGCGGTCCCAACGGGGGCGCCGACGACTTCCTCGAGTGGTTCTTCAAGGCCGACCGCGGCGAGCTCGAGCCGTTCGTGCTCGTCGTCGAGGGCTCGATCCCCAACGAGGCGCTGCACGACGAGGGCTACTGGTGCGGCTTCGGCAACAACCCGTTGACGGGACAGCCGATCACCACCAGCGAGTGGCTCGACCGCCTGGCGCCCAAGGCGCTCGCGGTGCTGGCGGTCGGCACCTGCGCGACGTACGGCGGGATCCACGCGATGGCCGGCAACCCCACCGGCGCGATGGGCGTCCCGGACTACCTCGGGTGGGACTGGAAGTCCAAGGCCGGCCTGCCGATCGTCTGCGTGCCGGGGTGCCCGGTCCAGCCCGACAACCTCTCGGAGACCATCACCTACCTGCTCTACCAGGCGACCGGCCAGGCTCCGATGATCCCGCTGGACGAGGCGCTGCGACCGACCTGGCTGTTCGGCCGCACCGTGCACGAGGGCTGTGACCGCGCCGGCTACTACGAGCAGGGCGACTTCGCGACGGAGTACGGCTCCCCGAAGTGCATCGTCAAGCTGGGCTGCTGGGGGCCGGTCGTGAAGTGCAACGTCCCCAAGCGCGGCTGGATGAACGGCATGGGCGGCTGTCCCAATGTCGGCGGCATCTGCATCGGCTGCACGATGCCTGGGTTCCCGGACAAGTTCATGCCGTTCATGGACGAGCCGCCCGGCGGCAAGGTGTCGACCACCGCGGTCGGTGTCTACGGCTCCACGATGCGCAAGCTGCGCACCATCACCAGCCGGACGCTGGACAAGGAACCCAAGTGGCGCAAGCGCGGCACGGAGCTGACGACCGGGGCGCGGCGCACCTGGTAGGCGGACGCCCGTCGTGATCGGTACCGCCTGCTCCACCTCCGCATCCCCCTTCCGCAGGTCGAGAGGACCCCTCGCATGACCGCGACATTGCCCCAGCAGTCCAAGCCCGGTGCCGGCAACAAGGACCTCGTCGAGATGGCCTGGGACCCGATCACCCGGATCGTGGGCAGCCTCGGCATCTACACCAAGATCGACTTCGCCAACCAGACGGTCGCGGAGTGCCACAGCACCTCGTCGATCTTCCGGGGCTACAGCATCTTCATGAAGGGCAAGGACCCGCGGGACGCCCACTTCATCACCAGCCGGATCTGCGGCATCTGCGGCGACAACCACGCGACCTGCTCGTGCTACGCCCAGAACATGGCGTACGGCGTGAAGCCGCCGGCCCTCGGCGAGTGGATCGTCAACCTGGGCGAGGCCGCGGAGTACATGTTCGACCACAACATCTTCCAGGAGAACCTGGTGGGGGTCGACTACTGCGAGCGCATGGTTGCCGAGACCAACCCCGCCGTGCTGGCGCGGGCGGAGAACACCCAGGCGGAGCACGCGGACGACCACGGCTACCGCACCATCGCCGACATCATGCGGGCGCTCAACCCGTTCACCGGCGAGTTCTACCGCGAGGCGCTGCAGGTCAGCCGATGGACCCGCGAGATGTTCTGCCTGATGGAGGGACGCCATGTCCACCCGTCCACGCTCTACCCGGGCGGTGTCGGGACCGTCGCGACCATCCAGCTTATGACCGACTACATGACCCGGCTGATGCGCTACGTCGAGTTCATGAAGAAGGTCGTGCCCATGCACGACGACCTGTTCGACTTCTTCTACGAGGCGCTCCCCGGCTACGAGCAGGTCGGCAACCGTCGCATCCTGCTGGGCTGCTGGGGGTCGTTCCAGGACCCGGAGCACTGCAACTTCAGCTACAAGGACATGGAGGCCTGGGGCCGCAAGATGTTCGTCACCCCAGGTGTTGTCGTCGACGGCAAGCTCGTGACGACCAGCCTGGTCGACATCAACCTCGGCCTGCGGATCCTGCTCGGCAGCTCGTTCTACGAGGACTGGGAGGGCCAGGAGACGTTCGTGACGCACGACCCGCTCGGCAACCCGGTCGACCGCAGGCATCCCTGGAACCAGCACACCAACCCGCGCCCGCAGAAGCGCGACATGGACGACAAGTACAGCTGGGTGATGTCGCCGCGCTGGTACGACGGCAAGGACTACCTGGCGCTGGACACCGGTGGCGGCCCGCTGGCGCGGCTGTGGTCCACCGCTCTGGCCGGGCTGGTCGACATCGGCTACATCAAGGCGACCGGCACAAGCGTGCAGCTCAACCTGCCGAAGACCGCGCTCAAGGGCCCGAAGACCTTCGAGTGGAAGATCCCGCAGTGGAGCAACACGCTCGAGCGCAACCGCGCCCGCAGCTACTTCCAGGCCTACGCGGCCGTCGCGGCGCTGCACTTCGCGGAGAAGGCCCTGGAGGAGATCCGGGCGGGCCGGACCAAGACCTGGGAGAGCTTCGAGGTCCCCGAGGAGGCGGTCAGCTGCGGCTTCACCGAGGCCGTCCGGGGCGTCCTCTCGCACCACATGGTGATCAAGGACGGCAAGATCGCCAACTACCACCCCTACCCGCCGACGCCCTGGAACGCCAGCCCCCGCGACGTCTACGGCACGCCCGGCCCCTACGAGGATGCGGTGCAGGACCAGCCGCTGTTCGAGGAGAACAGCCGGGAGAAGTTCAAGGGCATCGACATCATGCGCACCGTCCGCAGCTTCGACCCGTGCCTGCCGTGCGGGGTGCACATGTACCTCGGCGACGGCAAGACCCTGCAGAAGCTGCATAGCCCGACCGCTGCCGCGTCGACCGAGTGACGGCCCACGCGTACGCCGACGGCGAGGCGCCCGCGTCAGCCGAGCCGCAGCCGCAGGAGGGACCCCGGGCCAGCGGGGAGCGCATCGAGCGTCTGCTCGAGGCCAGCGCCTCCGCCGGTCCGGTGGCTCGCGAGCGGGCCGAGGAGCTGGTCCGCCTCGTCGTCGACCTCTACGGCGCGGGGATCGAACGGATCCTCGACATCGCCTACGAGGCCGGTGCCCTGTCGGACGCGGTGCTCGAGTCGCTGGCGGACGACGAGCTGGTGTCCAGCCTGCTGCTCGCGCACGACCTGCATCCCTACGCGGTGGAGGACCGGATCGGCCGTGCGCTGACCAAGGTGCGGCCCTACCTGGGCTCGCACGGCGGCGACGTCGAGCTGATCGAGGTGACCGAGCAGGGCGTGGCCCGGCTGCGCATGCTGGGCAGCTGCGACGGGTGCCCGTCCTCGGCGGTCACGCTGGAGCTGGCGGTCGAGGGCGCCATCACCGCGGCGGCGCCCGAGGTCGTGTCGATCGAGGTGGTCGAGACCCCGTCGGCGCCCTCCTCGTCCACGTCGTCCGTCATCCCCGTCGACGCCCTCTCGGTGCGGTTGCGCGATCCCGGCGCAGCGTCGCCCGACACAGCACCCGGAGGGCCGGCAGCACCGGCCGGACCGGTCGGGCCCGCGACGTGGGAGCCGGTGACGCGGCTGCAGGACCTGCCGGCAGGCAGCGTGCAGCCCTTCCAGGTCGGTGGGCAGCGGCTCGTCCTGGCCAGGATCGCCGCGGACGTCTATGCCTACGGCGACGGCTGTCCGGCCTGCCGGGCCGACCTCGCGGGCGCGTCGCTGGAGCGCCAGCTGGGTGCGGCGACGGTGATCCTCACCTGCCCGGGGTGCCGGGCGCACTACGACGTACGGCGGGCCGGCGCCGGACTGGACGGGGCCGAGCAGCACCTGGCCCCGCTGCCCCTGCTGCAGCGCGACGGGGTGGTCGAGGTGGCCGTCGCAGCCCTGCCGGCGAGCGCCGTGCCGGCATGACCGCGCCGCTCGACGTGCTCCGCCGGATCTCCACCAGCCGGCCGGCGGCCAGTCCGGACGAGCGCTGCGAGATGTGCGCGCAGACCATCGCCGAGCAGCACTCGCACGTCGTCGACGTGCGCAACCGGGCGATGATGTGCACCTGCCGCCCGTGCTATCTGCTGTTCACCCAGCAGAGCGCCGAGCTCAGCTACCGCTCGGTGCCGGACCGGTTCCTGTCCTTCCCCGACTTCGCGATCTCCTCCGGCCAGTGGGACGACCTGGCGATCCCGGTCTCCGTGGCCTTCTTCTTCTCGCACTCCTCGCTCGGCCGGGTCGTGGCCTTCTATCCCAGCCCCGCAGGCGCCACCGAGTCCGAGCTGCCGCTCGACGCGTGGGAGGGGATCGTCACGGCCAACCCCGACCTCACCACGCTGGAGGACGACGTCGAGGCGGTCCTGCTGCGCAAGCAGGGCGACGCGTTCAGCTGCTACCTGGTGCCCGTGGACTCCTGCTACGAGCTGGTCGGGCACCTGCGCCGGCTCTGGCGCGGCTTCGACGGGGGCCAGGACGTGCACCGGCGGCTGGAGCAGTTCTTCGCGGACGTGGCGGCGCGCTGCCGCCCTGTCCCGGCAGCGGCATCGTGACCCAGCTGTCGTTCGCGGTCGTCGACATCGTCGCCGATCGGTTCGCCGCGAGCCCCCACCTGAAGGTCCGGCTGCGGATCGAGGAGAGCACCGGGGAGGTCCTGCACGCCGTGGCGCTGCGCTGCCAGCTCATGATCGAGCCGCAGCGCCGGTCCTATGACGAGAGCGAGACGAGCGGCGTCGCCGAGGTGTTCGGCGACCGGGATCGCTGGACCCAGACGCTGAAGCCGTTCCTGTGGACCCACGCCTCGACGGTGACCCCGGGCTTCACCGGGAGCCTCGAGGTCGACCTGCCCGTCGCGTGCAGCTACGACCTCGACCTCGTGGCCGCCAAGTACTTCACCTCGCTCACCGACGGCGAGGTGCCGGTGCGGCTGCTGTTCAGCGGCACCACCTTCTCCCGCGGCGTCAGCGGCTTCAGCGTCGAGCAGATCCCCTGGGACCTCGAGGCGACCTACCGCCTGCCCGTCGCCGCGTGGCGCGAGGTCATGGACCACTTCTACCCCGGCACCGGCTGGCTCCGGCTCGACCGCGACGTCCTCGCCGCGCTCCAGCGCTTCAAGGCCGAGCGGGGCCTCACCACCTGGGACGAGGTCGCGACGACACTGCTCGCGGCGACGGCGGAGCCGGTGTCGTGACCGCCGGACACGTCACGGTCCGGCCTTCGACCGCCGGGGGCGACGACCTGCAGGCCGTACGCCGCGTCGCCGACGCCGTGCTCTACGAGGGCTACCTGCTCTACCCCTACCGGGCCTCCTCCGCCAAGAACCAGGTGCGCTGGCAGTTCGGCGTCCTCGGTCCGGTGGGAGCCGCCGCGGCGGGGGTGGGCGAAGACCCGTCGCTGCACACCGAGTGCCTCCTGCTCGACCGCGCGGGCGAGGCGAGCGTGGAGATCCACGTGCGCTTCCTGCACACCCAGTGGCGGGCCGTCGAGCGGGCGGCCGGCGACGGCACGTTCACCCCCGTCGACGAGCTGCGAGTCGGCCCTGCGCACTGGATCGCCTGGCACGAGGCGGTCGAGCAGGAGAGCGTCGTCACCGGCCTTCGCCGCAGCGAGATCGGCGCCGGCCACCCGGCCGAGATCGCCGTGCCGGGCGCCGAGGAGGTGGAGCTGCTGCGCGACGGCGCGGGCGACGTCGTCGGGCGGCTGGTGCGCACCCGCTGGCCCCTGACGGTGCGGCTCGACGTCAGCGCGGTCCCCGTCCCTGGCCACGACGGTCTGCACCTGCTCCGCGTCACCCTCGCCAACACCGCCGGCTGGGAGCCCGGAGCCGCCGCGTCGAGGGGGGCGACAGCACGTGACCTCGCCGCGCGCCACTCGCTCGTGGGGACCCACCTGCTCCTGCGGGCGACAGGGGGGTCGTTCGCGTCGACCGTCGACCCGCCCGCCTGGGCCGCCGATGCGGCCAAGGCCTGCACCAACTCGCGCTGCTGGCCGGTGCTCGCGGGGGTCCACGACCCGGAGGGAGCGCAGACCTCCGACGTGGTGCTCGCCGCGCCGATCATCCTCTACGACCACCCCGCGGTCGCCGAGGAGAGCCCTGGGGACCTCTACGACTCCACCGAGATCGACGAGATCCTCACCCTGCGCATCATGACGATGACCGACGAGGAGAAGTCCGCGGCCCGCGGCACCGACCCGCGGGCCGCCGCCATCATCGACCGCTGCGACGCGATGCCCCCGGAGGTCTTCGAGCGACTGCACGGCGCCCTGCGCGGCGAGGACCGTCCGTTCGACTTCGACGACGCCGAGATCCCCACCTATCGCTCGGATGTGGTTGGCAGCTCCGATGTGGCTGGTTCTGGCCCGGCGTGGTTCAGCGAGGCGGCCGACACCAGCGTCGCGCCGGAGCGGGACACCGTGCTGGTCGACGGGGTCGCCGTGGCAAAGGGCAGCCGGGTGCGGCTGCGGCCCCGCCGCCGGGCCGACGCCCACGACATGTTCCTGGCCGACCGCACCGCCGTCGTGGCGAGGGTGGACCTCGACGTCGACGGCGTCACCCACGTCGCGGTCCTGCTGGAGGACGACCCGGCCAGCGACCTGCACGAGGCCTACGGCCGCTACTACTACTTCGGCGCCGAGGAGCTGCAGCCGCTCGCGGAAGCCGGGCCCGGGGAGCCGCTGCGATGAGCGGCCGGGTGCTGGTCGCCGGCATCGGCAACATCTTCCTGACCGACGACGGCTTCGGTCCGGAGGTGGCGCGGCGGCTGACGGCGCGGTCGCTGCCGGCCGGTGTCGTCGTCACCGACTACGGCATCCGTGGCATGCACCTCGCCTACGACCTGCTCGACGGCTACGACGCACTCGTCATCGTCGACGCCGTGCCGCACTCGGCCGAGCCGGGTGACCTGGTCGTCCTCGCGGTCGGCCCGGACGACGTCGGGGACGGCGACTTCGACGCCCACGGCATGGAGCCGACCGCGGTCCTCGCGAGCCTGGGCTCGCTGGGCGGCGAGCTGCCCCCGACCTACGTCGTGGGCTGCCAGCCGGCCGACGTCGCCGAGGGCATCGGACTCACCCCCGCAGTCGAGGCTGCCATCGGGCCGGCCGTCGAGACCGTCACCAGGCTGCTGGCCCAGGACCTGCCGCTCACCGAAGACAACCCGTTGCTCAGCCGCGAGAAGGAGAACCAGCCATGAGGACCATCGGCGTCATCGCAGTAATTTTCCTCGGAGGGGTGCTGTTGCTCGGGGTGGTGGTGGGGGTGACCTCGATCCCGGACGTCAAGCGCTACCTGCGCATCCGCTCCATGTAGCCGGCCCTCAGGCCGCCAGCCGAAAACCTTGAGAGGACCTGCGTTGCATGAGATGAGCTACTGCGAGGGCGTCGTCGAGGCCGTCGAACGCCGGGCCGCGGGACGTCCTGTGGCGCGCGTCGGTGTGCGGATCGGCGCGGTGCACCGCGTCGTCGCGGACGCCTTCCAGCAGTCCTTCGAGATGGCGGCGGCCGGCGGGGTTGCTTCGGGCGCCGAGACCGAGCTCGTCGTCGTACCCGTGCAGGGCAGCTGCCGGGCGTGCGGCGGGAGCTTCACCTCCGACGACCCGTCACCCGCCTGCCCCCGGTGCGGCAGCCTGGACGTCGGTGTCCACGGCGGCGACGAGGTCATCCTGGAGTGGTTGCAGTACGCCGAGGACGCGCCGGAGCGCGCCGCGGAGGTCGTCCCCGAGCACACCCATGCGACAGCAGGTGGTCACTGACATGTGCCTTGCCATCCCCGGCGAGATCGTCGAGTTCGTCCCCGACACGAACGACCAGCTCGCGCTGGTCGACGTCGTCGGAGTCAAGCGCCGGATCAACATCGGCCTGCTCGACCCCGGCAGCGTCGACATCGGCGACTGGATCCTCATCCACGTCGGCTTCGCGATGTCCAAGGTCGACGAGAAGGAAGCCGCCGAGGCCCTGTCGATGCTGGAGATGATGGGCCAGGCGTTCACAGACGAGCTGGCCGCGGTCGCCGAGTCGAGCATCGAGTGAGCACCGACCTGCCGCTCGGAGCCACCCGGACGATGACGCCTGCGCCGGTCTGCGAGCTGACCGACGGCTGCATCACCTGCGGCGACGTCGCGGTCCCGCTCACGGTCGCGCAGGTGGCCGGCGCCGACGCGCTCTGCCGCGACGAAGAAGGTCAGACCCAGCTCGTCGCGACCGAGCTCGTCGGTGTCGTCGTACCCGGTGACCGGCTGCTGGTGCATGCAGGCGTCGCCCTCGAGCAGTTGCCCCCCGACACGGACAGGTGAGCCCGATGAAGTTCGTCGATGAGTTCCGCGACCCCGAGCTGGCCCAGATGCTGGGTGCGGAGATCACCGCGCTGTGCGAGCCGGGCCGGCACTACAAGTTCATGGAGGTGTGCGGCGGCCACACCCACACCATCTACCGCTACGGCGTGCAGGACCACCTGCCCGAGCAGATCGAGCTCGTGCACGGGCCCGGCTGCCCGGTCTGCGTGATCCCGATGGGCCGGGTCGACGACGGGATCGCGATCGCCGAGCAGGACGGCGTCATCCTGACCTGCTTCGGCGACATGATGCGGGTGCCCGGCGGCAACGGCTCCTTTCTCGACGCCAACGCCAGGGGCGCCGACATCCGCATGGTCTACTCCCCGCTCGACGCCCTGCGGATCGCGCGGGAGAACCCGGACCGCAAGGTCGTGTTCTACGCGATCGGCTTCGAGACCACGGCGCCCTCGACCGCGCTGACGGTCAAGCGGGCCAAGGCCGAGGGCATCACCAACTTCTCGGTCTTCTGCAACCACGTCACGATCATCCCGGCTATCAAGGCGATCCTCGACTCGCCGGACCTGCGGCTGGACGCCTTCCTCGGCCCTGGGCACGTCTCGACCGTCATCGGCTGCCGCCCCTACGACTTCATCGCCAGCCAGCACGGCAAGCCGCTGGTGTGCGCCGGGTTCGAGCCGCTCGACCTGCTCCAGTCCGTCTACATGATCATGCGGCAGCTGCGCGACGGCCGATCCGAGGTGGAGAACCAGTACGGCCGGGTCGTGCCCTGGGACGGCAACCCGGTCGCGCTGAAGGTGCTCTCCGAGGTGTTCACCCTGCGGCCGTTCTTCGAGTGGCGCGGGCTGGGCTCGATCGCCCACTCGGCGCTCGCGCTCTCCCCGGCGTACGCCGACTTCGACGCCGAGCTCAGCTACGACATCCCGGGCGTGCGGGTCGCCGACCCCAAGGCCTGCCAGTGCGGTGAGGTGCTCAAGGGCGTGCTGCGGCCGTGGGAGTGCAAGGTGTTCGGCACCGCGTGCACTCCCGAGACGCCGATCGGCACCTGCATGGTGTCCTCCGAAGGCGCGTGCGCCGCCTACTACAACTACGGGCAGTACGCCAAGCAGCGCATCCACCTCGAGGTCTGATCCCATGCCGCAGGTCTGGTCCGAAGAGCAGGTCGGCGACCGCATCGAGCAGATGCGTCGGCGTACGCCCCGGTTCCGTGACGAGCGGATCACGATGGCGCACGGTGCCGGGGGCAAGGCGACCCGTGCGCTGGTCGAGGGGCTCGTCGTCCCGCTGCTCGACAACCCGGCCCTGGCGCAGCTGTCCGACGCCGCATCGTTCAGCGCGGGCGATGCCCGGCTGGCCCTCACCACCGACGCCTTCGTCGTGTCGCCGATCCGGTTCCCCGGCGGCTCGATCGGCGAGCTCGCGGTCAACGGGACGGTCAACGACCTCGCGGTCAGCGGGGCGCGGCCGCTGGCGCTGGCGGCGTCGCTGATCCTCGAGGAGGGCCTGGGCGCCTCGGTGCTCGAGGCAGAGGTCGCAGCGATGGGCTCGGCTGCCCGCGCGGCCGGCGTGCCGATCGTCACCGGTGACACCAAGGTGGTCGAGCGCGGCAAGTGCGACTCGCTGTACATCACCACGACCGGGGTCGGCCTGGTCGGCGCGGACGTGATCCTGGCGCCGGAGCTGGTCCGGCCCGGGGACAAGATCCTGGTGTCCGGGACGATTGGGGACCACGGGATCGCCATCATGCTGGCCCGCGGCAACCTCGACATCGAGGCCGACGTCCGCAGCGACACCAAGCCCCTGTGGGAGCTGTGCCAGGCCCTGTTGGCTGCCTGCGGCAGCTCGCTGCACTGCATGCGCGACGCCACCCGCGGCGGCGTCGCGACCGTGCTGAACGAGATCGCGCTCTCCGCCGAGGTGGGCGTGGTCATCGCCGAGGACCGAGTGCCGGTGCTCCCGGCGGTGGTGGGCGCCGGCGAGATCCTCGGCATCGACCCGCTCTACGTCGCCAACGAGGGCAAGCTCGTCGCGTTCGTCGCGGCCGACCAGGCCGACGCAGCCCTCGAGGCGATGCGGTCGCAGCCGGCCGGCCGCGACGCAGCGGTCATCGGCGAGGTCCGCGAGGAGCCCCCCGGCCGGGTGCTCGGCCGGACCGCGTTCGGCGGTCACCGCATGATCGACGTCCTCGTCGGCGACCCACTGCCGCGTATCTGCTGACCAGAACCGCCAACCAAGGAGGTCGCGATGAACCAGCCCGACAACACCCAAGAGGAACCGCAGGAGGCGCGCGGTGCACCAGGTTCGAGAGACGAAGGCGAAGGGCCGGGCGGCGGCCCCGTCGACCGTCCCACCGCCACGGCCGACGCCGAGGACGACTCGGGCGTGAACCCGCTCGAACCGAAGGACCCCGACATGCCCAACATCCCTACCGGCGACGGAGGCTGACATGCCCGAGCAGAGCCCGCAGATGCCCGAAGGCGACACCGGCGGCGGCCGCAGCGGCCGCGGACCGTCCACCCACGTCCCCGGCGAGCAGGAGCCCGGCGGGGTGACGCCGCCCTACGACGGCCGACGGGAGTCGGCCGACATCGACCAGAGCGACGCACCGGAGGGTGCAGTCCTGGAGGGTGCCACGGGCCCGGCGGAGACATCGTCGGGCCTGACCTCGCCCAAGCCGGAGGACACCCCCGGTGGCCGGACGACGTCGCCTGCCGACGAGCAGCCGGCCGAGCAGACGCCGGACGGGCCGTCCGCCGACGAAGGGGTGGGTCCGGCTCACGTCCCGGGTACGCCCAAGGGCGAGCGGGGCGGCGCGTAGGGCGGGCCGGCTGGCTGTCCGGGCCCAGAAGATCGGTGGCCAGGCCACGCGCGGTGAGTGAGACGAGCGCCACTGCTTACTGCCCGCTTGCTGCTGTTAGCGCCCCGCGTGGCCCGGGCATGCTGTCGGTCGAGAGACGACAGCACGACCCGAGCCAGAGAGGCCACGATGACCGACACCGTAAAGCTCATCACCCAGCTCCGCGCCCTGAGCCTGCTCACCCAGACCGAGGTGCAGGTCGCCCAGGTCCGGGTCGGCCAGGCACGCACCGATGCGGTACGACGTGAGCTGCAGCAGAACGCCGACAAGGCAGCGGCCCGCGCCGCACTGCTGCTCAGCACCCTGCGAGAGCTCGGCGGCGTCCCGGACGTCGTCACGCCGGCGCTGGGCCGCCTCACCGCCGTGCTCAAGGCGGCATTGGAGCAGGCCGAGCCGCTGGACGAGGCCCTGCTCCAGGACCTGTCCCTCGAGCACCAGCTGCTCGACCGTGCGCGCTACCTCAAGGTGCTGGCCGACACCGCCGAACAGGCGAAGGTCCGCAAGGTCGCCGAGCGCCTGATCGAGGCGCACACGGCGACGGTCGAGTGGCTCACGGTCGTGCTGGCCGAGGAGGCGCTGGGCGGTCCGGCGGCACTGCGCGCGACGCCGCTGCAGCGCGTCGCCGGGGGCGCCACCCGGGTGTTCAACCTGCCGGCCCGGATCGCCGCGGAGCGGGTCAACCGCACGGTGGAGAACGTCCAGCAGACCGGCGAGCAGGCGCGCAACAGGTTCGGCGCCGCGACCGACAAGGCGACCCAGCTGACGGGTGCGGCCCGCGAGGTGCTCACCGTCGGCCGTAACGCCTCCCTGCAGCGCACCGAGAAGCTGGCGCGCAAGGAGGGCGACCGTGACGCCGCGCAGGCCGTGCACGCGACCCGCCGCGATCTGGGGCTCTCGGTTCTTCCGAGCTGCCCGTGAAGGACTACGACCGGCTCAGCGCCACGGCCGCGGTCAAGGCGGTCAAGGGCCTCACGCGGGTCGAGGACGTCCGTGCCGTCGTCCGCTTCGAGGAGACCCACCAGGACCGGCACGGCGTGGTGAGCGCCGGCCAGGTCCGGATTGCGGAGCTGGCCAAGCAGGCGGTCGGCATCTCCTAGCACCGCTCCACGAGGAGCAGCGCATCACAGAAGGCCCGCGCCATCTGGCGCGGGCGTTCGTGATGCCAGGAAGACTCGCCTCAACGGGTGGACTGCGGCTTCGTGGCGGAGGGCTGCCGGCGTCGCGCGAGCGCTCGGAGCACCGGTCCCCCGGCGAGCAGCTCGCCGAAGCCGTACAGCGGCTGGGTCGTTCCGCCGCCGGCCGTGAGGGAGCCGACGACGACCGCCATCGCGAAGCCGGCGACGCCGTACCGACCGATGGTGGTGCGGCTGGCTGTGCGCAGCTCGACGTGACCCCTCGGGCCGGCGGAGTCACTGCCCGCACCGGTCCAGCCCGCGGTCCACGCGACCGGCCAGCGGTACAGGCCGGGAGCCGGGCGGTGTGCGGTGGTGCTGATCGACACCCCGTGCAGCTCGGTGCCGGTGCCGCCGGGTGCATCGGGTGCGGCGAGGAAGCCCAGCTCGGGCTCCATCCCGGCGAGCCCGCGACCGCCGAGGCGCTTCTGCAGGTACAGGTCGCCGGCCTGCTCGCCCTGGCCGGTGAGCAGGTAGAGGAACTCCAGCCCGCCCAAGCCGGAGAAGGTACGCCGGGACAGCAGGTTCATCCCCGTTGTCGCGAGGCCCTCGTAGATGACGCGGCCGGGGAGGTTGCGGCCGCGCCACTGCAGGACCGCCGCCGCGCTGCGCATGACGAACAGCGTGCTGTCGTCCCGGCGGAGGACCCGGTCGGCCAGCGGGGCGACCGTGAGCTGCAGGTCGTTGACCGCGCTGCTGAGCGTCATCCCGTCGTCCGGACCGCCGGTGAAGGTGAACCAGGACGAGTCTGGAAGCTCCGTCACCCTTGCGCCGGCGTGCGGGTAGCGGACGGCGCCCCGCAGCGGCACCCCCCCGGTCAGCTCGTCGTGCAGGACCGCGTAGGCGTGCTCGGCTTGCAGGCGCTCGGCCTGCAGACCACGCCTGCCGGGAGGGTCCTCGTCGTACCCGCGGTTGTTGTCGAGCGCGAACGCGACCCGGCCTCGGCTGTCCGCACCGACGAAGGAGAAGTAGTCGGAGACGTAGCCGAGGGGGGCGCCGTCGACGACCGGGCCGAAGCGCCGGTCGGTCACGGCGTCGGACTGCCGGTGGGCACGGCGGCTTCGCTAGCGCAGTGGGATGCTGCTCCGGTCGCCGTCCGGGCGTGGTCCGTGGATCCGGCGCTCCCGCTCGGTGATGGGCACGTCATTGATGCTCGCCTCCCGCCGGTGCATGAGGCCGTCGGCCGCGAACTCCCACTGCTCGTTGCCGTAGGACCGCCACCACTGGCCGGCCAGGTCGTGCCACTCGTACTGGAAGCGGACGGCGATGCGGTCCTCGGTGAACGCCCACAGCTGCTTGCGCAGCACGTAGTCCTGCTCCTGCTCCCACTTGCGGGTCAGGAAGTCGATGACCGCCGCCCGACCCACCAGGAACTCGCCGCGGTTGCGCCACTCGGTGTTCCCCGTGTAGGCCTGCGCGACTCGCTCCGGGTCGCGCGTGTTCCAGGCGGCCTCGCCGGCCTGCACCTTCTGCGCGGCGGTCTCCGGCGTGAACGGCGGAAGCGGGGGACGGGACACAGAACCTCCTCGAGAACTCGGGGGCCAGTATGCGTCGCGGGCTTCGTGTCCTGTTCACCCGACAGGCCTGCACGGGTCGTCAGCCAGTGGTGCCGCATGATCACGATGGATCCATGCGCGTGGCTGTGGTCAGCGAGTCCTTCCTCCCTCAGCTCAACGGCGTCACGAGCTCCGTCCTGCGTGCGTTTCCGTCCCGAGGTCGAGATCGGCGGACGGACGACACGCGTGCTGGTCGAGCAGACGGCGGCGGTCGACCCTGCCCGTCTCGGCACGAGCCTGGGCAACATCACCTTCGACGAGCTACGGCACGTCGAGGCAGCTCTGCGACTCGTTCTCGACCTGTGAAAAGGTGCCGGGTTGTCCCACTGACCCCATCGGTGCAGCGTGCCAACTCCACCGTCTGTGGGACCGCTTCCGCTGTGCGGCGACGTTGACGGGAGTGCAGAGTGATCTGCCGACGGCGGGTGGGTCGGCGGGTTCTGGCCCGGGCCTGCGCGGACCGCCGAAGCGGCCGCCCGGCTGCGCCTCGAACCATGGCATCGCGCGGTTCGGTCCGCAACTGGCCAGACGGATGCCACTGGGCTTCCTTCCAGGAGGAAGAAAGCCCAGATCAAACGGGGTGCGCCGCCAGGGACTCGAACCCCGAACCCGCGGATTAAGAGTCCGCTGCTCTGCCAGTTGAGCTAGCGGCGCATGGTCGTACGGCGCACAACGATAGCAGTCGGGCCGGTCACGCCCGCAGCCCCTCGGCCCGTCGAGCGGCGTGCAGCAGGTGCTCGAACTCCTCGATGTGCACCTCGGCCAGCTGCTCCTGTGCCGCCCGCCGGGCTCGTCGCTCGCGCACCTCCAGGTCGCCGCTGCCGACGGTGCCGAGCAGGGGACGGCGAGGTCCCTCCGCGGGCGCGGGGGAGGTCCGGGCGGCGGGCGTGCGGGTCACAGTGGCCGTCCGCCGGCGCGCAGCGGGCGCGGCCAGGCAGGTGCTGCAGACCGTTGCCTCGCCGTCGTACTCCTGGACCGAACGCACCTTGCGGCACCGGTCGCACCGCCGCCAGCTGCTCACCGGCCTCCCTCGCCCACGGCCCCACCGTACGTCGGGCCGCGCAGTGCTTGAGCGGATGGTCCCGGTGCGGCAGGGTCGACAGCGGTCGACCCCGCTCGACGCTGCCACCCGAGGAGAGCCCGTGACCCAGACCCAGCCCGGCACCCGCCCGGACACCGTCGTCAGCACCATGCAGGAGGGCCCGCTGCTGCTGTCCGGCCTGCTCGAGCACGGCGCGCGGGTCTACGCCGACAGCCGGGTGCTCACCTACGACGGCGAAGCGACGCGCAGCGCGACGTACGCCGAAGTGGGCGGACGGGCCCACCGGCTGGCGGGCGCGCTGGCGGCGCTGGGCGTGCAGGAGGGCGACTGCGTCGGCAGCTTCCTGTGGAACACCCAGGAGCACCTCGAGTGCTACCTGGCGGTGCCGTCCATGGGCGCGGTGCTGCACACGCTGAACCTGCGGCTTTTCCCCGAGCAGCTGGCGTACGTCGTCAACCACGCGCAGGACCGCGTGATCGTCGTGGACGCCAGCGTGCTGCCGCTGCTGGCCAAGGTCGCGGCCGAGCTGACCACCGTCGAGCACTACCTCGTGATCGGGTCGGGCGACACCAGCGCTCTCGGGGCGGTCCCGGTGCACGACTACGAGGAGCTGCTGGCCGCGGCGCCGCCGTCGTACGACTGGCCGGTGCTGGACGAGAGCGCGCCGGCGGCGATGTGCTACACGAGCGGTACGACGGGCAACCCGAAGGGCGTCGTCTACAGCCACCGCTCGACCTGGCTGCACTCGATGGCGGCCTGTACCGGCAACGTGTTCGGCCTCAACGAACGCGACCGCGTGCTGCCGGTCGTCCCGATGTTCCACGCCAACGCGTGGGGGCTGCCCTACGCCGGCTGGTTCGCCGGCGCGGACTTCCTGCTGCCCGGCCGGTTCCTGCAGGCCGAGCCGCTCGCGAAGATGATCGCCGAGCACCGCCCGACGATCGCGGGCGCCGTGCCGACGATCTGGAACGACCTGCTGACCTACGTCGACGAGCACGAGGTCGACCTGACCTGCCTGCGGCTGGTGGTCTGCGGCGGCTCGGCCGTCCCGCTGCGGCTCATGCAGCGCTTCGAGCAGGACCACGGCGTGCGGATCATCCAGGCGTGGGGGATGACGGAGACCTCGCCGCTGGCCGCGGTGGCGCACGTGCCCAAGAGCGCCGCCGACGGCGAGGACTGGACCTGGCGGGCCCGCACCGGCCGGGTCACCGCCGGTGTCGAGCTGCGGATCGTCGACGACGGCGGCACCGTCCTGCCCTGGGACGGCGAGGCTGTGGGTGAGGTGCAGGTCCGCGGCCCGTGGGTCACCGGCGCCTACCACCGGGCTCCGACCGACGCGGAGGACCCGGAACCGGCGAAGTTCGAGGACGGCTGGCTCCGCACCGGCGACGTCGCCGCCGTGCACCCCAACGGCTTCATGCAGATCACCGACCGCAGCAAGGACGTCATCAAGTCCGGCGGCGAGTGGATCAGCTCGGTCGACCTGGAGAACCAGCTGATGGGCCATCCGGCGGTGCTCGAGGCCGCCGTGGTCGCCGTGCCCGACGAGCGCTGGGAGGAGCGCCCGATGGCCTGCGTCGTGCTCCGGCCGGGAGAGAGCGCGAGCGCCGAGCAGCTGCGGGAGTTCCTCGGCGACAAGGTCGCCAAGTGGCAGCTGCCGGAGCGGTGGACCTTCATCGAGACCGTGCCCAAGACCAGCGTCGGCAAGTTCGACAAGAAGGTGCTGCGCAAGCAGTACGCCGACGGCGACCTCGAGGTCGCTGCCGTCGAGGGTTAGCCGGTCTCGGCGGCCGGTCAGGTCGCAGCGGTGAGGACCACCAGCATGGTGCCGGCGTCGACCTGCTGGCCGGCCCGGACGTGCACCTGCTCGACGGTGCCGGCCACCGGCGCCCGCACGACGTGCTGCATCTTCATGGCCTCCAGCACGAGCAGCACATCCCCACCGACCACGGTGGCGCCGGCGACCGCTTCGACCCGCAGCACCGTGCCGGGCATCGGGGCGGTGAGAGCGCCGGCGGTCTGCTCCGCCCCCGGCTCCGGGAAGCGCTCCTCCTCCACCAGCGCGCTGCTGCCCAGGGCGGAGTCGACGTAGGAGGTGGCGGCGACCCGCCGCACGCCGTAGCGCCGCCGCACCCCCTCGACCTCGACGTCCACCAGCTCCGGGGCCGCCGACCACAGCCGCACCCCCTCGAGCCGGGAGCCGTCCACCTCGACCACGAGCCCGCTGCGGCGGAACGCGTAGGCAACCTCGACGTCGCCGTACGACGTCCGCTCGAGCTTGGACGGGACGCTGCGCCAGCCGGTCGGGAGTCCTCCAAGCACGGCCGCGCCGGCGCGACGGGACGCCACGCCGGCCAGGGTCGCGGCCACCGCGTGCAGCCGGCGCGACTGCCCGGACGCCAGCGGCGCGCCGAGCTCGGCCGGGTCCTGGCGCTCGAGCCAGCCGGTGTCGACCGCGCCGTCGAGGAAGTCGGGGTGCTCGAGCACCCGCACGAGCAGGTCGCGGTTGGTGGTGACGCCGTGCAGCCGGGCGGCGCGCAGGGCGGCGGCCAGCTGCCGGCAGGCCTGCTCGCGGGTCGGTGCGTGCGCCACGATCTTGGCCAGCATCGCGTCGTAGTGCACCGGTACGACGGAGCCGTTCTCGACGCCGGCGTCGACGCGCACGCCCGGCGGTACGTCGAAGCGGTGCAGCCGGCCGCTCACGGGCAGGAAGCCGGCAGGGACGTCCTCGGCGTACAGCCTCGCCTCGACGGCGTGGCCGGTCAGGACCGGTGCCAGCGCAGCGGCCGGGAGCGGCGAGCCCTCGGCGACGAGCAGCTGCAGCGCGACCAGGTCGAGGCCGGTGACCGCCTCGGTCACGGGGTGCTCGACCTGCAGCCGGGTGTTCATCTCCAGGAAGGCGAAGCCGCCGTCTGGCGCGAGGACGAACTCCACCGTCCCGGCGCCGGTGTACCCGACCGACTCGGCGGCAGCGACGGCCGCCGCGGACAGCTCGGCCCGCAGCGCCGGCGAGACCGCCGGCGAGGGCGCCTCCTCGACCACCTTCTGGTGCCGGCGCTGCACCGAGCAGTCGCGCTCGAACAGCGCGACGACGCTGCCATGCTGGTCGGCGAGGACCTGCACCTCGACGTGACGCGGCCGCTCCACCCAGCGTTCGAGGAACACAGTCCCGTCGCCGAAGGCCCGCTCGGCCTCGCGGCGCGCACCGGCCACCACGTCGACCAACCCGCCGGTCGACCGGACCACCCGCATGCCGCGGCCACCGCCACCGGCGCTGGCCTTGACGAGCACCGGCAGGCCGATTTCGCTTGCGGCGGGGGCGATCTCGTCCGGCGCCAGTCCGGTGAGGTCCACCCCGGGCAGGACGGGCACGCCGGCCGCCTCCATCAGCGCCTTCGCGCCGAGCTTGGAACCCATCGCGTCCATTGCCCCGGGCGGCGGCCCGACCCAGGTCAGCCCCGCCCCCAGCACCGCGCGGGCGAACGACGCGTCCTCCGACAGGAAGCCGTAGCCCGGGTGCACGGCGTCGGCCCCGGTGCGCCGGGCCGCCTCGACCAGCAGGTCGCACCGCAGGTAGGTGTCGGCGGGCGCGTCTCCCGGCAGGTGCACCGCGGCGTCGGCCTCGCGGACGTGCGGGGCGTCGGCGTCCGCGTCGGAGAAGACCGCCACGGTGGCGATCCCGAGGGTGCGGCAGGTGCGGAAGACCCGCCGGGCGATCTCGCCGCGGTTGGCGACGAGCAGAACACGGATGGGACGGGCGGGAGGAACAGCCATCACATCCGCCAGACGCCGTAGCCGCGCGCGCCCTGCACGACCTGGTTGTGCACCACCGACAGGCAGAACCCGAGCACGGTGCGGGTGTCCCGCGGGTCGATGACGCCGTCGTCGTACACCCGGCCGGTGTTGGCCAGCGCGAGCGACTCGGACTCGATCTGCGCCTCGACCAGATCGCGCATCTTCGCGTCGGCCTCCTCGTCGAAGGGCAGCCCGCGTGCCTCCGCGCTCTGCCGGCCGACGATGGACAGGACGCCGGCCAGCTGGGCCGGCCCCATGACGGCGGATCTCGCGCCCGGCCAGGAGAACAGGAAGCGCGGGCCGTAGGCCCGGCCGCACATGCCGTAGTGCCCGGCGCCGTACGACGCACCCATGACGACGGTGAGATGGGGGACGGTGCTGTTGCTGACGGCGTTGATCATCTTGGCGCCGTCCTTGATGATGCCGCGCTGCTCGTAGTCCTTGCCGACCATGTAGCCGGTCGTGTTCTGCAAGAACACCAGGGGAGTGTCGACGGCGTTGGCCAGCTGGACGAACTGCGCGGCCTTCTGCGACTCCTCGCCGAACAGCACACCGCGGGCGTTGGCGAGCACGCCTACCGGGTAACCGTGGATCGAGGCCCAGCCGGTCACGAGCGATGCGCCGTACAGCGGCTTGAACTCGTCGAAGTGCGACCCGTCGACGACGCGGGCCAGCACCTCGCGCGGGTCGAACGGCACCCGCAGGTCGGCGCTGGCGATGCAGAGCAGCTCCTCCTCGCCGTACGCCGGGGGTTCCGGGGGCTGCGAAGGAGCCGGCCCGAGCCGGCGCCAGTTGAGCCGGCGCACCACCTGCCGGCCGAGGCGGATCGCGTCCCGCTCGTCCTCGGCCAGCTGGTCGGCGAGACCGCTTGTGCGGGCGTGCATCCCGGCGCCGCCGAGCGACTCGTCGTCGCTGTCCTCGCCGGTCGCCATCTTGACCAGCGGCGGTCCACCGAGGAAGACCTTGGCCCCTTCCTTGACCATGACGACGTGGTCGCACATGCCGGGGACGTACGCGCCGCCGGCGGTGGAGTTGCCGAAGACCAGGGCCACCGTGGGGATGCCGGCCGCGGAGAGCTGGGTGAGGTCACGGAACAGGCGGCCGCCGGGGATGAAGATCTCGGCCTGTGTCGGCAGGTCGGCGCCCCCGGACTCGACCAGGTTGACCAGGGGCAGCCGGTTCTCGCGCGCGATGTCCATGGCCCGGCCGACCTTCTTGCTGGTCACCGGGTTGGACGCGCCGCCGCGCACCGTCGGGTCGTTGGCGACGAGCATGCACTCGACCCCCTCCACCACGCCGATGCCGGTCACGACGCTCGCGCCGAGCGGGAAGGCGGAGCCGTACGCCGCGAGCGGGCTGAGCTCGAGGAAGGGCGCGTCGCGGTCCAGCAGCAGCTCGATCCGCTCGCGCGGCAGCAGCTTGCCCCGGGAGTGGTGGCGGGCGACGTACTTCTCGCCGCCGCCGGCGCGGACCGTGTCGAGCTGGGCCTCGAGCGTGGCCAGCTGCTCGAGGGCCGCGGCGCGGTTGGCCGCGGCCTCGGGGCTGTGCCGGTCGAGCCGGTCGGCCAGGACGGGCACGGGTCCTCCTCGACGGGTCTGTGAACGATGGCTAACGTAGCGGCCATGCAGTCGACGCTCTACGAGCCCGAGCACCAGGCCTTCCGCGCGTCGGTACGCGCCTTCGTTGACAAGCAGGTGGTGCCCTTCCACGAGGCGTGGGAGCAGGCGGGCGTCGTGGACCGCTCGGTGTGGCTGGAGGCCGGCAAGCAGGGCCTGCTCGGCATGGATGTGCCCGAGCAGTACGGCGGCGGAGGCGTGCGCGACTTCCGCTACAACTGCGTCGTCGGCGAGGAGCTCACCCGGGCGGGCGCGAGCGGCGTCGGCTTCACGCTGCACAACGACGTGGTCGCGCCGTACCTGCTCGATCTGGCGACGGACGAGCAGAAGGAGCGCTGGCTGCCGCCGTTCGTGACCGGGGAGCTCATCACCGCGATCGCGATGAGCGAGCCGGGCGCGGGGTCGGACCTGCAGGGCCTGCTCACCAGCGCGCGCAGGGACGGCGACGACTGGGTCCTCAACGGCTCGAAGACGTTCATCACCAACGGGATCCTCGCCGACCTGGTGCTCGTCGTCGCCCGCACCGACCCCGACGCAGGTGCCCGCGGCTTCTCGCTGCTGGCCGTGGAGCGCGGGATGCCCGGCTTCGAGCGCGGGCGCAACCTGGCCAAGGTCGGCATGAAGGCGCAGGACACCGCCGAGCTGTTCTTCGACGACGTACGGGTGCCGGCCCGCAACCTGCTGGGCCGGCTCGACGGCGGCTTCGGCCACCTGATGGACAACCTGCCCCAGGAGCGGCTGTCGATCGCGGTCGTCGCGGTCGCCGCGGCGCGGTTCGTGCTCGACCTGACGGTGGACTACTGCAAGGTGCGCACCGCCTTCGGCCGCCCCATCGGCTCCTTCCAGCACAACCGCTTCGTGCTGGCCGAGATGGAGACCGAGGTCAGCATCGCCGAGACGTTCCTGGAGAAGGCGGTACGCGAGCACGTGGCCGGCCGGTTCGACATCAAGGACGCGGCGATGGCCAAGTGGTGGACGACCGAGCTGCAGAAGCGGGTCGTGGACCAGTGCGTGCAGTTGCACGGCGGCTACGGCTACATGCTGGAGTACCCCGTCGCGAAGGCCTACCTCGACTCGCGGGTGCAGACCATCTACGGCGGAACCACCGAGATCATGAAGGAGATCATCGGCCGCTCGATGGGCGTCTGACCGCTCCGACTGGAGTCTCAGGGTTTTCCGGGCGGACGAGGAGGGCGGCGAGGGCCAGCTGGCGCAGCAGCGCCCGCAGCCGGTCCGGCCCCACCGGTGCGTCGTACCGCGCGGTGCTGTTGAGCATCATGAGGGTCGCGCGCACCGCCACCGCGACCTCGTCCGGCGTGAGGTCGGCACGTAACGGCGCGAGGACCTCACGCCACGGCTGCTCGTAGGCCCGCTGCCGCCGTCGCAGTGCCCGCCGGACCTGCTCGGGCAGCGCCCGCTGCTCACGGGCCCACACCCCGAGCAGCTCGTGCCGCCCGACGGCGAACGCGACATGCAGGTCCACCAGGGCCTCCAGCGCCAGACGCGGCTCCTCGTGGGACGCCGCCTGGTGCGCGCCCTCGAGCAGCTCGGTCAGCGCCCGGTCGCACAGCGCCTCGAGCAGCGCCGCCTTGCTGGCGAAGTGGCGGTAGACACCGGGCCCGCTGATCCCCGCCGCCGCCCCGATGTCGTCGATGCCGACGTCGTGGAAGCCGCGGGCCGCGAACAGCTCGGCGGCCACTTCCAGCAGCAGCTCGCGGCGCGGCACCGGGACCTCGGTCGCGATCACGGCCAGAGGGTAGCGGCTGTTAGCGTCGGTTCACATCGGGCGAGGAGGGAGCGTCGAGGTGACCGTCGATGCGGCGTGGAGCACGCCGGAGCGGCGGGCGCTGCGCGAGCTGGCCCGGCAGGTCGTGGCCCGCGAGGTCGCTCCGCACGTGCGGCAGTGGGAGGCCGACGGGCTGCTTCCGCGCTCGCTGCACGCCACCTTCGCCGCGGCGGGGCTGCTCGGGATCGGCTTCCCCCAGGAGGTCGGCGGCAGCGGCGGCGACAGCGTCGACGCCGCCGTCGTCACCGAGGAGCTGCTGCTCGGCGGCGGCTCCAGTGGGGTGGTGGCATCGCTGTACACCCACGGCATCGCCCTGCCGCACATCGTCGCCCAGGGCAACCCCTACCTCCTCGACCGCTACGTCCGGCCGACGCTGTCCGGCCGGAGCATCGGCGCGCTGGCCGTCACCGAGCCCGGCGGGGGCTCCGACGTGGCCGCCGTACGCACGCGGGCGGTGCGCGACGGCGAGGACTACGTGGTCAACGGCAGCAAGACCTACATCACCAGCGGGGTGCGGGCGGACTTCGTCACCACCATGGTGCGCACCGGGGAGGACGGCTACGGCGGACTGTCCCTGCTGGTCATCGACAAGGGGCTGCCGGGCTTCGGGGTCCACGGGCCGCTGGACAAGATGGGCTGGCGCTGCAGCGACACGGCGGAGCTTTCCTTCCACGACGTCCGGGTGCCGGCGGCCAACCTGGTCGGGACCGAGGGCAGCGGCTTCGTGCAGGTGATGCGCCAGTTCCAGACCGAGCGGCTGTCGATCGCGGTGCAGGCCGTCGCGACCGCGCAGCGCTGCCTGGACCTGTCGCTGCAGTGGGTCAAGGACCGCAGCACCTTCGGGCGGCCGCTGGCGAGCCGGCAGGTGGTCCGGCACAAGCTCGCGGAGATGGCCCGCCAGACCGACGTGGCCCGCACCTACGTGCGGTCGACGTACGCCCGCTGGCTGGGCGGGTCGGACGCGGTGCTGGAGGTGTCGATGGCAAAGAACACCGCGTGCGCGGCCTGCGACCACGTGGTCGACGAGGCGGTGCAGCTGTTCGGCGGCCTCGGCTACATGCGGGAGAGCGAGGTCGAGCGGCACTACCGGGACGCCCGGATCCTGCGCATCGGCGGCGGCACCGACGAGATCATGAACGAGGTCATCGCCAAGCGGCTCGGGCTCTGAGCCAACCGGGTTGCCGTCGCGATGGGGCCAGGGCAAGTATGGCGTCGTGAGCAAGCCGCAGCACCGCGCCGACATGTTCCTGGACCCCGACATGGACCCGCGCGAGAGTGGCACGTCGCTGGGCGACGAGGCCGCAACACTCCTCGAGTTCCTTCGTTGCCAGCGCCTGACCCTGCAGCTCAAGTGCGAGGGCCTCGACGTCGCGCAGCTGGCCCGCCGCGCGGTCGAGCCGTCAACCATGTCGCTTCTCGGCCTGGTACGGCACATGGTCGACGTCGAACGCGGATGGTTCCGTCGACGCTTCGCCGGCCAGGACGTGCCCAAGCGTTACCAGTCCGACGCCGAGCCCGACGGCGACTTCGACGGTGCCGTGGCCGATCGGGCGGTCGTGGAGGAGGCGTGGGCTGCGTGGCGTGAGGAAGTCGCCTTCGCCGAGCAGTTCGTGCGTGACACCGACCTCGGCTTCGTCGGACAGGACGGGGCCGGGAAGCCGATCTCCCTGCGTGAGCTGCTGGTCCACATGATCGAGGAGTACGCGCGCCACAACGGGCACGCCGACCTGCTGCGCGAGCGAATTGACGGCCGCACCGGTCAGTAGGCCTGGCCTGCTCAGTCAGCCGAGCTGGGCGGCGAGAGTCGGCTGAGCAGGGGGCCGGCCAGCCCGAGCCCGAGGGCGAGAGCGGCGACGGCGAGCAGCGCAGTCGGCAGGGTGAGAGCGCCGACCACCAGACCGACCGCCGCCGGGCCGAGGACGAATCCGAGCTAGGCGATCGCCGACGTAGCGGATGGACAGCAGCGCGCCCACGCCGACCCACAGCAGAGCGGTCCCCAGCTGCGAGTTGGTGACGCCGGCCGCGAGCTGCACGCGTGGCAGCGACGTCCCCCAGAACCCCCCGAACGCAGCCAAGCCGACCAGCGCTCGCATCCGGCGGCTGTCGTGGCAGCCCGGACGCGCACGACTGCCAGTCCGGACCCTGCGCCGGTCAGCCCTCGACGAGGACGACCACGAGCGTGCGCGGCCCGTGCACGCCCTCGACCCGCTGCAGCTCGATGTCGCTGGTGGCGCTGGGGCCGCTGATGAACGTAAGAGGACGCCGGGGTTCCAGGCGCGCGAGACCGTCCGGGACCGCGGGGACGACCTGCTCGGTGCGTACGACGCACAGGTGCCAGTCCGGCACCAGCGTCAGCGCCCGGCGTCCCTGGCCCGGTCCGGCGTCGAGCACGATCGTGCCGGTGCGGGCGATGGCCACGGCGCATCCGGTCACGACTCCGTCCGCGCCGTCGAGGTCGGAGACCTGCAGGTGCGGCTCGTCGACCAGCCGGGTCACGTCGGCGGGCAGCAGGGAGAGCCAGGCCGGGTCCAGACCGGGGGGCACGACCAGCGAGCCGAGCTGGCCCGCGAGCCGCACGACGGTCGCCGGGACCTCGCCGGCCGAGCAGCGGTGCACCGTGGCCCGGTAGTCCACCAGGCGGTCGACGAGCTCATCGAGGACGGCGTCGCGGGCCAGGCCGTCGTCGGCTCCGGCGCCCCGGTAGCCCCGCGGAGGCTCGGGGGCGGCGACGCGTGGGGTGCCCAGAGCCGTACGCACCCGGCCCAGGACCTCCTCACGGGCCGAGGCACTCACGAGCGGCCCCCGGCGTCGGGGCCGGAGCGCTCGGCGACCCACCAGTCCCGGAAAGTCTGGCGGGGAGGGACCGGCAGGTCACGGGCTGCGGTCCAGGCCGACAGCGGAGGCGGCAGCGAGCGGATGCGGTCGCGGCCCAGGGCGAGCAGGCGCCCGAGCCGGGAGGCCCGCTGGCCGAGGGCGAAGCGTCCGGCGTCTGCCATGGCCCACGCCGTGGCGGTCATGGCCACTGCCTCCGCGGAGGGGACCCGGCGGGAGGCGGCGGCTGCCTCCACGTGCTGGCCGCGCAGGTGCACGAGGATCGAGGGGATGTCGATCCGGACCGGGCAGGCGTCGAAGCACGCGCCGCACAGCGTCGAGGCGAAGGGCAGGGAGTCGTTGACCCCGTCTCCGGTCACTCCGGTCAGCTGAGGGGACAGCACCGCGCCGATGGGCCCGGGGTAGACCGAGCCGTAGGCGTGGCCACCGGTGCGCTCGTAGACGGGACAGACGTTCAGGCAGGCACTGCAGCGGATGCAGTGCAGGGCGGAGCGACCGACCTCGTCGGCGAGCACCGCCGTACGCCCGTTGTCCAGCAGCACCAGGTGGAACTCCTGCGGGCCGTCACCCGGGGTGACGCCCGTCCACATCGACGTGTAGGGGTTCATCCGCTCGCCCGTCGACGACCGCGGCAGCAGCTGGAGGAAGACCTCGAGGTCGCGCCAGCTCGGGAGCAGCTTCTCGATGCCCATCACCGTGACGAGGGTCTGCGGCAGCGTCAGGCACATCCGGCCGTTGCCCTCGGACTCGACGACGG